>Ga0058698_10000649_pt1 | contig 18313 bp, 11 predicted proteins | sample AgamicAsSfe_FD_67288 | JGI IMG/M metagenome (GOLD analysis project Ga0058698, IMG submission 67288) | Agave microbial communities from Guanajuato, Mexico - As.Sf.e | ecosystem: Host-associated > Plants > Phyllosphere > Phylloplane/Leaf | place: Guanajuato, Mexico | collected 2012-05-30
CTCCACCACCACCCATACCCCCAAACATGCCCATCAACCCCTCCAACGGATTAACCATCTGCGTCTTCTTCCTCTCTCCAAAATAGATCTCCCCAATCCCCGTCAACGCCTCATCCCACGCACCATCCAACTCCACCAGTTGCGGCTGAAAGTGCAACTTCAGTGTGCGCCACAAATCCGAACTTCCCCGCTGCACAGCCAAAAGCATCAAGCTGAGGAAGTTTATCAACGGCAGGCTCGGGTAGATGCGCACGTCGGAGGAGGTGGAGGAGACTTCTTGGACGGCCGGCGGATGGGCGGAGGAGCCGAGTGCGGAGGTGAAGAAGAGGAGGGAGGCGTTGGCGGCGCGGAGATTGCGGGTGAGGAGGTAGGGGAGAATGGCGCGGGCGGCGTAGAGGGCCGCGGTCGAGGCGTCTTCGTCTTGGATGTACCAGGAGTATTCGAGGCGGGCGAGCGTCGATGCGCTGTCGCGGGTGCCGAGGAGGAGGTGGCGTTCGGCTTCGTAGGTGTCGCCTTCTGTAGAAATAGTTGTTAGTAAGCTGCGATGATGTGTGGTAGCAAGGAGGGGCTTCTTTACCTTCTGCGAATGACTGGCCAGCAATGTGGTGTAGTTCAGGATCACCAGCTGGATAATCACCGTACTTGGCCGTCCATCCTACTGCTTCCGCCACAAACTTCTTCTTGGTAGGTTCATTTTCCGGGAAAGTGCGCAAGAGGGTGAACAATCTGCCTTTGCTAGCACCGTCCACCTTCAGCTCAGCTTTGTTATAGACATCGAGAAGGAATAAGGAAAGATCGCCGCCGCTGCCACCTTGTCCAGCTTTAAGCAGGAGATGTGCGCCGCCGAAGAGGACGGAGATGGCAGAGTCCCAGTCGGAGGACTTGACGTAGCGAGAGGTGATGACGCGGAGCTGTTGGTGGGCTTCGTAGTATTGGCCTTCCTCGATGCTGTCTGTTGTTTAGTATGCCATCTGAGCCATTGGAAAATTTCTTCAAAACGTACCGTTCCTTTTGACGCGCGATTGTCTTCTCGATTCGAGACATTGTTGTGCTGGGTGGTGCAATTTGAACGTGTTTAGGTCCAACTCAAGTTCTAAAACAATGACGAATGAGGAAGTCTGCACAAAATGCGGGGACACTGTTTCAGGTCCACGGCAGGAAGTGGCAGACACCATAAAGTACAGCTCTAGCTTATGCGGACAGGGCATTGGATATATCCAGTTATGATGAATCTACTTGTTTACTACCTAGCTGGCAACCCTGCTATCGAGATCAGACAGTCTTATTGAACTCGTCCTTCTCATCTGTAATACCTGCTGCAGTCGCTGATGTCTCGTCATGATTGTTCTGGATTTTGGCTTGCACGATGTCCTCCACCTTCATGACATTATTTTGTGCTGCCGCAATCGCCGCGGCCTGCTGCTCCTTTGTCTCTAGAGACACTCCACCTTCCGCTTCGTCGTCCACTTCTGCACTGGGGTCCGTTTTGAGGTCGGATTCCAGTTTGCCTATGACAGCATCTTTGTTCGGATTGTCGAAGCCTCCATTCCTGTCGTGATGCGTATCATTCCCGGACTGTACGTTACGCTTACTGTTTAGCACAATCTCATCCTCAACATCATCTTCTGATTCTGTCTTGATCTTGCGCTCGCCTGTGCCCTGGTGTTCCGTCTGAATGTCAATGTCCATACCTTTCTCATCCTCATCCTCGGCCTTGATACGATCATCGTCCTGCCTCTCGAGCTTAACTTCGTCGTCGGTCTCTTGCTTGATACTCTCTTTCTTGACTCCATTCTTCGCGCCTTGCTCAGAACCTTTGCTGTGATCCACGAGCTCTGAGTTGTCGTTGTAAAGCCGCAGAAGCATGGCCTTCCTGTCCTCTTTCGGCAGCATTAAATTGAGACTCCCGATTCCTCGCCACAGCGGCATCACTAGCCGCTCCTCGAATCCGTCAGGCTCGTTGTTTGGCTCAATCTGCAGTACGCAGCAGCCCATGATGCGGCTCCTGACTCTTTCGCCAATCTCTGCAAGATCGACAGCATCGGGACCATTGAACTTGGGAAACATCTCCAGTAGTAGCCTGTGCAAGGTTGCCTTCTTGTTCAGTTTCACTACTCGCTCATCACCAATCCACGATTCCACTATTGGCAATCCCTCTGACTGAATCCGCCACTTGCATGCTTCGGGACTATTTTGTACATCCTGCTTCACAAACATTCTGACTCCACAATGCACAAACTTCATACCTTTACCTTCATTCTCTGTGAGAATTTCGCGTGCAAGAGCTGACGTATAGTAGATGCACTTGACGGGCTGACCTGTGGCATTGCGCACCATGTAGCGATCTTTGGGAAAGCGAGGGGAGAGGCCGTAGAACTTTGTGATGTCCTCGAGTTCCTGATGTGTTGGCGCGAGGTATTTAAAGGGTTCTTCGTATGGCTGCCCATGGTTGCGCTTGTTCGGGTTGGTGTGTGTAGGTGCCGCAGGTGTGGCTGGCGCAGTGGATTTCGGAGTGTCTGCATTGTGATGATGTGCTGTGGCTTCGAGTTGTGCTCCAGGAGGAGGTGGGTAGTGCACTTGTCGGTCCTCGGCGCCAATCTCAGCTGGCTCATCCATTTCTTCGCGCACTTTCAGACGCTTGGTGGAAGCTGATGCATCACCTTCTTCTGCTGCAGCTCGTTTCCGCTGTGTTACGTCCTCAGTGGGAGAGTTTGCCATGTTCTGACGTGCGGCGGCTGGCGCATTACCTTGATCCATGTCGTTCTCCGGATCTACTGATGGTGGCAATACGACGTCTAATGCTTTGATGGGTTGGAGTTCGTCGCCATTGGTGGTCTTGTTTTCTAGCTCATTGACAACATTCATGATCGATGGAGTCTCCGACTTTGTCTCCGACTTGACTTTCTGCGCCGTGTTCGACGATTTCTTCGACGTCTCGTTCTCCTGCTTCGCTCTGATTTCTGTCTGTTTCTCGAGTACGGCAATGAAGAAGCCTCCAGTATTTTGCAGATGTGGGTATACTCGCATGCAATTCTCCAAAGGTGGAAGCTCAGCAGGATCTAGAGTGGGAGGAAACATGCTGGAGACGACTCTCAACATGCCATCGTCCTTGTTGTCCTCTTTTCCAATGTCTTCCCAAGAGTTCCACCATCTGCCTGCCTTGTCCATGACCTTCCATGTCGTCAGGCCCGGTCGCCTCTTCATTCCTGGTAGTGCATTTGTCTGGTCAAGCAACTTGACCTTCTCTACACCACCACAACGCTCAATGGCGGCGGCAACGACAGCCTCATTCTCGATAGGGTTCATACTGCATGTCGAGAACACGACGCGCCCGCCAACTTTCAGCATCTGCAGCGAGCGCACGAGGATGCGCACCTGTGTTAAATGAAGTCCCAGTCCTTTACTTGGTGCCCACTCTTTCCAGATCTCAGGATTCTTACGACATGTGCCATCGCCAGAACACGGAACATCCGCCAGGATTCTGTCAAATTTGAGGTATCGGTGTGGTGCGCCAGCAGGTGACGGTATCTTGATCGACGGGAACATTGTCGCGTCGTGATTGGTGACAATCAAGTTCGGGGAGTTCAACCTCTTGCACTGATGTACCAGCATTTGCGCTCGCTTGTAGTCGACATCGTTGGCGATCAGTAGACCAGTTGCTCTTCCGTCATCCTCGTAGTCTTCTTCGTTATCTGCCTGGTCTTCCTCCATCTTGACCTCGGATCCTTTGGGCGGCAGCTGCTTCCCTTCCTCTTTTGCGAGTCTCTCCTGTACGCGGCGCACTCTCGCCTCCTCGCCGCCGTGGACCATTTCAATCAGCTGTGCTGATTTGCTTCCAGGTGCAGCGCACAGATCAAGAACCGTCATCCCTGGCTGGATATCCATGACAAGGGGTGGTATCATACTGACAATCTCCTGCCTGGTAATATTCCCTACACTGTTCTCCGACACCAAGAACTTCTGAAACGAAGCGAATGGCGGGAATTTTCTGATAACATTCTTCGGCGTCGTCATCGCCCATGCTAGCTGATCTGGGTACCACTCAATTGGCTTGGGAGGTTCGACAAGTTGTCCATCGTACTCGACCGAGGTGATTTCCGGGATGTAGTGGTCCACAAGACGCTTCTGTACCGTAAGTGCGTGACCTTTGGAGCCAGTAAAGCGGAAGCTATTCGGCAATTCTGACTTCAATGAGTCCCAAAACTCTTTCCTCTCTTCTTCGTTCGGTAATATGTCGAGCTCGTTGTAGTAGTTCTCAAATTTCGGGTTCGATTTGACGATTTCTGCTCGAGGTGCTCCCCATCTGTCGCGGTTTCCACCGCCCCCTCCTCGTCCTCGACCACCTCCGCCTCCACGCCCTCTAGAGTTGCCTCTTCCTCTACCTCCACCTCCACCTCTTTTCCCTCGACTGGGCATGACTCTCTCGAGCTGTTTTGAGATGCTGCTGCTGCCACTTGCTGCCCACCACCGCAATTTCTCGGCTGAAACTGCTCTCAGAACCCTGCTGTGATCTGTTTTGATTTCAAAGACCAGATGCTGTCATGCGAACAGGAATTGAGTATGTGCAAGGCCGGCTTAGGTGCTTCGAATGTAGAGAGTCGATGTGGTGGTTAATTTGTGGAAATCGAAATCTCAATGACATCGTGAACAGCACGTGACAGCACGAGAGCCAGGGTAATCCCTTGCATGGAGCTGGAGTCTTGACCAATAGGTTGTACCAGTACAAATGAGCATACAACGTGAAATATAAAGGGTATCATTATCTAACAAAGGTATATGACTGCGCTGAAACATCGTGTGCCGCAAGACGATCTCACTCAACTCCAGCTTGGGCTTGAGCTCGGCCACGCCCGCTGATTGAAGAACCAGCTCGTCCTTTTTCCTGCATTTGTCGGACTCGTGCCCTCTGCCTGCTGCGCCTGTTGCTGCAAATTGGCAAGTGTGGGTATCCTTGGTCCTTCGGTGCTGCCAGGATCACCACCTCCACCACCGCGAAGAGGTTTCACGATCCGTGCGCTGCCACCGTTGAGGCTAAAGTTGTTGCTGTTGGCATTGGCGTTGCCAGGACCAAGAGCTTGCCGGGTCATATTGTTGACCTTTGCGGCTTCGAGTCGGTCGCGTACGGCGGCGAGTTGTGTTTCGAAACTGTAAAGGGTCGTGTTAGTACAAAGATAGCAGGAACACAAAGCTTTGACATCACTTACCGATAGTTTGCAGCCGTCAATTTCTCCTGGCTGTCCTGCAGCAGGCTCTCCAGACTCTGTATCCGTTCATTTCGTGCACTAAGCTTGCGCTCGGCAATGGCAACTTCCTTCTTGAGGCTGCTGTTCTGTTCGACCAGTTGACGCTGGACGTGCGTGAGCTGTTCGAGGTTTCGCTCGAGGAAGGCCATCTTCTTCTGCTGTGCCCGGTTGTTCGATGTCCTCAGCACGTTGTTGTATTGCTCCCGTGTTTCGTCCAGCGAGATCTCGAGCTCCACGACTCGCTCGCAACGATTCTGCAGGTCCCGCATCAGGCTCTTCTTCATGGTGTCAAAGTCTGCAATCTGTTGTTGTAGAGTCCTGCCTTGCGCACTGTTTGCGGAGCCCGATCTCAATTGACGTTGGAGACTCTCGATCTCATCTTTCAACTTCTGATTTGACTCGGTCGTCGCAAGAAGATCTTCCTTCAGTGTTGTGGCGATGTCGGTGGTCTTACTCTGCCTGTTAATGTACGCGTCTCCGAGTCGTGTTCTGATCTCCTGTATATCTGCTTCACCAAGGTTTCGCTCGAGGAGCTCCTCATATTCGCGCTCCACAGTTGCGAGCCTAGCCTCAAGAGCGTCACGTCGTCGGTGCATAGCCTTGTCTTGCTCTTCATACTGCGCCATTGACATGTCTACTTGGCGGAGAGCATTCTGCGTTGCGACAAGCTTTTGCCGCAGCGACTGAAGCTCTTCTGGCGAGACCAGATCGCCAGTGACATTTGAAGCCAGTAGTGCGTCCAGCTCATCGATCGCTGATTTGACACTCAACTCATAGGCACCAGTATTTTGGTTGTCCATGCTGAACCCCGACATCATCTCAGCCATGCGCTCAGCCTTCTTCTTCTCCTTCTCGTCCATGGCAGCGGTAGTCTCCGATACACTGATCTGAACATCTACAAGTCGTTGTTTGACCTCGTCCAGTTCATTTGTGAGTTCAGCATTCGCCTCTCTCAAGGCGTCCATCTGGATCACAGCCTCTTTGCCGTCAAATTGCAACCGCTCGATCTGTACCTTGAGGTCGTTCGCTTCACCCTGCAGTCTTTCATTGTCGTACAGTGATTGTTTTTGTTGCCTTCGTACAGCCTCGAGTTCTGACTTGGCTTGTCGGAGCTGCTCTTCGACCTTGGCGACTGAGTTCTCCTTTTCCGCCAACATATCTTGCAGCTCATTCTCTCGCCGTAAGAAGTCTTCTCGTTCGTCACGTTCCATGATAGTACTTGGAGTGCTTGCACGTTCTATTTCAAGTCTTGCCTCCGTCCATGTTGGTGTCTCAGGTCGTTTCGAATCATAGCTGACAGGTCTCGAGGGTGTAGCAGGCAATTGCCGCAGGTCTGGACGCTTTTGCAGAGCGCCAGGTTGCGAGCGTGCGGGCGTCCATCGATCCCGTGGTACAGTCTCTCCGCCGCGCCACATGCCCACTTCTCCCTCAAGCGCTACCATATAGTCCTCGTATCCAGATATCTGCGCCTGCGACTTCTTGATTAAAGCTTTGAGTTCTGCAGGACTGAGCTCCGCATTGATCTTGGCCTTGTTCTGAATCTTTTTTGCGCGTTCACCAAATCTCAGAGTGCTCACTGTCTCATCAGCATTGAAACTACTTGGAGAGCAGCATATGATTAGCGTCGTCCTTGAGTTACCACCGAGCGATTCTTGCAATATACGAGTGAGCTTGGAGTCTCTGTATGGGACGTGAGTAGACTTCCCGTCTGTCAACGCGTTGATGACCATTCCCAGGGCACTCAGACTCTTGTTGATTTTCTTTGCTTCTTCCAGTGTCTGACCACTAGCGCCAGTCTTGCCGACCTTTTCACTACCTGCCAGATCTACGAGGAAAAGTTGTCCGCTCTTTGCGGATCCTGATTCAACGTTCTTCTGTGCGACTGTTATGACAAAGATCGAATGTGACCGTGACGATTCTTGGTTCATCTTTGTCGCTGCAGTAGCGCGATTGTTTCCACCAGCTCGCATGACTTCGTACACCTCTGGTACGTTGCCGACATAGAATTCCGTCAACCCTTTGACATAGACGCCACGGGTCTTCTCCTCATGTATGGGTAGATTATCGTTCACCGGTTGTAGAAGGTCTCGGATTCTTTCCATGTATATCTCCATATAGCTGACTCGTACAGTATACTCGGTAGTCGGTGGTGCAGCACTGATACTAGCGAAGATTTGCTCCACAATCCTAGGTATGATACCTCTTGTTGCATCATCGTCAATGTCTGCGCCCATCATGGTGAACGACTTTCCTGATCCAGTCTGCCCGTACGCAAAGACAGTTCCATTGTACCCGTTCAAGATGTCGTCCACGGTCGGTCGAATCGAGAAGTCAAAGATGTCTGTTTGTCTAGAGTCCATACCAAACACCCTGTCGAAGGTGAATGCACCGCTGCCATCTCGTGCCTGGATAGGATCACGTCAGTCTTGTCTCATCAGCGATCCAATTCCGATCCTACCTTGACATCGCATGTATCTTCGGACTCAAAGTCCACCACGGTTTCTCCTCCGTTCGCAACTTCTATCTTATTTGTCGGCCGGAATCTGGCAACAACTATGGAAGGACTATCAGCATGCGTGTGACGAGCTGGCGAGCTTGCTCAATTGTGATGGCGCATACCCTTGATAGTATTGCTCCTAATTGCCAGGTCAGTCATTGTTGCTGCGCGAGACGTTGAGCGAGGAGATACTTACGCCATCTTGCGTCGCAATATAACACAGTGCCGTCCCTCTCAGCGCACGAACAGAACGGCGCCCAGTCAATACTCGAACTTGCCCAGTCTGAGCGCGATTTATAGATTCGTTCACGTCCGGTTTATGTTACGATGCCGCCGGGTATAGTTGGAATTCTCGATTATACTCATTGGCGACAGACACGATTGCAAGAGGACTTGGGGACACTGAGGAAAGGAGGTATGATATTGTTGTCGACTCACATGGATGATCTAATGTTGTTGTTTACGGTGAAACAGTAGCGTGAACATGTGACAGGATCACCACATCTACCACCTCACTAAGAGCTTATCAAGGCAATATAGACACAGTAAAATTGGATGTGAGCAGTTCACGCCATCGATGACCTGGTACTGCTGGGTCTAAGCTCGCACTCCTCGGACCCCACCTCCACCAGTTTTTTGACGCTGTCTCTGCTGCGACAACCGCTGCTCTAGATCTCTTCCGCTGACAAAGTCTGATGGGGCGTGGTCATGATGTGTATCTTCGTGCCGAGGACGAGGTGGCGAGCTATTGACCTCGCCTTCGTAATCATTGCTGTAGCGTTGCCGTACCTGTGAGGCCTGCGTTGCCTGTGGCTGTTGTCGGGGATGTGCAGGTCTGCTAACCCCAGCAGCACTCGACGTCCTTGCTGCAATCGGTCGTGCCATGAGTGCAAGCGATCGAGGGTCGTGGCTGGGGGCTCGAGACACGTCCTCCGTGTCTTCTTGCACGCTATCGAAACTGCCCGGAATGCTGCGGACGTCCTGTTCCTTCTCTTCGGTGTCATATTCCGATGTCCTACTTTTCACGCTTCCGAGGCCAAGGACATCCGCCTCCTGGACCGAGGGTTCAGCATTTGCATCACCGCCTCTGGTGTTCTTCTTTCTCGGCCATAGACTGGGTAACACGATTTGCTGGAACCGGGGCTCGACGCAGCGCTCGTCGAACCAGTCGTGTAGACGTGCTTCTACGAGTTGCGCTATTTTGGGGACGTCTTGTAGGCGAGAACGCGATCCTAGTAGAGAGTGCGTGGACAGGTCGAGTCGATAGTCTGGCAGGAACGAGAAGGTGAGCGTCGTTGGTGGGGTCGGGTCTACAGGAGCTTGATCATTCGAGGAAGCACCCTGACCACGTCGCGCAGTGTTTGTGCTTGTTGTATCTGGGTACGCTGGCGGTGTTGGTGACGGAATAAAGGAGATGCTCAAAGTACCACTGAAGCGGACGACGCTGACTGCAAGAGCTACAGGCATGACTGCTACAAGAGGTCTGGGGTAATTCAGCACAAGTTTCGTCTCGATCCCAAGGGTTATAGCATCACTGAGATCAACATCCATGCGCGCCTGCAGTCGACCACCTGTGCTGCCATCTTTCGGGTCTTCTACGGGAATGACACGGCAGTTGCTGAAGATGGGGAACTCCTCGCCCAGGTTGATTTCGGTGACCTTGATCTCGTCCAGGAACTCTGGTCGTTTAGCACTGTTCAGTACAGTGGAAAGTGACGTGAGAATCGCATTGTCTTGTTGTGCATCGCTGCGTAATTGAGCTATAGTTTGTGCGAAAAGCACATTGAACCAGTCAACGCTTTCTGGCTGGTGGCCGTTCACATTGTAATATGTTTTTGCTAGTATCGCAGCAGTGGTCAAGGCGGGAGATGGGCGGATAATGGCCGAAAGACGGGTATTGTTTGTGGCATAGTTCTCGCCAGTGATGTCTGGTCTTGCCGAGCGGGAAAAGGATGGACGATTGCGGCGGCGTCTTTGTCGACGTTCGTGGATGTCAGAGGGGGCTTCACCGAAAATGAAGAATTTGATAAAAAAGGCGATGAGCAGTGCGATGGACAGCTGACCTAGGAGGAAGCCTTGTGTGAAGGAGAGGCCGCTAAACGTTGTGTTAGCTAGATGCTCTATCCGTGAGTGAAGCGGAAGTCGTACGATGACTGCTGCGGCAGAGCTGACCCTATGCTGGAGTCAACAAAGAGGAGCAATGAGATTGGCTGAACATGGACGAACCATTCATGCCTGTATCTCAATCGAGCTATAGATACATTGCGACTTCCAACACCACTTTGTAAACACGATGAGAGATGAGAGAGATCACCATGAGCGAGGTGACGATCGGAGATTGATCCGGTCTCTTTGGCGACTTTTTGGAAAAGATGAACACATCCACCACCTCATCCCCTCTTGCTTCAAGCAGCGGCGATGTCCTCTTCCTCGCGCGCCAGTACCATACTGCGCTTGATCAATAGCCGTCTGCGAGACCTGCCGCCGTCAACTCTTCCCCTCATCGTTCCGCAGATAGCTCGATCCCTCGTCGACTGCAAGACTATTCTCTCCGCAGCACCATCCTCAGCCAAAGAATCAGCCGATGCGCTCCAATTCCACACGTTCAAGACTCAGGTCACCACATATCTCAACAGTCGTGCTCCAGAGGAGAAATGGGCCGCAGTAATCCTGATCAAGGCTGTTGTTGAGCTGGGTGGGCTCGAGATCCTGCAAACTTCTAAGCAATGGGTCAATGGTCTGTTGTCCATCCTCGGCAAGGCTGACTCGCCCAGCACAAAGAAGCTCAGTATCGTTCTCTTGACAAGAATATTTCTCCTCACACATGGGCACCAGACTATTGTGCGAGAGATCACGACACCTTCCCTTCCTACATTCATCGATGCGTGCCTCAAGCTTGTCGCTCCTAAGGGCGCTTCAGCATCGGCGCTGTCTGATGCCCGGACAAGAACTCAGGCAATACTACTTCAACCTGTCCTGGAATGCTTGTCTGAACTAGTACCAAATCATCCAACCATCTTCCGCACATTCACATCACAGCTGCAACACCTCATCGCGCCACTACTAGCACCGACGCCGTCCAGTACTGGATTGGATACGGAGAATAACTTGCCATCACAGCCTATCGCCACTGCCATTGCCAATACTCTTACTGCCAATACTGCCATTACGCCTGCTGCTCATGCCCTTTTTGTTGCTTTGCATTTCACGAGAGCTACTGCGAAGTCTCCTGCTGATAGTGAATACAGTCAACAGCTTAATGCCATACTCGGCGCCATACATGCTACCGCCACGGTGGTCTTCCGTGCTGTTATCGAAGATTGGACTTCCACGACCGGAGTGTCCGTGGCAGTTCCACCAGATACTTATAGTGCCGTCGTGTCATCTGAACACATCAAATCACCTTCTGCGCTAGATCTCCCAGGATGGAAAGGGATATACGCCGGTTGTGAAAGATTGAGTGGATTGTTATGTCTTCTTTGCACATACCTCCAGTCGCGAAGTGGTAGCTCACCGGTCAGTATGCCTATTGGCGCACTATTAGACGCGCTTGGACGAATCTCATTGGTCACTGTACCGCGAACATCATCTGTAGGCCAAGGTCAAGGCGACACGATGATGACTGATTTCACGGACGCGAGTATTCGGGCGAATGACCAGATCGGTCGTGAAGAGAGAGAAGCACTATTTGCACGTCTCCCACAGATACATGCGGCCATGTTCGGCGTGATGAATGTACTATTGAAAAGCGTTGGGATTGCTCATACCTCATGGATGCGCAACTTGTTGCAACAAGCTGTCTGGGTAGTCAAGGCCGAATCATTTGATGCTAGTGTTCGTCAGCAAGGTTATGATGTTGTTAAGAGTTGTATCGATTCACACGGGAGAACATTTGACAGGGATATGGTGAACTCCCTTTCACCAGTGCTGAAGAAAGCGTGCGAAGAAATAATGAACACATATCAAATCGTGGAATTACAGCAAAACGGGCAAAAGACTGCACCATCGACACAACCCGGCAAGAAAGGAACTGCACCCGCAACAACGCTCAATTCGGACACCATGTTTGCATCCACTGCGAACACAACCCCAATGCTATTCCAGCAGGCACAGTCATGGAACGAGAGGACTTGCGTGCAGGACAAAGCATTCGCCTTGGTTACGACGTTGCTACTCAAAGTCCCCACAGCGTCTGTTCGCAAAGACTTGCGTTCACAACTTGATAGAACAATCGTACTGACCAACGATCGTGCGGCAATGTTGGCCAGCATTTTGAACCCACCTCGCAGCAAGACCTCAGAGAAGTCGCATAGTTCTATCTTGCCGGTCGCTGCAAGAGCTCACAATGGTTCTGCAGAGCTCGAAGGGTATATTCGGCCGAGAATGCCGATTGTCATGACGAATTATGATGAAGATGACGACGAATCAGATGATGACCAGGAAATGTATGCCGAGGATGGTTCAAATCTCGACGATGCACAAAACGATGAACAAAATGCAGATAGCGCACAAATGGATGAGGCCGCAGAAGTGGCAAACGTGCCACTCGAGACCTCTTCGGTCCGGCACGAGCCAGTGGATCAGAAAAGCACCCAGGTAGCACCAGCGACCTCACCTGTATCAACGATACCAGCTGAATCACAGCCATCCACACAAGGCATCAGTGTGGCGAGTGCCCAGCCTACTTTGAAGAGGTCAACCCCACCTGATGACATTGAAACGACATCTGCACAGAAGCTGAAGAAAGCCCGGCAATCACCAACACTCCTTGCATCAACCTCTGCGGCACCAGCGACAGCTGCAGTCGCAGGTAATTCAGTACTGTCAGCTGGGACATCTTCCTCTGTGGCAGTAGCTGTGCCTACTGTGGTTGATGACGATGATGACGACGACTTTGTGATACCGGAGCTCACCATGGACCCTGATAGTGACGAGGAGATGGAGGCAGAGGGTGAAGGAAAGGCGTGAGGGGATGGATAGGAAGACAAGGAGGTCTTGATTACATAATCACGCTGTAATGCCAGCGCATCGTGGTCTGCCTGGTGGAGGCATCAGATGCGAGTCTCGATTTGGCCTGGTCCGAAAAAGGCAATAACAACCATGAAGGACAACTACATCGGCTCAACAATCCTGAGATATCCTCTGTACTTGCACTGTGATGTCTCGTGTGATTGATTTCGTGCTCGCACTGGCCATATTCTCTCTTTGTGTCTGTGCTCAAGTGTGTCCTGTGGCACTCTCCAGGTTTAATATTTGGTGCCAACTACACGGCCGAGGTCAGGCTGGCATATCTGATTGAGCGTAATGGCATAGCACCGCCACCGGGCCACTTCATCGAGAGTCCTGTTTATCGTCCTTGGGCACGTCAGGTCATCCGGTATGCAGGGGAGACAGTTGATGGGGAGTGAACACCTGCGATGAAGCTGTATGATTACGCCATCGTCGGTGCTGTATGCTCGAATAATGTTACACCGAGGTATGGTCATCGATGCCTACCATGACCGAAAAGCCATTGGCGTCAAGGTATGTTGTCATTTGTCTTGTACTAACCTGTACAAGCCCTTCCCCCTGCTTAATATGGACTTCCCCGCCGTGCTTGACGACGAAATACCCACCTTCCTGGCCGACGTTGCCACTTCACAACATCAGCCCGCAATCGATCCATCACACACCGTGTTTCTTCTGCTCAGTGGCACGAACGACCTTAGCAACAATGGCTTCACCTCTGATTCCAAGTCCCTGGCACCGTCCTCGCCGAGCACCCTAACTGTATTTTCATCGTCCTCGACAAGCTGTACGCTTCCGGCGCCAGATACTTTTCCCTTCTGAACACAGTGCTTCTATACCTACAGCCTCGGTACGCCAATTATACGCTTGGGAGTGTGAACAACACGCGCTTCTATCCCGACAAAGAAGCGAACCACACGAGCGTCGTACAGAAGATGCACCAATTGACCACCTCCGCCAACGAGATATTGCGCTTTCAGACACCATTTGAGTTGCTGGTAGCAGGGCGATATCCTGGCGCGCAGATCGCGCTGTTTGATACGTATGCACTCTTCAACGATATATATCACTCGCCATAGTTGCACTTGGATGGGATGGGACCAGCGAATGTGAAAGGGTGGATTGAGCATTGTAATGTGGATCTTGCAAATTGTGTTAAGGAGTTTGACGGAAAGAGTGACGACAGGTGAGCAAACACCCGAATTTACGTTGATCTATCATAGATCTAGCATCGTAGCTAGAAGCTGACACTCTTAGCTTCATGTGGTTCGACGAGCTTCACCCTAGCGAGCAGGCGCCCAAAATACCTAGAAAAGAGGTTGTGGAAACGCTCAAGGGAAGAGGAGCGTATGCGACATATTGGAGTAGTAGCTGAACAGGAAATATTTGGAAAGCTTCAGTCTACGCACATTACCTCTATTATCTATTCTGTAGAGCGACCTCATCTCACTTCGACGCAGCGGACCCCACTGCCATACTCGATCTCGCTCTGATCTCGGGACCCCATCGCTTGAAAACCCAAGGTAATGGCGTCAGTGCTAGTGCCAGGAAGCCGAACAAGGAGCATCCCCAACCTGGGCCTAGTTTCTCCATCACTGGATGTATTGTCAGTCATTATTGAGGCGTAAAGAAAGACGTGCTTACTTTGTCTGGTGAACAGAGGAAAGCCCACGCCGCATACATATGCCACCATTCTGTTGGCGGAAGAGGCTGATGCGCCGTATTGCGCGCCGTAGGCTACGTTGAGGTATGTTGAGATGCTGAGCTGTAACCGGAAATGTCAGCTTTGCGGCTCGGGCAAGGGCACGTAAGCAATGCTCGGCCGACTTACAAAGACCAGGATAAAACCACATCCATACACCCCCAGCGCCACCACAGGAACCATCCAATGCACCTTCGCATGAGCCGTCCAACCCAGGACGAACAACGAAACAACAATGGCCGGACTGCCAGTCTTTCCCAGGAGCAGCTGAGCTTCTGGTGCTGGTGGCGACGGCTTCTGCTTCGCTGCAATCATCTTCTGCAGTCGTCGACGTCTGTACAAAGCTAGAGTGACCACGCCGCATGCTGCGACGATGTATCCTGCACTTAGGCCGAGGAAGACAAGACCCGTGGCTAGGGCGCTGAAGTCGTATTGTGTGGCGAAGATGTAGGGGACGGCAGTGCTGGAGAAGGTCAGTGCTGGCACATTTGAGGAGATTGGTGGGCACACTAAAAGCCATAGGTGATACCAAATGCCAGGCCTGTATAGATGGAAAGAAACAAGACCAATGGCTCCTTGATCAGCATCTGGACTGGTCTGATGGCTTGACTTTTGATCGCCGACAAAAGACCAGGTTTGTTCTCGATATCTTCTGCATCGCCCTCTTCCAGCTTGCATAGATGACACCGCACGACTTCGTGGTCGAGGATGATCTTCTTGTACGTCTCGCGCATTCCCAGGGAAGAGAGCGTCATGATCAGGAGCAGTATGGCACTGAGCCATTGCGTCCAACGCCACCCTTTTGCTTCAACGAGGTAGCCACCGACCGCCAATCTATACTCGATGTCAGCTTCAGGTCCCTCACGCAATCACCTGCATCCTCTCCAGAACACAACACTCTACTCACGCCATACTCGGTCCCAAAAACGGGCCCACCACAATCAGCGTAATCACCAACAGTCGATCCTGCACCTTGAACACATCCGCTATCAATCCTCCTGCAACACTTATCGCCGGACCCGTGAACAGGCCAGCGAAGAAGCGGCAGATCACGAGTGTGGCATAGTTTGGGGCAATCGCGACACCGATGATGAAGAGGCCGGAGAGGGGCACGATGCAGAGGTAGGCGAAGCGGCGGCCGAGGGCTTCGCTGACGGGACCGGCGAGGAGGGTGCCGAGGACGATGCCCTGGGGTGGGGGGTTTAGTGTGGAGGTTCGAGAGCGAGCGGGTTTCTGCTCACGGCGATGAATGTGACATAGGGAACCAATGAAGCCTCGTAGCCGACATTGAACTCGAGTTGGATGTCTTCGTAGCCGTTTATGAAAATGTTGGCATTGAACAAACTACATTGAGGTCAGTATGGATATGGACATGGAAGGATGAAGGACAAGGAGCTGGGATGAGATGGAGTGATGCTGGTTCAGTACGCACGCTAGGAAGGAGAAGCCAAAGATGATCCATGCATGGTACACCTTCACCCCGAGCGACCAGTTCTGCGGATTGCGTTCATCATGCGGTGAGGACCAGTCTGGCACTTTATGCATTGCTCCCCAAAGTGTTCTCCGTGTAGGCCAGGGACTGCGTTTCTCTACTCCTCAAATGAATGCGAGTATACGACTTGATATCCAGCTTCAACATCACAAAACCAGATCGAAACCGCATGTAAACGCACGGACGGGGGATATTCCCGCCAACAGCACAGATCGTCAATTTTAGACTTTCCCATCCGGACGGCAGGGAGGATCCGAGGGGTTGAGCATGATGACCATGATCGTCCTTGTTGAGCAGCGGAGGATTTGGTGCGGAACCTGCTGCGGCGCCGCCCGTCACGCCACTGACAGGGAGGATCCACATACTCTAAAGTTTAAGTGTCGGCGGTCTGAACCGCTAACGGGTCATTATGTAAGCGAATAGAGGCAAATGGGGTGTAAGTGAAACGGGGTGTGTTTCAGACTTGCTGGGGACAAAGAGAGTGGGATGACTACGGCCTCATGGGAATGTACACGTCCTGCGTCCAATAATGCTCAGCGAACATTGTGGTTTCGAAGGCATATTTGTGACACAGGTTTCATTATTTAGTCCATCAAGTACATGCTTGTAATTCCTCTCAAACAACTGGCTCAGTGCTCAGATACCAGATCTTGTGCTCTTCAACTCATCTGCAACCCAATGATCTACTTGGAGTTACCAGTGATGGCACCAGTGCCACTAGAAATGGAATGTCAGCGAAAATCGCCAAACGTCGGAGCATCGAGATCTTCAAACTTACAAGACAGTGTACTTGACAGTGTCAATGACACCAGCCGTGACATCCGTGGTAAGGCCAGCAAGAGCAGTGCCAGCAACAGCGAAAGTGACATCGTAAAGTTCCTCGTTCTGGAAAGCAGACTCGACGACAGCCAAGTCCATCTGCGACGAGAGGCCGGTGGGGTCGAATGTGAAAGTCTGAGGCCCCGCGACGACGTTTCCGGCCTGGTTGTAGCCCTCGATGGTGATGGTGCAAGCGGTCAGGACACCAGCGGCAGACTCCTCGGAGACGACGGCACAGCCGTAGTAGAAAGAGTCGAGATGGAAATACTCGATGGTGCTTCCAACATAATCAACAGTGAGCTCGGCGGTGCCCTGGGAGGCTTCGGACTGAGTGCCGAAGGTGGCGTAGTTGGCCTCGGAGTTGGGGATGAGACCAACAGTGTTGACGTTGTTGGTGGCCGCGAGAGTGAAAGCCTGGAAGAAGAGGCTGTCGTAGGTGTTGATGAACTGAGTGGCACCGGAGACAACTGGAGTCACAGCCTCGATGTCATCGAACGTGGCGTCGTAGGAAAAGGAGTTCAAGGTGGCAGTGGGTGAGGCGGATGAGTGAGTGGTGGTGGTGGTGTGAGCCGTGGTGGTATGAGGTTGGTAGTTGTTGGGGAGGGCAGCGACTGAGCCAACAAGGGCAAGGGCGGCAACGGCGAAAGACTGCATGATGTTTTTGGTAAAGAGTTGAGGAGGAAAGAGAAGTGATTGGAAGTTGTTTTGGAGTGATTGTAGAAGTCTTTGGATGGATTGTGCGATGAGGAATTTTCTAAGATGTGGGAGAAACAGAGCTGAACTTATAGAAGGTGTCACGGTCACGGTGCTTGCAGCATCAGTAGTTTCGATCGTAACCGTGCTCAAACTATGGCGATGGTTGAGTTTCTTCGTTGGAGAGCTACAAAGGCTCACTGACACTACTGCAGCAGAGCATCATCAGATGGAGTACTACATGGGCGGCACAAGGGAGTCCGTCAGCAGTAAGCAGCTTCCATTAGGAGACGATTGTGTGTGGGACTGTTTCATGAGTAGTCGCCACGACCGCGCACACACGTTGCCTATCTTGGTAGGCGGACGCGAGTCTTTCGTCAGCGTTGCCGACAGCAAGCAGCGTGTGAGGCTCGTGATTGGAGGGGCACGTACTATGGATGTGCGTGTGCACTGGCCTCAACAAGGAAGATCTGTGTGGTGTGGTTGAAGCTAGGACGTCGGTCGGCTGCATGGCGGGGAGGGGGAGAGGAAGTCCCGAAACGTTGGAAAACTCTATCTTGAGCAGATCCGACAGGGGTAAACCTTATATGACTTCCCTCTCGATCCTTTCCTTTCCACCACTCACAAGTCACAACTTCTCGTTTCTCTCTTACTCTCCGCTGGAATCAGCATGACTATCCACTTTGCGTCTAATGCTGGGACTGTCCCTTTTCGCCGGGCATCAACTTCGGGTCACCCACCTCACTTTTCCCCCAACGTGCCGAAGATGCTGACTGTCGTGATATAATCGTGCTTGTTCACGGGCAAGAGCCAGCTCATTGATTCGAATTGTCTTTTGGAGAAAGGGAAGAGGAGAGGTG
>Ga0058698_10000650_pt1 | contig 18278 bp, 22 predicted proteins | sample AgamicAsSfe_FD_67288 | JGI IMG/M metagenome (GOLD analysis project Ga0058698, IMG submission 67288) | Agave microbial communities from Guanajuato, Mexico - As.Sf.e | ecosystem: Host-associated > Plants > Phyllosphere > Phylloplane/Leaf | place: Guanajuato, Mexico | collected 2012-05-30
AGGTCAAGTATCATGACCTGAGTTGACGCCTGAGAATAGAACCTCGTCTGGTGGGGCAATGCTACGACATCAAGTAGGACCCAGAATTTGCATCCTTGCTCATTCTCGAGCGAGGAGAAGGATCATCTATGCTGGAGTGAGGCGACCTTTACGGATCTGGCCCACGTCAACGGAACAAATCATATTCTTGACAACACGTACACGCCAGTCATCGAACCCATTGGAGCACTGGGAAGTCTGCGCTTCCCGAACCCGCACGAAGTGAAGACGACTGAGTCTGGGAAGAGCCTCGTAAATTGTGTCTACGATCTGAAAAAGGTCGATCTGACGCCTTACAATGGTGATGCGGAGGGCTATGTTGAGGATGGATGCTTCCAGGAGATTGATATTGCTACAAGAGAAGTCATTTTCGGGTGGTGTGGTATGGACTCTTTGGAGTTGTGGCACAGCTATATCTTTCTTGACATACCTGCGAATGTGGTGAACAGGACTGGCGAGCCATACGGCAAGGGAACGATACGAAAACCGTGGGACTATTTTCACATCAATTCTGTCGACAAGGACCATGAAGGCAACTACACATTGTCCGCTCGTCACCTCAATCAAGTCATCAAGGTTGCTGGGCATAACAGCACATCAGGAAAGGTACCTGGCGAGCTCGTGTGGCGACTCGGAGGCAAGTTCAATGACTTCACAGGCGCCGAAATCCTCGATCTCAGTTGACAGCATCACGTTACGCTCATCTCTTCGCATGATGGTATTGAAACATACTCGATATTCAACAATCATTGGCAAGCAGGTGCGGCGGATCGACGTATCAGCAATGCCCAGGTGTTCAACCTGAATACGACCAGCATGACTGTTGACTCGACCCGAAAATACTACAGCCCGGAAGGCACTCTGAGTCTCGCGCAAGGTTCTGCTCAAGTGCTGTCAAACGGCAATGTGCTCGTCGGCTGGGGCACTGTTCCGCAGGTCACCGAATTTGCCCCAGATGGTGAGATACTCTGGCATGCACATCTCGACAAATACGACGAACGGCAGCAGCTAAAGAACATGCAAAACTACCGCGTAGTCAAGCATCCCTGGAAAGGCAACCCACAGTATCCTCCTAAGCTAGTGGTCTACTCACAGCACTGCTCGCCTGATGAAGAGTCACCTTTGACAGCCTACGTCTCCTGGAACGGAGCTACCGAGACGCGGTACTGGCGCTTTTCAACTTGCAAAGAGTCCAGCAAAGGACCGTGGCATTCAGCGGGCACATTCGCACACGCTGGCTTCGAGACGAAAGCACATTTACACGGCTCATTTGGAAAGGCTGCCAAATTCGCCCGCTTCACGCGAGTCGAGGCGCTCGACAAGCACAAGCGAGTCCTCGGCAGCGCAGTAGCGGAGACCTTTGTCCCGTCGAACCGAACGCAGATGCGTTGCGACGAGCAACACTGCTTCGAGCCGGAGTACTTCACATACGCGAACGAGCGGAGTAGAGCAGGGGAGTGCTATGCGGAGATGAGTACTACGGACCGACGCAATGTGGGAGTGTGGTTTCTGATGTTGGTAGGTGTGGTGTTTGCTGTGTATCGGTGCTTACGGACATGACCCGGCATTTACAAGCATTTAGCGGAAGTGGAGCATATTTGAGCATCTACTGGCGTTGATGCATGTGTAGTGCATGCATGGGATCCATTTTGAGCGGCACATCTGTATCACTAGAAAGCATTTCTTTCTCGGCTGCACCACCATACGACGCTACGGCAGCCAACCTGTACGATATCCGGCTTCGTTAAAAATACTACGGCCCAGACGAAGAGGCCCTCTAGAAGAGCAGTGACGACTGATAGTCTGGTAGTTTGGTCTGATCTACCGGATCCATCCGTGCTTGAGATCCACCTAGCTTGAGCCGAAGTTTTGCTGTAACGAGTGGAGACGGCCATTACATATGTAACTCTTTCACAGCTCGGTGGAATCGATATGTTAACCTTCGCTTCCTTCAAACTCCATCTGCCTTCTCCATTATTATTGCCTTGCCATGGAAAGGCCGAGGATGGACAGCCTCGAGGATGGACAGCCTGGAGGACGGCGTCGAGTCCGGGATCATGATGCCTGGTGCTGCTGGCGTTCGTGAGGTTTGCGTTACAATACCACAATCTCACCCGGACAACCTCGCGCGTATACGTTCATACCCTTGAACGACGGCGGAGACGATATTCTCCACAGGGAAGCCGGTGCTGCATGACCAACACAATACATTGTGAAGGATCTGACATTCTTGCGGCATTTGCTGGCCTTGATGACCCAGCGGCATTGTACCGCTCTCTTCTGAGCCCGAGTAAAGACCACATCTTACTTGCTGCACTGGGGAAGACCCAGCGCCATGGCAGTCCTAAACTCACTCCTGCTGGCCGCATCGCTCATTGCTCAATTAACTACCACTTGGGCTGCCCCTACAGCAGCATCTTCACGAAACAAGGGAGTCAGACCCTCAGACACCCAGTACGTGGAGAGGTCTTCTGCACTGAGTTCGACAACACGATACATCAGTCCAGATCTCTATCGCGGGAATCAGGCCGACAAGGATCTGGATATGCGACCTGCAAAGCACGAGCCGGAAGTCTCAGACGACGAAGCTCTCCTGCGATTCGATAGGTACAGGACTGAACCCAGCTTCCGAGTTCCACGGGTGTCGGTTAAGCAGGTCACACAAGAGAAGGAGAAGCTAACACCGGGGCACTACTTCTATGCTCCGTATGAGGCTGGAGCTGCTGGTCCGTATATCTTTGATCAGGAAGGAGTAAGCAGGTTGTCCATGAGCCAATCCGTCGCTGCGTACTGACATGAAGTCTTATAGCAATTGGTATACTGGGGTGTCAACGAGATACAAGAAGAGCGCATCAAGAACTTCTCCCCTTGTGAATATCAAGGCAGCAACCAAGATCACCTCTGCTGGTTAGAGGTCTACCATGATGAGAAATATGGACATGAATACGAATCACGTACTCGACAAAACCTACACTCACGTCGGTCTGTCCTCCGGGGCAGTGGACGGCTGGCAACCACCAAATTCCCACGAGTACAACATGCTTCCTGGAGGTTACAGTTTCATTCAAGCGGTATATCAGTTCAAGCAGCAAGATTTGACACCCAATGGAGGACCTGCAGAAGGATGGGTACACGATGGCTGCTTCAAGGAGGTGGATGTGAAGACGGGCGCGACTACCTTTTCTTGGTGTGCCACAGACCATTTCGATCTGGATGAGACATACATGTATCTTGATATTGCAGGTCAAACCAACTTCACAGAGGGCATCGGCGGTATTGGGACGTACCAGCGAAGTTAGGTAAGATAACTCTTTCACTTCCATCTGGCATTGTTGAGGCTCCGTTCCCTAATGTTGATCTCAAGGATTGGATTCATCTCAACGCCGCGGACAAGTTCCCAGATGGCAGCTATCTCGTCTCCTCGCGACACTTCAATTCCGTTTTCAAGGTGGCAGGGGCAAACTCAGCTGAGCCAGGCAAGATCATCTGGCGCTTCGGAGGCAAACACAACGACTTCACATATCTCTCAGACTTCAAGTTCTCCCGCCAACATCATGCGCGAGTGCTATCTTCCGATGGCGAAACAACAAAAATCTCCCTCTTCAACAACGGCTTCGAGGTCCGCAACAGTGTCGCTCTCGAAGGTCTTTCCAGCAGCGGCTTGATTATCACACTGGACGAAGAACATATGACAGCGGACCTCTTCCAGCAGCACACTCACCCCGACCACGCGAGCGGCTGGCGAGACTCCGTCGCCCCTGCAGAAGGTTCGTTTCAGGTCCTCGCTAGCGGCAACACGCCCGCCCATTGGGGCTCGTTGCCAGACATCACCGAGTTCTCCGGTTCTGGCGAGGTGCTATTCCACGCTAGCATCGCCAATCACCAGGGCCGCTCCTACCGCGCCTTCAAGTCCGAATGGCACGCACTGCCGTACTGGGGCCCAAAGCTGGTTGCATATACCCGCACGTGCCACGTCGACGCAAAGAAAGGTAGCCCCTTTGTAGCGCACGTCTCGTGGAATGGCGCCACCGAAGTAGCAAGCTGGCAGCTGCACACCAGTGATGTGTCTCGCTCTGGTCCCTGGACTCTGGCGGGTACCGTGGCAAAGGATGGATTCGAGACGACGATCGAACTCAGTGACGCAACGACATCCCAATCCAACATGCCTGCAATTTTCGTGCGCGCAGTGGCACTGGATGCGCAAGGTGTCGAGCTGGGTGCGACAGTGGCAGCAACGGTCGTGCCAGGCTCGCAGATGATCGGGCATTGTGATCCCATGGGCTGCGATGACTCCGTGACTGCTGAGCTGGACAGTGCGGCGATATGCTTTGTCTCGTCACGGCATGCGACAGTGTCCTCTGCTCGACAATACATGCCGAGTATCATGATTATAATATTGGTGGTCCTGTTACTACGGTTCTTTCTGCGATCATCGTACTTTACTGCCTTATGGCGAGTGCGTGCCAGAGCCGGCTAGGGGCCAGGTCGATATGGTGGCGCAGAAGTGGAGCTGGGGATGCCGCTGATGAAGCACGAGACGTGAGATTGCTGTGAGATGAGATCGCATAGTGCCCGGCGCTGGCTTTGGGCATTTCGGTATTGGATCGACTGTATAGTATGGCATGTATCATTAGAGTCAGGAGCAGCATAGCATAGCATAGCATAGTATCTGGAGCATGTAGTTGCATTGGGTGGTCATCACTGTTACGTATATATTCATCACAAGACTTTTCTTTGCACTGTCAGATACAAGCATGCTACTTTGAGGCAGCAGCTATAACGTGCCCCCAGATGGCGATGAAGTTGAGTTTGTACCGTATAAACTGCGTGTCCCAGGTCCCGTTGCCGTTACCAGCGGCCCAATTATAGCGCCAGGTTTCGCCGAGCTCGAGGTTGGAGAGGAGGCTGTAGTGAGCTTGGGTTGCCATTGTCCACGATTTCCAAGGGAGGCCCCATTGCAGTCTGTGGAGCTGAGTTGGAAGGGCGTAGTGAGGATTTCTGTTCCTGTACCATGGGTGGGAGCCAGCGGTGGCCTCGGTAGGGAGGCTGGATGTTTGCTACGTCAGCGTAGTTGGTAGCGCTTCAAGTCCAGAGAGGTACCGAGAAGGGACGCCAGGATGTGGGGGTAATGCGGTCGGAGTCGGCGGTCACGGGAAGGCAGGGTTTGTGCGCGCCTTGGCTGTTGTGGATGTAGTCGATGAGTGGTGAATCTACGACATTTGCGGATATGGCGAAGGCTTGGGGATTGTTCAGTCGAGCTTCGAATAGCTTGGGGACGGCGTCTTTTGCGATGAAGGACTATGTGAGAATTAGCCTTACTCACGAAATATGACAAGGTGGTCGTGAGGAGAGTGCCGTAACAATCCTGCTCAGACTTCTGCTCAGATATCATACTTACAATGTCGTCATCTAGCTTGATGTAGAGCGTATCGTTTGCAGTCGCAGCTTGATACAGACAGCCGAAAATGAGAAACTCGTTGCATTCTGCAGGAAACGTGACTTTCTTGTAGCCAGGTCGTGCCTCGAGGAGCCCATCAAGCCATTGTAGATCCAAAGCAGACTGGGTATGAGCCATGAAATGGACCTCGTCGAGATAGCCATCGTTGTATACCATGTTTTGCTGCATATAGCAATCCAAAAGGTCCACGTAGCGAGCACGGCCGAAGAAGATCAGAGCAGTTATCTTGAACTCTGTGGGCTTAATGACGTCTGTGCGCATGGCCATACGCGCTGGCTTTGGTGTAGCATTGTCTGTGGCGCTGAGATGGTCGTGTGGCCATGTCGTGCATTCTGGTCCGCTGAAACGTATGATTGGTATTGATGCGGGACTGGTACATCAACGCCATGAGAGCTGTGGTGCCAGATACTTTGCAAGAACAGAGATCAGAATGAGAAGTATGGCTGCTACAGATACAGAAGACTTGGATTGAACAAGTCTTGTGAAGAATTGCTTCTTCGGCCGCCGTGGATGACCAGTCTGGTCACCGCTGGGTCCATCGTGAGGGTCTGCACCGGAGAAGTCATGGAGTAGACGACTTGGCTGTTCGTCAACATGTAAATCACGCTCTTTCGACATATTCGCTTGACTGATAGAAATGGACGTGTCTTCAGAGGCAACAAGAATACACCAGAATGCTGACTTCGACCTTGAAATGTGCTATCTCGAGTTCTACGGAAAATACTGGGGCAAGTTCACGAGGATTTGTCGTGAAAGACAGCGCAAAAGGAGGTAGAGACACGAGAGAGCATCTCCTGGAAGGCATAGGACGTCAACTCGCATCTCACGTTCAGCATAGACATTGGCTCGTGTGACTCTGATGCTCATTTGGGTCCCCATCTATCGCATCTGTCAATACATTGCTGCTTGCCCGTGCTTGGCATGATGATGTTATTGTGCTAGAGCTGATGCAAAGAAGAGGCCGTCGGATGTAGGGGACGCGAAACATCACTCGAGGCCAAACGAGTCTTGCATGAGACTTGGCCGTTCTTGCTTGTCACGATCTTGTTGTACTGAATCCAACTCGCTGGCAATGACCACTCGCCGTGGCTTCGAGCTCCATTCGAACTTCACAGAGTCGGGGCAGCGTCGAAAGTGGAACACTCAGGCAGGGTTACCCAGGTGGCAGGGACGATTGCAGGCCGAATCAGACGCGTCAATGCGTCAATGCGTCATTCATGATCATTCCATCCGACATGACCGCAATGAGCACAGTCATTGTTGCAGGAATGCGGAATCAAGGACTGGCTATTTTGGTCTTTCCGGTCGTACAATCATGGTGAATACTGTGCTGTGCTGTGCTGTGCTGTGCTGTGCTGTGCTGTGCTGTGCTGTGCTATGCTGTATGGTATAGAGACAGCTCCATGATACTTTTCCTGGACTGAAATATCCTCTTCCTGCCCAGGCTGGTCTGGGACTCTACCGAACTCAGAGTCCCAGTAAAGGCCATTCGTGTAGAATCGTTGCGATTCCGAGTGAGGTGGCCCAGTGCGGCCAGCGGACCGAATTATAAACAATCGCACCAACGTGTTGACCAAGCGGTGCAGTAGCGCAAGGCGAGGCCTGATCCAATGGCTATCTTGGATTTCCTAGTCGAATGATAATGCAGGTTGATGCTGTGATGCGCTGTCCATGGCAGTGGATCTCGCACTGATTCCTGAATGAGGTGTCACGTGACCTTATGACATCCAGGAAAGAAAGAACATTACAGCCTCAAAGAGCATAGCAGAACTGGCCGGCATCTGGCATCGATGGGCAGGTAATCATTGGGTAATAGCGTACTATTTGGGTTCGTATAGGCATTACATTCGTTACCATATCAAGACTCCTGTAGCTCGACTGGCGTTGTCCGCGTCGCTGAGGTCTCTTCCGCAAGTCCATCACTACCACCGAGACTGCGTCGGGCAGAATACTACTCGCAAGCGCCGGTAAGTCGATAGATGCATGTCCGAAAAGATTTATCGCGCTGAATCACCTGGCCTCATGCGTGCTCGTACATTCGCCAGTACTCCAGCCACAAGTCCGTTGCGCCACTCGACTGACTTTCAGACACAAACTTCGCATCCTTGCTATCAATGTTCGATCTCAAAGGTCTCTCAGCACGCTTCCGGGCCGTGCATCGAACTAGCGCAGGCGGCCGATTGAGCCAGGAGTATCGCCGTGCGTCATTTGAGCTTGTCAGGGAGTAATCTGTGCTGATAATGGAGGAGCGATTGCTGTCGCTGCCCGTGACTGATGACGAGGAAGACGCTGTTGGCGACGAACATGAGGAATACCATGATGAGGTCGGTGACTTTGGTGAGAGTGGGGTTGTTGATTGTATGTCGACGTCGCAGTCGCCTGTACAAAGTGGATGATGTGCTTCTTGCAGGCAGTTCCACGGTGAGGAGGCGATTGAGAGAGGTAGACTCGTATTTGACGAGGCAGATAGCATTGAGGATGATCTGGATAGTGGCATTCGAGGAGAGGAGTTGACGCGATGTGGCGACGTGAGAGGCTGTGTGTACTGAGCTGGTGTTGGGAGCGAAGTAGCTGTCGATTCTTGGTGATCGTGAGGGTTTGCATTTGGTCTTGAGGCCTCGTCGGTGACATATGCCACGGGCATTATGAGTTCGTCCGTGGCGATTGAGGTCCGATCGTCGTATGACAGCTCGATATGATTGTACGATACGCTTTCAGGACAAGGCTCATTCCTACCAAAGAAAACACACGTATCTGATGTGTAAGACGAACATGCGTCATCAATACTCGATACTGAAGGGGATGCGTAAAATGTTGATGCTTGAGATGAGCTAGTGCTGCATCGTCGTGCCACCATTGTATGTTCCGCAAGGTGACTTCTCGAGGTGTGTGTAAGCCAGTCTGCTTGCTTGTTGAATGACACGACTGTATGCATAAGGTCCCCACTAGATTGCTTAGTATCGCAGGAAATAGACCCGTACGTGTGCTCGTTCAGTAGATCGATGCCGAAGCGACGATGGTCGAAATGCTCTTCGAAGGGTCGATACATATGTGAGTCAGTGCCAAGCACAATATCGTCGTCGAGGTGAAATGAGGAAGGACAAGTGGGCAGGAATGTGTCTTCAAATTCTGAAGTCAAAAGGCAAAACATTCCTGAGATTATATCTCGAGTTTCGGGCAAAGTGTTACGAAAAGTGTAATTCAGGTCTGTATGCACGGGGGGTAGGGTATTGGCATGGCAAGGTTCATATCAGCGCGGTAGGTCACATACACAGACACGGCGTGGTAGTCGCAGGAAACCAAGGAGGACTTTGTTACTCGTTACCGAACTTGAAGAGTACATGAAGTCCTGCATTGACCACGACTTTCATCTACAGGCACGTCTGGAGTCAATGGAAAGCGCAGATACCTACAGTGCGTGCTGACGGCTGACATACACTGCTCTGAGCTCGACCTCCGACTCGTCCTGTCCTTCCTTCAAGCTGAACACAACGGGCGAAGACATGAGCAGCTCGCCCAGAGGCTGATAAGAGTGTCAGCGGATGTAAGAGTCCTGCAGGCATGCGAGAGTCACGTGCGATGATATAGGTGCATTACCAGAGGCAGGGCTCAGGAAAGGGGAAAGAGGTGCGCTCTAGAGGCAACTAGCTGAACGGCGGAGTGGCTTGAGCTGGAGCTTGAGCTTGAGCTGGAAGCTGAGACTGTTGCAGCATGCAGCGTTGCAGCGTTGAATACCCTTTCGGGTCAGTGTACAATAATGTACACCGACAAGGTAGCTTCCATTGAGCTGAACATGTCACGCCTGCTTCTTCAGCTCGCCCTTGGCGCTCTGGGCGTGCTTGAAAGCAGAATGGATCGCGGATTTCCCCTTCAGGAATCGCCCAACGTCAATCCGATACTGCCGTGCCGAGAAAAATAATGCTGTGCATGGCTGGTGGCCTGCAGATGCTCGAGAAGATGGGTACGTCGATTATGGTTCTCGTGAAGATATACCTGCGGTGTTGGTGAAATGAGAAGGCACACATAAACTGACCAGGAAGTATTCTGGCGTACTGTCTGGGTCATATGGGCGAGAAGGACGCAGCGGATTGGTCAGAGTCAGAGATATCCATGGTAGGATCCCTGGCTCCCGAGTCCGTGCTATCGGATATGCGACTTGTAAGCAAGGAAGATATCAGCAGCCCAATCGACCCTAGCTCTGTCTGGTACAGTGTCACTGTGACCAAATCCAGCTCGCACTACTGCGCTTATCATGCTCCTTCCATGTGGCCATGGATCCATGCCACGACCTATACCAGATCGGGTGATCTGGCAGCTATTGACCTGGCTAGCAGCACGATGTCAGGAGTATTCCGCTATCAGTCTCACAGTCGCTTGTATCGTCGGGAAGTCTCTTGGGATATAGTGGCAGAGTAGTAGAGTCAAGCAGCTGGACCGCTTTTGCTCAGCTCGCGCTAAGCTCAGGTCGCTGTCTTACTGCAGTAATGTGCTTTGCTCATGCAGGGCAATTGCCCTTTGCGGCTCATCTGAGGTTTGTATCTGATCTGTAACACCCCTGTACGGCAGGACGGGCTCCTAGTGTTCGAACGTTGACCTTTAGTCTCAACAAGTTCACAGCTCCCGAGCTGACCAGCACACGCACGCGATACACCTTGGTCTCGACTCTTGCTTCGACGTTGACCTTTGACTGGATAGGTTTCGAGCAGAGGAATGTTTCTGCTGTCTGCTTACAGCCGTGAGCTGGGTTTCCTGATCCAGCGCGTCGCACTGAATCCTTCCAGATTATTGAACTCTCCTTGCCGGGTATCTGCTGCTGACAGTTATCAGCTTGGCCTTGGTAGCACTTTGTCAAACATTGACCCTCGAGTCTGATTCGTCTGCATACTTTTTGACAAGAGACAGATTCCACTTCATGCTTAGTGGCTTCTTAAACCCAGCCCGAGCTGTTACCTGTTCCTTGGGTTGTGCTCTCCAGTGTCCCATTGTAGTACCGTGCGTCCGGCCAGCACGAGCCTGCATCACCAGCATATTCCACTTAATCCTGGCCTGTTCTCAGATGATGCTAAACAACGTGATTCTTCCATACACTCTTTTGAATTGAACAACACACTCTCGCTTCTTCTATCATGTTCGCCACAAATCTCATGACAACATCAAATTCATTCGTTTACATCCTCCTTCTTGGAAGCGTGACTGCTTTGCCACAGGCTGCAGTGTTCGAGCGAGGTGTAGGAGAAGATGCCTCACCTTGGAAACCCAAGCAGGCCTGGCCAGTAGAGAAGTCCTGGCCGACTGAAAAGTCCTGGCCGACAGCAGAGCCCTGGCCAATAGAGAAGTCCTGGCCGACAGCAGAGTCCTGGCCATCAGAGCGCCCGTGGCCAACAGAAAAGCCCTGGCCGGCAGAGAAGCCCGGGCCGACCCGCGAGCCTTGGTGGCCTCACTCTCAGTCCAGCTGGACTACATCTTCGTGGACCACATCAACACTCTCGCACACTTCCTCCTCTTCCAGTTCAGAATCGACGACACCAACTCATTCTACTACTTCAAGTCACTCGACATCCTCGAGTCATTCCACGACTTCAACACACCCTACAACCTCGAGTCACTCGGCAACCTCGAGTCATTCCATAATCTCGAGTCACTCCACAACCTCGAGCCACTCAACAACCTCGAGCCACTCGACAACCTCAAGCCACTCAACGACCTCAGGCCATCCAACGACCTCAGGCCATCCAACGACCTCAAGCCACTCAACGACCTCAGGCCATCCAACGACCTCAAGCCACTCAACAACCTCAGGCCACCCAACGACCTCAAGCCACTCAACAACCTCAGGCCACCCGACAACCTCAAGCCACTTAACGACCTCCACTCACCCTCCACATACCACCTCAACCAAATCACACTCGACTAAATCACACTCCACGAAATCACATTCCACGAAATCACACACAAGAGACCACATGCACACTCGCTCAATCAGCAGCATTCCGTGGCAGACGAGTAGCACTACCTCGTCTGCGCTGCACAGCATGACAATGGCGCCCAACATGAATCTCAACCCTGCGAAGCACGAGATTGACGGTTGGATTGTGGAACATCTGGCTGGGCGTTAAGGGTATTCATGCACGTATCAATGGCTATGGCGGACCTAGAATGGCGTTATGACAAGATATGATATTTATTACTTGATCGCTTTGGCGCGTTGGGTGGAAGTAGTCTTGGATATACTGAATACATGTTTCTCAATCATGTCCAGTGTGCGCGTGCCTCCTAACTGTGTTCAATATTGTTTAACACGAATGACTTGATACAGTGGAGCATTGTGCTCGTCCAACAAGCAGATGAAACGCGTGGTACTATACTCGGTTATGACCCTTCCGGAGAGTGCCGTCAGGATCCTGCTCACAACCATACTGCGTGACAACGCTAAAAAGGACACAGGATCGTTCCTTGAGATATTGGTTTATCTTGCACAAATTTGCCATTTATCGCCTCTGAGGAAAGGACCTCCGTCAGCCTTGATTCATGCTTCTCGTGACCTCGTCCTACCCATATGGCTTGATTGGCGCGGGAGAGTGCTCACATCTGGCAGGGCGGAGTGACCATAAGCCGTGGCCGAAACCTCATCGAAAAGCGAGATCAAAGCCCTTCTTTGTCTCATCCCGACTACGAGCATTGATTCGCTTAGGAAATACTCGTCCCCTCAAATATTCCAGCCCGCATTATGGACGGCGGCATTAAGTTCCGTCTTCAGATCTTGATCGACAATGATGTGCTGGACATCGCATTGGACAACAAAACCCTTATGAGCACCAAGTAGCTGGGACCTCTTTATGAATGGGCTTCGCAGGACGAAGAGAAAATTAGATGATGTGATAGCAGCACTGTTGCACAGTGGACAAACTGAGAAAGCGCGATCCAGCCCGGCTGATCTCGATCTCAGCCAGGAAGTCAAAGACCTCGAGACCGAGCTTAGAGGATGCGAATAAGGAGATCGAAGCTGCGAAGTCTCGTCCCGACAGCCAAAATGGCCAGGACTTGGAGAGCAAGCTTGAGGAGGCGAACAAGCAGCTCGAAGATCCGAGCAAGCAGCTCGAGGAGGTTGACAGGCAGCTCAAAGCTATAAATGATTGTCTGACCCATTGTAGCTTTCTTCACGATATCGCAGACACGGGAGCCAAGCTGGATGCTGTCACCAAAGAGCCTCAAGCTGCGGACACTAAAGCTAACGATCCCAGTCTCATGTCAACAGTCAAAGACCAGGAGATTAAGCTGGACAGCGCCAGACGTGACATTATCGCCCAAGTCAAGCTTGCTCAAAGAGCAAAATACAGCTCTCATGATCGTCAAAGATGAGATCGCAAGGCCGAAGACCGGATCGGTAACACTGTAGCCAGGTGAAGCGCCTACAGACCCAGGTAACGAGCTTCCGACCACTTGTGCCTAGGCCTCAGGCTTGAAAGCAGATATGAACTGCTTGAAGGCGACGATCGCCGAGTCGAACGAATTGGCCGAACTTGGTGATACTGGCGGGCCCGGTCCAGCGCAGTCTCTTCTGCCAGATGAGACAATATTTTGAGTGCGACAATAATTAACCCACCGACGACACATTCCTTTCTAACCACACCACCTCATCTTTTCTTCCAACCAGTGATTTTCCTTACGTATGTGAACGGCTCAATAGTGCGGAGCGTTGTGCTCGCAATACTAACGAGTACAACAACATGGGTGTTAATGTACTCGGTCACAATTTTCTGAGAGCGCCGAAACGGACTTTTATTTCACAGAATACCTACCAACGCCATGCTAAACGCCATCATGCAATGGCCGATCAAAGTCTACCCTATCCCATGCATATTACACGCTATGACCAAGTCGTGGCAGACTTGCGACTGCTCGATTCTCCATTATCGCGTGCACGCGTGCCATCCTCTGACTTCGCTTTACCAGCACCTCCCTCCTTGATATCCTTCTCATCCTCACTCGTCTCAGGACTGGTGTCCTCAGCAGTGGCCTCCTGCCTGAGCTTATCTGCCTTGTTTTTCAGCTTGCTGATCTGCTCCTCAGCTTTCTGAGCACGATCTTGGCGGCGCCACATGCTCTTGTACCTCCCATCCATCTCCATTAGTTCGTCGTGGGTGCCTCTCTCTGCTACCTTGCCGTCGTTGAGGACGAGGATCTGATCAGCGTTTCTGATTGTGGACAGGCGATGCGCAATCACAAGCATTGTGCGGCCTCGACCAAGTGTTTCAAGAGCTTCCTGGATATGCTGCTCTGTTTCCGTATCCAGTGCTGCAGTAGCCTCATCAAGCATGATGATGCGAGGGTTCTTGATGATTGTGCGAGCAATGGCCACACGCTGCTTCTCTCCACCAGATAGTCGAAGACCGCGCTCACCGACCTTGGTCTTGTAGCCATCAGGGAAGCTCATGATTCTTTCATGGATGGAAGCAGCACGACATGCCGCAAACACTTCCTCATCCGTAGCAGATTGGTTGGCGTACTTGAGGTTGTACATAAGGGTCTCGTTGAAGAGTACCGTATCCTGAGGAACGACTCCGATGTGGCTGCGTAGAGAGTCGATTGTGATATCTTGAACATCGTTACCATCGACTTGTATGCGACCTGCAGTGGAGTTGTAAAAGCGGAATAAGAGTCTGAAGACTGTGGACTTGCCACCTCCCGATTCGCCCACCAAAGCAGTGGTGGTGCCTGGCAGACAACGGAAGTCAAGACCAGAAAGTGCAGGCTTCCGGACATCGTAGGCAAATTTGACGTCGGTAAAGTTGATGTCACCCTCGCATGTCGGCATTTCCTTGGCGTTTAGGGCATCAACAACAGTCGGGCGCTCCTTGAAAAGCTCAAGCATGCGCTCTGAATTGATCATCGAGTTCTGTATCATGCGGTAGAACGTGCCAAAATAGTTTAGTGGTCCTTGAAGTTGTGCCATGTAGGTCAGCAGAGCGACAAACTTGCCTACGGTTTGCTGCCCAGTGGTAACCTGATACGCTGCAATGAAACTGGCAACCAGCAACCCAGTCATAAAGACGGCATTTTGGGACACATTCATGATGTTAAGGGACAACATCACTTTGAATTCGGCCGTCTTTAGCACACTATTAGTCTGCAGAACACTTGATTCAGAGCTTAACCTCTATTGATTGACTTACCTGAAACTTGTTGACAGCGTTGCGATAGCGGTTGAACTCATAGCGCTCGGCATTGAAGTATTTGACAGTCTCATAAGATATCATGGAGTCATTCTTGACAGCATCCTCTTCTCTGTCAGCGTTGACCATGTCTCTCCTGATGTCTGCACGCCACTGTGCCATGCGGATCGTGAGGTATATGTACCTGTTTCATCGTCAATACATGAAATCATACAAGCAGCAACGGTAATTTCAAGACCGACCAGAAAGTGACGAGAGAAACAACCAGTGCGTAGTACGCGTCGAAGACAACCAGGAAGTAAGCGATTGCGACACAAAGATCGAACATCATCGGTACGACTTGAAAGGTGAGGGACTCGAGAAATGTGTTGACCGCACTGCCTTTACCCATCGCGGAGAGCACTTCTCCAGTCTTCTTGCCAAGATGAAAGTCCAGGCTGAGAGAGTGTACATGCTCGAATGCTGCAACTGAAAGTTCGCGGTACGAGTATTGACTGATTGGTAGCCACAATACACCTCGCATGGCGCCAAGTAGTCCATTCCCTCCTTGCAATAGGCGAAGAACGATATATAGCACGATATGACCCCACGGCATGACGATCGTACCGTACTCGCCAGAAAGATAGTCGGTGATGACGCCAATCTCGATGATGACGGCGAGTTGTACCACACGCATCAATGCGACAATGAGCATGCACGCGAAAAGGATGAGCTGGAGCTTCCGATTGTTTGATGGCCAAAGGTAAGGAAACAGGATCGTGTAGCTTTTCAGATAATCGACCCAACTCCGTGGCGGATTTTTTTCAGGCCTTTCCCATCCAGCAGGCGCCGAATCTGATGGCTTTTGGCCTCCATTTATTGGTACAGCTCCATGACTGGTGGGAGGCGCGCCTACGGCCAGGTCTCGAGTGCGCTCCGAGACATCCACACGGTGTTCAGTTGTGCCATTGACTTGAGCGCTGCCATTGGCAGAAGAGCGTTGTTCAGCTGTACCTGGTTTTGCTTGTGCTTCGCCACTGGCACTGGCACTGCCATTTGCTAGTAGAGGGGTGGTCTCTGTAGCAGCCTCTGCAATTACCAAGGCTTCTCCCTTGGCTGTCTTGCCCCTGCTTGATAGGTCGAAGGTCACGTAGAACCCGATGAGCGCTACGATGGAAAAAATTCTGATGATGTCAATGGAGATCTCAATCTGTTCAAAGTAGTTCATGCGGTCTCTCAGCGGGCCGAATGAGGCTGAGATTCGGATCTGACGTTCGCGGTGTGGATTTGTGTAGACGGCAAGCGAGGAACCAAGAATGATGACCTCCATGGCAAGTGCAACAAGCCACGTTATAAGGTTGGCACTTGTGGGCGAAGGAACGTTCTCAATCAGTGTGATGAGCAGCAGAGAGTAAACAGAGAAACCCGCACAAATGTAGAACTGACGATAATGTTAGGCCTTGCTAGTCGACATCTTCGAAGTCCACTTACGACTGGTGCTTGTCCGCACCACCATCCTTCTTCTCTTTTGGTCAGAGCATGTACAATGATATCTGCAGCGCTTGCAACAAATGTTGCACAAACGATGACTGAAAGCGTATTAAATAACAACTTGCGTGACTTGCTGAAATCGTCATCACCTCCCTTGTCCTTATCCACGCTCTTGCTCTGCCGTGGCGGCAAGCTCTTACCTCCAGGTCCAGCGTGCGATTCGTCAGCCTCTTCCGATTTATTGTCCGATTTCCGCGCTACTAGAATGCTTCGAACGGTGAATGCAATGAGGAACGTGACCAAGAGAACCACAGGGTATGCATATTGTGTGACATTGAGAAGTCGTTGAGCGATAGCGACTGAGACAGCTGCTTCGTCCATATTTGCTGGAAAGGTTCGGACGACCGAGTACCAGTGTGGTAGTATGAGGTATAGGCGTCAGAGTAAAACGTGTGTAAGGGTGGTGCCAGCTGGCTACTGGTGTACTAAAAGCAAAGTACCGCCTGTGTCTGTGCGCCTTGGTAGATCAAGCAGAAGCAGTAAAGAAGTGGGCTCTGTTGCGTTGTTTAGGTTGCTCTTCGTGAAGAAGTATGTATCGTAAACGAATGACCGAGAAGTGAGAAAGAGAGAAAGGTCCTCCTCGCCATGCCCTTGAGCTCAGACACAACAGAGACCCGGGCTCGAAGGGATGATCTTGATTGATGATGAAGACTGAAAGATGTGACGGCTCGCTCAGGGCGCACAACACTCGCCGGGGAACGGTGGAAAAGGCGAGAAGGGAGCGTGGAAGACGTGACTAAGCTTGAGGTGCGCCGCCTTCTTTCCCGCCACTGCTTTGTCGTTCGCCTCTCCATCACAAAGTCGTCGTCGTCCTTCTCGAATCACTTCAACGTCTTAAGCATGTGAATTTACGTCACTGATTTCGGGGGCGTGCCGATCATACTTTACCTTACTGCGCTGAGCTGCAGCACTGCACCACATCATGCGTCACACAGAATACTATATCGCACTTTGTGTGACTCTTGTTGACAGTGCTCATATCTTTACGACTCCCTTGCCAGATCCCCGTGATCTTTAGCAATACAGAAACAATCTTATAAGTCCCTTAACTTCCCCTCCACAGCCTCATCCCGCTACGGTACAAGCACTATGCCTTCGTCCAGGTCGACGCCAGCGCGACGTATCTCACTAGAGCCGTTGACTCAAGAGACCTTCTCCAGCTTCGGTAGTGTGATCGAAACCCCTGTTCGCACCACCGCGGACGCAGATGCTGGTGCAGGAACGGGTACATCACATTCACTTCCTCCCAACGTGGTTCTTGCGAATCAGGGTTCTGCTCTGAAAGTGCTGGATGTGACCAATATGGTTGATTATTACAGCGAGGCACCAAGTAAGCAGCCTGCGAAGGCTGTGATGAACATGTTCATTTGTGCGCCGCGGAAGCTGAGGTCTAAAGATAACTCTTTCCATCAAACAGCTGTATCGTACGAGCATGCACGAAGAGCCTCAAATTTAGAGTCTGATTGTCTGTTCGACATCAAGATCCTCGAGCGTCATCCGTTCACTTTCCAGACTTTTATTCCGATGAGTCTCGACCATGCAGACCAATCTACTTGCTATCTTGTTGTTGTAGCTCCGACACTACCGATAGACGTGCATGATGCTGGCCTCCCAAGCTTGGGAAACTTTCTCGATCGTGCCAAAGCGTCGCTGACGAAGCCGGATGTCACACAGAATTCCTCGGATGCTCCTTGCCCCCTATCTGGAACAAAGGGCTCGGGACTCCCAGACCTGGATAATATACGGGCATTTCTGGCTCGAGGCGATCAAGCCGTCACATATGCTGCTGGTACGTGGCACGCCCCTATGGTCGCGCTGGGGCTGAAGAGTATCGACTTTGTTGTCGTGCAATTTGCGAATGGTGTCGCACTTGAAGACTGTCAAGAGATAATCATAGAACCTGAACAAGGTGCAACAGAAGGCTTGACAGCCATGATCAATACGAGTTCAGGTGGTAAAAGGTCTACGCTGGAAGCTAAATTGTGATCTTAATTGAGATCGGACGCATTTCTTGCTCTCATCTCCAGTACCTCGAATTGAGATCGGATGCAATTCTTGCTCTTATCTCCAGTACCTCG
>Ga0058698_10000651_pt1 | contig 18277 bp, 22 predicted proteins | sample AgamicAsSfe_FD_67288 | JGI IMG/M metagenome (GOLD analysis project Ga0058698, IMG submission 67288) | Agave microbial communities from Guanajuato, Mexico - As.Sf.e | ecosystem: Host-associated > Plants > Phyllosphere > Phylloplane/Leaf | place: Guanajuato, Mexico | collected 2012-05-30
GGTGAGGGAGGTGATGTGTTTGCGTCGTTGGAGGTTTGAGGTGTTGTGGTAATGCTGTGGAGCCTGATTGTTTGATGTTGTGTAGACTTGATGCGAGAGGAGGATCAGAGGATTGGGAGAAGTATCTCATATTTCTTTTGCAGATGGAGTTCAGTACTTCAGGGTTTCTGAACGTGTTGTGTTGAGCAGAAGCTGCCTATGGGATGAGTGACGCTTATGATCAAACCTTGAGACAGATCGATAAGTTCAGCCCTCTGGAAGCTTCTTCTCATTGAATCTGTCACGGGCCAGTAAATAGACCTACAAGACACTGTTGGAGCTCTCTGTCACAAAAAAAACACCTTCATAGCACACATCTCCATTGAATCAGACTTATAGATTCTGTTCAGCAATGGCTGATAGCTGGTATCATGACTCGAGACCACTTGCAAAGGTCTACCTTGCTTCTAAGATGCGCCGAGAGCTGTGGATTCTGTGGAACACAATACGCTCCCGTACGCTCCCGCGTATCCCCTAGAGGTGTCATTCTCAAATCTTTATCGTCTAGTGGCTCTCGCACACGCCTCCCTCCTTCGATCTTCTGATTGTCCATTCCGGATGTAGCTCGAATCTGTCCTTCCGCGCATAACGGTCGACGCATGTCCTTATCCTGATCCCATAGTATGCACTTCCCAGGTGAGCACAGTTTAGGATATCCCAGCGCCAATAACTCCAGTCGTGAAAAGGTTTACGTTGTAGTCCTCATCGTCGCTGTTCAGAGCGGACACGCTCGGAGGGATCATATCTAGACATCGTCAGTCTTCTTTTGCGTGCAGAGAGACTGGAAGGAATGACCTGAGGAGTTTTTCGATCAGATCGACGTGTGTCATGAGCATTCGTCGGCAGCAGTAGCGCTTGAGACCGAGAATGTCCATAGCCTCTCTATGTGACGTCTCAGTGCTGTTGTAACTTCATACATCAGACTCCATCTCAAAAGAACGTACCCGTCTTCTTTGCCCTCATCCAGCAAGTGCAAATATCGCTCCCAGAGATCGGCGACAACCTGTTCTTGTTGTGAGCGTCTGGTCTAATCGTTTGGCCGGATCGTTCAATTGAGGCACATCAACGTACCTTGCCACACGAGAAGCATCGGATTGGGATGATCATCTTGGCGAGGATGTATTGCGCAGACAGAAGCGCGACAAGACGAAGCAAGCCTGTTTCATCTATCACCGGATATACGGAGATAAGATTGTTTTGCGGGACGAGACTTTTTTTCTTAGTAGCGCATGTGACCATCAGCATTCTATCCTTGGAATATATCAGATACTACAGCTCATACCATGGAAACACAGGGAAGCACCACGGCTTCCAAGCGGAAGAGAGACGACAATGATGAAGGCAGACTTAGGGCGAAGAAGGAGAAGAAGGCAGAGAGGAGAGCTGCGAAACGGGCTGCTGAACAGACATCTGGACTCACAAGTAATGCTGTGAAAGGACAGCTCGACGTTTCAAATGGCACAGGTGCTCGCAAAACTATGTCCGAAACAGAAAAAGCCCAGTACCGGGCAGAGAAAAAGGCGTGGCGCGCGGAGCAAAAAAGAGCTGCCACAAGACAAGCAGAGGATGAGGCAGCTGGGACCGCCTCTGCTGCTGCCGATGGTGACTCTGGCATGGCGAAGGCTGCGGTGGTGGACGGAAGATCACCGAGTCCAGAGCTCATCCAGCACCAGGCACAGCAGAAGCACAAGAAGCAAAGGACTCCCGCTGCAGACATGTGGATGGAATCCGCGGGGCACGAAGAGGTCACTCCTGAACATGTCGACAAGGTCAACCACGAAGATATCGACGCTCGGAAAAGAGCTAGTAAGACATCACAGAAAGACTTGAAGGAGCAAAGGCAGAAGAAAAAGGACGAACAGAAGGAGAAGGTAGAAAAGAGGGAAAAGCGTAACGTGCAGAGGGAACTCCTCGCAATACCTCAAGAAGATATCGTAAAGTCTACTGCATCGAACGCACAAGCAGCAGGTATATCCGCGCAATCCACTGCGCCAACTACGGCGACGACTGAGATCGCAACGAAGCGCAAGTCGACTGCTTCGCGAAGAAAAGAAAGGAATGCAACTGAGGGCAAAGAAGTCGAATATGAGAGCCGTAAGCCTGAGGGTCGCTCTGCGCCTTGGACAATCTCGAAGACAATCGGCGGTCGCTACATAGATGCTGATCCATGTTTCACTCCTGATGAGCAGTAAGTAGATGAGGAAGATCAGTGTGCAAATCGGACTCACTGACGCATGCAGATACTTGATCCTGGCTACAGAGGCAGCATTACTCGTTTATACTACTCAAGATTCACTACTCGCTCATTCGTACATCGCACAAGAGAATGGTCGCATATCGGCCTATACCGTATCTGCATCTCAACCAGATGTCCTCTGGATAGCCACAGAGAAAGGACGTATCATACAGTGGCAATTCAAGGAGGATACCATGCTGGGAGTCTGGGGAACTGATGCGACAATACACCATATCCATGCTGTTGCTACTGGGGACGAGCCAACCGACATACTATATACCATTGATCGTGGCCGGGGTTGGTTGGTCACAGCTCACCAGATTGGCATTGATGGCGACCTTGCGAAGACAGAGCTAGCAACATTACTCAACATCGAGACTCCGCTCCGCGCTTTGAGCGTGCTGGACCAGGGCCGCACAATCATCGTCCTTGGCTTCGACGGCTTCTGGGTAGGAATCAGGACGAGTCACAGAGATTCACCTTTTACAGAGCAGAAGTACTCTTGGCGAGAGATCAGGACCACCGAGGCTCCGGCGTGCTTCTCAGTTCGCGCTGCTCCGGGCACAACAGCAACAAAAAAAAGCACAGTCAACGTTGCGATTGGTGGCATCCGGGGCTGCATCTATATGTACCAAGATGTTACAAAGAATGAAAGTCCTTCAGCATCATCACAGCTACATTGGCATAGAGAAGAAGTCGGAGCTTTGGCTTGGTCAGCTGATGGAAACTACCTCATATCTGGAGGTCGCGAAACAGTTCTAGTGCTTTGGCAGCTGGAGACAGGCTCGCATCAGTTCCTGCCTCATCTAGAATCACCTATCGGAAGCATTGTCGTATCTCCCACGGGCACTTCATACGCCATAAGGCTAGCTGACAATTCCGTCATGGTCATGTCAACGAGTGAACTGACACCGACCTCGAATATAGCTGGACTTCAAAGCATGGCCTTTCCAAGTCTAAACGCGCCAAAACCGAAACTCGATACCGTAAGCTCACAACGACGACAGGATGTTCAAGGCAAAGATAGAGTTGTGGCTGTGATCAATCCTCGCGATGTGTCACAGTTACTGGTAGTTGTCCCATCAAGCCAATCCGAGATTGAGGATTCTCAGCATGGTGCAGCGCCGTACCTCCAGATGTACGACATCAACAACGGAAGGCAATGCGGTAGACAAGCATTGACACGTACTAATGCGACTGATACAAACCTTGCGCCTGGTGGTGAGCGCATTCGGGAGCCAGATGTGAAACTGGTGGCGGTGACTCCGAACGGGAAGTGGATGGCTACTGTCGAAGAGTGGGCACCACCATTACCTGATATCCAGGATATCACATCCAAAGATGATATGGACCAGGAGCTTAACAGACTTTACGACACCAAACTGAAAATCTGGACTTGGCATGAGCGTGACAGCGTCTGGATGATGAATTCAAGAATTGACTCTCCGCACTCGGTGGCCGACAATTCCATGCCTATACTGGACATGGCCGTCGACCCCAGCGGTAGCAGATTTGCCACTATCGGAGCAGACTCTGTGGTTAAGCTTTGGACGCCACGACATCTGACAAAATCCGGTCGCACAATCAAGGGCGAGGCAAAAGAGTCATTGTCCAATACAGCAGATCCCAGCACATGGTGGTCTCTAGACCTGATCGTACCACTAGAGCATTCCTACGAGCAAGAGCCTCTGCAGGTGACAAGGCCCACACGAGCAAAGCTCGCGTTCTCGGCCGATGGTTCAGTCCTCGCTGCTTATGAGTACTTCGGCACAGATAATGCTGGTGGCCTGGTACACTTTATCGATCCAGAACAAGGACTGGTCACCGCAACAAGAAGTGGACTATACTCTGGCCCAGACGGAATCCATCAGCTCGGCATCACGGGCCATCACCTCGTTTGCGTTGGAAGGAGTACAGCTCTTGTCTGGGACATCACGAACTTTGATCTCAAGGCCGAGCATCGTCTGCAGGCGGACAATAAAACTACGGAAGAGCTATCCAAGCAAGCCATCCTCGCAGAGAGCACACTAAAGAAACGCAAGACGTTTCAGGTCCGACCTTCACCACAGCTCGCAATCGATCGTGCGAGCAGTACATTTGCCATCGCGACCGCAGCGGAGGTAAACGACATGCCAAGGTCTGATATGCATCCTTTGCTCAACTACAAGACAAAGCTGCACATCTTCTCTGCTACGGATGACTTTCGATGCATGCACCGAGCCACCCTGCAAAGCTTGACAATGGCAATACTGCCAGCAGGCGCTAAAACGCAAGGCACGGACACAACTGGCGGCTCCGAGAGCAAAGGCTACGTCATCCTCAATTCAGTCGCTGAAGTGAGGCAAGTGAGGCCAGATGCTGCAGGTAGAGTGAAGAACCTGCCACCTGTCATTGATCTCGAAGACGATGTCAACGCTGATGCAGTCGCATCAGAAGAGACTGTACCAATACTGGAGATGGAGATTGATGAGGACGAGCCTAAGCTTCTCGACGGGGAGACCCAGGATGTGTCTGCACTGCTGACCAATGATGAGGATGATCGTGTTGTTGTGCGGCCACAGGAGCTGGCGCAACTCTTTGACTATTCGTCGCATGCAATGCCCAGCATGAAAGACTTGTTTACGAATGTGCGGAACATGTTTAGTGGACGGCCCGTGCAGCCTTCGAACAGAATACTGGTCACTGCGGCGTAGGCACCGGAAGGGCATTTGGGGCCTAGGATGGCAATGATCATACTTTGGAGCGATAAATAGATTACCAAGTTTCGAATCTGTTTGAGCTGTAACTCGTCACGTGCTCATGGGCGACTACCCCGCAATATGACGTTCGTAATCATCTCCACGTTTCTCGATACCGTCGTCGTCGATCATTATCTTTCAGAATCATCACTTTTGCATTCATTAATCAACTCGAGCAACTTGTATAGTAAACATGTCCGGTCTCGAAAAAGCGCTATTCAACCTCAAAGTACGAGCAGTCACTATCCCGAATGCTGCGGTTAGCCTTGTGTTAACCGATAACACCTCCAGTTCACAGCCAAGCAACTCAATCGACAAGCAGCCAAAGCAAAGAAAGATGAAGATACAGAACGCTCGAAACTGAAGAAGGTATGCAACCGCCTGCAGCTCCGTCTCCAAGCCAAGCACCGCTGCCTGATACCCATCGTCCCCGGCTGAGAACCATCGTCTAATAACCCCCACCCTCCAGGCCATCCAGCAGAACCACTCCGACATTGCCAAGATCTACGCACAGAACGCCATCCGAAAGCAGAACGAACGCCTGAACCTATTACGATTAGCATCACGCCTTGATGCTGTCAGCAGCAGAGTACAGACGGCAGTAACGATGCGTCAAGTGACGGGCAGTATGGCGAACGTGGTGAAGGGCATGGATTCGGCAATGAAAGCTATGGATCTGGAAAAGGTAGGGCAGCCTCCCTCTGCATCGCTTCAGCCGCACATCATCTAGAAACATATTCTCCGAGCCACGCCACGGCGAAGAAGAGACCAAGCACAAACAAGACTAGATTGAACACTCTGCTAACTCTGTGTCTCCTTCACTCAGATCTCAGCTGTAATGGATAAGTTCGAGACGCAATTCGAAGACCTCGACGTCGCGACTGGCTACTACGAGAATGCCACATCCTCTGCGACAGCAGTGGGTATGCCGCAAGATGACGTAGACCGGCTCATGAACCAAGTAGCGGACGAAGCTGGCGTGGAGCTGCATCAGGAGATGGCGACACCGGCAGCTGCGGTCGAAGATCTGAGCACGGCGAAGAGGGAGGAAGAGTTGGGGGAAAGATTGAGAAAGCTAAGGGCGTAGCTTGGTAATTGATAGGATTGGTAGTAGGAGATGGAGAACCAGGACAGTATACTCCGTTGAAAGGCTGGCGTTCTGGAATTGGGCTTGGTACATGATATAGGAACAACCGGATTGGGCTGTATAGTATTTCTTACCGGGATGTCGAGCGTCTCGGCTCACATTGTGTAAAGAGTTATTCTCCCATTGTTCTATTCTGTGGCATGGTCTGGACATGACGATCGTGCTGCGCCGCATCGTACTCAAGACCTCTGCCACAAATCATGGAAGACTTACTGGAACGAGTGCCGTAGAGGTTCTGCTCAGACTTGTAACCTGCTGGTAGTACGGACAGTATGAGCTGTGCAAGGGCTTTGCTTTGCGGCACTACAGTACCCACCGACTTCTTACATGAGCGAGCACCTCTGTTGGGCATGAGGAGCTCCAGGGGACACTCGTAGGCTAAAATCGCATATAATCAGAAGCTCTGGCTCATATGATTTGTAGAAGTTTCGCACACGACCGGACTTGCGACCGCTTAAGGTAGACGCTAGAGAGGGGGGCGTTCCTGAAACGCCGTTTCATGCGACGATCGCATCGCCGTCCAATTTCCTGTTGTCTCCGCGTCATGTGCCAAGCACACCAAGAACATCGAAGGCAAATCACAAGGAAGGCGCAGTGATAAGATCATTCGCACCAACTACCTTCTCAGTTCTTGCCTCTCTTTGTTCGACACTCACCTCTCTACGATACCCTTTACAACCCTCCGACATCTCTACAAGACCTCAGCACGCCGATGCGTAAGTACCCTATGAAACGCTGCGTGTGATTGTTTGAGCGAATGCCTTCGTTTCACTTCTGAAACCACACCTGACGGAGCTTATGGAGGGGTATCCGGCCTGCTCTGTACCTCGTCGTCACGAGATGCAGGACCTCAGATCTCTGTCTCTTCTCCCACAGCCTCTCAGCTCACCACGACACTCTCGCCATCGCAAACACTCTTGCTCAATCCTGGATCCTACTCCGTGCTCTGCTCTGCTCTGTTCTCGTGCTGTTCCTCATCGTGCTGTGACGCGTACTGATCGCCACTGATGGAAGGACAACCTGCTAACAAAACTGTTCACTTCGCAGACCGAATCAAAACTACCGCATGGACGCACGCCTCAGAACGTAACGTCCCTCATCTGCGTGACTTCCAAAGCAACTCTCCAGTCGTCCGCACCCCACCCACCTCGGACTCTACACGCCCAGTCGAAGGAAAAGCTCCAAGCTTCCCTCAGGATAGAAAGCAGAAGCAGCCAATCGTACCTCAAGCTGCGGCGCCTCCCACAGTCACTCACAATGCTTCACAACCAAGATCCGTGTCCTTCTCTAGCTCAGATCCACCTTCAAATACAATCGAGAAGGAAGAAAGAGCCACCCCTGTTGAAGATGCCAAAAATCCAAAGCCTGGAATTGGTCCACGCATGAAAGCTGGCTCTTTCAGATTTGCTCAGCATACCAAGAATGCAGTCTTTCACAGCTGGATCAATGTCTTGTTGGTCTTCGTACCAGTCGGCATTGCTGTCAGGTATATTCCGGTATTTATAAGCGTGGTGATTCAAAAGTATATCTATGACTAACATTCACTTCTCAGATGCCCGAGCCGATGCACAGCACCGTGATCTTTGCTATGAACGCCATTGCCATCATCCCACTGGCTGGTCTCCTTGCTCATGCTACTGAGAGTGTAGCCAGTCGAATGGGCGATACCTGGGCTTCCTTGCTCAACGTCACCTTCGGAAATGCTGTAGAGCTCATCATTTTCATTATCGCTTTGATCAAAGATGAGATTGCTATCGTCCAGGCTTCTATCCTTGGCTCGATCCTAGCTGTATGTGATTTGTAAATTACTCTGCCGGTGGCCAAAAGCTAACCATGGACTAGAATCTCTTGCTCATTCTGGGCATGGCCTTCCTCTTTGGAGGTCTTCGTTATCAGGAGCAAATTTACAACTCGACTGTGACTCAGATGAGTGCTTGTCTGCTCAGTCTTGCTGTCATGAGTCTGCTCCTGCCGACTGCCTTTCATGCCTCATTCTCAGACGTCAATTTTGCAGATAGGCAGACAACGAAAATCAGTCGTGGCACGAGTATTGTCCTCCTGATTGTCTATGTACTCTATCTCCTCTTCCAGCTGAAGTCTCATGCATACATGTATGAGAGTACTCCTCAGCAGATTATTGACGAAGAGACTGTGCCTGGTTTCTTGGCAGAATACCTCGACTCCAGCTCGTCGGATGACTCAGATACTTCAAGCAGCAGCAGCGATTCCGACTCGTCCCTTGGGTCGCATACAACTGCTCGCAAACGTTTCAGACATGCCATCAGCAAGCGAATGCGTCGCAAGTCGAATGCCAGTTCTGTACAAACCGCGGCGGCGTCTGTACCTTCCGTGATCAGCTCTCCTACTGGTGATAAGCGAAGCGTCGCATCTATTGAGCCTGGCACACCTCAGGAAGGGTACTTCGAGATGTCTGAGCGTCAGCGTCGAGAGTCACATCATACCGGAGTACCTCCCACCTTCAACGGGATCAACGAGAACGAAGCAGAACATTATGCCGGAATTGACCCCATGGCACCTCGCGTGCGAGACTTCGAGACTGAGCATCGCAAGCCGAAACACTCAGACTCAAAGCACAAGGTCAAGAAGTACAAGGCTAAGATTCAGAAGTACAAGCAACAGAAGGGCGACAAGAAGAAGGATGGTAAAGACATGGGTCTCGAGCAGGTGAATGAAGCTACGACTCCCCTCGGCTTTGAGCCTCAGGCTGCATTTGCAGGCCCCGTTGAGCCAATCTTGGACGGCACAGCAGACTCAAAACAACAGCTACCTCTCAAGCGCGGTTTTTCTGGTGCTTTGCCAACAATCCCAATCTCGATTCCACGTCCGCCTCTTCCCAGCGTCTTCACCAACACTGTGTTCTCCCAGCCACACACTCAACGTCCCGGAGGCACGATCACACCAGTTCAGCCACCCATGCATCGAGCTACTACCGGTGGTTTGAGGAGAACCAGCTCTTTGCCAAACATCGCACGTCAGGCCTTGCCCACAACTGGTCATGGTCATATGCAGCCGAATGCCCAGCCCGCCCAACGTTCCGGTACACTTGTGATCAACGAAGCAGATGCTATCCACAAGGATGAGGAAGAAGAGGGCAATACGTCGACAATGTCGCGTACGGCTGCTGTGGTTCTACTGCTGTGTACCACTGGTCTTGTTGCATTCTGCGCCGAGCTCATGGTTGATGCCATTCCAGAGATGATTGATGGAACGGCAGTCTCACAAGCTTTCATCGGTTTGATCATCCTGCCAATCGTCGGAAACGCTGCCGAGCACGTCACTGCCGTCACTGTAGCTGTCAAGAACAAGATGGACCTCGCTATAGGCGTCGCTGTTGGCTCCAGTATTCAGATTGCTCTATTCGTCACGCCCCTGGTCGTCCTTATTGGCTGGATGGCTGACAAGGAGATGAGCTTGTACTTCAACATCTTTGAGACTGTCAGCTTGTTTGTCACTACGTTCGTCGTCAACTTCCTCATACTTGATGGTCGGTCCCAATGGCTTGAGGGGATCCTGCTATGTGCTTGCTACATCATCATAGCGATTTGTGCCTTTTTTTATCCGGGTGTTGCTAATGAAAGTACTGTTGGTGGTGGTGCGAATGGAACTTGATGACTGTACGGTACTCTCCAAGATTCCCCAAGGAGGGCGTACATGATTATGAAATGGTATGGGAACAGGATGGGTACGGGACCGGGTTGGTCAAGGGTTATGGAACATGGAGATGTTATGGCATGCTGAGGCACGAGCCATGGAACTCGAAGGTCCAATTACATAAGCAAGTAGAGGCACTACTTCTCTTCCTAAAGGAAGAATCATCACAGTAAAGTACACACATGCAAGATGCGTATTGAGATGATTCCGGGAGAGTGCCATAGTGATTCTGCTTCGACTTAATTTCTAGCATTGTACTGTACATTTTGTCGGTTTTGGGAACGACATTCTATATGACCACTCAAATGCACTATTTGTAACAATGTCCATCAAAACACACCCTCTAGTAGACAGCAGGTCCACTCCTCCCCAAAGCCGCAATAGCCTGCTCCAAGCTAATAACACCCGCCACCGGCATCTTAGGCAAGATACCCTCCAAGATGGCCTGATTGATACCCATATCCGGCCCCGTCTCAATGACATTATCCGCAATAATGTAGACCTTGTAATTGAGATCAAACAGCCTCATCGCCGTGCTGATAATGACACCAGACGTCCTGATCCCCGACAGCACCACCGTATTGATTCCCTGCGAACTCAGAATCTCCTCGAGCCCATTCCCAGCACCGGCGTAATACCGCGTCTTCTGCAACACGACGTCGTCGGCGTTGTCGTGCTTGAAGGCAGGGTAGATCTGGCCCTCGAGGGCGGACGAGGTGATGTTGCCGAGGCCGGCGGCGGCGGCGGCGAAGGGGGTGGAAGGCCCGATTTCGGGGCGCTGGGAAGTGGTGAAGTAGATGCGGGTGTAGATTGAGAGAGGGGCGGGGCGTTGTTGGTGGACGTGGGAGATCCAGGTGGAGGTGGAGTTTATCCAGGCTTGGCCGGCGGTGGTGCTGTTGACGTAGGGGACCAGGGCGTTGATCATGTCGAGGTTGAGGACGCTGCAGGTGGAGGTGTTAGTGGGAAGAGGGCTGGTTTGGGGGTGGTGAGGGGGGTTGTGGAAAGGGCTCGTACGCATAGTGTTCACCGAAGGAGAAGGTTGAGTTGTCGGCAATGGTGCTGAAGTTGTTCAGGTAGCCGGGGGCTTGAGCAGTCGCCAAGGCAGCGAAGCCTGCTGTGAGGAGGGAGGTCAAGAGCATGACTGTGGTGGTATAGTGTAGTGTGGTTAACTGTTTGGAGTTGGAACGTGAGTGTTGTACTGAAGTTTCTTCCGAGGACGAAGCGCGAACGACGTGCCATTATATATTCGACGCTGCCATTACCCACTAAGCTCCCTTCAACATGCTAGCGTCATGCCCGTTGATTTGTCAATTTCTTTCTTGTTCCAATGGATGGATACTGCACCACATTCTTCACTACCTGTTGGGGGCCAAATATTGGCTTATCTGGCTCATGGCTTATGGGTTACGGCCTTATGTTCCATGTCTTATACCCACGCATCTACGCGCCGTCTTTGGTCGACACTGTATGAAGTATAGCCTCGTCAGATGCGAAGCGCGAGCGCAGTCCCTCTGCCCTATGATGCTGTCGCAAGCACGTGGCAATCGAACGTTTCCTTGTTCCTGCACCCCATCATCGTCATCCCGCGCCGGATCTCAGTCGAGGCCCGCTGTATAAAGTGGTGATCGTGATCGTGATCGTGGTGATTGCCGCAAAAAGATGATCTGACGAGATCGATGGCTGCTCAAGCTCCGAAGCGTCCTTCAACCTCTCCCTCTCCATCTCTATCTTCACTCAACATCGCACGAGTTGTCTTTCTCGCTAGTCTCGCAGTTCTGACTAGTTACTTCTATACCACCTTCCGCACCGAGATAACAGACTACGCTTCCTTCCGATCGAGCAAACACGTCTTATCCAGCATCTCCTCTGTAGCTTTCGGCGAGCACGAATCTACGTCGACTGTCACAGTATCGTCCTCGTCGTCTACTTCCACTACTACTGCCCTCACAACAGTACCACCAGACACCGACGCAACCATGACCGGCGTCGCTCGCATCCCGAACGACATCTTCCAGGTACACCTTTCTTGTCAACCCGCGTCACCCGCATCCTACACTGCCCCAAACTAACATGACCCCACCCTCCAGTACTCCCTCCTCTCCGCCCTCCATCGCGGCCTCACCTCCGGCGGGCCCCCCGCCCCCCACCTCAAAGGCTACGGCAGCCACGGCATCGGCCAAGTCGGCGGCACCCTCCACGACATGCTCCTCCTTGAAGGAACCGCCTACTCCCTCTCCTCCGGCCGCGCTACCCCCATCTCAAACGACAACCTCCCCTTCGTCATGGTGACAAAGTACGAGCCCGAATACCGGCACCGCCTCCCCGCCGGGACGTCGCTGACCCTGAGCGGACTCCCCGATGTCTTCAAGCGCGGGAGTGTGGGCGCGAGCGGGAAGAATGGATATGTGCCGTTTAGCGTGTACGGGCGGTTTGCGAGTGTGAAGGTGAAGGGGGCCGAGGAGATGAGGGATGTAAAGGGCACGATGTTTGGGATTAGGAGTCCAAAGTTCGCGAGCGAGTTTTCATATCCGGGGACGCATTGTAGCTTTTTGAGCGAGGATCGGACGGAGGGGGGAAAGGTGGAGGAGTTTGAAGCTGGAGATGAGGGAGGGTTAACGGTTGAGTGGGCGGTTACGGGGAGGTATCATTTGGGGTTTCCGCATGATCCGAGTTGGCATGATATGGATTTGGAGGCGTGAAAAGAGTGGGAGAGGTGGGATGGGCCAGGTGGGAATTGTGCAAAAGGATGTGTAGCGATGGATATACTAATATTCCAGTGGGCAGGTGCGGAAGGATGAAGGTGTAGATATCGTGGAGGACGAAATCACGTTCCTGTACATACTTGGCCAGATAGCTGCAAAATCTTGTGTACCATCATGCCAAGCAAGCGCAAGCAGCTCCTACTCCTCCACGCAGGATTTGGGCACAGCAGTTCGACCATCGTGCAGAGGACATCCCTCCCCTTGCAGTAACCGCTTCTCACGCTGCTTCGCGCGCGAGACATCTTTGTCCTGCGTCAATACGCGAAGTACTCTCACGCTTCTGATTCAGCCGCCAACATGGTCATAGCTAGCAGTCACCAATGAGGTCAAGTCAAGGAAACACAGAAACTCTCCTGCAACACTTCTTTTCTCGCAGCATCTTCAGTTCATAATTCGTAAGCTCTATACCGGTTTTGTTTTCAGCACTTTTCCATAAACTCCAACCCGTTGTGCAACGCACACACCAAGCTCTCTATATCTGCCAGATGCGCTCGCCAAAGGTACACGTCCACAATCGCTAATTTCTACACGCAACCTCTCATTTCGACCTGTGCAATGTTAGCCGGATTGAAAAATGGCCCATACTCTGCCACTTCGACATACTGATCATAAGCGTCACCGAAGCACTCCTTGCCCGTCTTGCTGTGTTTACTCTGGGCGTGCTCGTCCAATGCCTGTTCATGTCATTAGCCACTGATTAAGTTTCCCCGTCCACGCGCGCCTCAACAATCACAACACCCTACCCCTTCCACTCCTGCTCTTGCTCTTCCCATTCCAGCCCAAACCCATGGAACCCTTCCTCCACCATGCAAAGCTCCCACAAATGCAAAATCCCAACCACGAAAACAACAACAAAGAACATGACGCACCTTCTTATTCGCAGTTTGCAAGAACGGCTGCATGCACGTGGCGCACTTTTTGTTCATGGCCTTTTCATTGACTTTGAGCTGGGAGACGGCGCCTCCTTTGGCGTCCTTGAGGGCGCGCTCGCGCTTTTGGGCTGCTTTTGCGCCGTTGCCGCCACCCATGTTGAGGGATGTGTGTTGGAGAGGGGAAAGGGAGGGATGAAGAGAGGTTGGTGTGGTGTGGTGTTGAGAGAGGGTGTGTTTGTGTGTTTATTCCTATTATGTCGGTATGGTTGTTGGGTGGGTATGTGGACGGGTGAGGTTCAGACGAGGCGAGGCGAGAATTTTGAGATGAGTTGATCACGTGATTATCATTCTTATGACTTCCAGGCCAGGCTACCGCGAGCTCATTGTCTGCGTAAAATCTTGAGAAGAATCCGTCTTTTTGATGCTACGAGCTTTACAGACAGTCTCTCGTCGGTCACAGTAACTTGCAGGACGACTGGTCAATACCCTTGAGATTACCATACCGCGGGGCTGATTTCTGATTACTATACTTTGGTTGCAGGTATGCATGTACTGTCTTGATCGGATACATCGCGCGTCCCGTGGACGCCGGAAACAGAGTCTTATCTGGGGCAAGATAGTGCCCCAAGCGCCCTATACTACAACTTCATGTCCTATATATTGGCCGCTCGTACTGTCTGTCGGTCTTTTATGTTCTGCCAAAATTGTGTACCTGTCGTGTGAAGAGTGCCATCGAAAGAAAACATGGAGCCCATGAGTATCATCTAGCTCAGTGTGACTTGTGTCCGCTTGCTCGCCGGCTTTTTCAGCATTCCCTTCTCCCCTCTCACTGACTTTGGGCACCACGTTGACCAAGTCACACTCCAAGACGGCAAACCAGTGCCCTTCTCCGCCCCAAAACACAATATCTGGGCGGACCTAAAAGATGACGAAGTCACCTCCGTACTTGACTTCCTTCATATTCACACCCCACAGCTGAATCTCACGTCTGCAAAAAATGCTTCGTCCTATCAGAACGGCATCTAACTCCTGGAGGCACTGACGCCACCAAAGTCTGGAGCTTTGCCTTTTCTGGACGACGCTGGGGCGGCTCCAGCTAGATATGCTCGCGTTGTCGTCAACCAGGGGGAGTCTGATATCCCCACCATCTGCGACTATCGTGTCGGACCTCTGCCTATCACAGCAAAGAGTAGTATCGAGCCTCTCAAGTATGCCAATGCACAGTCCTGTGTCGACAAGCCTTTGCCGGACTTCTCAGAGATGACATCCTGGTTTGCTTCTGCAGCAGAACAGTATCAAGACCTTTTCGTTGCTTTGCTTGGAAGCTCCCTTGACTCCAGCAACTCTACTGGTGTCATGGATCAGCTCATTCTCGGCGGCAGGATGACTCGTACGCAAAAGACAGAAAGTACTCGCAAAATACAGCTGTGAACTGAGATACACACCAAGTCCGACGCCTGGAGTCTTTTGCCACAAGGCTTCCAGTACCTCCAACTCGACGTCACGAGCCGAAGTTCTAGTAATTGGCAGCTTCTTAAGTGCTGCTACAATGAGATCACCCACAACTCGATCGAGGATCTGCACAGTGCGTCCAAATCAGCAGGTTTCGCTAAGAGCGATCCCAACATCAACGATGGCTAGGCCGACACAGTTGACTTCGAAAGTGCCAATGTCCACGACAATGAAGCTCCTGCGCCTGTCATGATTCAACCCGGTGGACCTCGCTACAAGATCGACGAGGCCGAGCAATTCGTGGCTTGGATGGGCTTCGAACTCTACTTCACGACTCGAGCAATGAATGCCATGGCACTCTACGACATCAAATTCAATAGAGAGCGAATCATGTATGAGCTTGGTCTGCAGGAAGCACTGGCCGCATACTCGGTGGCAAATCCAATGCAATCCGGCCAGAACTGGCTCGATACTTACTTGGAACACAATTCTCGCGGATCTACGTGCAGGGAATGCTCCAGGACGACCTCATTCATATGGTGGGACAATGGCACGCTATGCAATATCTGTTACTCTGCAGCAAACCAGGCGAAACACAACGCTGCGGGATATACATGCCGGAAATGCGCCACTACGACGATAGCCATGTGGTATGATTTGACCAACCCAGCTGGTAAGCTATGCAGGGCTTGCTATAATGAAGCTACCACCGCGAAACACCAGGATGCTGGATATACATGCAGAGAATGCGACAAAACGACGACAACCCTGTGGCATGACCCTGACCAGTCCAGCTGGTAAGCTATGCGACAAATGTTATAATGACGCCAAGCCGAAGCCCATGGGAAATGAAGTATGCCGCGGTTGCAAGGCCACCAAGTCGCGCGGTGGCGTGTGGGTGGACAAGAAGAACAAGGCTGGCCCGCTATGCGACAAATGCAACAAGGAGGCTAAGCTGACAGGAGATGAGAAATGTCGGGAGTGCAAGCTAACCACGACGAGCGACACGTGGAAAGACAAGAAGAACAAGGCTAGCCCACTATGCTCGAAGTGCTATGCGAAGGCTGGGAAGATTAGAAGGAAGGCAGCGAAAGCAGCGAAAGCAGCGAAAGCAGAAGCTTAGATGGTTAGTTGAAAATATCCAAGCTCTTCTTCACATCCATTGTCGTTTCGTAGATATGTTGAGGTCTTCGAGGTCGTTGTCGTTGTGATCTTGACTTGCACGTGATACTCAAATTCTGTCCAAGTAAGGCAAGTTTAAGCCGTCCACACACCCCCGAAAAATCGATCTCCAACATCATCGTCGCTGTTCGTCTTTGACAAGTCTATCATCTCAACTACTAACGACTCACAACAGCAGCAATGGTACGATATCATCTCTTACAATGGAACATAATCCCATCACCACCCGAGCACTTCCGGCATCCTCAATCGCACGACGTAGAAAATAACAATGACGATGGAAAGACTAACACGACTTTTGCTAGACCCGCTACGGTAGCACACCCATCGCTGAGGCCAAGAGCGCTCGCTCGCGCGGCTCATACCTCCGGTAAATATATGTCCAGAAAGAGATCAAAAATACAGAATGTGGAAGGGAGAAATCAAAGAGCAAAGAAAGAGTAAAGATAGGCTAACACAGGCTCCTCTGTAGTGTCTCTTTCAAGAACACCTTCGAGACTGCCCGTGCCATCAACGGCATGCAGCTCACCCGCGCCGTCAAGTACCTCGAGAACGTTCGCGAGAAGAAGGAGGCCATTCCTTTTCGCAGATACAACGGCAGCATTGGCAGGACCGGTCAGGGTATGTAGAATCTCTTCATCACGCCACGACTGTGAAACTCTATTGCAACAAGGAAGAAACCGGAATGTCTAAAGACACATCCACCAACACGACAAACCTTGCACCGAACCGATCTACCACCCAACCACCACACCCACTAACCCATCACGCACAGGCAAGCCCTTCGGCACCGACCGTGCCCGCTGGCCCGAAAAGTCCGCCAAGTACATCCTCGACCTCCTCCGCAACGCCGAAGCCAACGCCGACACCAAAGGCCTCGACACCTCCAACCTCCTCGTCAAGCACATCCAGGTGAACCAGGCGCCCAAGCAGCGCCGCCGCACGTACCGCGCCCACGGCCGTATCAACCCTTACATGAGCTTGCCGTGCCACGTTGAGCTCATCCTGACGGAGGGCGAGGAGGTCGTGCAGAAGAGTAGCCAGGCTGTGGAGAGGGAGCAGGGGCACTTGAGCAGTAGGCAGAGGGGTCAGAGGCAGAGGAGGGCTATCACTGCTGCGTAAGCGTGGCGGGTGAAGAAGCGTGATGGAACTTGAATGTTGAAGTGATGGGTTGGGCTGTGTGTGCAGGACCTGAGTGTGGGCCGGCAAAAGTTGATGCAACGCGATGAACATGGAAGATGTGGACGTGGCTAGCTGGTCCGGAAGGGCTGGGCTTGGCTTGGCTAATCTGTGTGCTCGGCATGGCGTCGAAGCAGGAGCTCGGAAAAGAAAGAGAGTCCAGTTATCGGTCGTGCTAGCACAGCACAGTACAGCAAACACATCATAGCCGTCTGGACGTGAATGGAATCGTTCAAATGGTCACTTTCTACGCTGAAGAATCACCTTTCCAGATCTACCTTGTCGCTTCCGTCCATCACCCTTAGCACGATACATGTGCCGTTGCACGCCTGCTTCCACCCGGTTCATTGCGTCGCTCGTCTACCCGAACACTTCATATAAGTGGAAATGAACCATCCAATTGCACCATCTACAGAGCTGTCTGATTGCATCATCTATGCTGCGAAGTCTGCCTGCTCCATATCTACCTGATCTTTCGTTGTGCTACTGTACAATCTACCTGCCCCTCCGAGCTTCATACTCGTCACATTGCACCCTCATTCACTCCAAAAGCCTCATTCCCCCTGTGATCTTCGCGTCGTCCATTGCCAGATCCGCATCCCATTCACTGCACATCTCCACTACCACCACCAGCCGTAGCCGTATTCCCCACCACCTCTTCCTCCCCCTCCTCCCCAACGAACTTCCCCTCTACCGCTCTGACAATACCACTAAACCTGCCCTCCCCTCCCCTCCTCTGTCCATCCCACCACGCATCCTCGACCCTCTTACTACCCCACCTCCTCCACCCCTTCCTAGCAGCCTTCGCCCTCCTCCTCTCGGCCGCAGTCTCCCCCTCAACCCTCGGGACGTACTCCTCGACCTCTTGTTCCACCAACCCAAAGCCCATCGCAGGCGTTGGCCAGCCCAAATGTAAGTTGCTCCATTCGATGATGGCGGCAGCTTCGTTGCCGGGGAGGGCGGAGATGATGCGCGCGAAGGAGGGCTCGGTGATGAAG
>Ga0058698_10000652_pt1 | contig 18274 bp, 18 predicted proteins | sample AgamicAsSfe_FD_67288 | JGI IMG/M metagenome (GOLD analysis project Ga0058698, IMG submission 67288) | Agave microbial communities from Guanajuato, Mexico - As.Sf.e | ecosystem: Host-associated > Plants > Phyllosphere > Phylloplane/Leaf | place: Guanajuato, Mexico | collected 2012-05-30
GTATTGGGACGCCGGTGGAGTCTTGCGGGGCGATGTTGGGAATGTCTGCAGAGGGTGGGCCTGCGCCGGTGGATGGCTCGGGTGCAGGTGATGCGGAGGCGTTCGAGATGATCGTGGCCGCGCTGCGTTTGGAGCCTTTGGCGTTTTCAGTAGATACCTCGACTTTGAGGATGCGGCCCATGAAATCCTTCGTGTTGAGGCCTTCTGCAGCGGCTTTGGCTTCTTCTTTGGTTGCGAAAATGACGAAGGTGGCGCCCTTGGCTTTTCCTTCCATATTGCGAGGCACACGTACAGACTCGACCGTGCCGTATGGTGAAAAGAGGCTTTCTATGTCTGCGTTGGTTGCTTTGTAGTGCATGTTGCCAGCGTACACTTCACGTCCTTCGCGCTTGGCTCCCTCGCGATTCTTCTTCGCTGCGGGATCGGATAGAAGAGCTTGGAGTGTGAGTCCACCTGACAAGGCTTTGCCGTGCATGGACGTCGCAGCTTGCGCTGCTGCTGATGTGATGAATTGGACGTAGCAGAAGCGACGATGGGTGTTGTACTTGAGAGATGGGAATCGGACGTCGACAACGTCACCAAACTGTGAAGTCAGATTAGTATGCATTTAGGTACAGTGAAGTGATGAACTACGAACCTGCTTGAAGAGGTTGCGGATGTAATCCTCGTCAGCTTCTGGTGGGTAATTTGTGACATATAGTGTTGTGCCGGTGCCCACTTGTATCTCTATTGCGTTGCCATCGAATATCTTCATGTTCCTTGTCATGGCAGATAGTACATCTTCCTTAGATTCGAACTCAAGCGTTGCAGTGGCAGTAGAGTCGTTCTCGTCGGGGACAATAGTAACACTTAGCAAGGTTCCGCAGCTACGGAAGTACTGTTCCAGTCGTGCTTCTGTAGTGGACGATGGAATATTCCTGACAATCACGGTAGTGTTTTCTCGATCTCTCTTCACTTGTGCTGTTTCTGACGAAAAAGCATCGTGTTGTGGTTGGTCAGACTCAAACGTCGATTTTGTTCTCTTCGCAGACGACTCATAAAGGTCTTCTCCGTCGCGCAGCTTCCGCTTGCTGGTGTTCGTGGCATCATCACTGACATCCATCGCTTGATATTGTGACTGGGCTACAGCTGCAGCTTCAGCTTCCTTTGCTCGACGCGCAGCGACCACTTTCGAGGCTTTCCGAGCTTCAATATGCGCTTCCTGAACCTTGCGTACTGTTTCGTGCTGTCGACAGTGATGCAAGTACATCTCAATCATCTTTTCAGGCCAATCCAGGTTCGGCCAGTGAACGGCCTTCTGTAGTACAGAGGTCGCATGTAATGGAGGAGGCAGCTTTTTGCCTGGTGCGCTTCTTGACCATATCGCCAGTTCCCAGGTATAGTATCGCTCCCAGTACTCCCATCCATCACCATGCGACGTGCTCAGCTTCTCCCAGAACGCCCTAGCCTCATCATGCCTTAATGCTTGTGTCAAGAATTTGAGGTAGATTCGCTCAACCTGGAAGTCAGGATCACCTTTGAAGGCTTTGCCTTGGATCTTCTCGCCCAGTGTTTTGATTCCCTCAAGAGCAGATCGAATGCCGACTTCTGCCATATCGGCTTCATCTTCTCCTGCATTTGAATCGAAAGCTCGTCGACGGAGGAAACCGCACCAAGCAGTCTGGACCTTGATCAGCTCCTCGATACCTCCAACTCCTTCCAGTAAGCCAGTGCTTGTAGCATGGTGCTTCGTGTCTTCCATGGCCTCGAAAGCGCTACCAGATAGTTCAAGAGCAATAAGACGCTTCGACCACAAACTACCAGACCAGGGGCAATGCCGTGTAGCATTGTATATTAGCGGCAGCAATTGAGTATCTGCTCTTGGGTGCTCGGTAATATCGTCAACGTGGTTTTCCCACAGCTCAGCATCAGTAGGGAAACGTAAGTGTGCTCTCTCATACAGAGCACTAAATAGATCAAAGCTAGCACGCGATGCAGTATGTTGTTTCGTCTGTGTAGCCTCCCAGTCAAGATATTCAGTCATTACAGTCCATTCAGTATTCCTGTCACCAGAAGCGGCAGCACTAGCCAGTTTCTGTTCGTTCTCTGCGCGTAAGGAGAACTCATTCTTCGCGTGCACAGCTTGCTGATTGGTTTCTACCATAATCATTTCGTATGACTGGTTTACATATTGTGAAATGAACTGCGAAAAGGTTTGGAAAGTGTCATTCCAAGTCGCATGTGGTGTACCTAGGCGGTCGCTGAAGAGTCGCTTGATCTCGTCCACTTTGACATCCGAAGGACTGCTAGCTAAGTCTGCTAGCAAGATCTGCATAAACGAATCCCACACGACCTGCGAGTCGTTAATGTGCCATGATGTAGCTTTCACACCAGAGCGCCAAACATCGAGCATGCTGTCCCACTGGAATAGCTCGGGTCCGAGAGCTTTATCCTCATCCGTCCAGCGCTGTTGTGACATAACCAGACCTACCACTGGATGTGCTTCCAGAGCGCTTCCTTCATACAATCCAGAGATATCGTAGGCAGTCTTGAACAAATGCCACATCCAGTCTCCATAGAGGCGCCAAAGCTTTGCACTTCCAACCTCATCAGAAACAGCCTTTTGGCAAAGTTCCATCACCGCTGCACGGTCCTCGGATGTTTGCGCGAGTATAGCTTCGTCTTGTATCCACTCGATCCAAAGCTCTTCACCGACTGGAAATCTTGAGTCCATGGCATCTCGTGCCTGTCGTAGCTCGAGTAACAAGCTGTAGTCTTGCGGATTCTGCGGCGTATTCGATCCAGATGGCAGTATGTGTCTTTGAAGACCTTCTTGCAAGATCTTGATGAGCTGCGTATGTGTATCGTAGAGGAATGAGTTCTCCGAGAGTTGCTTGGTGAGCGCAGAGACAGTTTGAAGCTCGGCGGTCGTCAGAGAGCTGGCTTTGAAAGTCCTCGACTGCAGCGTAGCCGTCGGCGCATCTGACATCATATGGTCAACAGGTGAGGGAATGACAGATGTGCGGCGAGAAAGTGGCGGCCTGTGAATGTCAGCACATTTTTGGATCACCTTTGACTCATATCTTTCATACGGCTGAGGCGATCGTGGCAAGTCATGAACGGACATCGATGCTCGAACACTGCGAGCTTGTGTTTGCTGAACTTGCTGCATCGATGCAATGTCTAGACTAGAAGTCAGCTTCTTCTACTTGACTTTTGCTCTTTCCCCAAGATTTATACCTGCTAGGAAGTCCATCTTTTCTGTAGTCGTCTGTCGTGAAATTGGTGGAGGTGTTTCAACAGCGGATGGATGACTTGGTGGGGATCTGAAGTCACCGGTTGGTGTGCTCATAACGCTTGGATATCGACTTCCAGCAGACCCTGGTGTCCAACCTGGTGTCAATCCTGGTGTTATTGCAGACGCAATTGTTGAGATCGTGGAGGCGCTTGTAAGAGATGGCGAAGGCAGATGTTGAGCTTGGACAACGGCGCTATGGGGCAGAGTTGGAGTCAAAGTTCTGTCGTAATGTCTTGGAGATGTGACAGCTCTTTGTATAAGTGGTGCTTCTTTCCTTCGCGGTTTGGATGTGATGGCTCTTTTGCTTGAGACAGGAAGCGTGCTAGGTACAGCTGGTAGCGGAGCCAAAGGTGAAGAAGCAGATATAGAGGAGGATCCGTAACCCTGATGTGACTGTTGGCTATAGGAAGGTTGGTTGTGAAAAGGTTGTTGATTGAAGGGCTGTTGCCCTGTGTAGACGTGATTCGTCGAGGCGGTTCGTTGATACTGCGGAGCTCTATTGGAGTGATGCGATTGCGCCTGCGCAGCTTGTCTCTGCTTGTCTTGGGTTCCGTCAGGTGCTGGTTCGGGCGACAACAGGTTCTGTATGTTCATGCGGTTCTTTGACATTTTGCCTGACTTTGAGCTTGGGTCTCGGTTGAAGCACCGACGTAATTACAATATTTCTTTTCTACAGTCTACAGGGCAGAGCGGGCCTCGGCATGCGCATCTGTAAGCTCCAACAACCTGCTTGCTGTCACGATACAAGCTGGGCTAGGAAGGGAAGGTGTTGGTGATGTGATACGACAGCAAGGTCAAGAAGAAGGCAAGTAAATAAGATGCGCCCAGGCACAGAGCTTCAACTGATCTAATCTCATTCCGATTCGGTCTGAGGGTTGCGCGAAAGAGCAAAGCCGCCAAGATCGCCTGGAACCCAAAACCAGACCCTAGAACTTATGATAGACCCATGACACCAATATAGGACACCGACCGCCATGGATATCCCGATGTAAAGGAAGGTCTAGCAAAGTGCTTGTATACACCTACGCCATCTCTAAAGAGTAGGCACTCTTCCTGCCAACATGTACGGCAATTGAAAGCCGACCTAGAGTCTGAATATCATCTCAGCCGAGACTTGATCGACATTCGAAAGAACCCCCTTGTGAGGATTGATAAAGCATGGCCTGCGGTCTTACAGCACAGTCACTTGTGGACCACTGAAATCTGCTCTCCGCGTCAAGCAGGCTGTTCTCGTTCATGCAGTAGTCTCGATTCCGTGCATTCATAAACTCGTAGCTCTTGTGGCTCCAATCTTGAAGGATGGCCAGTATCACGTGATCGGCTCCAAGATTCAGCGAATTGTATCGACGACTTTGAATTCACTATTGCTTTGCTGTCTGTAGAACAACCATCATGAGCCTCTATCGTTGTTGCGTACGGCTACGGCCATCCGGTATGATCCACTTCCCTTTTTGTAATGATAATTGGCAGCCAACAGCTTGCCAGGGCTTGACGAACCTCTACTGACCTATAATTGCTCACAGCGAATTCATCATCAATCTCCAAGACACTCATTGCCCGCCGTCATGCATCCTCTACTTCGCCCAACGATAACTCCGACACAGACAACCCAGTCCTCGCCAATTACCTCAAAAAGACGGCCAACGCGCCTACATCCAGCGCCTCTGCTGCTGCACAAACACCACCTACACAGGGGTCGCTCGCCGCGAACTCAATCTTCGACACTACAGATCCCAAGCGTGCCGGTCGCGCAGAGTCGGATCCTTCCCGCCGTGTCCGCGATGCACATGTCATGGCGCAAAAGCTCGATCCCCAACCTGAAGTCCGACGGCGATGGGAGCGAAAAATGGTCATTAAATCTATTCAGCGACGAGGCAGGTTATCACGAACACAAGTCATCAAACGAACGGAGCGAGAGTACCAGATGGCGAGTTCGTTCTGGAAGACGTCAATGAAGAAGTTGAATCCCTTGGCTAGGCAGATCGCTGGGAAGCCAATCGAGGAGGCGATTGTGCAGATGCAGTACAGTAAGAAGAAGGCAGCGATAGGAATTCACAATCACTTGATCGAAGCGAGGAATAGGGCTGTTGTGGAGCGGGGAATGGGTCTTGGGCATGCGACGGGGACAATGGGAGAGAAGAGGTCATTCAGATTGAAGGACGGCACATTACACCATGTTTACGATCAAACTGGAATCTATATTGAGCAGGCATGGGTCAATAAGGGAGCATATGGTCAGGATTCGAGTCCAAGAGCAAGAGGAAGAATTGATAGGTTGAGGCTTCCACAGACGAGTATGTTTTCCACAGCTTTGGTTTGGTCGTGAAGAAATACCCACTGACTCTGCCTGCAGATATCACTGTACGACTAAAGGAAGAGGCAACGAGATTACGAGAGCATGCCGAGAGGACGAAGCGGGAAAAGAGCAAGAAGGTCTGGGTCCACCATCCTGACAGGCCGCTCACCTTGCAGAGGCCGTACTACAGCTGGTGAAGGGCGGGTATCATACCATAGAACTTCACATCATTGCTACTTATATCCTAATGAATAGCGAGGGCAGATGTGGCATAAAATGTGTATTTCGACGACTGCTTGGCCTCGAAAGATATCCGGTACTCGGAAATAGATGATCCTTTACTCTTCCTTGCGCATGAATATTGCTTCAGTCCAACTCAAGTCACGCTCCTTTTTGGCCCCAAGCGATTGACACTCGTCTCATCTTGAGGATGATAAGGCAGACACTTCTATGTGGTGCAACCGGTGCTCTTGCGAAACCACTCGTCTTCCTACCCGGTATTAACCACAACAATAATTCACCTTCATTGAGCAGTCTCTCCAAAAATGCTTACACACTCACACATTCTAATCTTCGTGAATCGCACATCCATGCACGCCTCCACCGCGGAGAGATTATCAGTCAGTGTAGTGGCGGCCGGAATGACGCAGGGAGAAAGAAAGAAAGAAAGAAAAGACTCCCGAGGCGAAGGTTCAATGCAAGTCTTACTCGATATGCTGCCTGTTCCCCTGGTGAGGCTTCGATTGTGTTTTGCTCGTTCAAAAGGAGAAGGGTAAAGACCATGCATATCACTACACTCCCCATTGCCGCCCTAGCTATAGCGGTAGAAGCAGGGCCTGCTGGCAGAAAGATTGGACAGACGCGGAGTCCGCATCTTGATGATTACGAGTGATTGCTCTTGATATGGAGACGACTTGCGTCACACCATCAGCTAGATACTGACAACTCCCAGCACGTCGGCAAGAGCCCAGCTATGCGTCATAGCAAGCGGGCCTATGCTTTCCGTCAGCCCATTTGCCTGAGCGGGCAGGGAGTCAAGAGACCTGTCACTACCCACTACGAACGTGATGGCGCCACGATTGCAGATGCAATGTACAACAACAGCAGTAAAGCGTACTTCGATCTCCAGGCAACCCAGATCATCGACCCCAGCGTCAGCTGCGATGCTGTTCCGGAGCAGAGTATGCACCCATCCCTCCATCCTCATACTTGCTCGGATTGATCGCTGATTCACGCCGCTCTAGTCCCAGTCCAGCCCTTCGTCGACGCCAACATGAACCTCTTCAACCTCAACACAACCTTCTACAACAAACTCGCCCGCCTCGACAAATCCTGCGGCTACGCCTGACATCCGCGAAAAGTACATGACTTTCCCGCCACCCGGCCTCCTCCCCAAGCCGCTGAACCAGTACGGCAGTGTTTCCGGCTGCGATTTGTGGGACGCGGTTGATGCTGCTGCAACGTTGCTCAATCCGTGCTTTGACGTCTATCAGGTTGCCACGACGTATCCTACGTTGTTCGGCCCATTGGGATTCCCGAGTTTAAATATGTAAGTCCTGTGGTGGTTGCTCGATCGATATTCAACACAGCAGTACTCAAACCTAACACTCACCACCCCTCCAGCCACTTCAACCAATCCAACTCTCCACGCCGCCTCAAGAATCGTAAGAATGCTCCGCCAACGTCCTAAGCACCGGAATCTCCCCTGCCTCCGGCTTCTCCGTCCTCCCCAGCGTCATCGAACGCAACAAGCGCATCATCATCGAGCACGCCACCTTGGACTACATCCTAATCTCCAACGGCACGCTCACGATGATCCAGAACATGACGTGGCATGGCGCCCAGGGCTTCCAGAAGCCGCCAGAGGCTGTGTTTTACGTCCTGTATCATGTTGATTGGCAGACTGAGAGTTGGCGGCGGCGGGGAGGATGGGCACGACGACGACGGAGAGGGGGTTGACGTGGGTGAAAACGTGGTTGAGTGGGCATATGGTGCCGCAATATGCGCCGAGTGCGGCATATCGTCAATTGGAGTTCCTGCTTGAACGTAGCCCTAGCTTGAGTTATATGAGCGATTTAACACCTCAGGAGGGTGATTTCGGGAATTGAGCCAGGAGATAGACGGAGGTAGAGATGGGATGAGCCTGGGGAAAGTGCCGTCAATGTTCGCAGGCGATCTGAGATCATGATCATGCTGGGCTAGCCGGCCACTGAAGCCACTCTGTTTGATGTGATGGCTCGACTGTGTAGGTAAACGAGATGGCACACGATGTATAGAAGAAACGTAACATGTAGGATGATGGAATAATAATAGACTAGAATATAAATATGATACAATCACTAAGCCATAGATCCGAACAAATTCGCCACAGCACTCTTCCAGAGAGTTTTGCACATATTGTCTTCCCTCGCTTCTTTGTTCCACCAAAGTCCCCGTTCCACCAAATATCAACCATCTCCGCTCAATCAAATCGCCCCTCCGGCGCAGTCGGCCTGATATAATCCTTCAACCCCTCCTTAATACTCCCAAGTATAGCCACCGCGCTGCTCTTCCGCCTTCCTGCATTCGTTCCGTCGTATTCCTTGCTGTTTCCATTTAAAGCACCATGTCCACTTCCATTCCCACCACCACTGCCAAAATAAGTAACCTCCCCCTTCGGAGTCGCCCAGTCGTGTGCATGAACGCCATGCCCCGCCCCTCCGCTAGTACCGTGGATAGCAGAGTTGGCATTACTAGTGTTGTCGTCGTCGTCGTCGCCATTGAGGGTGACATAACCCTTACTGCTCGTCCTCCTATGATGCTGGGTCGTATGAGACCGCGTCTTACTCAAGTCCAGCTCCTTCACTTCGGCTCTGCCCTTGTCCATTCCCCTTTCCATGCCGCCCATGCCGTTGGCGGAGAAGCTCGGTTTACGGCCTTCGGTGGGCGAGCGGAGAGAAGTGAAAGCAGGGTCGACGGTGCGTTCCATGGGGGAGGTGAAGCTGGGTGGGAAGGTGCGTACGCCGGCCTGGATGCCGGCATGGGAAGTCCGGCGGGTGGAGAGGGAGATGTCAAGGACAGGTGCGGCGCGGGGAGCTTCCATCGTGAGTCGAAGTGGAGGGGAGGGATGACGTGAGGTATTGTCAGGTGGATGAGGAAGTGGTTTCTGAGGATGATGATTCCGCTGATATCGACGTTGCAGAGGTGGTGAGGTTGAGAAGGAGAAGTCGATGAAGTTCAGAGGATGAAGTTGGATCAAGGTTCGAGACTCATCATTCACCAGCCCACCACATGTCTCAGAAGAGGTCACGCGGTGGTTGGCTGGAAAGCTGGAAAGTTACATGATGTTGTGTGGTTGTGCCGGGGAAGCGAGTACGAGCTGAAATGTGATAATCAATATAGTGTGGGGAACGAATCCGAGGCTTGGACGGAGTTGACGCCCGACGCGGATCATTGATCTTGGACCGAGGAATGGTTTCTTGGGACATCATCACATCATTGAGTTTCAAAGAAAGTTGTCTAGCACTCTTTGCAATAGTCCCAATATACACCCTAGCATGCCGACTACCACACTGGCCCCTCGTCTGATACTTAGATCTGACCGAGTGATAAACAAGATATTAGTGACACGACGAGCAGTATCAACCGTGCCAAACAGTCCACACATTGTACACTTTCCCCTCTCAACCCTTCTACTCACCTCCACTAACACATACTTCCAGTACATCCATCCCAACCCCACTCCCTCCTCTTCACAACAGGAACAACGACCCTACATCCTCTCCCTGCTCCCCACGCCACCCACGCCCTCAACCCTCCAATTAACACTCGGTTCCTCGCCTACCAACCCTCCCTCCCCATCCACATTCACCACAAACCCTGCCTTTCTTCCCCTCCTCCACTCCATACTCGCCCGGCACGCAATCTCCGACCCCATTGTCCGCGCTGCCGCAGCCGCGTTCGCCTCAAATGCTGGCGCAGGCCTAGGATCGGGTGGCGTCCTGTTCCCAGCACAAGCTGCTTCCGGCGCTGCGCAACGGAGACGAGGAAGCGCAAGTGGAGGCGTGAAAGAGAAAGTGCAGGCGCAGCAACGACGTAAAGCTGCCGAGATGATTGCTGCGAAAGATGCTTCCTCTACACCTACATCCACCGCTTCTTCCAATCCCGCACCACCGACGCACAGCGGCGCCGGTCCCGCGGCGTCGCAAGGCGGTGCGGGATCTGGCGGGCGAGGAGGCTGGGTGCATGTCAGTGATCAGAGGAATCCGCCTGATTGGGGGAGGATTGCGTATCCAGAGGATATCTTTGGGAGTGTGGAAGTGGATGGAGAGGGGAAGTTTGTGGGTGAGAATGGAGGATACCAGGAGGGAGGGGCGTATAGGATATTTACGCGAGATGGGGTATTGGGGTTGAGTGCGTTTTTGAGGGGTAAGGTTGTTGAGGTGTTGCAGGGGTTGGAAAAGTCAGCAGGGAGGGATGGGAGGTGAGGACGTGAGACTGACGGTCAATTGGAATGTGAAGGGTGGACGGCGGCTGTGATCAATAAATGAAAAGTACCCACGCACACAAGGTGAGACTTACGGGATACATCGTATCGTCTTCGGCGTTATGAGCGACTCGCTCTGCCATTACCAGAACAAGCTTGTGCCGCAAAGAAAGACATGACAACGCCCGAACGGGAGACGTCCAAGCTGCCCTGCAATTCTTGAGCTCAACCTTGTGCTGCGCAGAAAGACAAGATATCGCTGGCGCTAGGGATGTCCAAAGCTTCGACAGGAACGGGTGACGTCTTCTGCTGACTCAAAGGAGGACATGCATAGAGTATGAACGGGGGACGTCCATCTGGCTGACTTGTGCATAACACTGGAATTGGGGTCGTCCACGCCAATCCAGACTCGACTACTGATACAGAAACAGGCATCGTCCATCTGAACTAATTCAAGAAGGATTGAAACCAGCATGGGAGACGTCAGTCCTTGCCAAGTATCACCAGGTTATCATACTACGGAAATGGGTTCCGTCCGCTTATGCGTCGTAGCGTCTTGGTGAAGAGACTGCGAGACAGCAGTGGGAATGCAGTGGGAATGCAGTGGGAATATCATGTAAGATCATTCGCCTTCGTAGTGTATTCTATTCTGCTATCTTTCGACTCTGTCTTTCATCCAAACATAGAGTCCCACCTTTACCTGTATGCTACAGTATTCCCCTACGCCCATAATTGCTTCGTGATATCGTTACGTAAGTGCTCACTACGAGCTTGTACAGACTGTTCAATTGTACGTGCGCTCATCCCCATCGCCGGGCATATTTGGTAATGGCCGCTGATCAGCACCAGGATGTGGGCCCTTAATTCCGACTGGTCGCCGCGGTATTTTCTGGACGCTCGATGTCCGGAGAGGAAAGGGACGTGCGTCGTTACTAGCAGGTTCAGTCCCTAGAGAGAGACCTGCCATGGGTATGTCTGCGGATCGTGACGGGGGTTGTGGTGAGAGATTCATCGTTGCTGAGCTTGTTGTCGACCTGAATGCTGAAGGGATATGGGGCTGCATTATGGGATGTGTATGCGATGTTGGAGGTTGTGGTGAGAGATGCATCGTTCCCGAGCCTGCTGCCGATCGTGATGCTAAAGGTACATATGGCTTCATAGTGGGCTGTGCATGCGATGAAGGAGGTGGTAAGTGCGATTTTCGTTGATGTCTTTCCAGCAAGCTCACAGCCCATTCTTGGAGATTGACTGGGGTGTTTTTCGCTGCCTGCACGAATGCATCATTCTCCTGAATTCAATTAGCGTGCGATTCTTTGAGAGTGGTTTAGGGAACGCACATAGAGTTCTTGTGGTGTTGGCCTCAATTTCGGGTCTTTCAGAAGGCACTTTGACAGCATGTCATGTAGGATACTGGGAAATGCTTCATGCCTTGGCAATTGCGGCGAAGGTTCCATGACAATTTGCTGTAGCAGATCAAAGATGCCTCGTGCCTCTGCATCTTCTCCGCCTGCGTCTGCACTGAACGGGAACTTGCCAACAGCCAATTCGTGTAGTGTTAAGCCTACACTCCAGACATCCGACTTGACAGTGTAAGGTTCTCCTTGTATTCTCTCGGGCGCCATATATGTGCCGGTGCCGACGAATGTCGCAGCAATAGAGTTTTCCAGCTCACTCGAGACGCCAAAGTCACATAGTTTGATCTGGCCTTGGGAATTGACGACAATATTCGATGGTTTGATGTCTCGATGCATGATCCTGTGAGCACGATAGAGGTAGGTAAGACCTCCTAGCACTGCTTCGGCGATCTTGCCCAAAATGTCTACTCGTATCGGCCCAAAGTTCTTCAAGATAGTGTCTAATGAGCTACAATCTTGTCAGCAGCTTCCTATCAAACTGGTAAAGGTAGCTTTACCCAACATTCATATACTCCATGCACATTACAACGTCATTGTTGTCGCTCATGAACGCGCCGTAGTAGCCAACAATATAAGGAGAATTGCATTCTTGCATGATGCCCAGTTCACGCACGATACGTTTCTGTATTTCCGGCTTTGCTTCAACATGTATGATCTGACCTTTAGATCAGCAAACGTGCTGCCAAACCTCACTATGATCACGCTGACCTTTCGCGCCATGATATGCTTCGTAGCGACGTGCTGCACCTTTGCAACAGTTCCACCATGGCCCGCACCAAGCTCTTTCAGTACGATTAAGTCTTCATTCCGGAAATCCAGCCTCAGTTCTAGGCCCATCTCCAGTGAATCTTCTTTCCGGTCATTCTTCTCGGTAACGCCGGTATCTATGCCAGGAGCCAGGGCTCGTGGCCCAGCAGTAAGAGCAAGACCTTTGACATTTTTCCGCTTCAAAGTCTTCTGCGCAAATGACATGACGGCGGAGTGATACTACCAGAGCAGGCAGTGTTGACAAGGTCGGGTGACGAAACTTGGCCCGGGACTAAGGAAACCCGTGATAGCGCTTGTAGAGTAACTGAGGCCGTCCTCATTCGGCAGTGTCGAGCAGGCTCACAGCCTGTGGTCTTCTGCGTAGCACTCGTCTGGATAGATGCAGCTCTTTCTGGAATTCCGATCTCTCGTGATTGTGTGATGAATCGTGTTCTTCTTTCGCGACTCGGGTTCAGGCTTCCTGGTCAACGTAGAAGCAATAGTCTCCAAATCCGCAAATGATCTAATCTTGGCCCACTTCTCGACACAACAGGTGAAGGCAGTGCTTTTTCGAGGTGTATGGAGCAGTTGCAATCAGCCGACACGTCGGGTCACCTAAGTAGAAGGCTGCGCAAACGTGTTGTGTATCAGACGTCTCTATTGTTTCGCTGTGACTCCAGCTTTCCTTACCCCGGATCTACAGGTCCCAATTACAGAGTTCAAGCGCGGTAGCGACAACATTCTGAAACCATTTACATTTACCTTTACTTTACACCAACATCTCCACATCGTCTCTCCCGCCCTCTGCACCTCACAATCTCCAGCATCTCAGGATACGGTCTGGAACTCGACACCATTCAAGTTGACCGAACATGTCCACGGCCGCTCTTTTCGACCTCGATGCTGATGTTGGAAGCGAGGATGATGGGGACTTTGATGAAGAGACTGGAGAAACACGCCCCAGAGCTGCAGGTGCAGACAGCAACGGCAATCTAGATGATTCGTCAGAAGAGGAGGACGACGATGATGATGAGGAAGCTGAGCGAGAAGTGAGGGAAGGCTTCATTGCGGACGAAGATGAAGTTGAGGAAGAAAGGAAACGAGAAAGGCGCGCAAAGAAGAAGAGAAGACGAGAAGTGCGCGATGTAGAAGACGACCTCGATGCTGATGATCTTGACGTTATTGGTATTGAGCAAGAAGCGCCAGCTCAGTCACAATACAAACGGTTGAAGCGTGGGCATAGAGAGGAGGGCGAGCGTGGTATAGACGATATCTTCGCAGATGAAGATGATGACCTGGATGGACGGCCGACTATACGCTCGACGCGCGACCCTGAACTTGCCGGCGAGTTCGACGACTTTATCGAAGAAGATGAACCAGATGAAGACAGGGAGCAGCTCCGGGAAGACCTTGAGGTGTCCAGGCGACCAAAGACAGGCCTAGCTGGCATTGTCGGCATGAACTCGACTGCCCTTGATGAGATCGAGCTGGAAGATATGCGAGCCGCTTTTGGTGATGGTACCGAGTATGATTGGGCATTACAACTACAGGAAGCCATGGACGATGAGCAGCTTGACCCAGAAAAGCCACTAGAGCTCAAGGATGTGTTCGAGCCTTCTCAATTGGCGGAGAAGATGTTGACGGATGACGACAACCTCATCAGGAGTACTGATGTGCCGGAGCGATTGCAACTTGCACGAAAGCCTTTTGCTGAGCTGCAATTAACAGAAGAGGAAGCTGCAGAACGAACAACAGCGGAGGCGACATGGATTTCCAACATGCTATGGCCGAAGAAACGTCTTGATCCAGATCTCCAGGAGCCCTTTCAGAGATCTATTGGTCATATCCTGGACTTTATGAATGGCGAGGACTTTGAAGTGCCATACATTTTTCAGCATCGGAAGGACTACCTTATTCACGCCGTGCGCATACCCAGGCCTGATCCGGATAATCCGACGATGCCGCAGTATGCGGTCGAGGCTGCGAAATTGGTGTCCATAGACGATCTTTGGGAAGTGTTTGAGCTGGACTTGAAGTTCAAAGCATTTGCCGAGAAGCAAGATGCATTACGGAAAACATTCGCGGCGATCAAAGAGCACACATCAAGGGAAGACACAATCTTTGACGATATGTTGCCAGCCGCGGCAACGATGGAAGAAGTGCAAGATATCCAAGACTACGTGCACTTTCAATATTCTGCCGAGCTCAAGGATGTCAACTTGTTGAGTGCCGAGACGTCTGGTACCCAGAAGCGTGCAAGAGCGACTACTGGCATCTACGAGAAGATGCGTGCTTCTCGAGCATATGGAGTTGTGCATGCTTTCGGTGTCACGCCAGATGCTTTCGCGCAAAGCGCACTTGGAACTAAAAGATCTTACACGGACGATCCTTCGCAAAGACCAGACGACATGGCTGATGACTTCATTGGAGACGAGTATTCCACAGGAGCCCAGGTGCTTCGTGCTGCAAAAGCAATGTTTGCTGAAGAGCTTACCATAAGTCCTCGCATGCGCAAGTTCATGAGACAGACTTATTATCGGCAAGGTTCCTTTGATTGTGTTCGCACAGACAAAGGGCTGCGAAAAATCACAGAAGATCACCCCTATTACGAATTCATGTACCTGCGCAATCAAAGTTTTGGAGATTTCGTCAGACGACCAGAGCTATACTTGCGCATGTTGAAGGCGGAAGAAGAGGGTCTCGTCGACGTACAAATCCGTATACAAGATGAAAGCCGGTTCAAGCGAAATCTAAACAAAACCCTGGAGTCGGACAATTTCAGCGAGGTCGCTGACGCCTGGAACGCTGCACGACGAGAAGTGTTGGAAATGGCGCTCACCAAATTGCAGAAGATCATGGTCAGGAGTGTGAAGGAAAATCTCAGAACAGAGTGTGAGAACCAGGTAGCAAAGCGATGCCGAGAGGCCTTTTCACAGAAGCTCGACCAAGCACCATTCAAGCCAAAAGGAATGGTGCTAGGTACTGAACCCAGAGTCCTTGCGTTCACCAACGGCTCTGGTCGCGCAGGAGATGCGACAGTCTGGGCTTGGGTTGAAGAGGGTGGCAGATGTCAAGAAAATGGCAAGTTCACCGACCTTCGTGTGGCTGACCCGGAGAGAGGCCGACCTGAAGGTGCAGACGTTGCAGCATTCATTGAAGTGATTGAACGACGAAAGCCAGACGTGATTGCACTGTCTGGATTCTCCACAGAAACACTCACGCTGAAGAAAGATTTGCAAGCTATTATCGATCAATACAACATAGAGGGTGCGGAGTATGAGGATGAGGATGGTCGTGATGCTCGCGACAAGATGGAAGTGGTGATTGTCAACGATGAGGTGGCAAGGCTTTATCACACAAGTGAACGATCTGCTATCGACCTTCCTGGCCTCGCACCGTTGACGAGATATTGTGTGGCACTGGCAAGGTATATGCAAGACCCGATGAAGGAATATGCATCGTTAGGACGTGACATTGTCTCGATTTCTTTCGACCCCAATCAAAACCTGATTCCACAAGAAAAGCTGATGAAACAGCTTGAGACGTCTCTGGTCGATATGGTCAACTTGACCGGCGTTGACATAAACGACGCAATCAGTAACACCTATACTGCAGCACTTTTGCCATATGTCTGTGGACTTGGACCTCGCAAAGCAGCTGCCTTAACACAGATTATCAATCGGAATGGCGGGCTTGTAACGACGAGAGAAGAATTGGTAGGAGATGTGGAGAATGGCAAGCTTCAAGCTGTTGGTCCCAAAGTCTGGGCAAATTGCGCAAGTTTCCTCATCATCGACTACGACCAAACAGAAACAGCGGCAGATTATCTCGACAATACTCGTGTCCATCCTGAAGATTACGAGCTTGGTCGGAAGATGGCTGCTGATGCACTTGAGATTGACGAAGAAGACGTAAAAGCTGAAGTCGAAGATTATGGTGCTGGAGCCATTGTCCGCAAACTCATCCGGGAAGAGCAGCAAGACAAAGTCAACGACCTCATCCTTGAGCTCTACGCCGAGCAATTAGAAGTCAACTTCAACCAACGCAAACGCGCCACTCTCGAAACCATCCGCGCCGAACTCCAAACCCCTTACGAAGAGCTGCGCGTGAATTTCCTCCAACTCACCAACGAGCAGATCTTCACAATGCTCACCGGCGAAACCAAAGACTCCCTCGTCGAAGGCATGATCATCTCCGTGTCCGTTCGCCGCGCCTTCTCCGACCACATCGAATGCCGCCTCGACTGCGGCATTGAAGGCATGATTGACTCTACCCAGTTCCCACCAGGCATCGGCCTCGGCGGCATCGAGGCCCGCGCCGCCTACCAGCCACACCAGACGATCCAGGCCAAGCTCACCGAACTCGACCGCAAACGATTCGCCGCAAAGCTATCTCTCCTTCCTGACGAGCTGCGGAAACCCTTCCGCCGCGACATCGAACACATGCCAAACGAATGGGATGACGCGCAGGAAAACAGTGATCGCCGCGCCGCCACCAAGCGTGCCGAGGAGACCACAGGCCGCGCTCAACGTGTCATCAAGCACCCTCTCTTCCGCGCCTTCAACGCCTCGCAAGCGGAAGAATACCTCGGGCCTCAAAGCCGCGGCGATATTGTCATTCGGCCGAGTTCCAAAGGGTTGGACCACCTGACAATCACGTGGAAGGTCGCAGACACGGTGTTCCAGCACATTGACGTGTTGGAGCTGGACAAGGAGAATGAGTTCAGCGTGGGCCGCACGCTGAAGATCGGAGGGAAGTATACGTATAGTGATCTGGATGAGCTGATTGTCAACCATGTCAAGGCGATGGCGAGGAAGGTCGAGGAAATCATGCTGGATGAACGGTATCAGACGGGGAGTAAGGCGCAGACGGGTATGTTTTTTCTCGTGTTCCTTCCGCTCCTGCTTCTTCTTTCCTCCCCCTTTACCTACTCTGGATCCACCTTTCCGTCCTTGCTCTCGATAATTAGAGCATCGCTAACGCTCAGCTGGCAGAACAATGGCTTACCGCCTACATGGAAGCCAACCCCAAACGCGCCATGTACGCCTTCTGCCTGAACCGCGAATACCCGGGCTACTTCTACCTCTGCTTCAAGGCGAGCGCGACGCAAGCGGCGGGCAGCTGGAGCATCAAGGTCGTGCCGAATGCGTTTGAGTTGCAGAAGAATGCGTAAGTGCTTGAAATGAAGTGTGGCGCGAAGGGGAGTAAAGGAGTGGAGATGAGAACTGGGCTGATCATGTGTGTCGAAAACAGATATCCCAACATGTCCTCGGTACGAAACGGATTCAAGACGCTGTTTGCGGCGATGCAGCAGTCGAGGAAGAGATGAGAGAGTCTCCCAACCTGAAGCGTCTCTCGGATCGTGTAGGTAATAGCTATAATTGCACCTGCAGTCCAGAAGGTTCGTGGTAGCCCAAATGCCGTCTGCTCGTCGCTCCAAAGGGGCGGGGATGCACGGTCGAACGTTCGAGATGATGGGTGAAGATAGGCGAGTGGACTGAGTGGTGGGAATTGGGAGATGCAATTATCTGAATTTGGAACGCTCTAGCTGTGAGGGGCTTTCTGAATCAGAAGATAGCGAAAGTGGACGGGATATGGCAGAGGGTACAAGGGCACAGTACAGCGCATTCGTCGAAGGAAAACAAGGGCATAATCTTGGAGGTCAGATGACTTGCCTGGTCTGGCGCGGCACAGGGCTGTGAGATGAAGGCCGAGATGAAGGCCGGTGAGAAGTCTTGGGAGTGTACGATACCCGAACAATGCAGAATCTGATCCCTTTCCTCCCTTTCTGTTTCTACTCGACCACCCAGGAGATACGACGGGAGAGTGTGAATTTAAATGTTTGCTATTACGTGTGGATTGATTCGTGGTGAGTGCCTTTACTCTATCCATGGAGTCTATACCCTATCATCCTGCCATGACCAGAAGCCTTCCTTCATTAGGATATCTCTTACATTCCGCCCTCGACCCCAACTCTCTCTCCTCAGCGCGAGTGCCGTCATCCTCTTCAGCCCGCCTTCAGCCCTGATATATCCAGTATCTCACTCCGCCCCAACCACCGCTCCACCACCACC
>Ga0058698_10000653_pt1 | contig 18258 bp, 20 predicted proteins | sample AgamicAsSfe_FD_67288 | JGI IMG/M metagenome (GOLD analysis project Ga0058698, IMG submission 67288) | Agave microbial communities from Guanajuato, Mexico - As.Sf.e | ecosystem: Host-associated > Plants > Phyllosphere > Phylloplane/Leaf | place: Guanajuato, Mexico | collected 2012-05-30
CCCCCCTACAGCCCGCCGGCAACCCGCCCACCACATCGTAAATATCCCTCTCCTCGAACCTCTGCGGCGCTCCTGTCGCTTTGAACAGCGCGTCCTGAGGGCGCAAGGGCCGCGTGGAGCGGGAGAGGCGGTCGCGGAGGGGAGTGGAGGGTCGGGAGGATGAGGGCGCGAGGAGGGTTGTGGAATGTGTGGTTAGGCGGCCGGCGATGGCGTCGTAGAGGGTCCAGCGGTCGGGATAGCGGGTCGAGGTGGAGGTGGAGGAGTGGGCTGGTGGAGTGGGAGAGGGAGATGTGGAGGATGTCGATGTGGAGGTTCGGCGACGACGGGTGTTTATGGGTTGTGGTGGTCGGGGCGGTCGAGTTGATGGCGGGGGTCGTGCTGCTTGTGTACTCATGACTGCAGGGTCTACTCTACTGGGTCTATGCAATGTACTCCCAAGGCCCCCGCTTTGGAAGAGCAGTGTTGCCTGACGCGGACGCGAGACTGATTTTCGTGAACACTCACAGCAGCAAGACTGCGGCTCCACTTCGTTTTCATGATGTACCGTACTTGAGAGCTCCTCTACCGCCTACCACGTCCCACCTCGTACGAAGGTACAACGCCCACCTCCCATTCCATCACGTTGCGTCTCGAACGCCCCCAACATGCTCACAACAGAGCTCCTCTCCCGCTCCATCGGCCAACCTCCCACATCCGCAGAGTCCCACAGCTTCGCACAACTTCATAACGCCCGTCTCGTGCACGCGCTGCAGCCTGCGCCTGGCGTTCGATTCGCAGGCGCATCGGCACTACACCCACGCACGCACCGTAATCACAGTTCACGGCAGACACGGGCGCGGCGGCGAGATGATGTGCATGATGAAGACGAAGACCGAGACGAGGATGGAGAAGCAGCCGCAGATGCGGAGGTGGACATAGCACATCATGCGGGCGTGAACTGCTGCACGGTGGATGCGTTTGAGGGGAGATAGTACGTACTGTACTGCACTGTATGTGTGGCCTAAGGGTATGACTGGCAGTACTGATAGGTTGGGAATGACAGTATGCTATCTGGTGGTGCGGACGGAGGTATAGCGATGTGGGATCTTGAAGCTGCGGAGGAGAGTAGACGGAGAGGTACTGGCGTGGTGGCGAGGCATACGCCGATGGGGTCTGTAGCGCGGTATGTAGATCCATGTTGCAATACATAAATACCGCGTCGCTGATACCATCGGGCCACACCACAGCACAGACACAACCCATAAATTCGGCATAACAACCCTCTCCTTCTATCCCTTCGACTCCCTGGCTTTCCTCTCCTCATCCTACGACCACACTCTCAAACTCTACGACTCAACCTCGCTCGCTCTCTCCGCATCTTTTGACCTCTCCTACGTCGTCTACTCACACGCTCTTTCCCCAATAGCTTCACACCTCCTGGTCGCCTGTGCCACACAGCATCCTGCCGTCCGTCTGGTAGATTTGAGGTCTGGCGCCGCGACACATTCGCTTGCTGGGCATGGCGGCGCGGCGATCCTGACGGTGGCGTGGAGTCCCAAGGATGAGCATGTGCTGGCGAGTGGGGGGACGGATGGGACTGTGCGGTTTTGGGATGTCAGGAAGAGTGCGGGTATGCTCGGCGTGCTAGACAGCGAAGATTCCGTGGGCTTAGCGGGCTACAACGGAGTAGGACTGGGTGCCAGGAGCCGACAGCGCGGGCGGGCGCATGCAGCGGCGGTTAATGGGATCGTCTGGACCAATGATGGTCGGACGATGGTGACGACAGGCCATGACGAGAAGATCCGCGTGTGGAATGTCGAGGTTGGGGCGAATACGCTGGCGAACTTTGGGCCGATTGTACGGAACAAGAGCTTGTCTACAGTCTTGCCTGCTGTAACGCCACGAGGCCTACTACCGACAGGGCAGGATATGCTGTTTTTCCCAAATGAAGCTGAGATTCTGGTGTATGAGCTGTATGAGGGAAAGCTACTGAAGCGATTGCGGGTGCCTGGTGTCGCATCGAGTACACAGCGTGCTGGAGGTCCAGGGTCGAGAACGACACATCATCGTGTGACGTCTCTGACATGGAGGCCACACAATCTCGAGCTCATATCGGCCCACACAGATGGGCCTATCCGCTCGTGGCAGCCGAGGACACGAATGGACGCTTTCGTGGACGAGCAAGAAGAAGCTGAGGACGAAGACAGCGATACAGAGATCGGGGCCCGCAAACGCAAGCGACAAGTCCTGGTTGACATTCACCGCGACCTGACACAGCAGAAGGTGACTTATTTGTGATCAGCCTACCAAGACAACAGCGATATGCAGGAAGCCATCAGCATAAGCTGCTGCTCGCATCAACTCCTGCACGTGCGCTGCGAGTGGTAGTACTGCGCCGTGAAGCACTGCATGTGCAAAAATATATGATCTTTTGCTGGGGAATACTGTCGGTAGGATGGTGTTGAGAGTGCTACCCAAAGTCTGCGGCTTCCCAGTCTCAAAACATGGCGTTACCAGGCTCTGTACGACCTTCAGCGTGCCCATTCGTGGTTCATTGCCAGCATCGCTCGTCGACAGGGCTGCACTTGGCAAGTAGATTTTGATCGGTACGTGCCTCAATTCCGAGCCAGGCGGAGGATTCAGGAATTTCTGATTGATCGAGTTGAAGAGCACAAGGTCGTGTTCCTGAACTGAACGCCATAGCTCAGTCGAGTCGTCTTTACTGAGGGACATCATGACTTTGGCGGTCCCGTTGCGGAGGAAGTCTGCTTCCTTCACGCTGTTGATGTAGGCATCGTGATGCACTTTGCCGAATGGATCGAGAGGAAGCAGGACGTCGGTGGGAAAGTCGGTGAAATGGAGGATCAGCTTCCAGGGGAGTTCTGTTGGTGGAGGGATTGCTGCTTCATCGTCATCATTCGGGGCGATAGCAGGATTCGAACCAGATAGCGTGTCGTAGAGAAGTCCGAGGGGATGCTGCCACTTCAATGGGACACCTTCGAAAGAGAACCAGCCTTGTGACTGGTCGACATTCGGGTTGATCAGAACGGAAGAGAAGAAGCTCTGCAGACGTGGTAGAAGAAATGGTAGATATGACAGTCGTGGAAATTGAACCTGCACAGTCTATTAGCTTCATGCTGATTTGACTCGAGGGAATTTGAGTAGATTGAGCATTACGAGATATGGTATGGAATCACTGAAAGTGCGGCAATCCGATGGCGAGAGCGTGATATGTAAAGGTAATGATCCTTGCCAGACTGTCTTTTGCAATGCTCTGAGCTGGTCTGGTGTGCTGGCCATGGTGCTGCCTTGCACTTACGAAGGAGGCCTTTCACTCTCAAGACTTCCTGGACGCTGTGTCCGCGATAACAACTGTCAAGCACAACATCAGTGAGGTCGAAGTGAGGCGACACTCTGCAGGGTCGCGTGGTCGGACATAGGCCTCCAGCAAGGGCCAGCTGGAGTACAAGAAGTGTGATAGTTCCAAGCTCGGCAACAGAGACGAAGTTTCGTGATAGCCGTTACATGTATATACACATTGCTCCTGAAACATCACCATCACAACCTCATCACCTCCAGCTTCAAGGCCTGTTCAACCTCACGGCCACCTCCAATCTCACATTCACATCCGAACCGCACTACTACTACGACCGTCACTCGGCATGCCCCTCCTCTCCTCAACAATCCTCCTCCGCACCCTCTCCCTCTACCACCTAACCCTCTCCTACTACCTCCTCACTACCCCCCGCCTACTGACAACGCACTCCCTCGTCTCCATTCTCGGCGCCTCCATGTCCATCCCCCCGGCCGTCCCCACCCGAACCCTCGCCACCTCCGCCGCCTCCTCCATCCTCACCACTCCCAACGCCGGGACAGGCCTCCTCGCGCTAGTGTTCGCATATACAGCAGTCTCGGATCTGGCTGCAGCAGGGTTGCGAGCGGATGTGTTCCATGAGTTTTGGGGATTACAGGCGCCGTTGAGGATGGCGTTCTTTCTGGGGCTGGAGGCGTGGGTTTATTTGGGGAGTAAGATGGCGGGGGATGGGCAGGGGATGGTGATGGGAAAGACGAGCGGCGTGGATTGGTTGAGGAACGATGTGGTGTTTACGTGGGGGTTTGTGGAGATGGTGTGGTTGTTTTGGGTGAGTCTTGTCTTGTCACTTATCTCTTGTGCCTCGAAGGTGTTGGTGGGCCTGGCACGATTAATGGATGTGAGGAGACAGAAGCATATGCTAACGTGGTCCGGAACAGATTTACAGCACGTTACGAGAAGAGCGCCAGCAACTAGCCATGGATGCTGCCAAGAGAGAGGAGCGGTTGCGGGACCAGCATCTCTGAAATAAGGCACCTCACTCAACAGAAGGACAGTTGGATTGAGGAGGAAGCAAGGAAAAGCAGCCAAGCATGCGTACTTCAACACAACAAACCCAAGTGCGCGCGTGACCTCTGAAATGCCTGGGTGCCACGCGTTCTGCTCTGGCTCCAGGAAGGAGGAGGAAGGCGCGTGCCTGCTTTCGCACCGTGCTAAGCCACACAAAAGACTTACCCCAAGAGGCTGCTGGAGGGTGCCGTTGAGTGCAGACCGCCGTCAGGCTTGCTGATATGTACCATCTTGACGCCCAGCTCATGCTGTCGGTCCACCAGCAGGGTGTGCTGAGATGTACCGTAGTATAAGGAGGACCCTCTCCCCCCCCCCTCCAAGGTCGAGAACGATATGGCCAAAGAGGTCACGCGCTGAGCAGTGGTACGATATGTAGCGACAGTACTAGAATACAAGTAAACCAAGTCTCAAGGGTCAAGTCTCATGGCTGTGTAGAATCACTACGGCATTGCCTCTAGGATGCTCCCGGACCTTGTTCTGGCTGTATGATCGATTACTATAAGCGATAATGACTAAATATATCTGTATGTTGGGACTGAAACGAAGGATCATATATGCGCTCATTCCTTCCCCTCCTGCGACACACGCTTTTCCCAAACACCATGCCTGTGCGACCCTGAATGCTCATCACGAATCGTCGCAGCAGAACTCTCTCTACTTCTCATGCTGCTTCTCATGCTCATGCTCATGCTTCAACGCCGCCGCAAACTCCGGCACGTCAAAGTCCTCCCTATGAATGTTACTCCTCTGGCACATTCCCTGGAAAATGCCATCCTGCTTCGAGAACAGCTCAATCGGCGTTCCCATCTCCGCCAGCTCGCCCTTATCCAGTACCAGGATCCTGTCGTAGTGTATGATGGTCTTCAATCGACTAATGGCAGGGTCAGCTTGAGGGCACTCTCGGCTAGGGTGATAGGTTAAAGTGGAAACTTACTGTGCGATACACAACATCGTCTTTCCTGCAAACCCTCTTCGCATAGCCAACTGGATACGCTCGTCGGTCTCGAAATCCACGGAAGACGTGGCTTCGTCACATACGATGATCTGCGACCCGCGGACGAGGGCACGCGCCAGCGCCATAAGTTGTCGCTGACCGAGCGAGAAATTGAGACCTTCTTCCTCAACAACAGAGTCGAGATGGATGCGAGCATTAGCGTCGCCGAGTTCCATATCCGAGCCTACAAGGTCCGCCTGGCGGAGAGCAGACCAGAGTTCTAGGTCCTTGAACTTGCCGAAGGGGTCGAGGTTGGAGCGGATGGTGCCCTTGAAGAGTGTGGGGTCTTGTGGGATGATGGCGAGCTTTGTGCGGAGATCTGCCAGACCTACTGTTTGGATGTCCACGCCGTCGATGGTGATGGAGCCGCCGGAGAGCTCGGTCAGGCGGAAAAGCGTGCTCATGATGGTGGATTTACCTGCTCCCGTGCGGCCGACGACACCGATGCGTTCGCCGCCCTTGATGTGTAGGCTTAGGCCTTTGAGTACGAGGGGGAGACCGTCACGGTAGCGCATTTGGACGTTGTCGAAGACAATCTCACCACGTTGAGGCCATGATTCGTCGACCTTGGCGAGGTGGAGAGGTGGCTCTTCCTCGAGCTGGGTGCCATAGTAGTGAATGCGCTCGGTGGCGTTCATGTTGTTCTCAACCTACAGATGCATATTAGGGCATGGTCAAGAAGTGATACAGATTTAGGTCTCACCTCGGCAAGCTGTCGCACAGTAAATTGAATCATCTGCACGATGGAGAGGACGTAGGAGAGTACCAATCCACCCGTACTTGGGCCGACTGTGAATCTCGATGTCACAACAAGAATACTGGAGAGATGATTAGCTCAGCTAACAGTCCTTGTCAGGTTACGGCACTCACCCCACGACAAACACGAGCAGATTGCCGATAAAATCCAATCGTACGCTCAGCCATCGCTGGTTAGCAAAAGTAAGGAAGTACGCGCTATTCATCTCGTCCAAAGACTCGCGGATGGTGCTCGCAAAGTGCTTTTGCATTCCGTAAGCTCGGATAGTCGAGATACCGTTCACAGCCTCGGAGAATCTCGCAAATACGGTACTCCTCAGAACGGCCTCGTGACGTTTGATCTCTCTTGCCGATGCTCTGTAGTAGCTAGCAGAGAAGAGGAAGACAACGAGCAGAGGCGCAAGTGCCACGACGAAGAAGTAGTAGTAGACAATGATCAGGATGAAGACCGAAATGATCATACCCATGGTCATGCAGAAGAAACGAATGGCGTCAGTAAGGACATTGTCCATGGTGTCGACATCCTTGGAGAAGCGGTTCGTGATGCGACCGAGTGGTGTGGTGTCGAAGAAAGCCATTGGTGTCCGGAGCACGCGAGTGATAGCGCGGTGCAGCATGACACGACTGGCAGTTGTGCCGTAGATCGAGAGTGCAACAGAGAATGCAAACATGAGGAAGGCTTGTGCGACACCCAGTGCCGCGTAGATTCCCTGAAAGTGTTCGTTAGCTTGTTTCTTCCAGTATTGCTCCGGAGGTAATAGCCTGAAAAGGTCACGGTACTCTCCACAAACTTCTCATTATTCATCATGAAGGCTTCGGGTGGAATAATGCTTACAATGTATGCTCCCGTCGAGTATCCAAACTTGTTCGATGTCCAGTAAGACAGCCAGAGATTAGTGGCAATGCTAGAGCCCTGAGACAGTACCAGGAGGATGAAGACAAAAGGAAGCACCAGTATCGATCCAGATGCTCTAATGTACGCCATGTAGACCTCCGTAGAGATACCCTTCGTAGCACGTTCTTCGACTTGCATCAGCGCTGCGCCCTTCTTATTCTGCTTGCGCCTATCCTGCTGCTTCTTCTCGTCCTCGACTTCATCCTCAATCACTTCGACCTCCTCTTCCTTCTCGTCCTCCTGGGCATTGTTGGCGATGAGCTTGACAAATTCCTCATCCGTGGCCATCAGCTCCTTGAAGGTTCCAGTGGTCTTAATCCGACCGTCTTCCATCCAGACGATTCGATCGACCCTGTTGAGTACCCACAGCTGATGCGTCGCGAGCACACGACACTTGTTAGCAAGAAGTCCGCAGATAGCCTCGTCCATGATGTGACGGCCGACATGGGCGTCGACAGCCGATAGCGGGTCGTCCATAAGAATGATGTCCGAGTCAAAGTAAATGGCACGAGCAATGTTGAGACGCTGCTTCTGACCACCAGATACAGTGATACCTTTCTCTCCGATCTCGGTAAGGTCGCCAGCTGGCAGCATTTCAAGATCTGGTCGAAGGGCACAAGCATCCACGACCTTATTGTACCACGAAGAGTTCATACTCTTGCCGAACAGAATGTTGTCCTGCAGCGAGCAGTTCTGGATCCATGCGTACTGCGGACAGAATGCACGGCTAGCACCCATAGTGAAAGTACCACCGGTCCTGCGCATATCACCCGCAAGAGCGGCCAGGAGCGAGCTCTTACCAGATCCTACGCCTCCAATAACAGCCACTAACTCATTGCGTCCAACAGAGAAGTTGAGGTCAGCAATCTTGAAAGGAGGCTCCTCATCAGTCAATGTCTTCTCGCTATCATTGCCGTTCGATGATGTTTTGGCAACGTTGTCGTCGCTGGCGTTGGTCGGGGACAGTGCCGTGCCTGCCGTCTTGGCCTCTTTGTCCGCTGCCTTCTTATCTTTTGCTTCCTGCTTGAGCTCTTTCTTAGACTTTGCATCACCACTGGGAAGTGCCTTGAAGCTCTCCGCCGAAGTCTTTGTCTTTTCCCATGTAAATTCTCCAGCTTCCACGGAGATGGCAGCAGTAGCATTTGGATCAATAACAGCTTGGTCCTTCGCTTCCTCCGCGAGGAGGAACTCTTCAATACGTCCTACAGACGAAGCAGCATCGACAACCTGACCGATAACCAGGGGTAGCAAGTTCAGTGGGATACGGATAGAGTTAAAAAGAGCCAGGGAGGAGAAGACGAAGGCGGGATTCAAGGCGTGCGCTGTAAGCGCGTAAGTGATGAACGCCAACATCGAAGCGAAAATCGGAATGGACATGGAGATGGCGTTGATGGCGTTTCGAATAGCCATGAGGAACTGGATGGAGCGAATCTCCTTCCTCCGAATGGTCTCGATACGCTCGAGAAAGCTCATCTCCCAGCCGAAGTATTTAACGAATCGGACAGCTCCCAAGATCTCTTGAGTCAAGCTGACACGTTGATCCGTGATCTTGTTGATAGCCTTTCGTCGTTTGAACAGACTCTTGATGGACTTTCCGAGTATGGGCATCATGAGGACTATGAGTGCATAACCTGAGAGCGCGCTGTATGAGATATTAATTAGTAGTAGGATTAGCGTGATGACAAGCTGAATAGGCGCTGTCCATATCATGTGAAACATGCTAGAAAACGTGTTAGTATATGCTCAAATAATGCTGAAACAGCGGGCAAGAAACATACCCAGATGCCTGATCAACACGATAAGTATCAGTCGACATCAAATTGACAATCCGACCACTGGACCAGCCACCATCCTCGGTCGCCGGTGGTCCCTTCTCATTCTTCTTAGCCTTCTTAGCAGCCTTATCCTTCTTCTCCTTCTGCTTCAGCTTCATCTTCATCCATTTCGCCTCTTCTTTACTTCCAGGCGTGATCCCAGCCGGCAGACGCATCTCCGCATCAGGGTCGCTGTATCCAGCACGAGCTCTCCCCGAGATTCGCATTGACTTGTCGAAAATGAGCGAGATCAAGGCAGCGCGTGCTTGTCCTCCGTTCATCATACCGCGGTACAGGAACTGGTTCGTGCAACCACTTTGGATCATCTGAAGGATGGTGATGCCGAAGACCAAGCCGATACCGTGGCCGAGACTGGGGGCGGGAGTGCCGTAGTGTTGTGCGCTGTATGCCTCGGAAGCAAAGGTGATAAGATACCGCAGTATGAACGGATTGAGAACTTGGACAATCGCCGATATTAATTGACACCCTGCTCCTAATAGAAATTCAAACCTGAGCAAATCGTACAATGCCATTAGTAGAGGACGTTTGTGTCCTCGATCAACTCGTGTCTTGAAAGCAGCTTCCAGCTTGTTCGCCAGCAAGTCTGCGCGTCTTTTGGGATTGACTTCCCACAAATCATTCACCTCCAGGGTACGGCTGTAGCCTACCTCCATCAAGGGCTGCATCCACTGGAAACTACCGGGCGTAATAGATTAGTATTAAAGTCGATTGCAATGCGTATATAAGAGCTTACCTATAAATGCTGAGAATGTTGGCATGTGTTTCCCTCGACACTTCCCGCACTTTGGGCACTGGAGGTATCGTCCTCGACCGTAACGTGAGCCATCTCGTCCACGAGCCGCGCGGATACACTGTTGGTGCTTGGGATTCTGTTTTCGCGAGTTCGAGGCCGGAGTTCTCGCTGCTGCTATCTGTTCGGGAATTCGTTTGGGGAACGTAGGTCTCTTTCGAATGTCCATGCTCCGCAGAGTGGGTCGGCTTGTGGTGATCTGGCAAGTCCTTTTCATATTCTTCTGCAGGCTCCTCGTGGTTGGCATCGTTCGCCTCCGCCACCGGGTCTGCGCTGTGATATTCTCGATCGCCACCGGGTTCCGCCATATTTCTCCAGTGATCACGCCGAAGGCGCTAGTATCGACAACAGCTGGATGTGTCTCTCTGCGTGCACAATGGGTCCAGATCAAAAGATGTGCTGGCAAGCCGTGAATAAGGTTCAGATCAGACAATCCTTCGTGGAGTTTGATCCGGAGGTAGAAGGAAGGCTGCTGCTGAATGTTTGCTGTGAGTTGAACCTGCTGACGATGACTTGACGTCGCGATAATGTATAGGAGACCAGGCAGAGGTTGTCGTGAAAGTGAATGTGTCTGGCGTAGGGAAGGAAGAAACAGGACGAGGGGGCGACTAGCAAATGTAAATCGCATCCGAGATCAACATCGATGATTAGACGATGAAGCTCGGCACCGGGATCTCCGACGAACCGGCAAAGCTTATAAATCTTATCTCAACCTCAACCTCGATTCACATTTGAGCCTTATGCACCTTATCATCACTTCTTTCTTGCTGCGGTGCTCTCCATGGAGGATCTCTCCATGATGGCCATGTACTTGATAGAGTTGATCATTGTCAACCAATACTACCAATACTACCTTTGTCATTGTGCCAAGTGCCAATGCAAGCCTTCATAAGATTATGCGCAGTTGAACGCCGAGCACAGCGAGCTGCCTGATATGTTATGAGCACTTACCTTCTCGAAACAGTATAGGTTTGATAGGAACGATACTGTATCACGCGACGTCTACAACTACAACCGAGTCATTGTTCCGATACCTCACGGCACTCTTCACAGCTTGACCATGCCTGCCTCAACCATCTTCCGCCGTCTTCGTCAGCGTGTCCATAACATCAGATGTCGTCTTACTCGTAGTACTGGCAGTGATGCTGCTATCACTACGGTACGCTCCACTGCAGATCCTGGTGACATTCACAGTCAGTTCGCATGGAAAGAGTCCAGGGAAGGTGCCATCAGGCATTTGCTTAGACTTATGCTCCGTGAGCGGTTTTTGATTAGGAAGCGCAGTGCAAGTTTTTCATCTGCATCTGATCATCTAGGTCATCTAACAAATCTAGGTATAATGCCCCATCTAGAGTATCCAACAATTCTAGGTGTAATGCTTTTATGCAGTCGTTCAGGTCCGAGTCGTCATATGCGAGCTATCCAAACGCTCTCTATCCAATCCTGAAGTTCTCCGTAATATTCACAAGTCCCGGGTTACTCAGTTCTCCAGTCCGACCTGGACGTGCTTCTCGCCATGAGGCAACACCTTACTCTCCTCGGCGCCCTTGAGGTTGGGCAGTTCGCGGATTGCTTCGCCGATTATCGTTAACGATCGTTCAATTTCCTGTTCAGTTATGACTAGAGGTGGAGCGAGGCGAATGATGTTCTGGTGCGTAGGTTTTGCCTGGACGTGATGATCAGTATGTATACACAACCAAATGATTGGACTCGACTTGTACGTACCAATAGACCTTTCTCTTTCATCAGCATGCATAGATCCCAAGCTGTATGACCATTTGTTCTGCTCTCGTCGATGACAATGGCGTTCAGAAGACCTTTACCGCGTATAGTCGTGATCATGGGGCTGTTCAACTTCTTAAGGCCTTCGCGGAACAGTGTGCCAAGGTTTTGGGCACGTTCCACCATGTTCTCCTCCTGAATTAGCTCAAGAGCCCGGATCGCAACAGCAGATCCTAGAGGATTTCCACCATAAGTTGAGCCATGTGTGCCAGGCTCAATCGTGAGCATGACCTCCTTGGAGCCGAGCACAGCGCTGACTGGGTACATACCGCCGGAGATAGCCTTGCCCAGCAGGACCAGGTCGGGCTTGATACCGCTCCATTCATGACAAAGCATCTTGCCTGTTCTTGCAATGCCGGTTTGGATTTCGTCGCAGATGAGTAAAACATTATGTTCATCGCAGAGTTTCCTGACCTCTCTCAAGTAGTTGTCATCCGGGACGACGATACCAGCTTCACCCTGTATTGGCTCGACCAGGAAGGCGGCAGTGTTCTTACCGTGGGCCTCCAGTGCCTCCCGCAGGTCTTCGACATTGTTGTACCGAAGGAGCTTCTTAGTCGCAGGGCAGACACTGCCGATGTTGGGGAGGTATGGACCGTAGTTCACACGGCTCTCCTCATCGTTCGACATCGTGATTGCTGCAAACTGATTGTGCATTAGCAGTTGATCAATTCAGCAACGTAACCACTACTCACGGTCCTCCCGTGGAAGTTTTCCTGCACACTGAAGACAAGCGCCTGGTTCTCTGGTATTCCCTTGCTCTTGTATCCCCATTTTCTTCCAATCTTAATGGCTGTCTCGACCGCCTCGGCCCCGGTGTTCATTGGCAGGACCATTTCAAAGTCTAGTAATTCAGTGATGTATTTCGCAAACTTTGGGAATACATCGTTGTAAAATGCTCGACTGCTCAGCGTCAATCGCTGGGCTTGTTCGCAGAGTGCTTTAACTAATTCTGGATGACAGTGGCCCTGATTGACTGCCGAATATGCTGACAAGAAGTCGAGATATTCCTTGCCTTCTGCGTCCCACACCTGTACACCACTTGCACGCGAGAAGACTACTGGAAGAGGATGGTAGTTGTGTGCAGCATGGGCGGCTTCTGTTTCCATAGACTCCTTTGACGTTGCGCAGTGGTATCTTGATGGGTCTGGAGTGCCCGTGGGGTGAAACGCTGGTGCTGTGGCCTTCAAAGTGGTGACATTGTGCGGGTGTTGGTTGAGGTCGGACACTGCAATGGGCGCCATGTTGTGTGGTTATGGGGTCTGGAAGTCTTATCGTGCGCTGTTGCTGGAAGACAGAGGTGGTAGGAATAGTAGGGTGTTTAGGTAAAGAGTTGGATGTTAGTAAATAGTTCAATATGCCTTATCGCCAAGCAAATCCATGTCAATCGGCTAGGTTCGCCCGAAGAGCACTAGTGCTGACCCCACGGCCGTTGAAGCTTATAACACGTGGTAATGTGGAGGATCGGCCGGGTATCGACTACGACATGACTTGAAACACAACTCACAGAAGACAACTCGATCAGCATTTGATTCTGCCAAATTGTTTCGCTGGCGGAACCTTTGGACGAGAGTACAACCACCCTACGCCCTTATATCCTCGCTCTATCGCTGTGACGACCACCATGACGCGATGATGCTAAAATCAGCTGCCACGATGCACACGCACACTAACGCATTGCATCTCCATCCTCAAGATCACTAAGCCATTCTGCAGCCAGGCTGTCCTAGAAGGCACCCTTCAGGCATAAGATAGATAATGGCCGCAAGAGTTCTTCTGCGCGACCGACCCCATCGCTCGCTGGCAGTTGTCACACCAACGCATGCATTGATCTTGCGCCATATTGCGTCCCCGGCCGCAGGCACCTCCAATTCTGTAGCCGGGCAGCAAGGTTTGGGCGCTGGGCCTAAATGTCTTGTCGAGCTTGTCACCATCGATGCTGCAGATTTCGATGACTACCGAGTCATCAGTCCACAGGGTGTGTCAGGAACGCTGGGACTGATAACAGTGGATAATGACATATTTTTATGTGTTGTCAGTGCTGCAGTAAAGGTTGCAGGAGCGCGTCCAGGAGAAACGGTGCAACGAATACTCAACACAGACTTCTATTGTCTCAATAAGGCTGAATACGATCGTCTACAGTATGATCCTCACAACGCATATTCCCAGGAGGGTGCGGACGAGAATGGTGATTTGGGCAGGCGAGATCCGACTCTCGAGCACCCTTGTACGGCGATACAGAAGCTTCTCAGTGATGGCAGTTTCTACTTTAGCGCGGACTTTGACATAACAAGCAGATTGCAAGATCGGTCATCAGACTCTTCCAAGTTCGATTTTGAGACGTTTGATCAAGCTTACCTCTGGAATGCATTCGCGATTCAGCCTCTGGTCGATTTTCGCAGTAGACTGTCGGAAGACGAGAAGCATGCACTTGACACTACGCGATTGCTCACCTTTGCAATACGAGGCTTTGCTTCGACCATGACAGTGAATCCTCCCATGTCTATCAGTGGGCAATTACGATCTGGCTTGCCTTGCTATCTAACACTGTTATCGCGCTTATCATGCAGAAGAGCTGGTACTCGGTTCAATGCTCGAGGTATTGATGACGACGGGAATGTTGCCAACTTTGTCGAGACAGAGACTATATTCTGGAGCCCAGATGGCATTTGCTTCTCGTACGTTCAAGTCCGAGGTTCTATACCACTATTCTGGGAACAGGCAGCCGGCCTCATACCAGGACAACAGAAGATTACCATCACTAGATCACCACAAGCGGCCCAGCCTGCCTTTGACAAGCACTTTGAGGATCTCGATGTAAAGTACGGACCTGTACATGTGGTGAATCTGCTCTCAAAGGAAAAGGCCGGCGAGGCAGAACTGGCACAAAGGTATCGTGACCATATCAAGCATTCTGCAAGAAACAGCCGCGCTGGTGGTGGGCATCCACTAGACGCGGAAAAAGCACCTATATCAGAGACTTGGTATGATTTCCATGCAGAAACAAGGGGCACAGGCTATGAGGCTGCAAAGGGCCTCCTCAAACACATCCAGGATTCTGTTGATGGATTTGCATATTTCCTCGCCGGAACTGTGTCAGAGGAGAGTGCTGGGATAGCCGACGAAGACGACCCTACGCGGCGGAAATCTGTCGCAATGCTGCAGCAGGAAGGTGTCTTCAGAACCAACTGTCTGGACTGTCTTGATCGTACAAACTTGATTCAGACGATCATCAGTCAAGCTGCTCTGGACCACTTCCTAACAGACCGTCAAGAGAGAGTGATATCGGATTTCACCGCAAGACATGGTACACTCTGGGCTGATAATGGTGATGCTCTATCGAAGATCTATGCTGGCACTGGAGCTCTCAAGTCGTCTTATACAAGGTCTGGAAAAAGTTCGCTGGCAGGGACCTTGGCAGATGTGCGCAAAAGTGCCACACGCTTGTACATCAACAACTTCGCGGACAAAGGGAGGCAAAATACGATGGACTTGCTCCTCGGTCGGCTCATCGGACAGTCGACAGTTTACTTATTTGATCCTATCAATGACTATGTGAACAATGAGCTTACCCGTAGAGCTGCAGAATATACTACATCGAAGGACATTCATATCTGGGCGGGCACATTCAATCTCAATGGTAGAACCAACGGAATCAACTCAGATCTATCCTCCTGGCTTTGCCCACCATTGGAGCGCCACCAGCAGAATCCTGAAATCGTCGCTGTAGGTTTCCAAGAGATCGTGGAGCTGAGCCCTCAGCAGATAATGTCTACAGAACCAGGACGGCGGCAACAGTGGGAGAAGGCTGTTAAGCGCACTTTAAATGCATATGCTGAGCAGACTGGTTCAGAGTCGTATGTGCTCCTTCGTGGTGGTCAGCTTGTTGGTGCATCCTTATCCGTCTTTGTCAAGAGAAGACTCTTGGGCAGGATCAAGAATGTGGAAGGTAGTCTTAAGAAGGTGAGTCTTTCGTGTACAGGAAGATGTGAGCACCGTAATGCTGACTTGACAATCAGACAGGGCTATCGGGCATTGCTGGGAACAAAGGAGCTGTCGCAATACGGCTATCTATCGACAACACGAGCTTGTGCTTCGTCACTGCCCACTTAGCAGCAGGATTCGCAAACTATGAAGAGCGAAACAGAGACTTCAGGACAATCAATCAGGGCCTTCATTTCCAGCGAGGTCGAACGATCGAGGCGCACGATACCGTAATCTGGCTAGGCGACTTCAATTACCGAATAGGGTTGTCGTACGAGAGAGCTGTGAAGCTAGCCAAGTCCAACGACTTTGAGACACTATATGAGAATGATCAACTCAATCTACAGATGGTGGCAGGACTGACATTTCCGCACTACGCTGAGGCCCGAATCTTCTTCCCACCCACTTACAAGTACGACCTCGAGACTGACGAGTATGACACATCAGAGAAAGCAAGGATACCAGCCTGGTGCGATCGAATCCTGCGAAAAGGCAATAATCTGAGACAAATAAACTACGATACCGCACCTTTACGCTTCTCCGATCATCGGCCTGTTTATGCTACTTTTCTTTGCAAGGTTAGCATTGTGAACGAAAAGCTCAAAGCTTCGATGAGCAGGGAGCTCTACGATAAAAGGAAAATAGCCATAGCTGGTGCCACAGCGAATGCCAAGAATGACGATAGTGATGATGAAGAAGACCTTCTAGGTTATGATTCGATCGAGCCTGGCCTTCCTCCGGCAAGCTCAGATAGAAGGAGATGGTGGTTGGACAATGGTATGCCAGCACGCTCCACGTTGCAACCTCCTGGCAAAGGCATGTTGCCTAACCCAGATCGACCATCCAATCCATGGACTCCAAGTAGTCAACCTGACTGGATCACATCATCCGGCGCATCGAAGCCTGCGACAAATGCACAATCAGCACCACCGTTACCATCACGCGAAGCATCTGTGCGAAAACCCCTATTGAGCTCAATCCCGTCGGTGGGTCCTGCAATGAACTCAAGAGCACCAACTCGCAATGCCTCGAATGGTTCGATACATTCAGTAAGCACGAATGGGACAGCGTCAGCCGCACGAAAAGCTCCTCCGATGATACCACGGAAGCCACCGTCTTTGGCTTCTGCCACTGGGAGTAGCACGCCGATTTCGAGAGCAAGTACCGAGGAACAGAAAGGACCACAGGCGACGCAAGGTCAAGTTAGCCAGATGCCCATCTGGCGAGTCCCAGTAGGTGGCACCGGAATCTCAACAAAGGCTGGCATCGCTGCAAATGTCTCACAGCAGTCATCATCAGCAACATATCGGAATGGTGTAGTCAATTCGTCAACATCATCTCCTTCACTTATGGCTCGGACGACCATGGATAGGACGATAGCAAACGGCACGCCTCCACGACTTCCCACACGACCTCAAACTGGCTTGATCGATGATGATGATACCGAGAGTAGTAGCATGTCTGCTTGGGCACCACTGAAGCCGACGTGAAGATATATATGTGGATATAAACCAATTCCACTTGTTACAGACCATTCTTCCATATCTACTCTTTATGACCACAATGCCCATACGAGTTTGCGCGCAACGTCTACCATGACACAGCACTCCTCGTACGGAGTAGTGCTCTTAACCCCTATTCCCTATTCGTTCCTACCGACCGGCCTGAACTCCGTACATAAAGCTTGGCAAGGAATAATACGACACGTCCGCGGGTGTTTCAGATGAAAACAACATATCAGCTATATCGGCGCATGTCCTCACGACTTGCTTTCTCTGCCCGGCGATAGTATAGATCGATATGGCAGATCTTGACCCTGTTGTCGAGTCAGAAGTCGACTCCTTCAGTCTGATCTTCCCTCTGCCATATCGAGTCTCTATCATTGTTGTACTTGGTTAGCAGTATGCGCTCGTGATACACTACAGGAACTGACCAACCCCAGGTGTATGGGCCTGGGGCCTGAATCTTCACTATCTCTCTGCCATCCGCATTGTATGTTCTCCACGCAAAACTGGACGAATGACACTAGGCTGACTTGCTTGCCTGTCAGGATGTCCCAGCACTCATTCGCTACCCATCACGAACTTCCGCAACGCAAATCTCACACCACCTGTCAACATATCGACTCGCTACACTACTATCAATACCCCTCGCAGCATCTATACTACTCTTCTGGACCATCACTCGTCGCGACCCTGTGGCTGTCCTCAACTGGGAAATCCTCCCAAATATCTACCTCCTCTTTCTCATTGCGGCTTTTGTTATTCCAAGCAATGTGGCACAGCACGGAAGAGCCCGCTTTCTCCAGGTGTTACGACGGATAAGTATAGGAGGCATAGCTGAAGCATCAGAAGGAAAGTTCGGCGATGTCCTCGCTGCGGATGTCCTCACTTCGTATGCCAAGGTCTTCGGTGACCTCTTTGTCGCATTGTGCATGATGCTCAACCGAAGACACAGCACAGCAAGGCCGGATAGAAGCTGTGGCGGGGTCTTCTTTGTGCCCTTGCTTATCTGCGTGCCAAGCATGATTCGGTTTCGACAATGCATGATCGAGTACTTTCGCGTACGGAAAGGGGTTAATGCTGGCGCGAGTGCTTCAGCGGGATGGGGTGGACAGCATCTAGCCAACGCGCTGAAGTACTCAACAGCGTTTCCAGTGACTGTACTTAGTGCGCTGCAGTACTCGACTCAGGTCGGAGTGTCTGACACGACGATGTATAACTTGTGGTACGTAGTTGGAGTAATGGCTGGTTGAGGAGGCGACTGACAGTATTTGCAGGCTGCTTGCAGTATTTGCGAACTCCTTCTACTCTTTCTGGTGGGATGTCATGAAAGATTGGGACCTCACTCTCCTCTCACTCT
>Ga0058698_10000657_pt1 | contig 18189 bp, 14 predicted proteins | sample AgamicAsSfe_FD_67288 | JGI IMG/M metagenome (GOLD analysis project Ga0058698, IMG submission 67288) | Agave microbial communities from Guanajuato, Mexico - As.Sf.e | ecosystem: Host-associated > Plants > Phyllosphere > Phylloplane/Leaf | place: Guanajuato, Mexico | collected 2012-05-30
TCTCAGGCCGAATGAGTGCGCGATAGGCCCCGGCCGCTACTGCACCAACGCCTTAGCAGCACCACCGCCGCCGCCATGTCTTTTCTCTTCGGCAAGAAGAGCAAGCAGCAGGCCAACAACGCGCTGCCCCCAGCCACACGAGACATAACCTCATCGGGAGGCCAGGGGCAACCACCTCCAGCCGTCAATGGATCCGGCTCTCGTGAGATTGAGAAGACCCGTGGAGGCCCCCAATCCCAGACACCCACCCCCGGAGGCAGCGTAAACAACTCGTTGAACTCTCTCCAGAACGTTGGAAATGCGCCTACCCCCGAGCCCAAAGCGCTGCGAGAAAAGGCCGACACCAACATCCAGGTGCGTTATTCGGCAAACCCATTGCGCTTGCACGTGTGCTGACTTACCTGCCTCAGAATACGAACCCCAGATTTGCCGGCAACTCGCCAGACTCCCCGTACCCGTGGTCCTCCCGACGCTTGAACTTCACCGCAGGCAATCCCTTCCCCCGATACGGCGCTGCTATAAATGCCACGGCTAGCAAGGATGGTACGATTTACCTCATGGGTGGACTTGTTGGCGGCGCAACAGTCAAGGGTGATCTGTGGTTGACAGAGATGGGCAACGGCAGCATGGCCTGCTATCCCATATCCACAACTGGAGACGGCCCTGGTCCTCGCGTAGGTCATGCTAGTTTGCTCGTTGGCAATGCCTTCATTGTCTTTGGAGGAGACACGAAACTGGCTGACAACGACGACCTGGATGATACTTTATATCTCCTCAATACCTGTGCGTACAACTCGGAATCACCTATGACCTCAACTGACACTCCACAGCCACAAAGCACTGGTCGCGCGCTCTACCACAAGGACCCCGTCCCACTGGTCGCTACGGACATACCTTGAACATACTGGGTTCCAAGATATACATTTTCGGTGGACAGGTCGAGGGCTTCTTTTTCAATGACCTTGTAGCTTTTGATTTGAACTCGTTGCAGTCATCGGCAAGCCGATGGGAGGTGTTGCTACCAAACACAAAGGAGCAGGCTTCTCCACAAGGCAGATCACCACCAGCACGTACCAATCATTCCGTGGTAACGTGGAACGACAAGCTCTACCTGTACGTGTCACAGCCCTTTGTCTCCTCCACACTCCAACTTGCTAACTATCATCAGCTTTGGTGGAACCGACGGGATTACTTGGTTCAACGATGTCTGGACCTATGAGCCGCGCTCCAACGCCTGGACTGAGCTTGACTGTATTGGCTACATTCCCGTAGCTCGCGAGGGTCATTCTGCCGCCCTTGTAAACGACACCATGTACATCTTTGGCGGACGCACCCAAGAAGGCGTCGACTTGGGCGACCTTGCAGCCTTTCGGATCTCGTCACGCCGTTGGTACATGTTCCAAAATATGGGACACTCCCCTTCAGCCCGGTCGGGGCATAGCATGACCGCCTTCGGAAAACACATCGTTGTTTTAGCTGGCGAGCCCAGCTCTTCTGTCAGTGACAGGAATGAGCTCAGCCTCAGTTACATTCTGGACACCTCCAAGATAAGGTATCCGCCCAATGAAAGTGCTCCTCCACCACAGCCGCAGGGTACACAGCGGAAGATGAGTGGCGGTGAGAGAAGCAATGTGCCTCCCGCTAAGGTCGGCTCCCCTCCAACGCGCGAGAGTATGATGCCTGCTTCACAATTCACGAGAGCCCCAGAAAACATGGGGAATGGTGCGAACGCAGGATCACGTTTGCCTCGTGCAGCGGGTCAACCACCAGGTCCTCCACCACTTCAGCAACCTCCACAGCCCCGTGAGAATGGTGCTGGCGTACAAGGTGCCGCAAAACCTAGAAGCAAGACTCCTACCAAAAATGAACGTGGATACGGCCCGCCTATCGACACTGGAGCTGCATCCGCCTTGGATAGAGAAAACATGTCGCCTATGACCCGCGAAAGTCCATCTACGAACGACATGCAACGAAAGATGTCGTCGGACGCTGTAAGCCAACGGACCCCGAAGGAGTCCATGGACACTACTCGCTCTGGTAGCATTTTGTCACGAAACACGTCCAAATCGCACCGCCCGCAGCCTTCCCATGATAGCACAGAGCAGGCAACCAGACAATCTTTAGAAACACAGCAACAACGCGGATTTGCGCGTGACGTTGAACAGTTACCTAATGAGGGCTTGAAGAATGCGTCACTGGCGAATGATCAACGAAACACCGAACTTATTAAAGAACTGGAGCACGTCAAAAGTCGCAACGCATGGTACGCCTCGGAGCTCGCACTTGCTCGTCGAGCAGGCTACAGCTCTGGTACTTCCACGAGTCCAGTATTCGATGAGCGGTCGGCCGACGCGTTTCGAGACGAGGATAGACCCTTGTTGGAGGCACTCTTGAAGATGAAGACCGAACTTGAACGAGTACAAACCTCCATCAAAGCCCAAGGTGACGATGCTGCGAAGAGAATCGCTGAAGTTGAGAGACAGCGGGACGCGGCTGTCAGCGAAGCCATCTACGCTAAAACCAAGTTGGCTGCTCACGGAGGTGGTAGTCAGAATGGAACTCCACAGCCAGATGGGACTCGAAGCACAAACACACCCGACGCGGATCGCCTCCAAGATGTTAGTCGGCGACTAGCGATGTCTTTGGCGGCTCAAGGTGACCTGGCTACTAAAGTGGAGCATCTGACCCGTGAGATTGATGCCGAAAAGAAAGCAAAACAACTAGCGGAGGAGACCGCAGAAGCTGCGCAAAAACGTGTACAAGAACTGGACTCGACCCGACAAAAAGCTACAGCTGAATCAGAGAGTCTACGCGCCGAATTACACGAGGCTGAGCGTGTCGCAAGGGAAGTATCTACTAGCGCTGCAGAAGCAGAATCGGCATCGAAACTGTTGGCGATTGACAAACAAGAGCTGAGCGCCAAGGTTGCTAAGGTTTCCGAAGAGCACAAAGCTCAGTCTTCTATTATTCAGTCTCTACGCGATGCTGTCTTCGCGTCCACGGAGAAGTCAACCTTGCTGGAGAAGAAGCTCACTGAAGAGCGGGCTACGAGTGAAAACCTGCGCCAGAAGCTGGGTCAGCTTCGTAGCGAATATGAGGCACGCGTACTGGAGCTGGAGACTACTTCACAAAAGCTTCGTGATGCGGAGGAGTTGGCGGAGAGCCATGCAGAAGAGGCACGCCTTCATCGAGCCACCGTCTTCTCTGGTCTTCAAACGATTACAGAGCGCTCCGAGCAAGATGGTGCTAACCATGATGAGCGGGTTGTAGTACTGCAGCAGCAAGTCGAAGCTGCAAACTCCATGGCTCGCAAGAATCAGACAGCTGCTGACCAAGCATCGGAAAAGCTTCGCCGTGCTGAAGAACGAATCGCCGGTCTCGAGGCCTACCAAGAGCAATCCAGTCGCGAGGGGCTGACCATTCGTAAACAGTTACAGCAGGCTATGCGAGATGTACAGCTCTCCGAGGCTGAACGAACCGAACTCCGCCAGCAACACGAGCGTCTGCGCCTTGAGAGCAATGCGTTCGAAGTTCAGCTTAAGACACTTCGCAATCTTCTCGACGAAAGAGGTGTAAACCCTGTCGACTCACGACGCTCAAGGGTACTGGACAGTCCGAACTCAAGGTTCGGCACACCGGAGTTCAACCGAGTTCGCGAGCTGGAACAACAGGTAGACTCTATGACTAAAGCACATGAGGAAATGCGTTCTATGTTTGAGGAGCGTGAGCACGAGGTCAGCAAGGAGTGGGAAGAAAAACTCCAGGCACTTCACAACGATCACCAAGCTGCTGTCAAGTACCTCCGGGGTACCGAAAAGATGCTTTCGAAGATGAAACAGGAGCTCGATCGTTACAAGAGTGCAAATCTCAAGCTAGAGGAAGAACTCACCCAAGCGAAGCAAGACAAGCGTAGTCCTACTGATGAAGCCGATCAAGCTGAGTCGAACGCAGAACGCGCGGCACTTCGCTCTGAACTGGACAAGGCACGAGAGGAGATGGAAGCTACCGTTACACGTTTCGAGGCCCAATTGTCCAAACTGCAATCTGATCTGGCTTCTGCTCGCGCCGATGCCGAAACAGCAGCGAATGCTACAAAGCAGGCAGAGCATCAAGCAGCCCAGTTCCAGACAGATCTTGACGCGCTCCGTCGTCAGCATACACAGACGGAGGAACGTGCCCGCGAAGCTGAGAGTCGGGTCCAAATGTTCCTTGACCAGTTTGAGTCATCGGTCGATAATTACCGCCGCCAGTCCCAGGCACCAACCGAAAACACCCTTCCTGAACACAGCCGCCACCGTGCCCACGATAGCATCGCATCCGCTGAATCTCTTTACAGCCGCAATGACGGCTCTAGTACCCCAGAGGCCGTCCCCCGCCCTTCATCTTCTGCTACGCGTAACTCCATGGCTCTGGATAACCTTGCCTCTGAGCTGGACGCTCTCAGGAGTCACTGGGAAACTACCAACAAAGCCTACCGTTTGAGTGATCGCTTTGATTTCGAACGCATGCCCGACAATGATAACACGGATCTGAATGAACTCTCGCAATGGAGGAACAAGGTGGAGAGCGAGGATGGGTTCCAGGCCGCGGCAGGTAGTCACGATGCAAAGTCCGCACAGCCGGCTGCTACCATGGCCTCGCCAACACAGCTCCACGGATCTTCATAAAGGTGCATACGAGCCTTGAACCGCTTTTCTGCTGCTTAATGGATTGGACACGTGTTCAGCGATTTGTAAGGCGTAATCTGGTTTCTAATTTCTCTTCATTATGGTACCATCATTTTCTGATGGGGTTTCGTTTTATACCATTTGTTACTACTGCAAGAGGATCTATGACTGAAGACTTTTGAACTTTCTGCGTCTTGTTGCAGTTTCTGGCAGTCGTTTGACGTTGCTCGTCTTTCGCACGGGTCATATAGCAGTCGGCATGTCATGTCAGGGGAGTTTTTAAGATTCGAGAACAATCACAGGCAAATGTAGGACATCAACACACATTAATGTATACGGATCAATTTATCAAGCAGTGGATACTACACATGCAAATCTGAGTTGTTGCTGCTGAACATTAGGAGCTATTGCATCGATAAGCCACACCTTTTGGGAATAAGTGAAGGTGAAGGCGGCTCGAAACTACTAGCGGGTGAACCTTCTCGCTCCCCACCTGGTACAATAGAAACGACTGAATCTGATTCGCCGCATTTGTCTAAACAATACAGAAAAATGAGAGTTGCGAGACCTTTCCAGCTTTTAATAGGGTCATCTGCAGCGAAGAGTTGCGCGCTATTGTCGTACGTCTCGACAATGGGAGTATGATATGCTTGGGCAGCACATGGACCCAGTACAACGTCTTGACAGCTTCTATTCTTTTCCTCTTAACAATCTACTTTCTACTCATCAATTCGGTCGTCGTCCAACTTCTCTCTTCTCTTAACTTTGCTTGCTTCTGACGCTGGTCGTCACTGAACACTTTATCCTTCCATTCTACATTATCATCGGTCTGGTACCACTCTTTTCAAGCAACAATGTCTTCATCCCATGCTCCAAACTCTCCCGCTCGGTCAGAGAACTCAGATTGGCACATTGATGTAAACGACGCCTTCGCAAACCTTCCCACGCTACCTGTTGAAGGCCTTGGAGAGCACGACGACATCAGTACTCCTTCGCTCTCTGCCCCATACTCACCTGTTCTATCCGAGAGCTCGCCATCATACATTGGTGTACGCGACGTGTTTGCAGATCTCCCTGAGTCATCTGTCGACAACTCTGTTCAGCATAATGATGCCGGTCATCATGAACACGCCGACGATCACGACAGCTACAGTGACGTACGTGACGCCTTTGCAACGGTTCCTGCAATACCCGACAACGACCTTGAACACGACAGTTTTGGCCATATCGACTTTGGACACGACGACTTTGACGGCCACCACAACAATGCCGACTATATTCCTGATGACTTCGATCAGGTTTTGGGGCTTGCACTCGGTCCAACGCAAGACCGTAACGAGGCTTCAGCGACTATGTTCAATGACTTTGCCGCAAAGCTCAACGATGAATACCCGATGCCAGGTAACGACGACTCTGACAGCGAGGACGACCCTCAGATTGTCGCTGCACGCATACTGTCGGGGGCACTCAGTCCAGGTCAACAGGCTGGGGCCATTGGCCGCATGTCTGAGCTCGACATGGACAAGATGTACCATGACCTGATGCGTTCCCACGGGTTTCGTCCGGTGTCCTCCTCTGCTCCAACCGCCACTCTGCTCGATGATGTAGCCGCCGTGCCATCCAACATGCCATCTGGAACTCCATCTGCCATCCCTGTTACCGGTCCAACCACCATTCCATCCGAGACCCTCAACGAGAACAACTACACCCCCATCGCTTGGGAGCCTCAGCCGGATGTAGATCCTAACGCTCCTCCACCCCCTCAACCGATCTATCCAGCATACACCGGACAGTTCCAGTCTGGCCCAGCTGCTAGAGCATACCGGAAGCGCAACCGCATAGCACCCAAGTCTCTCGCATCGGATGTCGAGCGTGTCAAGCGTTATGGACGTAAGTAGCAGGAGAATCACAAGCTTCCCAACATGAACTGATTGAATTTGCTTTCTAGGCATGTACTGGGTACGCCGCATCTACGAGTCTATGATCGACATCTCCAACGTCAGTGACAGCGCAAACTCCATCCACCGAACGCGGTTCATGGTAGAACAAGCATTCAATCCCTTGGATCTGGAAGCCGCAGCACACCATGTATTCGATGAAGCCTTGGCTGTGCACGAGCGGGGCTGGGTCCGACCTACCATCTACCACAAAAAGGTGGTACGTGGCAAACTCACAGACGTCAGCGAGAAGTGCTTGGAGAGGCGGCTGGCTCGCATCTGTCTTTGTCTCCAGCAGAAGAAGGCGACGGTTGATGACGCTCTCCGTGGAGGTGTGACTCTTGCGCTTCTGTGCGATAACCCTGAGGCGAGGGGCTTTACTAAGCTTTCCAACAACGCCGGTAACGCAAAGCGTGGAGAGCGACTGAGAGTCGCAAAGGAGGCGGAAGCGGGGGCGGAAGCGGGGGCGGAGGCGGAAGAATCTGAGGAGGAAGAGGCATGAGTGTTCTTGATGATGGAGGCGAATGATGACGGGTTGGGAACGAGAGACTGGCCTTGGCTGGATGCCAGATCTTCACTGCTGTTCGATACTCATTCCTTTTAGAGCTTTGTGCTTTTTCGCTTTGGCGGCTGGCCCGCGCAAGTATGAAGCTTTTATACCAGTTCAATGTCAACTGTCATGTCACCTACTATCTCCAAGTTCAGTAAAACTTGACTCCGCCCACGCTCTCCACCTGTTGTTTAGTGAAGTTACGCTTTGCTGTTTCCTGTTGGTCCTTGTCCGGCGTATTGGCGACATCTTGCATAGCAGCATCTCTCAGGGCCTTTCTCTTCTTTTTACTCTGGAAGAGAGCCTCCTCGTTCTGGATATCTTTGAGAACTAAGACATGTCAGCTTTCAACACATCTTTAGTATTCGTGTCTCAGAGTGCAGACTTACCCTCCGCCCATTCTCTCTCATCTGCTGCGTCGCCCGTCCCCAAAGCTGCTTCAACCGAGACGTCTTCGCCTCGTTGTACACGCTCAATAACTTCTCTCAATACACCAATCTTAGCCTCGGCTCTGCGAAGGTTGTGTGTTCTCTCCTGCTTCAACCATAGTATCTGAATGGCCTGGCTGCCGACGAGCAGTCCAAGAATGATGTATGGGGTAGCGGGGTTCCACTCTTTGCGCCTAGGTTGCTCGGAGCGGGTCTTGAGTGGCTTGGGTATCATGGAGGCCCAGAAGCTCGGCTGGATGATGCGGGGGATAGACATGAAGCGTGAATGCGGCAGCGGGGGTGCGAGCATGGCGAAAGCGCGCGCATGTGGACGCGTAGGCGCGATTAGAGCAGTGCGATGTACTACCGGCATGCGTAGTAGCTGACGGAAGAGACTGGACGAGTCCATGATTAGACGTTGCTTCAACAGGCGGGCTTGAGGCGCGTGGGATGGAACTTTTGGTCTTATTGCTCTCCGGGGATATTTTCTGATTTCTGATACAGTGGCTCAAACAAGTTAGCGCTGCTGGAGATGCCGAGGTCCTAATGCATCGCGCATACTTGCTTGATCCGTACAATGAATGATCCTCTACATTGACAAGACTCGAAGATGGGCAGTCTTGCACGGAAGCACAGCGCGAAGATTGCAGAGAGCGGAGGCGATGATGACCTGTCACCGTTTCAAAAAGTCCAACACTGGGTTGGTGACCGCCGTGGATACTTTGCAGTAACACCCAGACTAACACGAAGCATTAGTTCGACGCAATCAGCTCCAGCGACTACGATGCAGGTTGTCTTTCAAAACCGATGATGCGGCTCTGATATTTTGCATAGGGCCACGATGCTATCCTTGGGCGAATCCTCAAGCTCGAATCAGTGACGTTTGCGCCAACCAGCAGCAATCCTCACAACTCGCGCAATGTTATAAGCTTCACTGTGCCCAGACAGTTGTGCAACTCGACTGGCATGCTTCATGGCGGCGCCGTGGCCTTGATCTTTGACATTACGACGTCAATGGCCATTACGCCGTGTATGCGCGACGGATTCTGGGATAGTGGGCATGTCTCACGTACCCGGTATGGTGATTCTGCAAGAAGACTTGAGACATGATTGCTAATGCTTTGGCAGTAAGTGCAACCTTGTAGATAGTGTCGGCGTGCCGATGACTTGATTGACGCATTTGAAGTGAACACGACCTACCTGAGGCCAGCGGCTGAAGGTACCAAAGTCTTCGTTGAGAGCTGGGTCGAGCATCTTGGGAAGCGACTGGGTCAGACGAGGGGTTTGATGAGGCTGGAATCTGAAGACGGCAAAGTGTGCTATACCTGCGAACATGGGAAAGTGAGCCTGGGTAGTGCTGGTCTGTAATTGTAGTTGATGTTGTGAAGGAATGGGCGTCTCGCGACTAGTGGACCCTGTATGTCATAGCCAACCCAGCGCCAATGCATAGCTGCCATGAGCATGCGGCTTCCTACTACTACACCCGCGACTTCAACTCGACCCACCCCCGCACACAACCAAGCATTGCGCCAATGGACCTTGGAGATGAAGAGAGCTCCCCGTGGGGAGGTGCGTGTCTACTGTCTTGTCGACGATACTGCGCAAAGCTGACAGGCTTCCAGATGTGCCCTCACGGTCGAGCCCTGCGCCGAGTGCGTCCAAGGTAGAGCAGAACGACACGCTCGACACCGACTCTCCCGCGCCCTCCACCAAGCCGTCTGCAGACCCGGCCCCTACTGCTGCCTCTGCTCCGCGCTCACCCGCTGGACGCGGTCCCCGACGGCGGCAGTATGGCCTGCAGTCCACCAAACTCGAGGCTGTCGATGATCCCCTGGGCCCTCTAGGCGCTCCCTCGCCGACGACAGGCACCGAGATTGCCCCTCCAGCGCCGCCTCAGAAAGAAGCCGCTGCGTCGCGCAACACTCGTCCCGCGCCGGGCGGCGCCTCTACGCCTTCGCTACGCGGCATGATGGATTCCGTCGACCTCGATGACGACAACGACGAGCAGCAGCCCTCCTCTCAAGCCAGAATACCGCCTCCAGTCCAGGCGCCGTCTTCCACCGCACCTCAGCGCCAGACACAGCCGAGCGTCAGCGTTGAGCAGGCCGCTAAGCCGTCCTTTGCCATCTCTGTAGGCGACCCTCACAAAGTCGGTGACCTCACGAGCTCGCACACAGAATACGCCGTCACTACCAAGACGACTTCCAAGGGCTACCGCAAACCCGAATTCACCGTCTCGCGCCGTTACCGTGATTTCCTCTGGTTATACACACAACTGCACAACAACAACCCCGGAGTTATTATTCCTCCGCCGCCAGAGAAGCAGGCTGTTGGTCGCTTTGAAGCTGATTTTGTCGAGTCACGACGCTCTGCTCTGGAGCGCATGCTTAACAAGGCCGCTGCTCATCCAGTGTTGCAACATGACAGTGACTTGAAGCTGTTCCTTGAAAGCGAAGCCTTCAGCATGGACATCAAGAACAAGGAGCGCAAAGACCCCGGTCTCACTGAGAGCAAAGGCATGTTTGGCTCCATGCTCTCTGGTAGCAGTGGTAAATTCGTGGAACACGATGACGTACGTATATTAGTTTCTGTAACAGATCAATTCGCTAACGGTGTTGCAGTGGTTCCATGACCGTCGAATCTATCTCGATGCTCTTGAAGCGCAGCTAAAGGCTCTTCTCAAAGCTACAGATGCTGTAGTCACACAACGGAAAGGTCTAGCCGAGGCTTGTGGAGACTTCTCGGCTTCTCTACATTCTCTATCCGCTGTTGAGTTATCGCCATCTTTGTCCGCGCCGCTTGATAGTCTGTCCGACATTCAGATTCGCATTCGTGAGCTTTACGAGCGTCAGGCCCAGCAAGACATACTCACCATGGGCATCGTAATAGACGAGTACATTCGTTTGATAGGTTCCGTAAAGACCGCGTTCCAGCAGCGACAGAAGGCCTATCATTCCTGGCATTCTGCTGAGCAGGAGTTACAGAAGCGGAAAACGAATCAGGACAAGCTTTTGAGGCAAGGCAGATCGCAGCAAGATCGTCTGAACCAACTCAGCGCCGATGTTGCAGACGCTGAGCGAAAAGTTCATCAAGCAAGGTTGCTCTTCGATGACATGGGTCGGCTGATGCGTAGCGAACTAGAACGTTTTGAGAGGGAGAAGGTCGAAGACTTCAAGTCAGGCGTCGAAACGTTCCTGGAAAGTGCTGTAGAAGCACAAAAAGAGGCAAGTTCATCTATCGCATCAAACCCTATGGCTTACTAACTTGCGTGTTAGCTCATCGAGATCTGGGAAACTTTCCTGATGCAGCTAGATACGGACGAAGGCGATACTTTCGTCCCTCCTGCAGGTGTCGTCGCTTCTGCAAATGCCGACCAGACAACAAGTCACGATTCTGCCAACAATCAAGACTCAGAAAGACGAGAAGTAGGTAACGAAGGTGTGTCAGAAAACCAAGACTAGAGAACTTAATTGAACACCGAGCGGTTCAATTTGTGGCAAGCATGGGAGCGTTGCAAGGATTACCGCTTATGTGAACGGGACTATAAAAGCCCGATTCTGGTATCTACTGCACGAGGTAGAAATGCTTGCTAAATTGTGTCAAGTGAGCCGCATGTGGGTCACTAGGCAGCTTGTAGCGTGGCATTTCCCCATTTGGAATTGGTACGATCATTGCAAATACTCTGACTAGTATTGAACTGCCTGATGGCTGTTGGTGATGTATCATTATGCTTTGACTTCGTTCACTTACAATTGAAAACTGAACCGGTTCGCTCTTGGTCGTTTTACGTTCTTTTGCACCCCTCGTAACAACATGCTTTAAGACATAGCTATAAGCATGCGATCACCAGCTCCAGTTTTATGCTTCCTTCTGCGTGACGTTGCATGTCGGCTCAGGCGCGGGGTTGAGAGAACACTGTGGCCAAGTAGGCGCCGGCAAAAGAGGCGGTTCGCAGCCGGCTAATTCGTTGCGGGCAATCGCCTACATCTCTCGTCGTTCAAAAGCCGCATATATAGCTGATCAATCGTGCAAAGAGTGTCGCAACCTAAAACTGAGAAAGAAAAGTCTGTAGCCATCATGCCGTTGGTTCGTAATCCTATTCTTCCAGGCTTCAACGCGGATCCCTCCGTTCTACGTGTTGGCAATGACGGTAAGACATCGCAATGTTCTGCTTGGGTAGTGTAAGCTAATTGGACGACATAGTGAGTTTTACAGTCTTTACATTTTGTTCCGTTTTATAGCCACGGTGCCATGAGAGTCATGGTATGGGCTATTCTGATACGATTAAAGAACAATCCAACTTTGTATATCGAGACTACCATGTGACATCAACTGACAACGTCAAACTAGTATTATATTGCAACGTCCACGTTCGAGTGGTATCCAGGAGTACAGATCCATCACTCGACAGATCTCGCCAACTGGGAGCTCCTATGCCGCCCTTTGAATAGGAAAAGCCAACTGGACATGCGCGGTGATCCCGATAGTTGCGGTACGTACTCGATCAAGATTGACTGTAATTGCGCATTGTTGTAACGAATCTTCAAGGGGTGTGGGCGCCTTGTCTTACACATGACGGTGACAAGTTTTGGCTGGTGTATACCGACGTAAAACGCAAAGATGGCTCATTCAAAGATACGCCCAATTACATTGTCACTGCTGATCGCATCGAGGGTCCGTGGTCTGACCCTGTTTACATCAACTCCTCAGGATTTGACCCGTCCCTATTTCACGATGACGATGGCACGAAATGGTTCGTGAACATGCTACAAGACCATCGAAGGCGTCCGCGGTTCTTCGCTGTTAGTATATAATTATCATGGTCAATCGATATGACAGACGCTGACCTCGTGTATCTCTATTCAGGGCATCAGGCTACAGCAATACGATGCTGAAGCGAAAAAGCTTGTCGGCCCGTGCAAGACCATCTTCCCCGGTACTGATCTGGCTCTTGTAGAAGGCCCACATCTATACAAGCGGAACGGATGGTACTACTTGTTGACTGCTGAAGGTGGCACAGCATACGAGCACGCCTGCACTTTGGCGCGATCCCGGGATATCTGGGGCCCATACGAACTTCATCCTCAAAAGTACATACTTACTTCCAAAGACGCACCACTGGCATCTCTGCAAAGAGCTGGTCATGGAGATATAGTCGACACCCCAGAAGGCAAGACATACCTCGTTCATTTGACCGGTCGCCCAACTACCCAGGCCCGCCGCTGCGTTCTTGGACGCGAGACAGCGATTCAAGAGGCTTACTGGGACAAGGATGACTGGCTGTATGTCAAGAATGGACCTGTTCCGTCTCTCCATGTCGAACTGCCAGCACAGCGCGACGACAGCTCCTATTGGTCTGAGCAGCGCTACCTTTTCGACAGCAGCGACGGTATCCACAAGGATTTCCAATGGCTCCGTACACCAGAACCAGAACGTATCTTTAGTACTAAAAATGGTCTGCACCTCGTTGGACGCGAGGCGATCGGATCCTGGTTTGAGCAAGCTCTTGTTGCACGTCGCCAAACGCATTTCTCGTACGACGCCGAAACAGTCGTTAGCTTCAGTCCAGACGACGAACGCACTTATGCAGGCCTGACTGCTTACTATTGTCGATTCAACTTCTTTTACCTGACCGTTACTGCCGACTCTGACGGTCAGCGCGAACTCCTCATCTTAAGCTCGGAAGCTTCATGGCCGGATGGAAATCTGAAACTCCCCCTCGCAGATCCGGTGCCGCTGCCGCAAGAGGGCAAAGTTAGATTGGCGCTGAGCATTCGGGGTAAAGAGCTCCAATTTCGCTACGCTCTGGAGGGACAGGCGGACCTGACAGACATTGGACCTGTCTACGATGCTTCGATCTTGAGTGATGAGTGTGGCGGTCATCAAGCGTTAGTTCATTGTCCCCTCTAGCCACACTACATGCGTATGCTGACTTTGCGAAAACAGACACGGGAGCTTTACTGGCGCATTTGTGGGCATGGCAGCATCTGATATCAATGGCACAGAAAAGGTAGCGTCATTTGATTACTTTCTATACACGCCCGTAAAGCATAGTACAGACCGCTACGATATGTGATAAGACAGTATGTCTCGGTTCACATCACGGCGTAGTATAGTCATATTAAATATCGAGAATGGTCTGCTTGACATTGTGCACGCACAAGTCCGTAATCTCATCACAATTGTGTGCCTGCAGCTTGGCTGAGGCATCCATTGCAAGAGGGCGTGGATACGAGTTAGACACAATGTGATAACGGGTAGTGTTGATACAAGATCGCGGCTCCAAGTGTTTCAGACCAGCATCCGTAGCGCCCCACTCCTTCTAGTTTGAACTGTTGGAAAACCGTAACATGACTCGCGCAGTACTTGATGTTACACCAGCGAGAGATAGGGCTTGAAGTGGGGCCTTTTCGACGTACGGACTTGACTTGTTGTACCAAGTGCAGGCACGATATGTCGGACTCTTGCAATTCAAGGCTGAACAGCAATTTTAGCCTGATACGGCTGTCGTTCATATGTCTGTGTCGCAGATATCTGTGTTCTGACCCCTACGTCTCAGCATCGTTTCAAAGCATGGCCATGGTAGACTACATAGAGGTAGACTCGAACCTCAACTTTTCAAAGGCCATCAAATTCATTCTGAATCCGAACAAACCAAGCTGAACCCAGCTTCTTCGTTCCGTCCCCCTGGTCTCGTCATATACGCAGACGCTTCCCAATAGCACTATCCCGACCACAGAGCCAGCACAGGATGTGGGCACCGAACCGCGTACACCCAGGTGCTAAACGCACTTCATCAGTCCATTCGATCGTATCTTTACAATCAGGGAGCCGCCCCGTATCGATGAGTTCGCCTCAGATGCAGAGACAATCGAGGAGCTATGAATCGGACAACTACTCTGACCTAGGTTCAGAAGACGAACAGCCGTACACCCGAGGTCCACAAAACACCTCAATGTCAGCTATGTCGCAAATGCAACGACAGCAACCTAACTCCACAGCGAACCTGGTCCCTCAAAAAGTAGGAAACGACGTTAGCTATGCTGCCCCCACAAACAGACCGCAATATCAAGACCAGAGAACTTTTGTTGAGCGACCAGTGGACGACGATGCGACTTCGCGGTCCTCTACGCTGGATGGCAACGAAGAGGATGTCCCGTATCCACTGAAAAAGTCATTGGCGCATTCTGCCATCAAAATGAGCCTCACAGGACAGGAACCGGCATCTCCAGCACCCGCACCGCACATTCCCGGCCCTCTAGAGTCGCAGCTTGCTGCCTTGATGTCCAAGCTTGTCTATATCGAACAAGCGAACCCTATCATAACGGTCAAGCCTGAGGAATATGAGCAGACGATGGCGCGTTTGAAAGCGCTGGAAGAGGAAAAGAAGCTGTGGTGGAAGCGACACGAGGCCATCTGGAGCCTTCGAGACGAAGACGTGGAGAACAACATCAAGATTCGCGTAAGTGCAAGAGACAATGAGTTGGCGAAGGTCGTGTGCTAATATGGTGCAGGGATTGTTAGCTAGCTGTCGACGCGAACTAGACGCGACCAAAGCATTACGCGATGAAGATCTTCTAAACGTACAGATTGTACGGAGCAAGCTTGCGGAAAAGACCAGAGAAGTGGAGCGACTGCATGCACAGACCGGACGTAGCAGCCCGAGCCGAGGGCGTCCAGGCAGTTTTCTCGAACGGCGCGATACAACAGATCTATTCACTGCGGCCAAGGTGGCAGCTCTTGAGCAACGAGCTCTCGAACTAGAAAAGAGAAACTCGGACCTTGTCGCGCAGTTGGCAACGTCGGGAGGTGGTAGCATCGATGACCTGAACCGGGCAACAGCTCACCAGGCATGGAAAGGGACAGTTGCCGATCTGGAATCAAAGATCAAGGCCAAGGATGCTGAGATCTCGCGTCTAAGGGGCCAGGGTGCTTCTGCGGGAAGCGGGCAGATGGACTGGTACCGGATTGAAGCGCTACTGGAGGAACATTCAAGCTACCGTGAGAGCATCGGAGGCAAGCTGCAGGCTCTCCGGTCAGAAAAGGAGGGACTCATGAGAGATCTACACCGCAAGGAGAACGAGTGCCAAGTGTTGGAGCTCAAAGTGCAGACGCTGCAGAGACGCGCAAACGTAGTGTGATGGAGGCGGTATAATGCCAGGATTGAGTTTGTTGCCGAATACCCATGAATGAATATTTTTTTGTTTGTTTGAATGCATTGCGGAGCCGGAAAGCCTAGGTGCGTCAGCGTGCATGTGTGGAGACGGTGAGGCGGCTCTGAATGGTGGCTGACGTGGCTGGTGTAGTCAAAGCTTAGCTCGCTTCCTTGCTTGGTACCTGGCAAACATCGTCATATCATTCCATAGCCGTCGAGCGCATCCTGCTTTGGGCTGTCCCCACAGCGTACGGCAGGCTCAATCCGGACAATGACATCGTTTGTTGCTTCGCGCAGTCTTTTAAAGCCGATGATGTCTCCCTACTTTCTCAGGTACGGCTTGCGATCTAGCCTTCATCGTCCACCATGCAGTCGGCTCTCGTGTCTCTCCTCGCAGTTGCTAATGCGGCCACCGCACAGGCGGCCTATTCATTCGACCCCTTGCAGCATCTTGCCGGCATTGCCCCTTACTTCGAAGATCCGCGCCTTGACCCGAAGCCACCTCAGGGTTGCAACGTGACGCGCGCTTCGTACCTCATCCGTCATGCCGCCATCTACGCCAATGACTTTGATTTTGAGGAATACATTGAGCCCTTCACAGACAAGCTGAAGAACACGACAGCGAACTGGCGAAGTGCTGGACCCCTATCCTTCCTTTCTAAGTGGGAGACACCCATAAGCGATGAAGAGCTAGAAGACCTCACTTCCGTCGGCAGGCTTGAATCCTACAAGCTGGGTGTCGACGTCCGTCTGCGCTATCCCACCTTCAAGGACCCTGAGCGTGTATGGACATCAACTGCTGAGAGGACCGAGCTCAGTGCATCTTCATTCATTGACGGCCTCGTGGCTGAGAGCAACAACACCAAACGCGTTTCCGTGCGCGAAGATGCTGCTCGGGGCGCGGATTCTCTGACACCCTACAAGGGTTGCCCCAAGTACAGCTCTTCCTACGGTAGTGACCAGTCATCTGTACGTATCCCGAGTGACAGAAGATGACCACGACTAACACTCCTGTAGCAATACCAAGAAACGTACACCAAGCCCATCGTCGATCGTCTGAATGCGTATGCCCCTGCCTTCAACTTCACCGCCGATGATGTTGTGGGCATGCAGCAGCTGTGCGGATACGAGACTGTCATCCGTGGCTCTTCCCCATTCTGTTCTCTCGACCTCTTCTCCCAGGACGAGTGGCTCTCCTTCGAGTACATGAATGATATCATGTATTTTTACAACACCGGTTATGGAAGCACGCAGCTGTCGGGCGCCCTTGGCCTTCCTTGGCTCAACGCTTCCGCCGTCGAAATGCTCTCCGACGAGGCCGACCAGGATCTCTACGTCTCCTTCACGCATCGCGAGTTGCCTCCTACCGTCGTAGTCGCTATGGGCCTGTACAACAATTCTGCCTATTCCGGATCGAACGACCCTAACGCCACGATGCCGCTCGACAGGCCCAACCACTCGAGAGCATGGAGGTCATCAAGAATTCTACCTTTCTTGTCCAACATTGCCATTGAGAAGATGACTTGCGACAGCTACGGATTCTCTGCCGACGAGTATTTCCGAGTTCTGGTTAACAAGGATCCACAACCGCTGTCTTGTGCTGACGGCCCAGGAGAGAGCTGTTCCAAGAGCGCGTTCCAGGATTTCATTCAAGAAAGAGCCGCACTTTTTGGCGGATATACTGAGGAGTGCCAACCGGAGTACTCAAACTCTACTGACATTCTTACTTTGTATAATTAAGACGACGCTTAGTGTCGCGATGATATAATACCATTTTTGTAATATGCCAATCATCGTTCCCGCATGATCCGTTCAGTGAAAAATGACGCTAGTGGGCTCGGCGATCGCGGGCACTTGTTAAAACGTTGACGATCATCATGAACTGGATAACGCTCAATATCACACCACTGGATGGTTGAGTAGTTGATTGTTTCTAATGGTGCCAAGTCTTGGGGCAGATCCATATTCCGCCGCCTTCCGCTCTACTGTAGTGTTGGCGCGAGTCGCAATATCTGATGTGTCGAGCTACACCCGCGTGGCTTGACAGCTACAACATCGTATGCAGGGGCGGAGGAGCACCTGGAACAATGCACATGTTGATGTTCGAACAGCAAGACGCGTTCACGTGCGAAACACATGTGCCGATGCGACTCAACAAGTGTTCAAGGTGCACCTAGCCCTATTGATTTTTGTAGACGTCATGACTAGCAGTCTTGGGTGCACTGATCCAGGAATACCCGAGTGTGGCGCGCTACAACGCGTCTTCTTTACAACGCTCATCGCAATTGTGCCGCTTCTCATACATTTACCAGTCTACCAAATGGGGGACCATATCGAGAACAAGGGCACGCGCCCTAGTGCGATCGTTGTCGGTGCTGGTGCCGGAGGTGTCGCGACTGCAGCGCGACTTGCAGCATCAGGCTACAAGGTTACTGTAGTCGAGAAGAACGAC
>Ga0058698_10000658_pt1 | contig 18187 bp, 17 predicted proteins | sample AgamicAsSfe_FD_67288 | JGI IMG/M metagenome (GOLD analysis project Ga0058698, IMG submission 67288) | Agave microbial communities from Guanajuato, Mexico - As.Sf.e | ecosystem: Host-associated > Plants > Phyllosphere > Phylloplane/Leaf | place: Guanajuato, Mexico | collected 2012-05-30
TCTCTAGCTGCGATACAAAAGGCTGCATGGATCCACAGTACCGGAACGCGCACTTACATCACTCTGTGTCAGCCACATCTGAACAAGTAGTACATGTGCGCGCTTGTATCCAAACGGCAGGACATTGTTGTGGGCAACTTGCCTTAACACACGTGGAGGTGGCCAAGTGTGATATGTCTAAAGAAAAACACTTGGCTTTCCAAGGGCGCTTCGCATCTTATCTTGTCGGTACGACCTTCCCGCTGCGTCAGGGGTGATCCTCAAGGAACGATCCAGACTGCGACGAGGATGTCCGGTGTCACCTAAGATGACCATCCTTTTGTTCCTTTATGCACTTATGGGTGCCCTTATCGACCTTCCTCCGCGGACCCAATCTGTTTTACCTACAGCTACCATCTCACTCCCCATCAGCTGGTTAGATGCTCACCGCTAAAGCTAATACATGGGTATGATCAGCGTCTGTTGTGCCCTCACGCATTCTTGATCCATCACAGCCTAACAGCTATTGTAGTTTTGTGGCCTCATGAAACGAAACAGCATGGTCCATGTAACCACATATGTCCTTAGGATCAGGCTGGAATACTACAACATTCGGGCGCGACAAGCTCCTCTCGAGCTATGCGCTGACTGCCGGTACCCAGCCCCGAACTTAGCCATGCAATGTGCAGCGAACGAACGCTTTGCATATAGCAGGCTACTATTCTTTGCGCTATTCAGGCTTACCTGGTAGCGTTGTTAACAGTCGAAGACTTGGCGAAATGGCCGGTTTCGACTTACCAATCACGCCAATCCGGGGGCGGCTGGACCATGAGCATTTCATAAGCACCGAGAAAAGATCAACTTCGGGAGCGGGACCCTGGAGAAGTGAACAGTGCCAAGCCGGCTGCCGCGTCATTATCGGATGTTTCTGTGTCCAACGGCGCATTTTGGCCTATCCGTGGATCAGAACGCAACGATCTCAGCACAGCACAGTGCAGGAATGCATTTGGCAACAAGCTGTTGAAGATGCCGAGAAATTACTGCTCAACTCGACAACCTCACCCGGATTCCAAGGATTAGCTCCGCTTTTTTTCTTGGCTAAGTGGCACGGTGACCTGACGTGACTATCATCATCAACGAAGAGATCGCAACTGCTATTCTATTAGCGAGTCAATCCAACCTAAAAAGCTGGCAGTTTAGTCTCGCGGCTTGAGTCTTCGGCTGTTGAACCACCAGGATCACAAACACGCTGATCAATCTGAGGAAAACTCGGCGTGATACCGGCGTAACGATGTACGGCAGTCGACGAGATCGAGAAATCACGCCCATCTTCATCACATCCTGCCTGCAAGGCGGCGTTCTGCCCAGTTGTGGAATTACGCGTGCATCATGTATATGCAGGTCAACGTCCCAGCCTCCAAACCCTTGGCATCCATACAAGTGCCTCGAATAGACTCGCCGTAAGTGGGTACCGTTAATCCGGGAATTTCCCAAACGCGCGATGATCGTTCGGTTTGTCCAATACAAGTCGTGCTATTCGATAATTCAGGACTGTGGAGCGATGATGTCTAAACTAGCATCCATGTCGAGATGTGCACGCTACAAGGTCGTACCGCTCTGTTGCCGTTGCTGTTGACGTTGTGAGGCGGTATAAATCCACAGCTGTCCGCTCTCTTCTGTAGCTCACGTCTTCCAGAATCTCTGTCTACTTCAAGATGGTGCGAGTTCAGATCCTGACGGCTGCTACTGCCTTGCTGCATATTGCTCAGGCAGGATGCCCTTACATGGATGGTGACGCTGTCGTTCGCCGAGATGACAATGCTGCGTCGACTGACGATTTCATGGGCCGCTACGAGGTTGACGACAGCGATGTGTACATGACAAACCCGGTCGGTGGTCCAATCGAGGAGCAAGAGAGTCTCTCAGCTGGCGAGCGTGGTCCAACACTTCTGGAGGACCAAGCATTCCGAAGAAAGGTGAGTTCTTGGAAGACACAATACTGATGAGATTTCAACTAACTTCATATCTTTACAGATCATGCATTTCGACCACGAGCGCGTTCCGGAGCGTGCTGTCCACGCAAGAGGAGCCGGAGCCCACGGCACCTTTGTTTCTTATGGCGATTACTCAAACATCACTGGCGCATCTTTCTTGGGCTCGTCAGGAAAGGAGACACCGATCTTCATGCGATTCTCCACTGTTGCCGGATCAAGAGGCAGTGCTGACACAGTGCGAGATGTGCATGGATTCGCTGTTAGGTGGTACACTGACGAGGGAAACTTCGGTACGTTACGAGTTCTTATCATCAGAGTTCTTCTTGGCTGTGTTCTCCTTCTAACCATACCTGTTGATAGATATTGTTGGAAACAATATTCCGGTCTTCTTCATCCAAGATGCAATCAAATTTCCCGATCTGATCCATGCCGTCAAGCCAAAACCAGATTCTGAGATCCCACAAGGTATGTTGCGAATGCACGAAATGCATGTGGAACGTAAACTAATGTGTTGGCTTCTTCTTTACAGCGGCCACTGCGCATGACTCCGCTTGGGACTTCTTTTCCCAACAGCCCAGTTCCATGCACACACTTCTGTGGGCAATGTCAGGACACGGTACCATCAGGTCTTACAGGCATACCGATGGGTGGGGAGTTCACACCTTCCGCTTCGTGACCGACCAAGGCAAATCCAAGCTCGTAAAGTTTCGCTTCAGGTCGCTACAAGGCAAAGCTTCTTTGCTGTGGGAAGAAGCGCAATTGACCGCAGGCATGAACGCCGATTTCCACCGCCAAGATCTGTTCGACAGTATCCAGCAAGGATTTTTCCCAGAGTGGGTGTTCGAGGCTCAAATTATGGAAGAAGAGGATCAGCTTCGATTTGGCTTCGATCTTCTAGATCCTACCAAGATTGTACCTGAGGATATCGTGCCCTTCACTCCGCTCGGAAAGTTGACCTTGAACCGGAACCCACGCAACTACTTTGCTGAGACAGAGCAAATCATGTTCCAGCCTGGACACTTAGGTATTGTGACTGTACAACATGCAGAGTAGGCATATGCTAACCCTGATAGTTCGCGGAATTGATCTGACGGAAGACCCTCTGCTTCAAGGAAGAATGTTCTCTTACCTTGATACGCAGCTGAACCGCAATATGGGTGGCCCTAACTTCGAGGTTCGTTTTGATTCTACGAAATGAACGTGAGACAAAGACTAACTTCGATCCTCACATTAGCAAATTCCTATCAACCAGCCTCGCGTACCTGTGCATAACAACGAAAGGGATGGCGCTGGCCAGATGTACATACCTCTCAACACGGCAGCCTACTCTCCAAACACGTTGAACGAAGGATCTCCGCGACAGGCAAACCAAACTAGCGGACGTGGCTTCTTCACAGCCCCCAGCCGCTCCACAAGTGGAAAGATTGTCCGATCCGTGTCCAGCACATTCGCGGATGTCTGGAGCCAGCCTCGCCTGTTCTTCAACTCGCTTCTGCCTGTCGAGCAACAATTCGTGGTCAACGCCATGAGATTCGAGACCTCGCAGCTGAAGAGCGATGTTGTCAAGAACAACGTGCTTATCCAGCTCAACCGCATCTCTCACGACATCGCCGTAAGGGTGGCAGAAGCGCTGGGTATGACCGCGCCGGAAGCAGATGACACTTACTACCATGACAACAAGACTATTGGAGTTAGCGCTTCTGGTGAGCCATTGCTCAAACTGGATGGCCTGAAGGTCGGCTACCTTACTACTGCATCCTCCTCTGGCGAAAACGCACAGGCCATGAAGTCAGCTCTTGCTGACCTCAAGGTTGGAATGACTGTTGTAGCCGAGCATCTTGGCAGCGATATCGATCAAACCTACTCGGCTACATCCGCCATCCAGTTTGATGCTATCATCGTCGATGGTAGCGCAGAGAGCCTCTTCGCACCCGCCGACAGCCTGGCCAACTCCAACTCAACTGCTTCGCCCCGCAACGCGACCAGCAACGCCCGTTCGACTCTCTACCCTGCCGGTCGCCCACTCCAGATTCTACAAGATGGATACCGCTTCGGTAAGCCCATCGCTATGCTCGGTTCCAGCAACAACACTGCTTTCAGCGCGGCCGCTATCGAAGCATCTACTCCCGGCGTCTACAGTTCCAGCGACATGTCCACAGTCGTAGATCAGCTATCTGAGGGTCTCCGCACATTCAAGTTCTTGGACAGATACCCTCTCGATAACTAGAGGAAGTGTGTAGTTTACCAACGCGTGTTTTCAACGTAACATTTCGGTTTGTTCGTGTATCAGGCACTCAAAGGGAGCGCATATTTAGTGTATATACCAGCAGCTTACACAATGACATGCTTTGAACACACTGTTGTTGAGCGAACCAGTCTTGCCTGGTAGCAAAGAACGTAGGAAATGTAGCCAAGCCGTGTAGAGTCATCACTTCTGTGCATTGCGTGTATCTACTGTAGTTTCAGATCCTCCTCACTCAGCACGCCGTATAGCTTTTCGATCTCTTGCCCAATTATATTGAGATCATGAGCGAGCTGCCCAGTCACCAGCGCATACGCATACAACAACTCGTAGTCTTCATCGTTGGCGATGACTTTGCCCAGTCCGCTCTGTCGGAACTCAAAGACCTTTGCTAACAATCGATCGCGCGTGTGTTCGACATTGGGCAGTACATCGTTGAGTGGATAAGCTAGCTTCATTGAAGAAGCCATGACTATTGCGTGTTAGTAGGTGCGCTTTGTACAGCTTGATGGATGTTGCTTACCTGAAAACAAATGACTGATGCGCCAACTCAGATCCATCCATTCTTTTTTGGTATACCTCAAAGCCTCTTTCTCGCCTTCAGATGCCTTCAAGTCTTTCAGAATCACGACGTTCATAGCATGGAAACTATCCAATATACGGCTAGTCGCGCCTAGAATGATCTTGAAGCTCTTGTCCGGGAAAGGGCCTTTGAGCTCAAATTCGGCAGCAGCTGATGCACGCAGCGTATCCAGATGAGACAGATATCGACGAAGCTCGAGTTCTTCGCGTTCGGACATGTACGAATACGTTCGACTCGAGTTCTCGTTGGACTCAAGTAAGGTCTTCAGAGGGCCGCGCTTCCAAATCAAGCCCATCTTGAGCCATAGCAAAGACGTGCCCTTCTTGACCTTGCGACGTGCTGAGATGGGCCAGATGACCCTCGTCACGATGATGCCCCATAGACAACCAGCCATCACAGCGACCACACGATGAAGCACAATCTCCCATATCTCAGGCGAGATACCGCCCTCGTCGTCATCGTCTTCCTCGTCTTTGACAGACAGCGAGTATGCATAGAGTGCAGAAAGGTTGTAAGTCAACAGGATGAAGCGACCATAGGCCCTTTGCCCTTGCCCACAATGATGTAAAAGCAGAACAAAGAGATGAGCCAACCGAAAAATCCCAGAACGAAAGCATGGTCATCAGCTGCAATCCATGCGGCGATGGCAAGTACAGCCCCAAGACATGTACCAGCAAAACGTTGGAAACCAGTGGTGTTGGAGGCACCGATAGTCATCGAACAAACCAACATGTACGACAACAGGCCCCACTCTCCACGCCAATGACCGTAGAATCCCCGGGTCGATTGGATGAATGACCACATGGCGTAGAGGACTGCGCCTATACCAACCTTGACAGCGAATTTCAGGTCGTCTCTCCTAAAGACGGCCAATGAAGTCCATATGCGGTATGACAGCGGCTGCTCATTCTCTGACTTGTATGGATCGCCCCGCGTCGACTTCCGGTAGATGGGATTATGAATCTCGTGCGAGCCTCCAGGTGTCTGGGCTTCTGTTTCATCAACAAGACTGGACTCTTCCGAGCCATCTCCGGATGTAGTCTTGTTGCGCCCACGTTGCCAGAATTTTAGCCAATTGTAGGTTCTTTGTCGCGGATAGCGATTGACGTTTCCTTTTAACTCTTCAAGAATATCAAGAAACGTGACCATATCTTCGGCGAAATCCAACAACGACGAACTGAAGTACCCACAACTTGCGGCAACCTCTTCAAAGTCGGCTGCGACCTCTGCGGAGCTGGCCCTGGTTGGTATCTTGTTCTTGTAGACAGCCGAAAGAGCTTCTCGTCGTGCGTTTGAAAACAGTGCTTTCGCGTCGACCAGACTGTGACGAAAGTGTTCGTTGATAGCCATGTTGTACTCGGGCCCGGGTCCGAAAGGTAGTTCAGAGAGGACCTCACGTAACGTGTATGCTAAAGATTTCTATTGAGGTTAGTACAGGTAGCAGACTGGACTTTCTGAACATACCATTGGTGGCCCCAATTGAGCAATAAACACAGAGAACATGTCAGCAGGCGTAAGGTTCGACTGCAAAAGATTCGTGACTTGGCCAGACTTCTTCTTGGTCGGAGTGGACTCGTCGTCGGATCCAGCTGCTGAGGGGTATGCGGATGCTTCAGCAGAACTCTCGGGCAGCTCATCGATGGAGGCGAGGATGCTAGTGCGCCTCTCGGTATGGCTGAGACTGGGAGATAGTTGTGGCGGGCTTAGTGACATGGTATGCTCGGAAAATATTGACGAGGTAACGGTTCCGTTGGCAGGTATAGGCTGGTGCGACGCCCCATTTGGTTCCGACTCTGACTGCGCCAATAATGTAAACTGAGTCTCAGCAGCACTCCGCAGTCCTCCACAGCTCTGCATTAGCTTTTCCAGACATTTAACAAGCTTGGCATTGATCTTGTACTCTTCCTCAGTACCTAGAGCGTAATGTTCAAACTTGGCTTCTCCCAAGTTCTTTACAAGAGTCTTGAATGTGGACTGGCTCTTCTTGGAGGCTTCGACATAAGAATCGCTTTTGAGATCTGATTCCGCACCGGAAAGGAAGCTGAGGGTAATGCCGTTGAGCATCTCGGCCATAGCATCGGTCGACTTTATGAAAGTGTCACGGAATTCGTTGCGCGCCGACTTTGGCTGCACAAGGAGCGACACTAGGGCTGAGGCGGAACAGCCCAGAATTATCATCTTCAAGACTTGCCAGACCTTGACGTAGGAGAACTTGGCTGCCTGGACAGCACCCTCCTTGGTCAGGATGGTGATGAGGGCGAGTGAAGTCAAGGAGCAAGCCACGTTGACGAGCGGGTTGCCCAGCTTTTGTTTTGTCCATCCAACAAGTCCCAGGCCTCCTCCACAGAAGACAACGAGCACGATGACATGGCCTAGTACTAACAGGTCATGGTTTCCAAAGTATGCAGACACAGCCATGCTGGAAAAGGAGACGAAGGCGGCATACATGAAAGCGGCAAAGGCCAAGATGACTGCCTCGATCATGCTACCGGCTGAGCGGGCTGGATGGAAATAAACAGTAATGGTGGCGACTATGTGCTTTCCATCGTTCTTGCCCAGCAGTCCTGCAATGGCTGGGACGAAGGTGGCCAAGGACCCGAGAACATAAGCCAGCGAGCATTTGAATATGCCGATTCCAATATCACTTGTCGCATACGCGTAGGCTTGTCGACACTTGTTCCGGACTATGACTCTGGCCAGTTCGACTCTTCCCATGTCCCGGTGCCGCTGTTCATCGTATTGGCCCGGCGCAAGCAGAAACTCGGAGGATTCGGAGGGTCGGTGTTGGGATCGCCGCAGAGTAAAGGCTTTCTTGACGCGTTCGCCCGTCTTGGGTTGGACCATGGTCGCGCTGCGTAGCTGTATCTCATGGTGAGCTCATCGCCTGCATTACTGCCCGGAGACGCGACTTACACTGGGCCGCAGGAAGCGGCGCTCAGCCGGGGTTTGTGGGGGCGTTTCGTTGGCCATGGTGCACGTGGTAGCCCGTGGATTCTGATCAGGACCTAGGACATGGCGATACAAGACTTTGAGCGTTGCGCTGCGGAGGCGCGCCTTGCATTGTTGGACGTGAACCCTGCAGATGCCCAGATGCAATGGCACATGCGCTAACCGCCACAGCCACCCGCATGCCACATGGCTTCGGTGCTTACATACTGTACTACCCGCGCGTCCGGAGCATCATGACCATGGCGTTCGTGCTTGCCATCATCACTTCCGCAGTGTCATAGGAGTGTGACGGAGAACGCGCATCGCGAGGGTTGTGGTTGGGTTGCACTTGCCGAGGTGAAGACTAGCGGCTTCTTTATACGAATTGGTCATCACGAGCGGTACCATGAACCTCGACATCGCTTCTTACATGTCTCCGATTCCAGACGACTAGCATATCCATGACCCCATCTACCATCTATTCAAATCCCACAAATCCCACATTCCAAGAACCCTATGTTTGAAGCCTTCTCTGTCTATACCGTCTGCGCCAGCCGTCGAACCATGAAGCCGTCGAGAAACGCCAGACTGGCATCAAGACTTGGATCTAGTAACGACTTTCCAGCTGTCATAGGCATCCGTTCAGGCGCAGGCTGAGATAGATAGGCTTTCGATCTCGTACGATGCGCTGCGCGGAACAACTGCACCTTGCATCAGTATTGTCCGAGTTCAGGTTTCGATGTGAAGTACTTACTCTCAGCCGTCTCAGGATCTCCTCAAAACTCCGCACTATTTCCACGATATTCTTGTCATGCATATCTGCCTGGCCGAGTGATCGACGAAATGAGTGTTTTCTGAAAGCATAGCATACTTCTCTTTGCCTCTTTGGCAAGTTCCTTTCCATGTCTCTTGGCGCAAGATATTGTTCAATTCCCAAAAACGCATCTAGCGCCTGGAATAGCAGTACCTGGTTACCGCTGAGCCCATCGAACGTCTCCCACTTGTCTGTTCCCTTATCGTAATGGCCAATGCCCCACGCCTGGAAGCCCTGCACCTTTGACAGCCAGACAGAATGTGCAATCATCTTATCATGCAGATTGTCCATGTAGGTGCCGAGTACAAGTCGCATCTGTGATGCAATATTTGCAACATGGATGGCGCAAGCTGCGTTGTCACCACGTGTGAAGGTGATGATCGATCGTGCCATGTCGTAGTAGACGGGCACACCGAAGACTTCGAGGTCGTAGAAGATGCGGAAGAAAGTCTCTTCGCTGGATGTCACTTGCAGCTCCATTCCTGTGTTGATCCTGTGTATGTAGGTGCCCCTGCGATCGAAATTGAGCAAAACGTTGCTTGCTAGATGGTTCAGTCAGCTTTGCTGTAGCAAGGAACTTATAGCAACTAGGCAACGTACTATTATTCCCTGCGTCAGACGCACAACCGAAGTGTCTCTGCATTGCGATCCAAGGTTCAACCAGTTCGATAGGCAAGTCAATTTCTCTCTCTCGTTGGGCGGCTTTGACGATGGGTATGGTGGCCCATCTATACGCATGTCGGCTGACGGCAACACAGCAGTAAAAGGCATTGTACGTCTCGCGGGTAAAGTCAACCCAACATCCCGCATCAGTTGCTTGGAAAAGCTAACAGCTTCGTTAGCAAGTTAGCCATCTGTATAATCGTTGCTACTCTCCTTACCTTTGCAACTTCGACGAGATCAACGCGGTCATGGAGTAAATCGCGAAATCGCTGTCGGAAAGTCTCTATACGTAAGATGTTGACTTCGTCATCTAGAGAAGGGGTCGCTTGGGGAAGGAGGGGTGCGAGTTCCAGATATATCTCTTTGTACGGTTGTAGAGGCGTAGGCCAGGTCGTATGTGTGTGGTTGGTGTTCGGTGGCCAAGAATTTGCCCCGTCTTTCTGAATCATATCACTTAATAGCTCTGCTATCTCATGGTGTTCCGCCAATGCTATGATGTTTTGGACTGTGCTTTCTTTCTTGTCGTTTGGACTGGGTTGATATAACGGTCCAACCACGGCTCCATAGTCGATGCGTCTCAACCATGCCGTAGCTAGAGTGCGAAGACTGCCAACCCTGTAGAGACTGGATGGGCGGCACCAAGCCAAGGGATTTGGTGCGCGACTCAAGAATGACAATTGGAAGAGTATAACTGCAGTGAACAGAGCACTGCTTAGGACAAGTGTGAGGAGCTCCATCCTGTGGTGTTAATCTTAGGTATTTGGAAGAAATTGGATGATAAAGTGTTAGGTATGGATGATCCGATGGGGCTGGTCGTAGTTGTAGGTAAGAGATCTGTGCAGAAGGAAGCCCCTTTATAGGGACGCGGCATCCTCAAGAATTGCGAACGCAGTAGCAAGCCCGTAATCATGGATGTCTCACCCTAGATGTCTTCACCGAAATCATTAGGACGCTCCGGGCGCCAACGACACCTCCAACGCTTGGTCGCTTACAATTCAATATATCTTAGCCCTTCAATATTCTGGCAACTGTTACTTCCTGTGGTTCTAACAGCCCCTTGCTATCGATACTGCGTCTGTCCGCAACCCTTGATACTTTACACTTACAGTCACGTACCAGTTCTCGCCTAGAAGGAGTAGACCCCTTGCGCTTCAAGCGTTCACAAGTACGTTCCGTGTGGCAAAGGCAAGCGTTCATAACAACCAAGGAACAGCTGATGCGAAGTAGGATTCTTTCCGTAAACCCGCCTATGCCAGGTGTAGCTGCCAAAACACCGAGCAAGTAGACTATTCAGATCTGCCTAGTAGGTAACGTAGTCTTGTTCAATAAATAAATATTTGAAATCAGTTGACTGCAGCCAGAGACAGGTCTTAGTGGTTGAGATTCAGATTGTTGCCCTTGTGAAGGTGGAAGCGTTCACCGGTGCTTGGAGTTCGTAACACCATGTCAAGTGACCAGATGTGTCAGTACACCACGAACTTCAGATCGCAAATAATTAGCTGATTTTGGTGCTACGGGAGGCTCGCTCCGCGATAGGCGGGAGTCAAGCTTTCTGACGCCATCCGATGGATGTCAGATACCACCATGCCTAGGGATACGCCACTTTGTGTATCGTGTTCTCGAAAATGGATAGAAGGTGTTCAGAAGCTTGAAGCTAAACAAAAGTCGCCGATTTACTATGGTGTGTCGAGATGGCGTGGTGGTATTAGGAATGTGAATGTATTGGATCTGCTAAGAGGGGTATCGGACACCGAGCTGCTTACAGGTTACCTTCCTGTCTCTTCAATCGCTCGAACAACTGTACAAAGGCAGCCGGATCCTGTGCTCCACCGACTTCATACATGCCGTTTATGGTAAAATTGGGAACGCCAGTGATCTGTTGTCGACGCGCCTGCTGCACTTCCTTATCAACCTCAGGGCCTCCCTTGCCTGCCTCCAACCAATCCTTGATCTCTTTCTCATTCAGCCCAGCTTTGACACCTGCCTCGGTTAGGATCTCTTGGGTAGTAATATCCTTCTCATTCTCGAAGTATGCAGCGAAGAGCTCCTCAATCACTCGGGTCTGCATTTGCGGGCCCTTAGTTTTTCCAAGTTGTATAAGCCGGTGCGAATCGCGTGTGTTTCCAGTCTTGCCGCCGTATTTGAAGTTGATTCCCTCCTCTTTGCCAATCTGTGAGAGGCGCTCTTGCATCATTGCTGTGCGCTCTTTGCCAAATTTCGACTCGTACAGTTGTTGCTTGTCGGCGCTCTTTGGCGCATCGGGGTTCAAGTAAAAAGGGAACCAGTTGGTATCGAAAGTGTCTGTGGAATCAGGGTGCTTCTCCTTGTAGGCCGCGATACCCTTTTCCAAGCGCTTCTTGCCTACATAGCACCATGCTATAAATTGGTTAGTGCCGAATACCCATTTACTGGATGCTTTTTCATGGGGACTTACGGCACACCGTGTCGCTTACAATGTCGACCTTGAAGTTGGTCATTTTGCGTAGACTTGCTCTGAACGCCACGATGTAGGTGTGCGAGATTGATTTCGCTGATGAAGTGATGTCATAGTCGCCAGGTTACATGCTCTTTATACCGAAACGGATGGCGAGTATTGCTGACAAATTAGGCGGAAGAGGTTGGAGTCGCGGCGACCGGCCAAACTCGCCCTTGTAGTAAATTCCGCAGCTGTTCCAGAAAGATATCTCCATTTCTTCTATCGCGTACCCGCTCGATTATCAATTCGCCTTGCAGGCGCATGCGACCCCAGTATGCTGGCCCGCTACAAGGTGCCGAGGTCGTCGTTAGGGGGACGTGGGGTAGCTTTGGTGATGCTCATCCTCGCCCCCGAAGCTTCCGCGTTCACAAACCAGCTGTTTCGTGCTTACAATAGCATCAAAAAAAACAACAACACCTGCAGAACAGTTTATATGATATGTCTCGACGTTGAGTTGAATTATGCGTTGTTCCATAAGTGTCATGCTAATATAAAAAGCCAAATGTCTACCAACGCCACGCTATGCCAAAAGACAAGTTGTCGCTCATAGTCGTCAGACACGTGCGAGGAGTTTAATCCAAACCGAAAGCATGTTGTCAGCCAGCTACTTACTTATTTAGCTGCTGCTCTCTTTTCAACGCCTCGCGGAACTTTGCGCCACGGACCAAGATCAGAAGAACTCCTGGTATGCAGAGGAGGTCCAAGATTCCTAAGCCGGTGAACGCCCATCCCCAGCCCATTCCGTCCAGGATGCTACCCATGATGGCTGCGCAGATCGCTGCAGCGACATTGCGAAGAAATCCTCCTAATGCCACTAGACTGGCAGTCTGAGCAGGATCACACTCAGTCTGGAATGAAGTGCTAGTGACGAAGACGACGGAAACACCAACTGCTGCGAGAGCTGAACTGAACAGACCAGCTGCTGGGTGCACGTGATTATGTGCGAACCAACCGAACATGATTTTTCCAGCCGCTGCGATAAGAAATCCGGGTATCTGGATGGCGATTCTCCGCTCAGGTGCAACCTTGCCATCAGGACTGTTCGCGATGGCCTTCTTGCGCATATAGTCAGAGAGTCGACCTACGAGGATCGAAGCAATGAACATCGCAATACCAGGACAAAGGAAGCCATACCCAACCTCGGCAGTTGTCCAGTTGTACCCTTCCTGCCAAATGGTGGGGAAGGATATGTACATGCCATATAGACCGGCAAACTGGAAGGCACCATTGAAAGAGACAATCAAGTGAGGAGGATACTTGAGAAGGTGCATAAATTTTCGAAACGATGGTCGGGGAGCTTTCGGAACTTTCATGTCCGTACACGGTTTTGTCCGGAACTTTGGTATCGAAAACCAAGGCTGGTGCGCAAGGGCTGTGCCGTTACCCACCAGTGACCGCAAGGTTTCAGGCATGCAGAATACGATGGCAAGGTATACTGGAAGACTGGCGAGCGAGAGGAAGCCAAAGACCCATCGCCATCTGGTCTCGGTTGCGAACTGACCGCCTATAAGTGGACCAAGGATGGGGCCAAGTTGAGGTCCCATGAGAAACCATGCTAAGGCGGATGCACGTCTGGCGGGCTCTGTGATATCGGCTACTGTACCGGCTCCGACCGAGAAGACGATACATGATCCGAATGCCTGGAAGATACGGAGAAAGTATAGGAGAGCGATGTGTGCTGGCAGCAAAGCCAGTAATGTGTTGGCAATGAGAAAACTGCCGAGTCCGACCATGTACACCGTTTTCCTTCCGCCAACGTCAGAGGCTGCCGCACCGAAGAGAGGCTGTGGATTGTTAGTTTTGCGCTCTAGTATACCGGGAGGAATGACTTGCAGCAACAGCGAACACCACCATGTACATTGAAACTGTACCATTGACCGCGGTTTCTGATGTTTCGAAGATCTTTTGAAACAGCTTCAGAGATGGGAGGTAGACCGCTCCGCACAGCGGTCCAAAGAAGCCTGCCGCTGTAACTACACCCAGGATAAACCTTCTGCGATTGACTGAGAAGGCCGAATATGGTGGAGGAGGTGGGGGAGGAGCAGAATCGTTCGTTAATGACTGCTCAGATTCATCGATGGCGTGTGGTGAAGGGTAGTCATCGCTGTCGAAGCTTTCACGACATCGATCGTAATGATGGGCCTTCTCGAAGTCGATTGGAGAACGCATGGCAGAAAGCAGTATCGATGTGATGCGACAGATGATACACAGTGAGCCTTTCTGAGATCAAAGGACACGATAAGACTGATATGTATGAAAGAGACACTAGCATCGCCGTGTGTTCGGAGCGTCCTACGTGCCGACTATGCGCTGCGTAAGACTGCACAACTCAAGACCTTGTTCTGGGCACGGTTGTGTTCTGCTTTACAGGCTGTAGCACAGCCCTACCCTCCCTCGCAACCAATAGGAGGACATCCTGGTACAAAGGCGTATTTTCGTCTCGGCTGCGGTCAGCTCCTGCGAGAGGAACGCTTTGGCGCATCCCGCGCCACTTTGTGTATCGCCAAGCGACCCGCTATTCTAGTCACAGGGATTACCAGCTGCAGAATTGGCTGGGAAAAGCATTGTTGGTGTTGGATATGCGGGACGGATGGACGAATACATCGGCCAGCTCTCGTCCAAAAACTACGTCTTGCTTGAAACTCAACACTTCTTACTGCATTACGTGGTTTGTACAGATGTGGCGGCCCGTTACAACTGGCTCCGAGGACAAACATTCAAAACCTAGATATGCAGCCGTCTGTGCATAGCAATCCGGAGCAGCATACTAGCATTACCCATGGACCGTGCACTGTCTGGGTATGGTGTTTGATACAACACCATCAGCAAAATAGGTCTATTTCACTAGCGCCTGTCGTCTAGCACTGCGAACCCGATGAGCTGGGGGACGCGTGAGGCTGAATTGCTTAGCGCCACACTAAGCTGGATAAGTTTGTCCTGAATACTCCGCCTTGTCGACGATTCGCTGAGGGTTGACTACAATCTTCCCCGCATCATCGCGCCTTGGAAGTGTTGCAAGGCGTTGCTGAGATGGATGCAGCTACCAGAGAGGTTATGATGAGTCATCCAAAGCTGGACGGAAGAGCACAACATGATTGCATTTTTCTTATGAAGCTGTGACAAATGCATATGCATCAAATACTGTCTATCTAGGATTTGAAGTACTGCAGCATCAGATCGAAGATTCATACGATCAGTTCGAAACAGATCTCAGTCCTGATAGGCGTTGAGTCTGCAGTAGACATGCGACCCCTCACCAACACCTAGGGGCCATTTGAGGAGAGTTTGACGCTCCATCCCTACCAATCACGATTCATTCAGCTCTGCCTTGGGCACTCAACTACTGGGTTTCCTTTTGTGCTACATCTGTTTTCGATCTTGCGGTTGAAAATCTGCAGCTAACGGCATCGCCGAAGCCCGTTTCACGGGGTGCACTTGACAGACTCAACAACTGACCGACCCGAGTGCTGTAGTCGTTCGCTATCGCAGTGAGAAGGTACATCGTGCTCTTTCGCACATGTGATTACGAAGCACAAACTTCGCCGAGTGGGTAGAATCCTGGTTGCATATCCGTTTCTGCAAAAATCATAACCTCTCTCAACACGACATCGGAGGAATCCACCGTAAGCAAGTCACGTTTTCAGCACGCCTGATTGCGGCATGGTAAAATCGCATCTGGCGTATCGTTGCGCCGAGATTGCACTTTCTTACTATCTGTCCCCACCCTTCCCGCTTGGGTATACTATGTTTATTGCAAATCTCCACATCACAATACGTCCAAGCGAAAAGTTAGTCGAAGGATTTATGACACGTTGGATCTGATCCACTTTATAGCTTGGAGTAAGCCTTATCTTCTGTGGTATTTGCGGTAGTACTGGGATGTGCGGGACAATCGTAGCATGAGCTTTCGCCAGGCGTCCCATAGCCGCCTGGTGCATCCCCTGCTCTTTGCTACCCGCTACAGGGTTGCAATCCTTCGCACAGTCACATCGTTTTGGACCCCACGTCAAACGCGCTTGGTAAACGGTGATCTGCAGAGGGCATGGTCAATCCAATTGAGCAAGCATAACCTGTAAAGTCAGTATACAGTGCGGGCGCTCGAAATCCTCAAATTTTGAAGATGAAATGTACAGGTTGAGCATGTAAAGCACTTATCGATGCGGATGCACGACAGTCAATTCAGACCCCATGGGCGGGTTTTCAATGTTTGAATAGTGGAATCAGATAGTTGGGACATTAAGAGCCAGAATCAATATACATTTCATCCAACACATGACACATATCCAGAAACTCCGATCGCTATGCACACATATGCAAACCTATTGTACCCAATATTCTCACTTCTCTGACAACTTCTCAAACTTCAATTTCAAGCCTCGGGGATACAACGGCCCAGCAGGTGTCATCCTACCGTCCCAAGTCTCATCTACCCTCCATCTGCACTCCCTCACCAATTCTGCCAGAGTAATTCTTAGCTGCTGCATCGCAAATTTCTGCCCCAAACAGGCTCTTCTTCCACCATGGAAGCTGATGAAAGAGCCTTTGGAGTTGGCGCGACGGTATAGGTGGCTGATCTCCTCGTTCGTGGTACCCCAGCGCTGCGGCTTGAAGTCATCGGCATCATCGCCCCAGAACTCAGTATCGCGATTCGTGGAGTATGCGTTGTAACCCATGTAGACACCGGAGGGTACAGGTATCTTGTTGCCAAGTACGACAGGTGTTGTTGTACGGCGATTGATAAGCTGTGAGATCGGAGGAAACATGCGTAAAGATTCGTAGAGGACTGAGGTGAGAAGTGGCAGGTCGTGGAGATCGGTATAGGACGGCTCGTAGTCTACGTGTGCATCGGCAGGGAAGAGGGTTGAGATCTCTTTGCGAACCGCTTCTTGGACTGATGTATGCGTGCCAAGCAGGTACATAAGGGACATGAGCGCGAGCTGAGGGTTCTCATGGCCGGCTAAGAAGGTGCTGACGAGGTTGTCGTCGAGATCCTTATCGCTGAGTATACCTTCGCGATGCGAGCCAAGCAGCCTACAAGCAACGTTCCTGCTGTCGTTCTCATTACAGACGTGTTGGGAATGTCCTTTGGATATGGCAGTGCGGAGAGTGCCGCGGAACTGCTTGCTGAGCACACGACCGAGCTTCCGAACTTCCAATGGTAAATAGTCGAGGAATGGAAAGTTCATGAAGATAGGCTGGAAGATGATCGGCTTGATCTTCATCTGAATCATATGTAGTGGTGCGTCCACATGCTGCAACGTCTCAAAGCTTGAGCTATACAACACTTCTGAGAGATTGGCGAGCGCATATCGGTGAAGAAGTGAGTATATTGGGATGCCGTTGCCGCCAGCAGTCTTTGATTCGCCCAGAAACATGTTCCTGAGCATCCTGGAGTTCTTCCAGATTTGTTCCGAGTCCTGGTCAGCTTGCAGAGCGGGTTTGATGACTCGTTGGTAGAGTCTCCATTTCTCGCCATGGGCGCTGATGATGTTCTCGCCCGTGTACTCGGCGAGCACACTATGCGGAATCTTGACTTGATTTCCAGACTTGGCATAGGTTTCCTCATGCTTGAACATCTCCGCAATGTACGCGGGTTTGGTTACTAGTATGTTCCTACAATTCGACATGCGAAGTCAGTGTGTGCCGCAAATGTGTTAGGTACATTGGCGAACTGACCATTGTCCACCAAAGAATAACTTGACCGCACCATATCTGGCCAGAGGTTCCTTGAGATATTGTCGGTATAGCTCAGCTTGGTCAACATCCTTGAAAAGCGGTAGAAGACCATAATAGAATGGTATCGTTGGTATGTTCTTGGGAAAATTACGAGGTGGTGTGAAAAGGTAGACAAAGAATGAGAACACACCGAAGACGATAGCGAAAGCGGCGATAAACACCAGCGAAAGAGACGAAACCATGATGCTCAGTTGCTACAAATCTGATAGTACTGACGACGACTGTTTAGCCAAAGCATATATGGAACTAGCCGCCATGCGAGAAGGATCTCAGCCCCAACCCGGTAAGTTGGGGGCGGTGTCTCTAAGCGAAAGCTGAAGCGAGATAGGCTGGCGCGCATACCCTGCACGCCAGCTCCATGCACCTACTTTTAGAAAATAAGGAGTTTTGGATGGTAACGTTCGGATCCTGTTGTAACACCTGGGTGGAAACAACCGTTCGTTGTGGGGCTGGCAGGGGCGGAGATCCTTCCACCTAGGTTATGCTGCCAAGCAGTGCATACGCCTGTCGTGGGGTCATGATAGCTCTGCCACGACCACCTGTCTAGACTTGTTGTTGCATGATGGCTCGCTGAATCCTGCCGTATGACGGACGTCTGTGCAAGATAACTCGCCGTCTACTCGCAGAGTTACTTCAGCTAGCCCCAGGCAGCTGCGGATGCCAAGTTCCCTAGTTATGCATCCCGGCTGGCAACAGCATGCCATTTGTCCCACTGCAACAGCAAAGCATCAAGCGGATCCACACTGCCGCCAGGCATGTTGAGCGCGACGGC
>Ga0058698_10000661_pt1 | contig 18124 bp, 20 predicted proteins | sample AgamicAsSfe_FD_67288 | JGI IMG/M metagenome (GOLD analysis project Ga0058698, IMG submission 67288) | Agave microbial communities from Guanajuato, Mexico - As.Sf.e | ecosystem: Host-associated > Plants > Phyllosphere > Phylloplane/Leaf | place: Guanajuato, Mexico | collected 2012-05-30
ACCAACATCTGCCTTGTCATCACGCTACATCTATAGACCGACTAAGAATAACCCGTGTCATTGAAGATCACTTCGACAAGAGACTTAGCCATCGACCTAATGACAAAGACGAGCATTGTAAATGCCGCTGAAATCACTCCGAGGCTGCAGAGACTACCATCAGCCTTCGCTCCTACCTCCCAAGCCAGCCTGAGGATCTGACAACAATAACGGAAGTATAGGTAATGGGCTCTTAGTCTGCCCCTGGAACCTTTTAGGAATTGCGGTTTCCTTCCCTCAAGTTGACAAAATGAAATCCATTCATCGTTTTCGTCAGTAGTGGCCTTTCAATCAAGCTCTGGCAGTTGTCGTCGAAAACCCTGAATTCGGTTTCGTCCGCATCTCAGTTGACCCATACTTGCGCTTCGCTTTTCGATATCAGACCCTGTAGAGGAGGAGATATGAAGTCAGCACATCACCCTACACTAGCCTTCGACGCGCGTGGGGCGCTCTCCTCGCACCCATAATCAACGGCACTCCTAACATGACATTCTATCACTATAAAGAGCTTTTGGCGTCACCCCAGGAGACTTGTAATGGTAGCTAGACGTCTAAAAACATGTGTGGTAATGAGCTTGAGACGAAGAAGCTGCAGTGTAATCATCGTACCTCGGTACTTTCTCCGCCCTCTTCACTCTTCGCCGTGAACGCAGCCAGCTCGCACTACCATCGCACGACCCGCCATCTCGCCCGTCTTCCAAGTTTCCTATCAGGAACCTTGACTGTTGTTCTCATCTCTTCACACTGACGCATCTACATGTCCTTCCTTCTCCACGGCAGCACCGGACACACAGGCATGGGATGGGTCGACCTCGTCCCGCGAGCGGGCAAACTCCACATCGGCGGTCTTTACGCTTTGTACCAAGGCGACCTGATAGACAAAGCAGGCATAACTCACGTCCTCTCAGTAATAGACTACGATCCATTACTCCAAGAGAAATTTCAACATTTGAAACATTTCCACATCCGCTCAGAGGATCACCCTAATACAGACCTCCTGCAATACTTCCCGGATGCCGTTGCATACATCGACTCGGCACTCAACAAGGAAGATGGAGGCGTTTTTGTCCATTGCGCAATGGGAAAATCACGGTCTGCGGCGATGGTTTGCGCGTACCTGATGTGGAAGTACGAATTGACTCCCAAGGCGGCGTTGGAGCAGTTGTGTGAGGGGCGACCGATTTGCGATCCAAACCCCGGATTCAAAGAACAGTTGAAGGTTTGGGGCAGCATGTGTGGGGCAGGTAATGAAGAGGAGAGGAGGAAGATATATGGAAAGTGGGAAAAGAGCAGGTTCACAGGGGAGGTGTGGGAGTGGGAGGCTCGGTTGAACGACAGGGAGAGGGAGAAGAAGGAGCAAGATTTAGGAAGACAGTCAAGAGTCGTACCAAAACTATAGAACTCCGTTGCATCACCCTATCAAAGGTTTCGCGGGATATCACTTTTGGTCAAAATTCTGCAATCACCGAAGATTGTACTTTAAGAATTCTCAGATGACATTATTAATGGATACGTCTATACAGCTACTCAAGGAAGTCTTGAGATCATACGCGTATCGGAGCATGTTGGGTAGTCTAGCTCTACGCCTCCAACTAACAACCGCCATCCCCACGTCCAATCTCTATCCCTTCCATGGCTTCGAGTGTCCCTTCTTCGGCTTGTAACACGGCAACCAGCTCGTCAGCGCACTCCTGAACAAGCGTTGGCTGACCGGTCCATCCGCGACCGTAACACCCGTCGTCCTAAAATCAAAGCAATGCTCCGCATCCCTCAGCACCAGCCCAAACAACTCATGCTTGCTAGTCTTCTTTCCACACTTGGGTACATCCTGGATGACCTGCACGCCCTTGGGGGCGAACGGCTCAGCAGAAGCAGGGGATAGGGTGCGCCACGGGTCAAATTCACCGTTCGACCAGTACGTGTTTGAAGGGCGGATGTCCCAGCCTCCGAACACCTTGTTGGTGCGCGAAGTGTTTGGCCAGTCTGGGAAGAGGGAACGTGGAGCATCAGGGAATTGGCGGTGGCAGATGTCGTGTTGGTGTTGGAGAGAGTTGTACTTTGAGACGAGTTGTTGAGGGCCAAGGTTGGCGGATTGGAAATATCCTAGATAAGTGTTAACATGGTTGATGCAAGAAGAGAAGGTGAGAAAAAGAACACATACCCCACTGTGTGCAGTACTGCCACGTCCAGCTAATCATCGCCGGATCCGTGAACTTGCGGTTCAAATCACAATCACCAGTTGTGTTGAGCTTTCCTGAGCACTCCGTCTCAAGATAGCTGTTGACATTGGGAAGGAAAGCAGGGAAGCTCGCCCATCGGTCCGTGGTCCACTTGGCACCCTTGCTCTTCGCCCAGCCCTCCTTGGGTGCAGTAGCATTCGTCTTGGGATCCGTCTCGATGAAATCGCAGAAGCGACGCAGACCCGCCGCTCCACCTTCCATACCGTAAGACTGCCATACGTAGAAGATGGTGGTGAGCGCATCAGCGAAAGTAGCATGCGAGTTCTTCGCAGCTCCAAGACCAAGGAATTGCTCCTTCAGCTTCGCAGCTGCACTCTGGTCAGAATCCATGATCTTGTCCATGTAGCGGACGGAAGCCTGGATATCGGCAGAGCAGTTTCCGAAACCCTTTGCGTTCATACCGCGCCACACAGGGTCAAAGTAGAAACTCTGGTCAACGGAAGCCTCAACGGGGGCTGAGGAGGCCCAGGACGCGTAAATAGTGTCGGGGTACATGTTACGCATAAAAGCGGCCCTCATGCCGGGGTACGAACCACCCACGAAAACCCACGGCGTCTTGTCGGGTGTAAGTGTAGCGTTGATACCCGTCCTCTTGAACTGCTTTGCAAAGCGATCAACATCTGCCAGCGATTGCTCCGTCGTCAGGAACTCGAACGCCTCGGGTGGCGTGTTAACGTCGATGGGCGTAGGTGTCGAGTTTCCATAGAAGCGATGCTCCCATACGATTCCAATGCCGCCAAATTCATCCACAAGCTGCTTGAAGAAACTTGTCTCGTTTTGCAACCTAAAGAGAGCATTTGGCTCTGCGTTCGCCTCACCCACGTCGTAGACAAAGACGGGACCACCGGCTTTGTACCCGCTCGTGGCAACCCAGTACCTGTTGAAGAAGGTGCCTTGGTAGGAATAATCCTGGTTCTTCTTCTGAGCGAAGTTGTCAATGGGGAGTTCGACATATTCCGGGGTGATGGTTTCCGCTTTGGCGGCAGCTACGACCGTGCTGTCGGCTGTAGTCGCAACCTTGAGGGACTTGAGAGCTGTGAAATCAATCTCGGGGTTGTCGAGTGTGGCCATTGGCGTGCCATCAGGGTTCATGCCCATATCGGCAAGCAGGTTAAACTTGCGTTGAATGGCCGCATTCATGGCATTGGTGCCCTGCAATAGCGCAAGGGCCACCGCCGCGATAGATGCTGAGGACCGCATGCTGGCGACGGAGAGGAAGACACGGAGTGTGACGGAAGAATAACAATCTCCAACTCACAGCCCAATCGCAACTGCTCAAACGACAACAACTCGAGGAAGAGGAGCAACGCGAACCGACGGTCAATCAACCCTTCAAACCGGGAGCAAGCCATATATACATACCGCGTGCAAACCACGCTTTCCCCATTTTACCTTTCATCCCTTGCCGTGCATCCATGGACCAGGAAAACGATCAGCAGGCGGCCTAACAACACTCGCCTCATTACCGGTACAGTTCGTTGTGCGCCTGTTAAACCGCAGATAGCACCGAAACCAAAAAGCTTGGTAGATCTTGTGTACTGGTCGCGTACCGCCATTGCCAAAGAGAGAAGGAGGTTTGTGTAGTGACCAAGCGTGGTGGATCGAAGCACAGGAAGCTTATCGGGCCTTGATTCGCGAAGTGGAAGGTCGATAACCGTTCATTGGTGGGGTTGTGCCAAGCGAACAAGCCGGCTGCCTCCTTTAGCCTAGGTTTAATTGCTAGATTGATGCGCCTTGCGCAGGGTCTGGTGAGCACTGTGGCTTTGAGCCGACGGCCGGGTAGTAGACGGCGGTCAATCTATCCAGATGTGGTCTGGAAGACGGTGGAGGTAGATCGCGTGGCGAGGAGTTCGGCCGATGTCTATATTTGTAGGCAAAGGAGAACATGTTGAAGAAAACGGTTGGTATGATATAACCACAATCGTTGATCTGGGAGCGTGCACGTTGAAATTATGATTATTTTTCATGTTCACGAATTGATCTCGTTCTTTGCTTGCTACATAGCAACCAGTCAACACACCTCCAGTGACAACACATCTGCGACCAGCTAACCGACATTGGCCGGTCGGTCATATCACCATCTCTCTCCGAAAAACGGATCCTATTTCTCCAAGCCAGTATCATACACAAAAGAAAGAAGTCCTCCAATTAATATTACCAAAGCGTGCAGCTTGCAGAAGAGCCGCTTCATATAATCTTACATTAACCCCACAAAGTGGTCCAGATGCCGGGTATCGAAGATTGCCATGCCACGACGCCGGACCGGAAAGTATCAAATACCCATGTATATTAGCCGAAGGTACACAGCCTTCTTGTTATACGATGTATTGTTCCCAGCTCAATGTTGAGCCATGTGGTTGCTGCCATTGGCGGCATTCGGGAACTGGATTTCTGGCCAATGACTCGGAGCGTGGCCCTGAACCCCAGATGTTTGAACGAGCCCTTGGCCATCACTTCCGGTCCCTTGGGATCCGGAATCTCGACCCAGGGTCATGAGGGTTGTAGCTGTATTTAGGTACTCGCCGGGCTGGCCCTGTTGTGGCTGCATATACGCTCGTGTCCATTGACTCCAGTCCTGAGCTGCGTACCCATTGGTCGAATATGTGGGCTGGTGACCGCTATTGGCAATTTGAGCGTTACTGTAGGCATACGCATCGGTAGAAGGCTGCGAAATGCTGCCGGAGGCTGCTGCTGCCAACGCTGCTGCATGGCTCACATGCATGTTCGTCTCATCGCCACTGCTGTATGCTTGTTGTTCGTAAACCCTATTTGTCTGTTGAGGCATAGGCATGGGGGTTCCGAGATTGTATGGATGTGTGGTGCTTCCTGACAGATTGTTGTATGCTCCCGACTGTGAAGTGAGGGTAGGGTCTGTAGGTCCACTGGATGGTGTTGTATATTGTTCCCGATATCCGCTGTTGTCATACGTGGAGGCAGTGGACGCCGAGCGGGGAGCCTGCATCGCCACACGAGCGAGAGACTCGGTCGCAGTGCGTTTGACAATGCTGTCGTTGATATTACCAAGCGACTGATCGACGATTCTTGCAATGGCATGTTTGAGCTTGTTCCCAGATCCTAAGAAATGATCGCACTCGCCAAGCACATTGACCCAAGCTGCCATGTCAGCTTTGAGTTTAGTCATGTCCACAGGCGACATCTGATCTTGCCTCATAGACTGAATGAAGAGGGTTGTGAATGCAGCCGCGATGTACACGACTGTGTTTATCCAGGGAATGTCCAGACTCTTCTTCTCCATCATCATTGTACAGTTCTGCAACATCTTCCGCGATGCGGTTAAGCACTTGTCCAAGTTGGAACTGAGTATGGCCGGGTCAGTAGATCTACAAACACCAGGATGGTGCAGGAGTAAGTTGAACGCCTGGTACCAGTATTCCAGATAAAGTGCGAAAATATGATCGTCCTCGGACGCGTGCGACGGATCGCGCAACTCGTAGGGGATTTCCTCTTTCCATTGCTGTATGCCGACTTCAAGGCGTTTCAGGCTCTCCACGTATGCTTTTGGCGAGTGCCGCACAGCATAGATAGTCTTGTAGAGTTCCATCTCCCAGACGGTGTATTTGGCAACTTGAATGCCCACTTGAAACGAGCATTGGTGAAACGAGTCCAGCTTGGCTCCTTCGCCAGGAAGGCAGTCATTCATGGGTTCTGGGAATTCGACGTCGATGTCATCTCTGCTAATGGGTATGGGCCGTCCAAGTTTCCCGTTCAGATTGACAAGTAGCGCGTGTACGGTCCAGTAGACTCGCTTTCTCATCTCAATATCCAGCTTGGTCAGTTCCCCTGCGCCGTCGGCCCAGACCTTGACAGATCTGTGTAGGCCAAGTTGTACTGCGAACAGATAGACAGTCGAAGTCATGATCCATGCTGCACCAGGCTTTGGAAAGTTTCGGAGATGGTGGCATATCATACCCAGGGCTTGGACGTCTTGCCAGCCGTGATTGCCACGGATGAGCTCCTTGTAAAAGCTCGCCGCATAAAGATAATGGGCATGCGAGTCGTCTAGCATAGTGCTACCACTCTGTTGGTTGTTTCGGGTCGCAATCTGGTAGGTGATGGTCGCGAGCATCAAATGTACAGCTACAATCTCGGGCGCAGAAGGGACGAAGCTGGGGTCATTGCCAAATCTCCAGATCTGTGTGTGTTAGCATGATGACATGTGGCAGCAGGAGCGTATCGTACCAGTTCCATAAAGGTAGGCTTGTGCACAAACATTGTGTAGGGGTTTAGCGACCGCAGATACCAGATGGCGTACTCTTGCAGCTCGCCGTATGCCGGTAGTGGCGGCTCCTCGACATGTTGACCGCCAATAGTGACGTTGACCAGGGTCGTGTAGGACATGGGAGAGCTTTCATACTCAGCCTCCCCCGTCATGAAGTCTGTGATGTTGATTTCGGTGCCGAAGATTGACAGTGATGTGCCCTTGATGTGACTCAGGAGTGCATCTCCAGCCGCAACGCCGAGGTAGTTGTCGCCAATAGAACCGTGCTTGAATTGAGGCAGAGATTCGATCTTGACCGGAGTGCCAGCGGGGACGTAGCCTGGTAGTGGGGAGGTGCTTGTCCGCCGCGGTCCATCGTTCCAAGCTTGGCCGTCGTTGGAGGCTGAAGACCATGGATGGCTGGGTGGTTGCAAGGCGTTGTAGGCAGGTGGCGCGCGGGGTTCGATATGGTTTTCCTTCAGCTGGGCCTGGAGGTCAGCGATGTGGGCGCGCAGGTACGAGTTCTCCGACTCCATGGCCTCCGCGTGGCCGCGTACTGTGGCGCGTCCGGTGATTCGGTCGGTGGTGCGACATGGCGTCCTGTTCTGCTCGCATGGTGTGCATCCTTCGGGTCGGCCGTCGCAGCGGATCTTGCGCACCTGTGGTGGTTGTTAGTTTGTTTGTTTGCTGGACGACATGTAAGAGGAAGGCGCGTCGCAATGACGTCGCAGGCGCGACGAAATGCTTGTGCGATGCGACTTGCCCCATTGACCTGGTGAAGCATCCATCTCCATCTCCCCCGTGGCAATGTGTAAGACGTACCTTGCACCGATCGCACGCCTGACCCGTCCGCTTGGAGTCGGCGAGCTTCTTCTTGACCGAGCCGGAAAAGTCATTGTTGTTGGACGGGCGGTGTTGTGGACTCAGCGGGTCTTGATGCTCGATTCGCTGGATCTTGGAGACAAGATTGGGGTCATCGTCCGGGGGTCGCTTGGTGGCCATACTTTTCGTAATGCACGTCGAAACAGGAACGAGACGGGAAATGCCGATGGAGAAGACCGATGCAAGTAAACCCAGCAAAGGTGGTGCGCCTCGGGTGGCTTGCGACTATCACCTGTCAAACGAAAGACACATGACTTTTAGCCTCGAGTTTTCTGGCTGCTGGGGAATTGAGCGTCGCGGCGATCCAGCGCGACCTCTGAAGCAGTCTGTAGTCCGGTCTGCGAAGAGAGTGAAGGAAGAGGTGAGGTTTGGCTGCGCTGGGAGTGAAAGGGTGCGATTGAAAGCGCGTTTCTCGGCGATGCCTGCAAGGGAACAGGCCCATTCTCCGCAAGCCCTCAGCTATCGACTCCAGTCCGTCCTTTATTGGCCACACACTGCCTTGAAACCTTGACCTCCAGACGGCTGTGACGGTGCCTGCCCTGACATATTCGGCGAATTTAGTTTGTTCTGCTGCCGATCGACACGATGATCCGTCCTGATTCGCCATAGGTTCTGCTTTCTCTGGGACTAACTCATAGCTTGGCCGTCCCCGCTCCTGCCCAAAGCGGCCCTCGAGCTTTAGACTCACCCACGATCTGGTATCCTTGGAGATTGCCAATGCAAATCGGTCTGACGAACCGCCTAGCATCATCTAGAGGGACATCACAGCTACCGTCATCCAACACAGTCACCGCTACCACGCAACCAACGAAACATTCCAAACGACCGAGCCCCTCGTCTAGGCCTTCCATTTCCGACTAGGTTCCAACTCCGACCTGGTGCATATCAACACCCAAACTTACGCCCACATCAAAATCACGCCAACACACAAGGCACCTCATGGCGTCCGTGCGAACCTTCTCATTGCCGCACTACGAGGCCTACCCTGTCCACGTGGCTCTTTTCAAGGATGTCAAAAACGCCTCCTTCCTGAGGCGTCAATTACTCGAAGCCAATCCAGACTACGACTATGCCTTCTTGGATGCATCCATGGTAGGTCATGGTTCACTACCTGTTCATTGCTTTTTCTCGTTACCAGCATCACTTTTTCATCAACGATGATGCCAGCCACCCCCCGCAATGACATGCCAGGGTCGCTGAGTCATCTGAGATGCAATCTTGAACTTTAATTGTTTTCTTGTGATAAGATCCTACGGGGTGTGTAATATTTTATCCTCGTATCAACATGGATAGATATGCTGGAGCGAAGCATTGTGGCTTCTGGTCAAGCTAGCTAGATACTCCATCTCATCTCAGCACTAATTTGAGCACCTCAACATGATATTAACACATTTGCCCCCTAGATACTCACACCCCATCACCTCCTCTCTGCCACCTTCCTCGCCCTCCACGGCCACTTGACCCACCGCGCAAAAACACGAACTCCCCATTCCGAACTAGTTTTTCGCCTCTCACCCAACAACAATATCGGAGAGTCCTATAAGAAATTTGGCATCGCCGATACCACCACCGCGCTCATTGCCGTTAAACTACCTTTGTCTCCATCATCCACTGCGTCAACAGATGAAAAGTCTACTTACGAAAAGGATGAGAGTATCACGAATGAGAGCGTAAGTTCGCATTTGGGAAGTGCGGTAGAGGGAACTAGTGTGGAGTTGGGAGAGACAGGGGAGGAGTTGGGTATGTGGTGTGATGTTGACAAGGTGAGGAAGGTGTACAAATTGGGTGGAGATGGTGGGAAGAAGGGTAAGAAAGGCGCAGTTAATGGGGATGGTGGTGACGTAGAGAGGAGGAAAGCGGAGGAAAAGAAGGACATCGAAAGCGTTGTTCTAGGTATTATTGCCCTGAAAGGGTCGTGAAAAGGGATGGGATCGTATGAGAGATGATGAGACGACAGTATACGAGCACCACAGACGTATGAGTAGAACACACGATTCAACTCAAAGAAACTTCTCTCCAGCTATGCCACAGGTCTTCGCGACCATATAGATATATCTACACTCCATAATCTATGACAAAGGCACCAAAGCTTAAACCTCCATGTATTCGGGCTTGAGGAAGTCGGCCATGTTCTTGGGCCTGGGGTATTGGTTCAAGTCGTGGTGGTGATCGTCGTGGCCGTGAGCGTCGTCTGCAGGACCAACGTACTTCATCTCGTAGACGGATCCACACTCCATGCAGCGAGACTTGGGCTCCTCGCGGGTAAGAGTGATCCAGAGCACGTTGTGAGAGTCGGCGGGAAAACCAGTGCAACCAACGTATTGCTCGTTACCAGCGGAGTTGACGGTGATGGGGTCCTCCATCGTGCCTGCGGTTTATCAGCATCACATCACACCACCGGGAGCCTAAAACCGCGCAACACGCATGTTCCTTCATCTTCCGGGGGGTAGCATCACGTACCGAGACGGCTGGCGTCCAATGGCCTCATGTCGAAGATGTCGATACCCTGCATCTTTCCGAGAATTTCGAGACGCTCAAGACCGGTGGCCTGCTCGGCATCGGTGGGGACGGTACCGGGCTGCGCACCGGGGGGCAGAAGGTCGGCCTCGGACTTGATTTCTACAGAATTGGCCTCGTCAGCAATTGATGGTTTCGGCCTGTCGTAGCCGCGGCGGTGCGGATGACGAGGTGCGGGCGCAACATACGGTCGAGCTTCTTGAAGCCGGCGAGGACGCTGGGGGAGTCGGCCGAGTGGCCGGTCTCCTTCTGCGCAATGTTGCTCTCCTTGGCCTCCTTGCTCTCGGTGGACTCCCCTGCTATGGTGTCAATGGCACATCGTACGATAGCTCCTCTCGAGACATACAGCGAGCAAAGGTGGTGGTGAAGGTGCGGCGGGTCGCAATGGCGCGGGGGGCCGCACGCCTTGCTGCGGCGATAGCAGAGCGCTGGACGAACATGACGGGAACGATTGGGTGGAGTGGAGAGGGTGGGCGTGGTTATCGAGCTGGTGATGTTCTTCAGTCGTGAATTGACGAGCCGACGGCAGAGGCTTGGCGCTGCGATTAGGTAAGGCATGCCACAGAACGCTGCATTGGCTGCCACACCTGAGAGTCGTTGATTCATCAACTGCTCCTTCCTGAACAGCTTGCACGGGAACTACAGCATATGTATGCAGCACTATTGACTGCGCTACTTTGATTTTAGACGTTCAGGAATCCTTATAAAGGTGTCTTGTGCGACTGCGTTATCTTTGCTAACCTCGAGACCTCTTACTCCCACCAACTGCTAAACAGATCCTCCTGCTGACACCTATTTACCTCTTTTCGAACAGCTAATCAACCATGGCCTTCAAACCAGCACTCGTCATTGTCGACGTGCAGGAAGACTTCTGCCCACCAGTGAGTGGCCATGTGTGGTGAGAAGGCCTCGTACTGATAAGTCCAGAACGGGGCACTGGCAGTGACAGGTGGACGCGACATCGTACCCACAATCAACGAGTTCCTTACGTATCCGTTTGTTCTCAAAGTCGCGACCAAAGACTTCCATCCCCAAGATCACATCTCGTTCGCATCGAATCACTCCGCGCCGAACAACAAACCCTTCGAATCGACGTTCGTCATCAAAAACCCAGAGAACCCAGACGAGACGCAAGAAACACGACTATGGCCCGACCATTGTGTGCAGGGGACAAAAGGCTCTGAGCTGCTGCCCGAGCTCCACGTCAGTAAAGTGGACCATGTAGTCGAGAAGGGCCAGGACAAGCGCGTGGAGATGTACTCTGCATTTGCGGATCCGTTCAAGAGTCATGTGGCTAAGAGCAATCTCGCAGACACACTGCGCAAAGCTGGAATCACCGACGTCTACGTAGTAGGCCTTGCAGCCGACTACTGCGTGAAGTTCACTGCGATTGATGCACAGAAGGAGGGCTTCAAAACGTGGGTGGTGGGCGACGCGACGAAGGCGGTGGATCCGTCAGCGATGGAACAGGTTCACAAGGAATACGAGAAGACCGGAGTCACGGTCATAGGTAAGGACGACGCGCAAATGCGGAAGGTCAAGGAGCAAGCGCAGCGGACGCAGGACCAGGACGCGAAAGACGCAGGGAAGGCTGGCGAGAGCGTGTTGGACTAGACCCAGCACTCCATAGACGAATGGCGAATTTCAGATAGCGTGTATCCTACAGGACAGCATGTGATTTGAGGGAGCATCGAGGTCATGATTTCCTAGTTCTCAGCGCCGGCGCACTCGGAATGCAGACGCGTACTAGAACCGGGTACTTTGTCCACGTCGAAGAAACAAGCGGCCCGGGCTCCACTCCATGTCAAGCCACTGTTCCTGGAATCGCAGGTAGAGAGTATTCGGAAACAAAGACTGCTCCGAGCCGTGCCGCATGCGCGTGTCGCGTACTTCGTATGGTGCACTGACATGTGCCGACTGCGGGGCAGCAGACGTGCAGAAACACAGCCTGGCGATCTCTATATTAGGGCAAGTCACATGAATGCGCAAAAGACTGTATGCCATGTCGCCTGGCCTTTGTGTCCCCTCATTGCATGCTCTTTCCACGGTCGAGCGTTGTTGATGTTTACACTTTGCCGCCAAACAAGTTCAACGCGCGGGGTCGCTAGTTTTTGTGAAGCGCCCATCGTCATTGCTGAGACTAGAGCTCACTCTCGCCGGCACCCGAAGCACCAAGACAACCTCTGCCGATACCTGGCTGCCTGGTCCTAGCCACCTCGCCTCCAAGACTTGCTCCTCCCTCTTCTCCTTCTCTCTCACTTTTGCGGCGAACAATCACGATGCCGCATCTCCCTATAGTCTCCAAGCACCGCCGGTCGTCGGTCAACAGTGCGTCATGTCCCTTGTTCCGGTCGTACCGACTCTTCCGACTCTGTTCCAGCACGAATTGAGGCTGATACATGCCCAACTTTCTAGGTAGCCGCGGATCCTCGATAGACGAGACACGACGACACGATGGCGGCGACGAAACTACCAAGGAGGACGAGACTGTCATGGACTCGGAGCAGGGGAACATGCTCTCTCACATCATATCGCAACTGCGACCTGGTGCCGACTTGAGCCGCGTGACGCTTCCCACCTTTATTCTCGAGCCGCGATCGATGCTGGAGCGCATAACAAAGTGTGTAGTACTCCTACACGTACTACGTATGATCATGTCGCAGTGCTGACCGTTGGGTAGCTTTATGGCACACCCCGAGACACTCCTCCCCATTACCAAGGTCGACGACCCAGTGCAGCGATTCGTAGCAGTGACAAAGTTTTACCTGAGTGGTTGGCACATCAAGCCCCCGTATGCATATCTATTGTGTTCCCGCGCCCATAAGCAACAACTGATGTGAGTTAGGGGAGTCAAGAAGCCGCTCAACCCCATCCTGGGTGAGATCTTCACAGGTTACTGGGACTACCCGGACGGCACCAAGGGCTACTACATCTCCGAACAAACGTCGCACCATCCGCCCAAGTCGAGCTACTTCTTCATGGCACCCGAGCACAACATCCGCATCGACGGTACCCTCAAGCCCCGAAGCAAGTTCCTGGGTAACTCAGCCGCGAGTATGATGGAGGGTATTGCAGTCCTGCGGCTGCTGAATACCGGCGAACGATTGTAAGTCGAGCCCAGATATCAAACGTCTCGATGCTCACTACAGTCAGCTTCGTTACACAACCCAACATGTACGCGCGCGGAATACTATTCGGCACGATGAAGTACGAACTTGGCGACCACGCATACATCCGGTGCCCTGAGACAGGACTAACTGCTGATCTTGAATTCAAGACCAAGGGTTATTTCAGTGGAACATACAACGCCATTGGTGGTTACATCAAAGACTCTAGCGGGAAGAACTTGTACGAACTCTCGGGCCAGTGGAACGAGGAGATGTACATCAAGGACTTGACGGTAGGTCTCGGTTGCTTCATTGTTCGCATATGTGCTGATTTTTCATAGACTGGCAAGAAAGAGCTACTTTTCGATGCAGCACATACTAAACACACCCCACCATCGGCTCGACCTCTGGAAGAACAAAACGACCGCGAATCGCAAAAGCTCTGGCATGATGTGTGCGAGGCTGTAAAACGGAGAGATCAGGATGTAGCAACCGATGCTAAGGCTAAGATCGAAGACATGCAGAGGCAGGAAGCTGCGAAACGAAACAGCGAGGGTGTGGACTGGCACCCACAGCTTTTCAGACGCGTAAAGGGTGGTCATGGCGGTCCTGAGGAAGGCGAAGAAGACCTTGACTGGATCATCAACGCCAAGATGTCAGTACTCATCGTCCTTGGGTATGTAATAAGTGCTGACAAAATTTAGTGATGGCAAGACCCCCGATGAGGTCGTCAAACAAATCCTGCAGATATATGCCATCTTGCCCGGTCAAAAGCCAGAAAAGCAGTTCAACATTCCCTCGCGGGCAAATGATGCACCACCACCGCAGCCACAAGAGGCCGCACAGCCAGCACCTACGGAAACATTGCAGCCCGTGCCATCCGAGCCCCCAAGTGTGCAGTCACAGCCAGCAGTCATGCCAGGACAACAAGATTCGAGCGTAGGTCTTCCCAGCAACTTCGACGGAACAACAACCACTCATGCTCCGCTTTCCAAAAACAGCAGCATCCCCAACGATCCTAGCAACCCCCCAACGATACCTCTCCAAAAGCCCATGCCGCAACCCACTACCATCTCACCCGAGAACCGGGAGGTCATCTCGCGTGAACTGCCGCCGAGCAAACTCCTTAATTCAAACCCAGAGCCAGAGCCACGAAAGGACGACCTTCTACGGAGGACAGATAGTGAGACGCAGCAGGAGGATGAGTTCCATGATGCACAATCGTGAGTTCTCTTTTCTCTGGAGGGCTGTTATAGATGCCTATCCTACCCATAATCCGGTGTCATGTTCTGTCTTTTGTCTTGTATACTGTGATTAATGCTCACGATCCTATTTTATAGAGTTGTTGAATCGAAAGAATCCAAGAAGCGCTGCGGCGGTGGATGCTTTTCAACCTGCATCCCGTCCTGAAGCTGTCTTTGTTGTGCTTTCCGAATCATCCCCCTGTCCATCTCATAATGTCTTGTGGGTAGCCCGTTGTGGATGGTTGTGGACGTTGCGGATCTTGCCGTGTGATGCCTAAATCATGTCTGGGATCGTAAGGCTGCAGTCACGCTTTCGGGTATAGTGAAGATAGTGGCGGCGCGCTAACCGTACTTGGCTAATATAACCCCTAACACTTCTACTCTAATTGACCGCTTCACCCTTCGATTCGAAGTATCCAGGATCTCACTTTTTTTCTAGAGCCTTACCTGTCTATTATGGGCTCCTTCGACTGTTACTGTATCTTGTGCGCGGGCACGTTAGATATCGAGGCTGTCAGAATTGGTTCGATGAAGGAAAAGAATCTACGCAAGAGGGATCGCAATGTTGGTATAGCAACGGGGAGGCTAGCTGACACGAGTGCTGAAGAGAACTCTTGCTCGTCGGGAGCCGAGAGTGAAGATGATGACAGCGGAGCGGAAGATGCGCCTGACGACGAAGTCATCAAGAAGCGGCTCAATGAACTGCAAGAACAAGCCGAAGATGATACAGGCTCTGACTTTGAGGATGAGCACGGAACCTCGAATTCTGAATATTCTGAAGATACAGAGTCTGTCGACACCAACGACTTCGACCTGCTTGCGGGAGTAACTGAGATTACAGATGTGGCTATGCGACCCCGCACTCCCGAGCCCGAGCCTACGGAAGAAAGAGACAGTGATAGTTGGTCACAAACTTCTGACTTATCGTTTGAGCTCGATGAGGTCCTTCTAAAGAGTGTTGACGACTGGGAAGAGGAGGACAGCTTCGACCCTAGATTGATCTTGCGAGAAGACTTGCTTTGGATCAATCGGAGCCGCGCACTGGCTCTCAATCGTGAATCTGACCGTGACAATCCCAAAGCCTATGTTTCTGGCAGAGGTCGTTACGGAGGACTCGGCGGGTTTGATGTCAAGAAATCTGGACGAGATCCGAACGATCCTGGTGAATTTTCGTTGAACCTCACGGCGTACTCCGATGGGGAGGAGAACATGGCTTTTCCTTTCCACGAGGCTTGCTTCAACATTCTTGCCAACAGCGTGGGACTTAAAAAGGGACACGAAGTCAACAAAGATGTGATGTGGGAGGTTATGAGAGCCCACCTGGTCGATGAAAGACCGGTCCTGGACGTGAACTATGGGTATAGCATGGCACATGAACAATTCTGGGTAAACGTCCCAGGCGAGGAGTACGTGGTATGTGATCCCGGTCCTCGACCGTCTCTCATAGAAAAGATTCCAGAGTTGTTATCCGGCTCTATTCTGGGTAGAGCTACGGAGGTCTTGGACTTATCGAACAAAGTCCGTAGCGACCCGACCCAAATTCTCCCATACGACATTCTCCTTGAAATTATTGGGTACATGGACACAAAGGACATGCTATCATTCATGAAAGCTTCTTACCACGTCAACAGCTACACGCGTGAAGCTGCCTTCTGGCAACACATGATACACGTTCGTATCTTGCCATGGTTCAACGAACTCGGTCATTTCGTCGAGAATACCAGCACCGATGCAACCGACTACAAAAGCCTCTTTCTTTGGTCTGATGCACTGACCCATCCCGACATCGGGAATCAGGGACCGCTTATGCACATAGCGAACCGACGCAGAATCTGGGAGTGTTGTCAACCACTAGCCTCGCTTTATAAGAGATTAGTAGCCTCGGTCGAGCCCGCTGAACCAGAAGATTCAGAGGAAGCGAAGGCGATTTTGAAGGCCTCCGTGTGCTTGTCCACACCTATGACAATGTACCCGTCACCCAATGACTCGGAGACCACTTCTGCACAGTTCATTCACGCATGGTATGAGATTGGTCATCGGTCCTGCGTCCTCGACACGTATTGGCGACACGATCCTTCGCAAAATATGTTCTTAGTTGGCATCTCCATCACGTTGGGTGGACAAAGGCGACTGTTTGGCAGTGCCGAGGGGAGCTTAGGACGTCCATTACATATCGAGCGAGGGGAATGGATCAACCAAATCATATGCGACATCGACGAGATTGATATATTCAGCCGCAACAACCGCAATTACGATTGGAGCACTTATGGTAGACCTGAGGAAGTAAAGTCACTCACAACTTGTCTCATCAGAGGTTTGCAGGTACGTCTTGCATTATACTTACCCACGAGCAGCGGTACTGATAAAAGATAGATAAAAATGACTACTGGAAGAGAAAAGTCTGTAATGAATCACCGCCTTGCCACCTCTCAAAGGCCGTTTTTGGTGTTGGACAACATGTATCTAGTGGGTTTAACAGGTCAGACTGCTTCGGTAAGTCACTAGATATCATAACGGTGTTTTCTCTCATTCGCAAGCCGCTGCTGACACCATTACCAGAACGGTGCCATCTCACGCCTCGGTCTTCTCCAAGCTTCCAGATTGGACTCAGCATTAACCGCCCGGCTACAATACGACACTACTCAGCAGCTATTCTGGAAGAACCTAACGCGCCTTCCTTACCAGCAGAGACGTTATCCGATATGGTCACATCCTTCTTACCATCACGCTCTCTTCCCTATATCAACTCGCATTTCACCATTCGACCCACCCGAGGAGATGACATCGCATGATATCTTCCTATGGAACAAAATCTGCATTGAAGTCTTCCAGCCTGGTGGAGCGACCATCTATAACTTGCCCAATCAGACAGTAGATGGAGAATCAGCGAAAGAATCGGTGCCATCGACTAGTGCAACAACGACCACTTTCCCTATCACTAGCCCCTTCCCCGGGACAGAAGCTTCATGCACCAACACGACATTCTCATCCTATCAATTCCAGTCCAGCCACGAACTTGCTGCCATTAACTCTGGCCGCACGAAGATCTACAGCAATTACAACTCCTTCGTCGGCTGTCAAACTGCCGCCCCAGCCCAACACCCTCGCTGGACACTTGACATGAATCCCCTCGAGGAAACATTTAGAGAGCTATGGTCAGAGCTCTTAAGCCAGAATTCACAACAATATGACCCAAAGACCGGCGCATCTAACCCATCTTATAACAAAGACAATATTGTTTTTCCCTTGAATAACGAATCCATCACCGAAGTCCATATCGAGCATCAGTATCGTGCTCTTAAGCTCGTTACGCAATCTGGCCGTGTTGGCTATTTTGGACTGCCAGGGTGCAAAGATTGGTGGGTTAGGAAGGCAGTGGAGGGAGAGCGATTTGTGGGGATTAGTACTTGTTTTGGTAGTTTAGGTGGGTGGAGTCAGATGGCGATGAGGTGGAGTCATTGGAAGTTGAGTAGTGTCGGGGTTGTCTTTGAGAGGGTGGATGAGGATGGAGAGGTCGTCAGTAAGGAGAAGCAGAAGATACTGGAGAATAACGGAGAGGGGAAGGTTTTTGAGGAAGGGAAGATCGAAGTTGTTACGACTGAGGAAGAAGATGTTGCGTAGAACGGTGGGAGAGAGTTACTGCGTTCTAAGAAGTCGGGTCGTTGATTGGCGTGTGTTTTAGTCGGGTACGTCGCTTCATTTCTCACATGAAAATCTATCTTGCTTCACAAAGATTTAGCCTAATCATACGGATATGTATTCCAATTGTGTCACGTTCAAAAAATGGCTGTGGCATGGCCCGGCATGCATCAATGGTGATCGGAGTGAACTCGCGCGCGTAACCAGTTAATCAATCGACTCGAAGTCCAATTCGAC
>Ga0058698_10000662_pt1 | contig 18122 bp, 22 predicted proteins | sample AgamicAsSfe_FD_67288 | JGI IMG/M metagenome (GOLD analysis project Ga0058698, IMG submission 67288) | Agave microbial communities from Guanajuato, Mexico - As.Sf.e | ecosystem: Host-associated > Plants > Phyllosphere > Phylloplane/Leaf | place: Guanajuato, Mexico | collected 2012-05-30
TGGTCGGAAAAAGAGTGAATAGGTTGAGATGGCCAGTATATGTGACTTCGATGTTGAAAGAATGTCGTGAACTGTAAGTATTGTGTGAAGCTAATGGTTCTATATGAGTCCCTTGCCTGTCTGAAACGAACGGTATGTGAAGGAAGCTGAATCAGACGAGCGAGTCGTGGGCGGTGAGCGTTATATGATGAGCAGAAGGAATAGACGCGGATCACCTATATTTGTGGAGCTCTTATAGCGTGAAAACAATAGAAGCCTGAAAGCTCGGTGTCATGGCGCGGCAGTGGTCTATGCAGACGTTGAGATGTATGCTTCGGTGCTTTTCTTCCTTGATTTTGTGATCTTCCTGAACGGACCTCACAAAACACAGCGGTTCGATGAAGAGGAGATGTGATAGCGGGAATGTGAATGAAGAGTAACTGAAGAGATGTACAGGGAGGCACAATGCTGGTCTCTTGCTTGGCTACTGCATTGAATCAGGAAGCTCTTGTCATTGTCTGTTAGGACATCACGATTTTATACACAAGTTACATCTTGCCAGCGCCACGAGCAGACTCGCCATCGTGTGATTCGTGCTATATCGAGGAAACGGATAAAGCAACACTCAACCAATCTCGGCGATATTCGTCAACGGAAGAAGCACATGCAGCACGCGCGACGTGGTTCGAGGAGGTGTCACTGGCGTAGTATTGTCCGAACAGAGTCAAGTGTCGTCGCTGAGCGTCGGCGGCCCGCCAGCCGTTGTGGCATGCACATGGCACATCGTGACATGGCTTGCCTGACGATTCCAAGGAACAGTATGAGATGATGGGGGTCATACCGTCGCGACGTATGTCATCGTCCGGCTGCAGATGCTGTGTCACAGCCGACTGCGAACTGCGTGAGAAGAACAAAGGAGAGGGAAGCTGAAGAAGAAGAAGTGGGTGGAAAAGACTTTCAGGTTGTACCCGTCCAGGTGGTAATGTTGTGATTTCGAGACATCCTGAGAATATCCAGTGCGATGCTGCCAGATGCGAGAACATCCAACACGGAGATTATTGCACATTCATCTTCAGCGTCCACCTAGGCGATTTCGCGTACCATCGAGGCACATCGAGAGGACAAATGATGGCGTCGTTGTTGCAGGAAAAGCGTGATAAGGTGGTCCGTGGATGGAATAGAGTTCGCTACCATGCCTGAAGGATTCGGTGAAATGGAGATCAGGGGTGCAAGGCGAGCTCAGCCTTACAACGACTATCACATCAGCTCGCATGCTTCAGCACAGCTGAACCACATGGCGTTATCACACGGGAGGACTGTAAGATCAGCTTGATCCAGCATATTCCTGTTCCAGCATGTTCCTGTTCTGGGATTAACGTGTTCGAGACGAAAGAGTAGCCCTCCAGCGCCATTGAGTAGCCCTCCAGCGCCATTCCCGCAAGCCCTACGTATTGGCCTATGTATGGTCGGAGCTGGAGCTGCACACGGACAAACCCTTCGTGTATGCATTGTAACAACAGTAAGCAGCACAAACAGGTGACGCATGTGCCATGTACCTGCCTCAATGCTATAAGACAGTCAATGTTTGCACGACCACTTCGTCACAACGGTTGAATAAGGTGATCAGTACTAGTTTTCTACTAATACAGTACTCGTAGTCGTCTTCCTCTAACCGCCCAAGCTTGAGAGTGCCTTGTGGTTAGATTGCGAAGTTCCTTCTGAGTGGAGCCTTGTCGAGAGATGGCCAACCACAAGTACCACTCATTTCCATCAATATCATCTTTCTAACCTGAAAATACTAAGGCCCATCCAATCTTTCAATCATCCCTCTCCATCCACGGCCTACACGCCTCAAATTGCTTTCTTAACACCTCATCCACGTCCACGATCCTTTGAAACCCCTCCTCCGTCGCCCTCTTCACAAACATCACAAAGCTCACCCACAGAAAATCAGCATAAGATGCCTCCTGCCCCAAAAAGAATGGTCCTCCATTCTCTCTCAACAATTCCGCAGCCGCTTCTAATGCTCCCCTTGCTGCCTCATACGCCTGTTCGCCACCATGCTCCTTCCTGTACATTGCCAAGTCACCCAAGTCTGCTGTCCGCGTGCGCACCCAATATTCGATTGACCCAGGCGAGAGAACATGCTCAGGGATCTGTGGGATGACATCGCCGCGGATGGGCATGAAGGCTTGGATTAGCACTTCTTTCACGCGGGCCTGTATGGGGTGGTCGAGGTGGAGAGATGGCGTTGGATGAGCGGCTTCGAGGGCTGCGGCGATGGCGGCGCTGTCCATGATGTGCTTGCCATGAAGGCGGATGGAAGGGATCGTGTAGGCGGGTGTGTGGCTGGTGCCGCCCGAAGGGGCTGTGTATTCTTTGATGGGGGCTGGGGTGATGCTGCTGTAGTGGGGAGTGTTAAGATGAGGTCAATGCTTGAATGCAAAGGGGAACGCGAAGGTGGTAATTCTCTGTCTTTGCAGTGAACACGGCGTTGCAGCGGAAGGAGAACGTACAGATCGCTCAGCGTCGCCGGAAGATCAGGGTACTCAACCCATTGTGTCTTGTACCTGTCACGCAGTACAACATACATTAGAGCACGTCATAACAAGTTGTCAAAAGAGTAGCGGCATACTCCAGACCCTTGAAGTTCAGCGCAAGACGAGCTTCAAAGGCGAACAGGTCAGCTTGTTCTACGTATAGGTTTGGGAAGACGCCATACTTCTCCAAGGATTATAGGACCAGCAAGAGACGCGTCCGGAGCGTGCATTGTCGGGGAGGTCGTATAGAATGATGCCACCCTCCTTATGAGCATCTGCCATCGTAATTACGATTTTAAGCTCGGCGACGTCCAGATAGAGTTGTGTATGCCTGTGATATCGCGCGTAGTAATGACATCCTCCATATAGTGAAGCTCAGCCGTTGCCGAGCATGCTGACAAATCCACACGTCGACGAGTTTAGATAGTCGAATGTACTATATCGGATCAGCTGCGTGATGGGACCTGCTCTACGAGCGGTCTGTGACAAAACGAAGCACAAGTAGGACAAGATCGAAGGTAGAACATCAGGTAATGAGGCAGCATTCTTGACATTAAGACGAATGCGTCCTATATTCTGGTATCGTCACATTGGCTAGATCCTCAAATATCTGACATAAGCCTCATGTCCAGGTTCTTCTCTGCTGTCCAGGTTCCACAGCTTCGCAAGACTCTACAGCACACACTCAAAGTCCATTTTCAATGCTGTTATCCTCACGTGAACGGCTTGCGCCTCCTTGCAAACGAGAGATAGGCTGTCAGCATTGACCCAGAACTTGTGTCGTGGATTCGTCCTCGCCAACCCTGTCCGAGGCATGATGAATTGGAGTTACTTATAGCAACAGTCATGCCCTCGAGAATAGCCACGTACGCTACTGCGCAGTAGTGCTGTGGAAGTGAGTGCAAGCCCTTCGAATCCTTCTTCTCGAGACTATACCTCGATTCCGAAAGATCTGTCGATAGAGCTTGCGTGCTACTGATCACGACTATGAACGATCTTCTTCTTGCCAGGGCGAAGAACAGGACTCTGAAATCACACCGATCTCACGACATTTCTAGACGCCTGCTGCTGCCAACGGGTCCCTTGCTGGATCCAGCAATTGCATCACCTTCCCGTCCTCCGTCGTCAGACTCCACTCAGTCGTCTGGAACTACACTGTCCATTAGCACGATCCATCATGGTCCCAACCTCGACCACTTACCAGCCCACTCAACCCACCCACCCTTCTCGCCTTGAACCGACACACGCCCTTCTTCTTGCGACCCTTGACACTGAACGTCACATCTACATTCCCCTTGACCGTGTTGATAGTCCCCCACACCCATGCCCAGCCACTTGCAAAGTACACCTCATCACCAAGCTCCGCACGGACTTCTGGCGATGTCCGTAAACTGTAAAGGGTTGCCGCAATGATAGGCGAATTGACCTTCTGATAGTTGAAGATACCGGCGGCACTGACAGCGATGATGGCAAAGAATATGGGCAGTGTCGTGAGCCAGCGCCGTGTCGGATTGAGAGAGGCGAGTGTGGGTAGAGGCCGAAGCGGATCGCGGTAGAGAAGATCAGGCCGAGCGCTGGGATTCGCGGAAGGGTTTCTGTGGGAGGCTGTGGGCACTGAGTTGTGTCGTGAACGGGATGTGGTGATGGTGCGGCGAAGAGGTGGGAGTATCCGGGTTTGTATTCGTATTGGTCGTCTACATGTCGGTAGAGTTGATGCTGAAGGTCGAGGGGAACGTGAAGCCACTGCCGGGAGATCGAGTATACTGCGACGAAGAGGTTGCGACATTGTGACTGGCCAAATGTTGGTCGTTTGCTTTGTTCTACCCTTCGTTTCGTGAGGAAAGTCAAGCTCTCTTCACGTGTCGCTGATCGTGCCAAGGCCCGAGGTCGATTCCGTCCTCCACGAACAGGACGGGACTCATACTATGACTGCTGCAGCATGATGGCTACGCCTGCCATCCGCTTGCGTCGGGCTGTGAGGTACCCAGCTTCTGACTCCGGCTCTGATAGTGAGCAGCTTGGGACTACCGGACTGGACGAGCAGCAACAAGAGGAGCTCATCTCATCTCTGGCGCAGGACGATGCAGACACTATTGCTACCTATCGCAAAGCCCTCATGGGTATCTGTCTTCTAGGTTTAATGCTCGTCAATCTGCGTGCTGACTACAAACGCGACCTGTTTTTCAACTTGGGTAGCATCGCCTCGTTGATTCTCTCCTTCCTAGTTGCCTATGACGTCCACGTACCACAAGCACCGAAGCGAAGACCGCAGGAACACGAAGCTAGACAGTCAGCAGGCTGGAGCGACCTGGACATTGGGGCTGTTGTGCAGCGCGGTATTGATGCGAGAGGGGCCGGTGTAGGAGTGCTTATTGCTTTGCGCGATGGTGTCAATCTGCTACGACAGTGGGCAGAGGTGCTCGACCCATCAGTATGCGCATTACTCGGATTCATAGGTATGATCAGCGGAGAAGGCTGGACATTGCTGCTTGGAGCAGCGCCGGCGATTGGTGAGTTCTACCGTGGCAATTTCAAGTTCACATGATCTGACAAAGGCTACAGTTGTGTGTCTCGTCGTTATTGTCGCGCGCCGCGAGTTGAGGCCAGTCGACGTAGACGGACTTGAGCGCCTTCGATATGGCTACAAGGGCGCTTGAATCGAAGCCGTGGAACGTGGACTCGAGCAGATTCCTCAATGACAGCACGATAAGATACCAATATCTGGCTATACCTGCTCTCTTGCATCCAGCACATCACGACCTCTCTTCCGTCCCCTCCGCTCGCCACTCGGCGTCTTCTCTGCTGATGACGATCTCGTCGATCCTACCACGCTTCGCAATGATCTCTCGCCCATTCGGCAAGTCATTCGCATCCGCACGCTGCCCGGCGTCCTCCTCGTCGGTCGCGATTCCAGCCGCTACATGCCTCTTGACCAATCGTCGACGCGCTGCAGCTTCATCAACCTCTACAAACCACACCAGATCCATACACTTCCGCGCCTTCACCCAGTTCCCCTCGTTGAGTGCTAAGTATAGCCCTTCAAGCACAACAATGCGGCAAGAGCTCGGGACGGCGATGGCAGAGGCGACAGGATCCTTCTTTGCGTGGTCGAAGGATGGCGCTGTTATGGCTGCCGCATCGTAGTCGATGGGAGCTCGTAAAGTAAGGAGCAGCTCCAGGAAACCGGCTGAATCAAAAGTGAAGGCGGCGCCACGCCGGGCATGCGCAGTGGCTGGATCTGGCATGGCAGAGAGCTGAGCACGGGTGAGGTGATAGCCATCCATGGGCACGAAGGTGGCTATGTCAGTTGTAGCACTATCTGTACTCCGCGATGCTGTAGATCTGGAGCGTTCATGATGTCGTGCATTGAGGGCGTGCACGACCTTGGCAGCCAATGTGGTCTTGCCTGAAGCAAGCCTTAGCCTATGACGATGGTTGAACTGGTATCAATACGCGCACCAGAACCTGGAATGCCAGCTACGCCTATAATCAGACGCTGTGAGTCTGGAGCTGTCTGAACCCTTTCTGCGGAAGGGTTAGTAGTGAAACTTGAAACCCCATGCCAGGCCAGAACTCTCAGATTCTCGTCAGTAGGGAAAGCATGGTCATACCCCAAGCGCTATTGACGAGGTCCTCGATCTGCTGTTCCATAGTGGAGTCCTTCGGAAATGTCCAGAAATGTAATTGACATAATGCCCGGCCATGCCAAAGTCGAGTGTTTCAAGACGAGGCCATGAAGTCATACATATCTCGGCCCGAGACCTGACTCGAAAAGAAGTTTCCATGATGTTTCAGGTTCTCAGTTCAGTCGGATCACAATAGGATATTCAGAATAGAAACTGCCTTGTGAACCTTACCAAATAGCGCAGTTGTACAGGATATATTGGTCGCAAGCAGACCTCACCATGGGACAAGAACAAAGCACGCCCGCACCTCCTTCAGCGCTCACACCAAACACAGCAACATCCAAACCGCAGGCACCTCATCCACTTCCACCGAATCCTGATCCCTCCGACGCCTCCGCTTGCCCTGTCGACCTCAAGTCTCGAGAAGCTTGGCTCAAGCTTGCACAAAACCAATCACCGCAAACACAGCATACAGATACACAACCACCTCTAGCGCCACATCCACTACCTCCAGGTGCCGATGCATCCTCTGCCTCCGCATGCCCAGTCGATCACAAAGCACGAGAAGCATGGCTCAAGGCGTCGCAGCGGCAAGCGACGCCAGGCGCGGACGGTGAACCAAGTACAGCACCATCAGGACCTGTCCGGCCACGCCTGACAAATCAACGCCTGAGCACGCAAAGAGAAATCTCCACCATCCCGCGCGGATTCAACACACCTACTCCATCTTCCAACAGCGCCGAAGTCGCCGCCTCACCCTCTTTACCAACATCCTCACCACCCACCTCACCCTATGCCGCAGCGACCAAACCACCTACCTCCGCCGCCCACGGCACGTCCACCCCAAATTCCGAATCCGCACCCGGCACCGACATCCATACCTCATCGACCGGCCACTGGGTCTACCCCTCCGAAGCCATGTTCTTCTCCGCCATGCAGCGCAAATCCTACTCCCCCGTCGCCTCCGACATGTCCTCCATCATCCCGATCCACAACGCCGTCAACGAGCGCACCTGGCACGAGATCCTGCGCTGGGAGCGCGGCCGCGGGGCAGCTGCGTGCGGCGGACCGAAACTGGTCTCCTTCGAGGGCGACGCGAGTAAGCTGAGTCCAAGGGCGTGGTGGCTGAGCAGTGTGTGGGGATATCAGAAGCCGTTCGATAGACATGATTGGGTGGTTGATCGGTGTGGGAAGAGAGTGGATTATATCATTGACTTTTATGAGGGCAAGGGGAACGGGGCTGGGGCAAAGGAGGGTAAGCAGGCGGGACCGGGTCCGAGCTTTTATTTGGATGTTAGGCCGAAGCTGAATAGTGTGGAGGGGGTGATGATGAGGGTGCAGAAAGCTTTGGGGTGGGATTGAGGCGAGAGCAAGCAGGACACGCCAAAACACGACATCATCGTCAAAAGTTGAAGAAGACAGGGTCTATGTGTCTCCACAATCGGGACAGGTAGGATCAGGAGATGAGCTCCAGCAGCCCGCTGCCAGGCCTGAGGGACCTCCTCGGATCTGCTCAATTCAATTATCACTCTGTTCTTGAAGTCCACGGCACTCTCCTGAAGGAATTTCCTAGAGTCTGAGGACGACAAACCAAGACCTCTCTATCTCGTGACATTCTTATCATTATAATCTATTTCGCTCCGCTCCTTTGTACAACAAATCAACATTCAGCATCAGCTCGAAAAGCTATACCTCAAGAACTCTCCCATTGCCCTCAAGCTCTCCCACCTCACACTTTCATCCTCACTCTGCATAAGCTCCACCAATCTCCCCTTAATTCCCAACTTCTCCAACGCCTGCTTCTTCTCAGGCACCTCCTTGATCAGACACGCCACATCATTGCATCCAATTGCCAAGACCTGCTTATCGGCATCCCAACTTTTACCCAGGATCTCCGCCAACTTCTTGACCAGCGCGCCTTTGTCGTCGTCGAAGATCTTGCGGGCGTTTTCGTGCCAGAAGGTCGGGTTGCGGTGAGGGGGCGACCATCGGAGGTGGCCTGATTGGATTTCCTGGGCGTACTCGTCGAAGGTGGTTTGCGATTTGGAGAAGTCGTCGAGCATGGATTTGAGATTGTCGACGTCTTCTAGGAGGTCGGGGTCGGTGAGATGGCGGCCTTTCAGGTTGGAGAGGAGGGCGGGAAGACGGGCTTGCACAGCGGCGGGAAGGAAGGTGGATTTGTTGGAGGCGATGAGGTTGGAGAGGGTGGATATGAGAAGACGGGTTGTCTTTTCTTTAGGTGAGATTCGGAGGAGGCTTGTGTAAAGAGTGACGATGTCGTGGTCCCTAGGATGAGTAAGCGTTATGGATGTCGCAAATAACCAGAAAGACAGATCTTACTCGTCGAGCCCCTTTCCAATCATGCTGCCATCAAAACTTAGTTGCCAGAATACCAGCAAGACGTGATAAAGAAGCTGAAGTCCAACATTGCCGCCTAGTCTAATATCTGTCGCTGTAGTTCGGATGCTTGCACTGCCGTTGAATAACGTCGAGTCAGTGTCCTTCATTGTTCCTGCTGCCGCATGCAGAACTTCCATCAAAGGCTCAACAGTTTGTTTCCGTTGACTCCAGAAGATCTCGCGGGACTTGTGCGATCGTAGTATTGCGGCATATTCTTGCACAGCCACGTCTTGCAGTCCAGAATCTGAGCTCCCAGCCAAGCCTGAAAGATAAGTGTTGAGCTTGGGGATAGCTTCTTCTGTTTGCGTTGATGCCTTCCCAGAAGCTGTGAGAGCATGCGCAATGATACTGGCGACTACCGCGGAGGTGAGCAGCGCCTTGGGGTCTTCATGGTTGGAGGATTGAGTGAGGAATGGGAAGAAGGGCTTATATGGGTCGGAGTGCTCAATAAGTGCTGTAGTGAAAGCTGGAATATCTGGAGGTAGTTTCAGTCGGTCAAAGTGCTCAGCGATTGTGGAGAAGTAGCAAGATTGGACACACCATCCATCAGGTCACCAATGAGGACCAGCAGATATTGGATGATGTCCTCCCTCTTCGCAGCAGCCTGGAACATGCCATGGACATCTCCATTGCCGAGGAAGAGTGTCACGAAGCCATTTACGTCGCCTTCTATTGTCTGCTTTCGCTGCTCTTTCCGCACTTTATCAATGGACTTTATCTTCTTCAGGTCCGCATCTGTGATCGTCCTAGCTCGGACAGCTCCTTCCCATGATATCGGCCGGGCGCGAATGTTATTCTGCAGAGAAGAGATGTATGCTGGCGGTGCGAGCGACATCTTGGCTGAACTCAAAGCAAGTGCGATTAGGAGTTCAAGCTGTTGATGTAGAGGTTGACGTCGTCGTTTCAGAGTGCTTTCATGATAGCGACCCACTTTGCCGGAGATAGGCCGACAGTCAAGCGGATTTATTTGTTAGAGGTTGCCACTGCCTCATACATCTTACGCAACACAATATGGCAGTCAGTTTGAAGAGGTCGTGGCACGCTGACCGTGGGTCGGCGAACCTTGCGGACAAGGTCTACATCAGGTCGACAAAGTCAGGAAAAGTGCAGAAGATTGTTCGCGAGGTCTACCTCAGACAAGATATCCCGTGTTCGTCGAAGCTATGTGCAAGTTGCTTGTCTCAAGCTCCGACAGATTCGCATGATAAAGGTATGTGGTTGTCCAGTTCGACAGGCCTGCAAAGTACTGACACCGATCGCAGTCGTCCCATTCGTGCTGTCAGATCGTCCGCCAAGGAGCAACCGGTTTCCTCAGGGTCACTACCTTGTTCCGGACACGAATGCTTTCTTGACTGGCATGGACTTGTTCGAGGTCGATACTGCTTTTCATGACGTGATTGTGCTGCAGACTGTGCTTGAAGAAGTGAAAAATAGGTCATTGCCTCTCTATCACCGATTGCTGAATCTGAGCAAGAACGAGGACAAGAGATTTTACGTGTTCTTCAATGACTTCAGGCAGGAGACTTTCGTCGTTCGGGACTCTGGAGAGAGTATCAACGATCGAAATGATCGAGCCGTCCGAAAAGCAGTACAATGGTATGGTGAGCATCTGAAAGCGCAAAGTGGAGCAACGCCGGCTGTTATCATGATCAGTGACGACAAAGACAACCTGCGAAAGTCCAAACTTGAGAACTTACAAGCATTTTCGCTCCAGGACTACGTATCAGATCTGCAAGATGGCGCTCGATTGCTTGAAATGGTCGACGAGGCTCGTAGTCAGCGCGTGAATACAGACAAGAAAGCAACGTTATTCTACCCAGAATATCATTCGCAATCAAAGCTACTCACTGGAGTCAACAACGGCACCTTGCATCAGGGAACTTTCAATGTCTCTCCATACAATTACCTTGAAGGATCAGTACATGTTCCTTCGTTTGACAGACCATTGCTCGTGTTAGGCCGAGAGAACAGCAATCGTGCAGTTTCTGGGGATATGGTTGTCATAGAGATTCTGCCAAAGGATCAGTGGAAGGCACCGTCGTCAAAGATACTGGACGAGGAGACCGTGAACAAGGACGACAATGCCGAGGCCGAAGACGGTGAAGGTGTTGTCACAGAGCATGAGAGAAGAGCTCTTCAGGAAGAAGTCAAGAGAACGCACAGCAAGAGTACGGAAGGCCGACCACAACCAACAGCTCGAGTCGTGGGAGTAATGAAGAGAAATTGGCGCCAGTATGTGGGTCATGTTGATCAAGGTTCTGCCAAGAGTGCAGGCAAATACAGCAGAGCACAACAAACAGTCTTTCTAATACCTATGGACAAACGGATACCAAAGATCAGGATACGCACGAGACTTGCAAGTGAGTTGACCGGAAAGCGTATTGTGGTGACGATAGATTCCTGGGATCGTGATTCTCGCTATCCAGTCGGGCATTTTGTCAGGAGCCTAGGTGAACTCGAAGCGAAGGGAGCAGAAACTGAGGCATTACTACTCGAATATGATGTGCAGTATCGGCCTTTCCCCAAAGCAGTCCTAGATTGTCTACCTGAGGAGGGTCATGACTGGAAGGTGCCGCGGAGCCTGGAAGATCCTGGTTGGAAAGGCCGTCGAGATCTGCGAGATTTGGTCATCTGCAGTATCGATCCTCCTGGCTGCGTGGATATCGACGATGCATTACACGCGAAAAAGCTGCCGAATGGCAACTATGAGGTCGGCGTTCACATTGCGGATGTGTCAAACTTCGTTAAGCCGAATAATGCTATGGATAGTGAGGCTAGTATGCGTGGTACGACTGTCTACCTGGTCGACAAGCGGATCGATATGCTACCAATGCTTCTGGGCACAGACCTGTGCTCTCTCAAGCCTTATGTTGAACGGTTTGCCTTCTCGGTCATTTGGGAGCTCACACCCGATGCAAAGATTGTCTCAGCAGACTATACCAAATCAGTTATCCGTTCTCGGGAGGCATTCAGCTACGAGGCCGCTCAAGTGCGCATTGACGACAAGTCACAGCAGGATGAACTCACGGATGGCATGAGAGGTCTAATGATGCTGTCTAAAAAGCTACGCCAAGGCCGCATGGAAGCCGGTGCTCTCAATCTGGCCAGTCCTGAGGTCCGCGTGCAGAGCGAATCCGAGACGTCTGACCCAGTTGACGTCAAAATTAAGCAGGCTCTAGACACTAACTCCCTCGTCGAAGAGTTCATGTTACTCGCTAACATCAGCGTCGCCGCTCGAGTGCACGAGTCCTTCCCACAGACCGCCCTGCTGCGAAGACATCCGGCACCACCCAAGACCAATTTCGAGGAGTTGGCAAATCAGTTGAAAGTTAAGAAGGGCATGGAGCTGAAAGTCGATAGCTCGAAAGCCCTTGCAGACTCCCTCGATACCTGTGTCGATCCTGCACAGCCTTTCTTCAATACTCTCGTCCGCATCATGGCGACCAGATGCATGATGTCCGCCGAGTATTTCTGCTCAGGAACTCAAGCTGAACCAGAGTATCGGCACTACGGTCTCGCAAGTGAGATCTACACTCACTTCACAAGTCCCATTCGCCGCTATGCTGATCTCATGGTCCATCGTCAGCTAGCCGCTGCAATCGAGTATGAACAGCCCGATAGCTCAATTCACAGCCGGGCAAAGCTCGAGGGTATATGCAAGAACATCAACGTTCGACATCGTAATGCACAACAGGCTGGTCGTGCTAGTGTCGAGTACTACGTTGGCCAAGCGCTGAAAGGTCGTGTTATCGACGAAGAAGGCCACATTATGAGAATCTTCTCGAACGGTCTCGTCGTCTTTGTGCCACGCTTCGGTATAGAAGGTCTTATCAAGCTCAAAGACTTAGCCGATCCAGAACCAGAAGCAGTCTTTGACAATGATACATACACACTGACGCTGTCTGGTTCCAGAACTGCCAGGCTTGAGCTATTCCAGCAGGTCAAGGTTCGCATCAGTGACGAACAGGAAGAGTCGACAGGGAAGAGGAAGGTCAAGCTCCAGCTACTATGATGCTGTGCGTGACTCAAATATCAAGTACAATACCTCTAGAAGCCTCGCTGGCAAGCATTCTTGTTCTTCATGCATGGTGACGCTTGACTGTCTTGCTTAACATTTGTCGCATGACGTTTCGGAATGTTTCGATGTTTGACTCCTTGTGGCGCTCGCCGTGACCAAGTTCAGGACGCTCTGTTTGTGATACGGTCAGCTAACCTGTTTGTATTGACATAGGAAATATACACAGTTTAAGAGTAGCGTCTGAACTGGATTATCCTACGACACGCTCCCTGGACAGTCTATGCAAACTCCTATCCTCGAATGTATAGGGGCTGAATGTACGTACTCATATTTCCAGCTCCACCAATCCCGTGTGATATCTTTCTTCCTCCAGCCGACACTCTCTCAAGGTAGTTGTTATCAGCTGGAGCTCGGACGTCAGGAGCTGCGGCGGCTGATGATGACGATGTCTCTGCTCCAGCGACATGCACTGGATATGTCCTTTCCGTGCTGGGTGCAGCAACAAGTGTCGAAGCTCCACTTTCGAAGCTTCGCCTGCTGTCACCCACTGCTATCGACATGCCGAGCTCTTGGAAGTACAATCCTTTTCCCGCAGTGGTGATCTTGTCTAGTTGCTCGGCAAGACGATGCAATGTTCGCTTGGCATGCAGATATCTATACTACCGGCCGCATGGTTGTGATGCAGTCAAGGCTTATCAGCGATCCGTATGGCCCGGTCCACCAAACGGTTCCTACCACGAGGCAAGCACAGATAACAGATCCGCAGTTCAAATCGTCCGAAATCGGCCAGAAAATGTTCCCTGGAAATCTAGGACATATCATCGGAACGTCGAGGAAACCAAATCATGTTATTGGTCGAAAGGCTGCTTATCATTTTATCGAGATTATCACTCTTCATGCCAAGAGGGCGCGGTAAGATGATCATCCCTGACACGCTGTACGATTTCTCCACGCAAGATTGTTTCTCCATTTGCGGGCAGAAGGCTTATATAGAAGGCTTGTGTCAAAAGTCTTGGTCATACAAGCAATACTGTTTCATGTTGCAACTCATGGCGAGAAAGGAGTGTCAACTGCATCTCGAACCTGCAAATCTACTGACCTCGCTTCGACTGTATCATCTACATAACAAGTTCATGCTGATACTGCCAGTGATTAAAATGACGGTGGTACGATATATGAGACTGGGCTTATCTTTTGGCGCGAAGCCCGTTTCTCGCGGACGGCTGTCAAGCGCCGACCACAGCTCGAAAGATAAGCTCGACGCCTATGAGCTCTTTGATACGACCTTCTTCCACGAGCACAACCCCGCGAGCATTGCTGTTGAGCTTATCCACGATGGCCTAGCCATGGTTGGCTTCGATTTGCATGAAGCTAGACAGTCTGGTAGACGCAAGGTGGTATACTGCCGGCGCCGGTCTGGCGCCGATCTGTTTATATGTATAGTGATGATGTCCGCCCGTATACTTGGGAATTCTTCTGTCTTGCTTCATTCTCTTTGTGAAATAGTACCGAGCACGAGGCGTCTCACAGCTTGCTCAGGACGTGGCTTGAGGTTCTACGATACCAGAACATAAACACGGGCAGAACCACTACGGCACTCCCCCCAGGATCTCCAGACTTTCAATCTGTGACTGTGATCACAACGATATACTCCTCAAAGTCTAGCAACAATCACCAGTCAGCATGGGTTCCCGCTTCTTTCCCACCCAGGAGGGTCATCACCTGCGCATGAAGAGACACATGGACATGGGCATCATCAAACGACAAGAAATCGACACCAGTGAAACGCCAACATGGCTGATCCAGGGTGATCAAGCATGGCAACTGACAGCAGCCACTCTCGTCGCCATGCAATCCGTACCCGGTCTGGTCTGCATGTATGCCGGAATCGTGAAGAAGAAGTGGGCCATCAACTCCGCCTTCATGGCCTTCTACGCCTTTGCAGCCGTGCTCATCTGCTGGACCGTGTGGGCCTACAAGATGGCCTTCGGTACACAATGGGGTTCTTTCCCACTGCTTGGTGTGCCAGGTCCGGTCATCTCCATGGACTGGGAATTGCGCGCTTCTACACTACCTGCGGCGAATGTCACGGAAAACTACAATCAGGCTACCATGGTGTACTTCCAATTTGTTTTCGCAGCCATTACTGTCGTGCTTATTGCTGGTTCTTTACTCGGCAGGATGAACTTCCTGGCGTGGATGGTGTTTGTTCCTCTCTGGCTTACGTTCTCGTACACTGTTGGTGCCTTCTCTGTATGGGGCGGTGGCTTCCTCTACACTTTGGGCGTTATCGACTACTCTGGCGGATATGTCATTCACGTTTCGTCAGGAACCGCAGGTTTTGTGGCAGCTTATTGGCTAGGTATTTCTTTCCCTTTTTCCTCTTCTTTTTCTTCTTTTTTTTTCGAAACATATACTAACCGGTTTATTCTAGGTCCTCGTACGCAGCGTGACAGAGATACTTTCTACCCTAACAACTTACTTGTTGTGCTCGTCGGAGCTGGTATCCTGTGGGTTGGGTGGAACGGTAATTTTTCCTGCTTTTAGGAGTTTCAGCGACAATAACTGACATTCTCACTTTCCAGGCTTCAACGGTGGCGACCCATACGCTGCATCCCCCGACGCTGGTGTCGCTGTCCTCAACACTAACCTCTGCACCGCCGTCTCCTCCATTGTCTGGACACTCCTCGATATTGCATACTGTGCGCCTCCTCTCCTACACCCGGCATGTTCCATCACTAACCCTCGCCTCCAGTCAAGAAACCCTCCATCCTCGGTGCCATCGAAGGTGAAATCACCGGCCTCGTCGCCATCACCCCTGCCGCCGGTGTCGTCGCCGGCTGGGGCGCCTTCATCATCGGCATCTGCTCCGGCTCCATCCCCTGGCTCAGCATGAACATCCTCGGACGTACCAAGCCCTTCCTCGCCGTCGACGACGTCCTCGGAAACGTGCACTCCCACGCCATGGGCGGCCTGCTCGGCGGTTTCCTCACCGGTATTTTCGCCACGGTGCAAGGCTGCGAGGCTTTCGGTATCACGAACCCTGGAGGCGCGATCGATGGGAACGGAAAACAGGTGTGGATCCAGATTGTGGGCGCGCTGTTTATCATTGGATTAAATATTGTCATGACGAGTTTGATCATGCTGTTTATCAAGTATGTGCTGCGTATTCCGCTGCGCATGCACGAGGATCATCTGGCTATTGGTGACGACGCGATACACGGGCAAGTCCCCTCCTTCCAATCCTTCTCTTTTCTCACTAACAAATCACAGAGAGGAAGCATACGCCCTCTTCTACGAAGGCCAACGCAGCCACGAAGACCGCGAATCCGACGACACCAAGTACGATGCTCACAGCACGCACGGCAGCGGTATAATCACTGGTATCACCGGCCACTCGAACCCAGTGCCAGGAATGGCGCAGGAGGACAACCACGGCGTGGGATCTGGTCCTGGAGGGGCCTACAACGAGGAGGAGAAGATTGACCCGGAGGTTGCAGCTCAGAATCATGATAATCAGATGGGTTCGGGGAATAGGAGACCGTTGAATGGAGGGCTTATGTAAGTTTGGAGGGGATGACAGGAGGGGGAATGTGTATGATAGTCGATTTTGGTCTTGAGTTTGGGGAGGGGTTGTGGTGTTGTCATTGATATACCCGAGTCTAGTTCTTAGCAGGGTGGTGGTTTTAGCGTGTCTCTGAGCAGCATGCATATTCACATTCCTATTTCTGATGATGGTTACATTTACCATCCGCTTCTTGGAGGCATGACAGAACCTCTTAACCAAGAGGGGAGGGCCTTGATCTTTCTAGACGGATACTTGAGGGCTATTCCTCGAACATCAAAGTACCATTTACTGGGGATGGCTGAAGCCTTCGAGGGCAGGGGAGTGCCGTGATGAATTGACTCCCCGAGACTGTTCCTCATTGGCGAAGGTATTCCTTCCTCAAGGCATATCGGCGCGCTAAGCATTTCTACTTGGGCATGGTCGGTCCTCTTAACTTAGAGGAGAGTACCGTGCATCAACAAAGTCATGAGGTAGGAGGGATAGATACAAGATACAGCCAGCTTCACCAGCGAAGTCATGTCTTGTTGAAGAACTTCATTAATCGGCTTGGCCAATGACGCTAAGCTTGTATGACAAAATTCAGGCGAGGTATTCCGGCACAACATCGGCGACGGCAAAACACTCTGCAGATCTGCCGCTGCTCCTCAGACGACATCTCCAGCTTCGTGCCCACGGGGAGAAAGAGGGGAATGACAAGATCTCCGCTCGATATGCTCCACACCCCCAGCAGTCTAGTGATGGCCGAAGCCCTTCGACGAGACTATGAGTCCTCTCATTGGCCATTTCAGGACCATAAGATGGCACATCTTCGGACCGTCATCTTCTCCCACGCAATTATGACATGCACAAACTCCCTAGCTCGATGCTGTCTTGCCAGCATGACGCCCGGTGTGACCTTTGAGCGAATAGTGACCTTGGATCTTGCTTGGAAGACCCGAGCGATCATGTCCTTGCTTCCCCCTCATCACGCGCTCGACGACGCCCCGCTCGGGGTTGTCCCACTCTCGCTTGCCCGCGATGACAAAGAAGTTGTGATTTTCTCGATGCAGCACCGTGTCATGGCAAGTGATGCTCTGCTATAAGTCTGCAAGATCTCCCCCTACCTTCAGCTTGCTCTGTATCTTTCTTGTCCGTTTTCCCAGTATATTCATCACTCGCGAAAATGAAGGTCACTATCAACCTTCTGGCAGCTGGACTGTTTCTCCTCTCCTCTGCTGATGCTCAGGTGAATCCATTTCCCGGTGACCCATTATCTTATGGCGAGAGTGACCCAGTGTACCCAAGTCGTGAGTGCTACGATATCCGCCAGGTCCTTTCGTACCATCACTGACTGCTGATAGCTGTCGGAACTGGAGCTGGTGGCGGAGCACGATGGGCTAGTGCCTTCACCCAGGCCAAAGCCCTCGTGGCACAAATGACGAACGAGGAGAAGAACAACATCACCTACGGTCAGACCGATACCTCCAACGGCTGCTCCGGTGTATCTGGTAGTGTCCCTCGTCTTGGGTATCCTGGTCTATGTCTAAATGACGCTGGCAACGGTGTCCGCGGCACTGAAGGCGTGAACTCTTATGCCAGCGGGATCCATGTTGGGGCCACCTTCAACCGAAACCTGGCTTATACTCGTGCACACTACATGGGAGCCGAGTTCAAGGCCAAGGGTATCAATGCAGCGTTGGGTCCAGTGGTAGGGCCTCTGGGACGTCTGGCCGAAGGTGGTCGTAACTGGGAGGGATTCAGCAATGATCCATACCTTTGTGGACAACTCACGTCTCAGACAATCACTGGTCTTCAGGAGTCGGTCATTGCGACTGTCAAGCACTTCATCGTGAGTGCTGTCATACCTAGCTGGAGAGTGCCGAAGGAAGAGTGGCTAACCAAGCAATAGGGCTACGAACAAGAATCATACAGGAATCCAGAAGGAAACCAGTCGTCCATCAGCACGAATATCGACGACAAGACAATTCACGAATTGTACCTATGGCCATTCC
>Ga0058698_10000663_pt1 | contig 18119 bp, 19 predicted proteins | sample AgamicAsSfe_FD_67288 | JGI IMG/M metagenome (GOLD analysis project Ga0058698, IMG submission 67288) | Agave microbial communities from Guanajuato, Mexico - As.Sf.e | ecosystem: Host-associated > Plants > Phyllosphere > Phylloplane/Leaf | place: Guanajuato, Mexico | collected 2012-05-30
ATAACTTTTTAAGTCTATTCTTCTTCCTTCTCCTTATAGGGTTTCTTCTAAAATTCGATAACCCTATTTACAGCGGTAGCTTAGTTCTAGATCTATTCGATCTTTTCTTATTAAAGTATAAGTTTCTCTTTAACTTCAGCGGTATATCTAGTTAGGTTACGAAGGTAGACGAGCTAATCGTTATGGAACTAAGTAACGTGTTCGGCGAGTTCATTAGGGGAGTTAGTTCTAAGGGGGGGTTTCGGGCGGATAGCTATTTCGAACGTAGTTATACTAAAGGTAGAAGCTACGTAATATTACGGTCGGTCTTACGGCGGAAGGTAGTTAGCGTAAATACGGGGAAACGGTTTAGATTTAGTCAGCTACGGAGGTCTTATCTATCGGTATAGGTTAGGCTATATAACGAGGACGTAGCTTGAAGAGCTACGTTACTAACTACGGCGGCAATAGATAAGGTTAAACCCGCGGTTTAACCTTCCTTTCCTAGCCTATCATGTGCTTCCTGATACGGGAGGCGCGTGTTATAATTAGACCATGTCGTCCTATAACAGATCGAGCTTACTTAGTAAAGTATCTCTAACAACGCCGTAATAGTTTACAGATAGTATAAAGACAAAATAGAGTTATAGAATTAAGTTATAGCTATAATTTAGCTACTAGATACTACTAAACTACCTATAGTAGAACACCTAAGCACTATAGCGCCGGAGCACGATGTCTGTAATAGTTGCCGTTTTTTAGTAATACATCACGATATCTTCTCATTGCTTATATATAGGGTAATATCATACTTCTTCGTTTCTGATATCGGGTTCAAGATTGGGAACAGACGGTCCACCCTACGATAACACCACCCGACGATAACTCATGTGCTGCGCCCGGGACCGACGACGTCGCATCGCACTCTCTATCCTCACATTCAAAATCGACCGCTTTTCAACCGTAAGAGGTGAATGTCGACCTAGCGTTCCTGCTGCAAAGCACACATGACGCCAACTCCCTATTCATAAGGGAAAGAGGATCCCGTGCTACATGGTTACCTGTGTTGTCTGGTACGTAGTATTGTACTACACTTCTTCCACGCAAGCTCGTCCGTCTTGAGAGTGTGATGTAAACCACCACTGCGTCAGCGCCTGCTCCGTCTAGCACTGTCGCACTCTGTGCCGATGCTGGAAACAAGAAAGCTGCTGTCGCTGGTATCGTCAGTATCCTTGCTGGACTTGCTGGTGTTGCTCTAATGTGAGCTGTTGTAATGTCAGAGTCGGTAGAGCATGCAAGCGGTGCAGAGTCAGGGACTGGGAGCCTGGCATGAGCTAGATGCGTAAACATCGAGCGGATTTGACCCATGGTGTACATATCTATCGAGCTGAGCTGCGGAATCGTCAATAATGAAATGGTAGTTGCACAATAGAGGAATCCGAAATAATTTGGCTTTGTCTTTCTTTCCACCTTTGTCAGCTCATAACCAATCTTTAGGCATTCCCACACCATGTCCATCATCATCCTATCACCAGACCCTGATTCCACAAACCTCCACCTCTCCAGCCTGTACCTTCACCCTCTTCCCAAACCACGACTGTCCGATCGCCTGTACCCAGGCGACATCGCTCACACCCCAGACATCCAGTCCCATGTCAATCATGTCCTCCCTCGTAATTACCACTTCAGTGTCGATACCAGCATTGGCCACTTCGACTGTGCCCGAACTAGCTCTCAAAGGTGCCGTCTCGTCGTCTTGCCCGTCCTCAACCTCGTCGTGATACGCCTCGCTCGTTGGGCTGCCCTCATCAAAACGCACTTTCAACACATCCCAAATCTGTTTCGTGCAAGCGCGGAAATACGCTTGCACAAAGTCTGCTGTTCGAGTAGCACCAGTAGAAGCAACCGTGGCGGCAGATAAGATAGCCTCATCACAGTCGTGCATGCGCTCGGAGGCGAGGGCAGTGCGAGCAGAATATCGTGCGAGGCTTGCGGACCAGGAACGTGGCTCGATTATGGTAGACGTGTTGGAATGAGAGATTGGGGCGAAGGGGTCAGGGGTGGGACTGGTTGCAGCAGCAGATGCAGAGAGGAGGTGCGTGCGATCGTCATCGGCGTCGTCTGTGTGATGGTCCGTGTCGTCAGCTTCTCGGTCACTAGCAGAAGGTGCGTTCTGCATCTTGCTGGACAGGTGCTCGACGAGCATTTCCCAACGTTGCAGATCTCGGTGCGTTGCTAATAAGGCTGTTTCTGCAGTGCTGGTAGTTGATTGAGCTACTGTTGGCCAGACACCCTTCGAGGAGTGTGGTGTTACTGTGTTCGCAAGCTTGATCCGAAGTTCGGATAGTTGTGTCTTTGTGCTGAGGAGCTCGTCTGACGTGCATGCGATCCAGCCACCTTGCATTGTACTGCCAGCATCTACCTGTACGTCAGGATCGACACCAACCCATGCTGACGAGGTGCTGAGGGCTGGGATATCGTGTACGCCTACAGTATACAGTGGCCTCAAGCATGAATTTTCTTCTGGAGCGCCAATTTGTGCCTGTGGAGGTATAGCACTACACTGGGACAAGAGATGTACTGTGCATGTCAGTCGAGATTCATAACCCGGGTGAATCGTGTAATTATACCGAAGCGGCAGAAGGGCAATAGCGGAGGCTGGCTGATCAGCAGGATACGTTTCCTCAATAAGCTAGCTCTGTATATTGGGAATAGCAGCGGCCCCAGAGTCTGTAGCATACTCAAGCCCGAACGGGCTAGCTCATCAGCACGGTTCTCGAGGGAAGCTGGGGTTAGGGTCTCCCTTGCTGCTGAGATACTACTCGTCCAGAGCTGGTCGAGTGCTTGAACGATAGCTCCAGAGCTTAGTGCTTGCCTTGACGATGCCATGACAATCAGAGGTTGAACATATGGCACTTGAGTGATCCGAACTCACTTCGCTAGATCTCGCAATGTCTCAGCATGGACCCATACCGTATCATGTTGTGTCAAGACCCCGACAGAAACGAAGCGAGCATTACGCTCTGCCTCTGGAGCCTCGCCACTGCAGAATGCAGCCAGGCCTTTTTGCTCATCATGCACGAAATAGCTGAAACGATAAGACACTAATTGACAGCACTGGATGCAGGACATACATCAGATCTTCCTTCACGTTGTGCAGACCAGATGGCAGACATTTGAACTCTATGATGCCCTCTAGCTCTTCTGTGGACGTGTCAGAAGCTGCCAGGTGGATGGCAAATATGGTCAGGTCACTCACGCGCAGGGTCTCTCGTCCGATGCCATACTAGTGTGTAACCTTGACGATTGTCAAACTGGACGAGAAACAGTGCCGTGATACCTGGCACTGGCACTGGCACTGGCGTAGGCAGTTGCATGGTGTGGTCGTTCCATAGTTGAGCTGAAGCAGCACTTCTCGGTAGTGACATATAGGCTATCACATTCTAGCCTTATTCGGCTTGCGAGCAGCCGGGTAGTCTGGGAACGAAGAACGACGGGCCTCCTTCAAAGTTTCGCCACCCGCGGATACTGTAATGACTTGCTGCCACGGCACAAGAACACTATTGACTACGAATAGGTGTGCTATCTGGGAAGTCTGGGAAGCGGACAAGAGCACGCGAACGCCGCATGAAGCCCAGACAGCAGGATCAACTACGATGCGATCGTTCTCAGGCGCAAAATGCCCGGCAGACGAGCGCAGGGCTTCATTTGATGGAGAAGGCTACAGTACTCAGGAGAGAGCAATGCAAACACTCTTAATGCCTTCTTTCCTCCGTACGGTGTGTACGCGGGAACAACTTCTCTTGCACGAGAGCTTCACCCAGCCCTGAACATGACAACATCTGAGGCTATGCGACTTCGAGATCATGAGAGCACATAACCGGAAGTATTGATACCCGTCGAGACTGATATGTTCGCCGTGTCCTCGATGAAGATGCGACCATAGTATTGACCATGGAAATTGTCAGCTCGTCCGTTCGACCAACGGCAACGGCTCTTATCTCTTCAATGAAAGATGGCTGGTAGCCGCTGGACGGCACGCTTCCCTTTCCTGTGCCACTGGCTGGGTGCTTGACGATGCCGAAGTGGTCTGCGCCGCAGAGAGTCAGCGTGGAAATATCTTGATAAGAAGTGTCCTTGTGCTTGTACAAGCTGCCTCCAGTGTTCTTGATTGATGTGGGTGGAATGACCAATTCTAGATTGTCGTAATTCTTCGAGTAGTATGCGGTGAGTACACTGCATCAGACGTCAAGATCGTGCATTATCACTACTCGGCGTGGCTCACTTATTATCAAAGTCTAGTCAATGGACTCACATAACCCTCCTGTCTCAACTGTTAAATCGGCCTCAGAACACTATCCGTGTCCGGATGCAGGAAATAAGCCAAACAATACCGCTCTGATCTCCCGTACTCTCGATTGAACTTCGTAGTCGAGGAGACAGTGCCACGTTGTTTCAGTCGCCTAGCAGTCCAGGGTACTATCATGTCATCTAGTCTGGTCAGTGCAATTCTAAATTGTGTCCAGAGTAGACTCAATTCTTCAGCATATTTATGTTCACCAGTATCACATTACTGTATACCGGGGCATCCGTCCACTCCTCATCCAAAGACAGCGTCGGCTTTACACCTCAGCGGCCTCACCTGCAGTCCCCCAGTCCTCTGCTGGACAGCAGCGTGATCGAGCCTCGATTGGCATGTGACGAGATTCGATGTCGAACCACATCGCCCACCTGCGGCTTGGGATGATGCATAATCTCGAAGTTTGACAAAATTCGCTATTCAGCGATGATGCTGCGCCGCAAAGTATGTGGGTGGCAGACCAGGCGCTTCAGCCATATACTCCAGTATGCGTGTTGCGAGTGCCTAGCACTGTTCTTGATATGCACGCAGTCTGTCTCGGGTCCCAGCTAGGACAGGTGAGAGGAACTGAAGCAGCCACTTCGTCGCTCGACCACTTATTCATCGAGTAACTCTCGCGTGGATCTGATTTCTGATCGCCTGCGCCTTTGTTTGCAGAGGAAATGGTGCCGGCGGCTTCCGGCTCTATGGTTTATCGATGTACAACAACCTTATAGCACCCTACATTCGAGCGAGTGCGAAGCAATGAATATAGGTTGCGATCTACTAAGGATCCTGTGTACAGTGTCATGGTATGGCAGCTATGAAATGCTATGCCGTAGAGAACGCGCTTACCAAAAATGGAAGCTGTTTTCTGAGTACAGACGTCCTGAGTTTGGTCTATCTCTTGGACAGAGTGGTGCTGCTATTGTTGTTGATCTGGGGTTAGGCATCCTTTGTCCGGCTTTCACTGGTCAGCTCGGTCCAAAGGTAAGCTTCTTCCAACGTCCACGGGCATTTTTTGACATACATAGCTATTGGCTGATTAGAAAATAGCTTAGTCTCCGCGCGATGGCTTACTCACGATATAGGTGGATGTCTTCCTCTCCACTGACTATACCGTCCTTTGTACTTACCACTCGACAGGCTTCGCATTCTGGGATGCGAAGCTATGGAGTGTCCTGAACATCGTCATCCACGGCGGTTTCGCAGTCCGCAACGTTGTGGTCGTAGGCTAGGTACTTTCAGCGGTATCCGACTTCCGCCTCCGCATAACCGTAGGCATTGAAAGAGCAGCATCAAGTCCTAGCATAACGAGTACCCTGTTGACGAAATATCTAAAGGTCATCTTATCCATCTTATCCTACATCGTGTCGATCTTCGGCTACCCCGTCATCCACACCTTTGAGAAATACTTCTGGATCATCAGCATCATCCTCATGCTCGTTCTGGTCGGCTAAACCGCGCCATTCGTCGTGCCTAGCACACCTGGCGGTGATACTGGGCTTACGATGGCCGGCTCATTTCTGTCCTTCCTTGCCATCAATTTTTGTGTGTCTCTACCCGCTATCTCTGCCAACAGACCCTAGCTAATGAATTTCTAGCCAACGGCTCCGGCTGCTGCTCAATGGCAGCCGACTACTACGTCAACTACCCCTCTGAGACCAAAGGCTGGAAAGCCTTCGCACTAACCTGGTTCGGCCTCTTGGCACCTGCCGCTTTCACGACCATCGTCGGCGCTCTTCTCGGAAACGCCACCATCACCGCAGCATATCCTCCATATTCGGACGCATACAGCACCGGCGGCCTCGGCGATCTTCTGCTTGTAGCATTCCATTCACTGGGCTGGTCCAAGTTTTGTCTCGTCATGTCTGCTTTCTCGAGGCCTGGGAACAACATCCTCGTGCTATACAGTATGGGCTTATCGGTGCAACTACTCGGCGACTTTTCCCACGCTGTGCTGAGATTTATTCCGTCGCTGGTTGCCACTGTTTTCGTTGCTGTTCTTGGCATTGTTGGAAAGGAACATCTGTCTGATGTGATTAGCGATTTTATATCGATGTTGGGCTATTGGACGATCTCCTTCACAGTGATACTGCTAATCGAGGATGAATGGTTCAGGGGGACTGATGGGTATGACATGGCTGCGTGGGATACTCCTGTCCAGCTACTGTGGGGGATTGTGGCAGTGTTAGCTTTGATTACCGGCTATTGTGCAGGTGGAATTCCAGGCTGTGGTCAGAATTGGTGCATCCGCCCTATCGCAGCAAGGATCGGAGACTATGGTGGTGATGTGGGAATTTAGCTCTCTGAAGTCTTCACACTTCTTGTATACCCTATGGCTAGGACGTTGGAGAAGAAGTACACTGGGAGATAATATAAGGGACTGGCGATGAGTGACCCTAGCAGCGAGGACGAGGTTCTGTCTCCAAGTCAAGGGTCTCGTCTTTGTACTAATGGGTGTGTCATAACTTCGCATTATCTAGAGAAGGGCATACCTTGTATGTATTATGGACCTTGATGTGGCACGGTTACGTTACTGTGTTGAAACATAAGTCTGAGCAGAAGCCTTACGACACTCTCCCCGAAACTTTCCCGAACTGATGTCCTGCGACTGTATCTCTATGAATCCCTTCCCACCTCCCAGATCCCATCTCTCACCTCCCACCGTCCTCTGATTCATCTGATTCATCATCGGATAGCGCCAAATACTCCCCAACGTCCACCAGACCCCTTCCCGACCAAGTCATTTCCTCAATCAGCCTCTGAATGACAACTTCACAGCTCATCCGCAGTCTTTCCTTGAGCTGCGCATCCCTCAACGTCATGCGCGCAAATGCTCCGTGACTGGTGTCGAAGTCAAATCGTTTGAGGCGCCGCCAGATTGTGTCGACGGCGGGGACGCCTAAGGGAATCATGTTGGGAATGGACCACATGAAGCTGTAGGTGACCTGGCCTCGTGGGCGGGGATGGGGACTGTGTGCTGACTAGAAGAAGAGGACAGGGGTCAATTGTGCGTATAGGGAAGCACTTGTGAGTGTACAGTATTGATCCAGGTGATCCAGCGCAATACAAGAAGCACCACGTGCATTCGCTGCTTCCCATCCTTCACTCACCGGCACAGTAACCAGCCCATCCGCCACGAAAATCGTCTTCTCCCAATGCAGCACGACCTGTCCGTCAAAGTGTCCCCCGATCTTGATCGCCGTGACGCCCGGCACGATTGTCGTTGTGATGTCACGCAACGATTGCAAATCAGCCTGTTGATAAGGTCTTTGACAGAGCCAATGGGCGTCTTCCGAGGCAATAACCACCGGACACTTGAAAGTGCGGGCCCAGGTCGCGTACGTGGTGTAGTAATGTGGATGCGATATCACGATGGCGACGAGGCCGCCTTTGGAATTGATCTGAATGGTGAGCTCAGTCAGTCATGTGCACAGCATGCTAAAGCCTCGTGATTGCGGAGACGCACGAAGTCAACAGTCTCCTCATCGAGCAGGGCGATAAGGTCCCAGAGAACGTTACCATGTTCAGTCTGCAGCAGCATGGCTCGCTGGCCGATGCCGAACTTTGGTTCTGTGGCGATGGACCAGATCCGCGGGTCGACGTCGTCGCCGGTGAATGTGTTGTGGTATTTGGGGCCTTGGCTGGATTTCATGGTCGCGAGGGTTGTCCATTGTTGGCCGATGGGGGGAACGAATTGACGAGGGTCGTCCTAGGTGGCATTAGTGGATCTGTGGAATTGAGATAGTGTGGTGAGGGTTTGGAGGTGATGTTCAGCCTGATCAGATGATGTAGTTTCGATAACACGAAGAGGGGGAGGTACGCGGTCTGAATACAAGCCAGTCTCGAGACAATCTTGATACAACCAGCACTTCTCCGACGACTTTGCCGCGCACAATGCACAAGACACAACAGAGCAGGCACTTACGCATATCTTGCATTTACTTGGTGGCCCACCCGAGGGAGAGTCATATTGAGAGCCGCACGCCACACAGATTGGGAGGTCTTCACGTATTGTGGTCGAAGTCGCAGTCGCTGTAGGTGTTGGTGCAAATGCATGTGCAGGTGTATCACCAGTTGGGTTCAATAAAAAAGACAGATTCATCATTGAAAGAAAAGAAAAGGTTGAAGGATGCTGACTTTGATGTCGGCATGCACTTCAAGAGCGGGATGATGGCGGGGTAAAAGGATCATACAAGTAGCTTAGGAGTACCTCATTGTCCTTTGGTGTTACATTACGGCGGCCAGAGGTACATCATGACAGCTAAGTCATAGGGGATGTGGTTGTTGTCACACCACGTATCTTAATCTTGTCTCGATGAGGGGCCAAGGAAGGTACTGTAAGGTATGAGGGTACAGTATGATCATCATGCATTATCTGTATCTACTTTTCGCACCGGCCATGGGCATTACATTCATCTCACATTACATCCCTCTTTACCCACTAATATCCTCTCTTCCGTTCGACCACATTAAGCATCTTCTCGCCCTTTTCCAACTTCGTCAAGTTGATGTCCAGGATCTGAAAGCTCCTATCTGTGTACGATTTGCTGATACCCGAAATGTGCGGCGTAATGATCACATTCGGCGCATCCCAAAGCTCGTCGTCTGCAGGTAGAGGTTCCGGATCTGCCACGTCTAGTGCCGCGCCTCGCAGCTTGCCGTCTTTGAGAGCTCGAGCGAGGTCTTTCTGGTTGATGATTTTGCCTCGAGAGATGTTGCTTATGAACGTCTTCCGAGAACTGAGAATCTCGAACTCTTCTTTGGCCAGAAAACCGTCGGTTTGTGGGCTGCGTGTGATTCAGTAAGGCGTGAAGAGTTTGTGGATGTTCTGGATAGGTCAGACTCACGTGAGTGGCACCGCAACGAGGAGGAAGTCGAGATCCTGCTTGAGGAAGTTGTGTAGACTCTTTTTGTCCAGGCCTGCATACTATTAGACCAGGATGAGAACGTGGGAAGAACATGAAGGACACTCACCCGAAAACCACTTCGACGGCACTTCTCCCTCTGGATCGCCAACGCCAGGCACATTGTAATCTCGGTCCTTTTTCGCCTCGGAAGTCTCTTTAGGTGAAGCTGTGAACGCATAGACATCCATTCCCATTGCTTTGCACACTTTTGCAGCTTGTCGTCCTATGGATCCGTAGCTTTTGAGAAGGTTAGCAAGTGCTCGTGACATCTCTTCCCACAGCTACAGTATCCTACCCAAGAACGCCTATCCGTTGTCCCACTGAGTCTCGACTTTGCTGCAACTTCTGCCCAATGTCGCCCTCGGAGACGCCCTTCCAGTCGTGTTCCTTTTGCACGGCATCATATATCTCGTAGTTATAATGCTGCGCATTCAGTAGCGTAGCGATCACCCACTCTGAGATCTGAGGCCCATGTACACCGCTCGAAGTGGTAAGCGTGATCCCCTCTGTCTTCCACAAAGGCTTGTCCACAACCTGGTTGATTCCCGCACTGTAGAAGTGGACCCATTTCAGCTTCGGAGCCTGTTTGCTTGGATCTCCGGGAAAGGTGGCTAGGGTGAAAAGATAGTCTACGTCGGCGTACGTCTCGGGCGTGACTTGGTTCTTTGGTATGCATTCGACTGTGAGGTGGGGGTGGTCTTTGCGGAGTTTCTGTAGGATTTCCTTGGGCTCGTTGTCAAGGATGCAGAGGAGCTTGAGTGGTGTATCTGGACCGCCGCCCATTGTGTTGATGGTTTATGTAGTGATATGGGAGACCAGGGAGATGAAGATGCAGGGAGAGGCTGCTTAGATGCGGGTGGTGGCACTGCCGATGGCAATGCGACGATAGAGGGGGGTGCCATTGGGAAGCACGTCATTGTTGATTGGGGAAGCCTCCCGCCGCCGCTCCAGGAGGGGAAGGAGGGAAGCTGTAAGCACTAAGAGAAGAGACAACATTGATCATCAGCAGCAACAACAACAACACCGATTTTCAACATTACTACCCTGCCATACTTTATCCAAGACTGTTGTCAGTTCGAGGTCGATGCCATTGTGCTCTTGACACCTCCGCATATTCATAGCAATCGAGCACCACCTCAGGACCACGCCCGCAGACCCATAGGAGCCCCGTACAATGTCCTAGATGTCCGTGGTTCTACAACTCACACTTGCAGTATCGCTGCAGAGAATGTGCCATCACCGAATGGAAGGCCGCAAAGGCATCATCAGTCGCTGAACTCAATCTCGGAGTCGTGTCCAAAGACACGAACTACCAGCTCGTGCTCGCCAGGACGCTGCGGTCTTGGAGGCTCGTCGTGCTCCAGATCAACTGAGACCCACCATACAACACGAGGATACGAATCGAGGATGTGCCGGTCCTCCAGCCGCGTAGATTATCGCCGCTCTTTGCCGTTCCAAGTTTCAAGTCTTCGTGTGAGGCTCGCAGCCTGCGTGACAAGAGAAGACATGGGGTTGTGAAGCGATTCTTTGCTCGCGCACCCGCCCCGACACCATCGTATTCTTGCGGCCCCACCTCTATCCCGCTCGTCACCTCGATTCTTGAGGCCGATATATCTCGAGCGAATCCTCCAAGATGCGCGATGGTGCATCTGGTCTTCCCGTCGTCCTGCTGTCCGCCTTGGAGCTGGTCCTCCTTTGCCTAATACACGGGCTATCGCAAGGCTGGTCTTTCACTGACACACGGGCTATTGCAAGTAACGAGTACTTACTAGTCAATCGAATGGCGTCGACTACGCAGGGAGTATCCGCGGAGATTCTGGCAGGTATAGCCATCTATCCACCATCAGTAACAGCTACATGGCCGCCACCAAACTACGTGAATCCGACGCTGCATCCGCCGACCATCATAATATTCAGCGCCATATTCGGCTTCCTGGCTCTAGCGTCAACGATTGGACGACTATGGTCGCGCTTCAAAGTGCAAGGCAATGGCGGCGTAGATGATTGGTGCTTCTTGGCCAGTCTGCCATTCTCGATTCCGCTGGTCTTCATGACGATGAATGCATGCTCGAGATTCTTCAACAAGGTAAATTTTGACTCGCTTCATTTCGCTTTGTTTTTCGCTGATATGACTTTCAGCACTCCTGGGATGTGGAACTCAAGCATGTCGTGACGATGGCAAAGGTAAATTACCAGGACCTCGCCTGTGTCCTAGTTGACAATATACTGACAGGTAGATGCAGCTTGCATGGTGGCTCAAGCTGGAGTATCTTCTCAGTAGTGGCCTTATCAAGCTCTCGATTTTACTATTTTACCGCCGCATAACACAGCGAGCTTCGTCAAAAACTTTTCACACCATAGTCACGGTCATGATAGCATTTCAAGCTGCCACGACGACAGTCTGGTTCTTTCTGACCGTGTTTTCCTGCTACCCAGTCACCACTTACTGGACACGATTCGACTTGGCAAGTCCACCAGCGCATTATGCGTGCCATTTGGATGGTGAGGTGCCACTCATCACCATGAGCGGAATCGCGATCGCGCAAGACTTCATTTGCGCTTCTTTGCCGTTTCTCATCTTGCGGCATCTCAAAGTTACGAAAAGACAAAGAAATGCCTTGTTCTGCACTTTCTCTGTCGCATTTGGAATTTGTGGCGTCGCGGGTATGTGTACATGGATGAGGAGTTCAAGAAGACCAGGACTGACACGACGTCAACAGTTTGCAGGTTATACTACATCCATCTGAGTACGTTGGATCCTGCGTTCGACATCTTAACAGCTTGAATACTGCTAACATTCGTGCTTCAGGCTATGTGACATACGACGTTGCTTGTAAGGAATAGACCCCAATGGTTATCATTCATTGACAACTCCTGATCAATTGTTAGGGTATGCCTACAAGCTCTGGCAGACATCAGTAATAGAAGTGCTCGTAGCTTCCACGGTCTCATCAGTTCCTGCCCTCAAGGTCTTTAGAATCAAGCTGTTGAAAGTGTTTCATATACTTACAAGTGCCAGTTCTTTTTTCGGCATTACTTCGAGGGTACCAAGCCAGAACCAATCTTGGGAACTATACCAGGTGGCATTCACGATAATTACGACCTCGAGTCTGAACAAGTAACCACACACGGCTCAGTGAGGACCAATCTACGACAAATTTACCCCAAGGCGCGGACGAAAAGCCTTGCGTTCACCTCGAATATCAGCGAGGTGAAATCAATCGCGCCGAGCACGTCAGAAGTAACGATCAATACGACTTCGCCGGTGCATCAGACGATGCAGAACGCAGCACCAACGGCAGCCACAAAGATGGAAGCCGAGTGGACGGCCGACGTCGCAGGAATGATCGAGCGTACAGCATCTCGCCAGGAGCGAGAGCTGCGTAGTAGCGGAGTTATTAAAGCAGACCAATGGCAATGGGATGTCTCTGAGTTGCAGGAACGGACACCCTCCCGGCAAGAACGACAACTTCGCAAAGACGGCATTATCAAACAGGACGAGTGGTCATCGATTTGGGACATTGCGGATCTACAAGGACGAACGCCATCGTTTATCGAGAGTCGTTTGCGCAATAGTGGCATACTCGCAAAAGACCAATGGTCAAGTTGGGATGGAGGCAAGATACTGCTGGAAGGCGAAGATGCCCTGGAAAGCAGGCTTGTGGCGGACGGAATCCTATCGCCGCAGGCTGGTCTGAAGGACGATCAGCGAGAGTACTTTACCGGTTTTGATGCGAGCTTTCAGAAGGACGAGGAGTCGGTGCCGTCATAATATACTGTATTACTTATGTTTATATTGCTGCAATGATGAAGAAACGGCCGATCTACCATTATATTACTCCACTCACATTGATACGTATACCTGTCACGTCCATGAAACTCCATGCTTGAGGATTGACAACCATCACTAAGATGAGCTGCTGTCGTCTGAGGTGGTGTTTACAAAGGAAGGAGTCACATGCCATCGGCGTTAGCTCCGGCCAAATCCGTCACCAGACGAGCTCTGAGTCTCAGATGCCCATTATCACCAACAACAATCGCCGCACATTTGCCACATTCTTGCTGAAGTCTACACAGTCTTCTTCCCGTCCGAGACGCGCGTTTACTGCTGAGACTGCTCTTCCGCGCGGCGCGTCAGCCCAAGGAGTCCTTATTCAACATCAAGATCAGAGACGCGCTGTCGTACCTGAAGCTTGCCAGTCTGCAAGTGCATATGCGGACCACGAACTAGCGCTACATGAGTCCTATCCTCCTCTGCACAGCACAGCATTTGCAAAAGTCGCGCAAGACACGACAACGTGATCATCACGGCGAATGTCAGCAGTGCGACGCTCGTTGACGCTCGACCTCCTCGCGCCAAGTCGCAGATCTCCTGAATATATCTTCTGGATATGGACAACTCACACCTTCTTCGTGCGCCTGGGTTGGCCAGCGCGAGCAAGTTGAAGCAGATGACGGAAGCAAAGACCATGATGAAAGTGGTTAGAGAGCGAGCTGAACGCATGAACGTGGATCCTCCTCCTTACAATCTGCTCGAGCTCATTGGAAAGGGCTCATATGGTCGGGTGTTCAAGAGCCAACAACATGGAAAGCGCGGGCTTGTAGCTGTCAAGATTATGGACATCGACTCGTCGGATTACAACGTGGATCTGCGCGCAAAAGACGATGCGATCAAGGATTACACCAGGGAGATCAGTATTCTGCACGCGTTGAAACAAGGCAATGCAAAGAACATCAACATCATCTACGATGCATTCGGATTTCACTCCCAGCTCTGGATCGTCAGTGAATATTGCCCTGGTGGTAGTGTTCACACCCTGATGAAGGCAAGCCCAAAGCCAGGTCTGGAAGAGAAGTACATTGTGACCATCTGCAGAGAGCTTGCTGTGGCCATGAAATGCGTGCATGATGCGGGGATCATCCACCGTGATGTGAAAGCGGCTAATATCCTCATCACGCAGGACGGACAGCTGCAGTTATGTGATTTCGGTGTGTCAGGCATTCTGGAGAACAGCGTTGCAAAGCGAACGACAATCATCGGAACTCCTCAATGGATGGCGCCCGAGATGCATGCACAGTATGGCGTCGACGTTGGTTACGGTACTGAGATTGATTGTTGGGCTTTCGGTTGCACGGTCTACGAACTGGCAACTGGCCAGCCTCCGAACGCGCGGATCCATCCTGATCACATCCACAAATTCCTTCAAACTGCGCCAAAACTGCTGGGCGAGGAATTTTCACCTGGACTTCGTGAATTCGTGGCGTTCTGCTTGAATGTCAGACCAGCTGATCGACCAAATGCAGAAGCGATCCTCAAACACCCCTTCATCTTCAACACGTCGAAGAAGAACCCGACAGTGATGCTGAAAGAGCTAATCACCAGATATACCAATTGGGAACAGCAAGGTGGTCAACGAGCATCATTGTTCATGGCTCATGGTGCAGCGGCCCCAACTATGCTCGCACCAGCAGAAAACAACGAAGATGACGACTGGAATTTCAGCACTTCAGACGACGCAGATTCGGAGTACTCGAATCAGTACAACTCTCCTCCGCGAATTGACCATCGAAAAGCAGACTCATCAAATGAGACGACTCCGAGGCAGCACTATGGTGGGCCAATTCGTGACAGTTCAATCCGAGACAACCCGTTCGTCAAGGCAAACGAGGAAGTGAAAGCTGTCAGAGGTGGGTTGAAGATGGAGGCCATTTTCAACGAGAACCTGGCGCCATACGCATATTCAAACGAGCAACCCGAAGAAATGCACATGTCTGATCTGCCACTCAGAAACATGTCCGTTGGCGATGCGACCAGGGAAAGTGTCATTGATCTGGATGCAGCGTTTGATACTGATGTGCCAACTCTGGATCTTCCTAACCTCCAAACAGTAAAAGCAGTAAAGAATCGCTTCTATGATGACGACGATGACGATTACCTCGAGCCACCTCAAAGTGATCTACCAAAGTATGTCCCACCATCGCAATTCGTCTCGCCACAGCCGCGAGACCCACAAGATCTATCTGTCCCGATGGCACGTTCTGCAACAGAAGGGCAAAGACCGAAGACACAAGAATGGAGCTTCTCTCAGGCTCAGGCAGAGTTCCGCGGACCGATGCTAGGTGCTCAAGTTGTCACAAACGCAGCACCACAGCCATCACTGGCACCGCCTTTTCGTCCAACTCTCAAGCATACCGTCACAGAGCCGCTTGGCAATTTCGGCGACTACCTTCATCCTGCAGTCAGCTTATCAGACTTGGCGGTGGAGCCATCCGATCGTGCTTCAATCATCGACATAGACCAGCTATATCTGAGTCAAGAGAGACCTTCCACCGCTAGCTCGGCGGGTAATTCCGTCGTTACTGACTTCACATCCGACAACCCTTTCTACATGGACGAAGGCGAGGGCGAGGCTGTACCATTTGCCATATCAGGGCGCCATCGTGATGTGAGATCATCCTTTCATCTACACAGTCAATCAGAACCGGATCGTGGTCCTGCTTTCGCAACAGGCCACAATCACTACAAGGGTCAGAGTAGCTTCTCTAGTGATTCAGAATGGGAGCATCGTCCACGACAGCAACGCATCTCAGTCCAGGCATCTGTAGACTCTTTACGCCAAAAAATGGCTGCTGACGCAAACGACGAAGCGAACATGGGTGACTATCTTCAGATGCGTCAGATCTCCCCAACTGGACGTAGTATGAAACAATTACAGCCGAACCCTGCGCAAATGTTGGCTGCATCAAAATTGCCTGCTTTTGATGCTTCTGTGATGATGAAGCCGTCGTCGAAGCCGTCGTCCATAGCAGGGTCTGCGCATAGCAGAAACCAAAGCACTGCGCATTCTTCATCCGCCAGTAGTGATATCAATAAGACGTCCCCGCCACGCAGAGTCCGTACCCCATACAACCGCGAGCAGATGTTCGACTCTGAGCAGGGCTTCCATCATCCTGCGAGCTCTCTCCAGCACGGACATGCCCATCACGATCGGACGAACACGACGAGCACTAACTCAAGCTACCCGCAAGCTCCTTCCGGCAGCAGTTTCTCCAGCTCGATCAAAAGCAACAACACGAGCGGTACACACACTGCAGGCGACAGTTTCAGCGGCGGCACTATCAGCCACTCTCCTGCCAAATCATCCTTTTCGAGCATCGAGTCTTCACGCTACCCCGCCTACTCCAATAACGCCCCTGCCCCAGGCCATAGCGTCTCCGCCGGCTCTGTACTAGCAGCCGCAGCAGCATTCGAGCAACAAGCGCAAGCGTCCCAGCAAACGACACCAGTACCCGCTCATCGTCGCCACCAGATCGAGCGCGCAAACAGCAGCATCGCCAGTATCGGCTACGACCGCGACGTACCTCCAATGTCGGCTTCGTCGGACTCGTTCCGCATGTTGGATACTCCCACAGCCGTGCTGCTGAATGATGGAGTGGGAATGGCTGGAATGGGAATGAGGATGCCCGAGAGTCGATCCGATACTAATTCGACGATCAAGCTGAGGGAACCAGCCAATTATGCACCAGCAGGAACGTCCATGTTTCCTGCGCCGCCTGCAGTTGCTGCATTGGTGGATGGGGCGGATTTGGATGTTGTTGTGGGGGAGACTGGGAGGCTTTTGGGACATCTGCTGATGAGTATGAGGACGATGAGAGGGTTGTTGGGAGCTAGGGCCATTGAAATCAGGTAAGTCCACTCATTCCTGGTGGTGGCAGCAGCAGACAGCGACGGTAAGAGTGGGATGCGAATGTACTACGATACATTCTTGGGCGGGAAAGAGGTTACGGCATGGATTGCGAATAGATACCCCGGGCAGGAAAGCATGCATCAAGATGGCGCAAGTATGTACGATGTTATGAATATGATTATGCCACGGCACTCTCCCTGAGGCAGTCGACTCGAAGTCTCAAAGCACACGTTGCCTTTTTGTTTTCGCTCCATTGCCCGTTGCCGCTGGAAGTGAGCAAGTCGTCGAAGAATTCCGCTTTTTGAGGCCCAAAGGCACTCGACACGACCAGTAATATCTAAACCCGAAAGCAAGGCCCCCACATTGTAACAGCATCGACTAGAGACCATCAACCCGCTAGATTTCGATCTCTCATCTCATGGCACTCTTCGCCCTACAACGCGACGTCACCTGAGGGAGTGGTTACCAGACAGCCTATGCCAGAGCATTCCTGTCTGTAAACACTTAAGATGACCTATTTGCTTCATCATGCCATGGCACTCTCCCCCAACGAGCTCAATCCTGCTTGGCATGCATTTTATAATGTGTATCGTATTGCAGACGTCCCAGTACTGGAACCCTCCTGGACTCGGCCACCAATGACAGCAAGCCAGGTTGCTGACATCTGAAATTGATCTGGTTTCATCCAGGATATCTGGTGGGTTTGCCGTGCTTCGTACATCACGGACGCGTCTGGTGGGATCAGATCAGATTATGTAGGGGAGAGTGGCAGGGGTGTCCGAGGCGCATGTGGTGGAGAAGTACTGTGATCCCTGATTCGAGGAGTGGTGCATCTTGGACGGTGCGAGGGTGAGGTAGAGAAGGATCGCGGCTTGATTAAAGGGGAGAGGGAAGTGCTTGAATCTGTGTGACGTGGCCGTCATGTTGCCTATGGGCATATGACGAGAACTCTGTGAATAGATAGCAGTCACAGTGCGTTTACACGCACTACACGAATAGCCATTCCCAGGTGCTCAAACTTCTGCCTTCTCTTGACCGTGCTATAGACCGCTACAAACCAAGTCTCAACACCCTTCCCTCCAACTCTCTCACCCACCCCTCCAACTCCTCCCTATTCTCCTTCTCTACTCCCTCTTTCTCCTTTCTCCTCTCGCTTTGCCACTCCAAACCCTCCAAAACTCCCCTCCACTTCCCCAATAC
>Ga0058698_10000665_pt1 | contig 17990 bp, 15 predicted proteins | sample AgamicAsSfe_FD_67288 | JGI IMG/M metagenome (GOLD analysis project Ga0058698, IMG submission 67288) | Agave microbial communities from Guanajuato, Mexico - As.Sf.e | ecosystem: Host-associated > Plants > Phyllosphere > Phylloplane/Leaf | place: Guanajuato, Mexico | collected 2012-05-30
CCTTGGGGTGGTGGTGGTGGAGGAGGAGACGGTCGCGGTTTTGACTTTGACGATTTCTTCTGAGTAACTACTGCCGACTGTACATATTCTTCCTGACAACCTTACAGTGTATATAGCAACTTACCCATGTGAACGTTCATATCACGAGACATTCCTGAAGCTACGAATCACTTTCCAAAGAAGACAAGGCAACAGTACTATCGTGCTGGAGAGTGCCGTGGCCATTTGAGCTGGCTATACATGTGGACGAGCCTGGCATGGCGAGCACAGGTGTAGGGCTCCAGATCAAGCAGAGTTCAAAATGCAAGCAATGAATGCAGCTCAGTTAGCAGAGACTGAACACGATCTGTTCTTAATCAATGGTACATACCAGGGTATCCCTATCCAGGTCATCACCATCATGACGCTCCATGCTAAACCCAACCCATCCAACGCCCCGAGACAATCGCGACTTGTTCATACAAAAGCAAACTCCACACCACGATCCCAAGCATCTCACCAACACAGTAGCCCATGCACCTCCCTCTAATCGCCCACCCGATGAATCTGACTCCCCCCATTCGTCAACTGCACCACCTCTCTCCTCTGCATAATCTGCAACGCCTTCCCCAGCGCCTGTTCGCTATACCCCCTCCCACCCACAAACTCACTCCGTAGACGTGCCAAACTCGTCTTATACCCCACTGGCAGCCTCCTTCTCAGCTCCTCCTCGACCTTATTGATCTCGCTCATCAACTCTCTATTATTGCTAAGCCCACCTTGAGCTCCACCGTGCCGTTCCCCGCTCATGGCCGCATCCATCGTACTGGCTAGGAAGAGGCGGATAGCTTCGTCGACGTGGGTTTCGTTGGCGATGGGCGAGAGGGTGAGTTTTGCGAGGGATTCGGAGATGCGTATGATAGCTTCGAGTTGGCGGACTGTGATGGGGATGGTGCTGCGGGCGCCCGCGGCCTGTTCTGAGTGCTGGAGCTGGTTGCGCAGGGCTATGAAGTGGCTGGAGAGGCGCTCTGCTGCGGCTGTGCTGAGGGAGGGGGCGCACCGCTGCTTGCAGTAGGATATGTAACGCTTCATCTTGTCATTGGAGATGGGCACGTTGACGGGCTCGTCCATCGCGCCGCCGCCGCCGTGGCCGTTCATGTGGATGCCCATGACGTGTTTGGCGATGCGTTCGTCGCGGCCGGCGTCGTGTTCGTCGCGGACAATGAAGATCATATCGAAGCGGGAGAGGATGGTTGTTTGGAAGTCGATGTTTTCGCCAGGCGTTTTCATGTCGTCGTAACGGCCGAAGATGGGGTTGGCTGCGGCGAGCACGCTTGTTCGAGCGTTGAGAATGGTGGTGATGCCGGCTTTGGCGATGGAGATGGTTTGCTGTTCCATGGCTTCGTGGATGGCTACACGGTCTTCGTCGCGCATCTTGTCGAATTCGTCGATGCAAACAACTCCGCCGTCTGCTAACACCATGGCTCCTCCTTCGAGGAAGAATTCTCTTGTTGTGGCGTCTTTTTGTACTGCCGCTGTCAGACCGGCAGCTGAGGAACCTTTGCCAGATGTGTAGATGGCGATAGGTGCTGTCTGGTGCACAAATTTGAGCAGTTGCGACTTTGCAGTACCAGGATCACCAAGTAGGAGGACATTGATATCGCCACGTAATCGCATACCATCTGGCAAAATCTTCTTCGAGCCGCCCATAAGTAGACATGCTATAGCCTTCTTGATATCTGCGTTCCCATAGATAGAAGGTGCAATACAGTTCGCGAACACCTCATATAGATCTGGACGTCTACTGAGCTCAAGGAACTCTTGCTCTTCCTCCTCTGTGAATGTACTGTGACCTCGCATGTTGTTGTCAACATCTGTGGAAATGCCCACCGCTCGCACATAAGGGTTCCGGATAGCCACTGCTCCTCCTGCATTCGAGCTCTTCGCGCCTTTGCTCTGAAAGACATCATAGACACCCATGATGGTACATCGTGACCCAGGCTGTACCCTATTCGCCAAATACCGATCAGCATTGATGAGAATATGCCGCGGTAATTCTCCAACCGGCACCTGGTCTGGCGCTTCTTGCAATTTCAATATTTGCTGGTCAATGAATTGACAGTCTTCGTGGACGATATAGTAGGGATCTAGAGGACATTTTGGGGAGTCTTCGTTGGGGCCTCTTTGACGGTCGCACACTCTTGGTAATGTCATCCCACCGAAACCAGAAGTGACTGAAATGGACTTTGTGTGTTGACAGCTTCGACATCTGATCTGGAGTAGTGTGGCTTTGGAAGATAAGGGAGAAGCGCTGATGATGATACCAGGTACACGAACGAGGTTGGAAACGTCCTTCGCGTTGAGGTCTCTGATTGTGGTGACCGCGGCTGTGGAGTGGAGGAGAAGTTGATGCTGCGGGAGGAGGATATCTCTCTGGGTCGGGTAGACGATCTTTTGTGTGCACTGCTTCAGAGCATTTTCGAACTGCGCCAGGTCAGTAGGGCATCATCCCGGATTGCGCAAAGCAAAACGCGAAAGCGACTGACAATAGGTATGATTTCCGCCGGTTCTCGATTCAACCTGCTAGCAAGCTCTTCATTGTATGAGATGAGGTGGGTGATGTCGACATCGCATGAATACCGCTTGACCAGTACATTCTCTCGCAGCTGATCTCTGGTATGGTGTCAGTCGTGGTTCGTGGCTCTTCCCTCATGGTGCCATCAACCTGTAGATGTAGGAGTTGTCAAGGTGGAACTCGAGGATGAAGTTGACCAGCGATCTCTGCGTCTCGCCGACAACGTTGAGTTCGGAGGGAAAGTCGTGAACGCTGACTGTATAGACTGAGCGGGCGTCCATGGTGTGATGTTGTCTGGGAGAAAGTGTCTGCGAAAGCACGCGAAGACGCGTACGATGAAGTCGAAGGTCGCGTACCACTTTACACCAATTGGGTAGTCGCGTGGAGAAACACGTGCTGCGACCAATGATACTGATATGAAACATTGCAGCGCCTGAGTGATGCCCTTCGGTCTGTATGACGGTGACTACTTGATCAAGTGCTGATAAAGCCAGCAGAAGCAACGTGTCACATCAGCTTTATCGACAGACCGCATGCCGCAGCATTTTCTCCACGACTTCCTTGTCCAGCGTCCGGGCGCCCTGAACACAGTCGTCTCAGGTGCGTATCCAAGACATGTCAGCGCCTTCGCAGACGCCGAGACGACAAGATAGCTTCGCAGCCGACTCACCACTCTCTCCCGGTGCAATATCTCCAAGTCCTCGGTCCTCAAGATTCAGCTTCGCGCAGCATGATGTTTCGCGCTACAGGCATGACAGGCGCGAGTCGACCTCGAGCATTGCAAGCTCGATCGGCGGGGTGCTTGATACAGCGCCCCAGTCAGGCCTTGCATCGGTGAATGAGCTGACACAAAACTCTATATTCACCCTCCTCACATCGCCAATAACTCGGACCGGCCTCATCTCACAGAGTAGCTCGAACACACAGCGTGCCCCATCCTCCCGCGACATCCCTCCAGTCACCTTGACTCCCATCCCTCATGTCAAGGCATCCGCATTCTCGTCGTATCTCAGCACTGTTGGCGAGCTATACGAGACATTTCAAAGAGCCAAAGCTATTGCAGGCGAGGGTTCTGATCAGCTGTTCCAGACAAGGCAGGAGGTATCACAAAGGCCACCATTCGCTCGGCGAGAAACTTTCGACTCGGGACCTGCATCTCCCACCGATTCATTGAGGACACTTTCACCACCACCCTCGCCAGTGGTCCGTCGGAAGTCTGGCGGCAAGCCACGACGAGATCCTAACGCAACTACGCCGTTGTCGACAATACCTAATGTCTACTTCGAGGAGAATTTTGAGCTTGAAAATCCGAGGATATTCGATGTGGTCTCAGAGAAATCAGATGTACTGCCCAGGGTGCCCTTGGCCGGTGAGGTAGGGTCAAACGGGACTGTGAAACAGCAACCGGCACCAGCGCGTAAGGCCCTCCATACCAACGCTATCCTGCAGGAAAAGCTATCGTGGTACATGGACACCGTCGAGGTACATCTTATAGCGTCTATTGCTTCGGCGTCAACATCATTCTTTGCTGCTTTGGGATCGCTGAAAGAGCTACATTCCGAGGCCACAGATTCGGTCGAAAGTATCAAGACTTTACGGGCGATGCTGAAAAGACTGAACGAAGAGATGGTGCATGGCGGGCAAGAGGTTGTCAAACTGAAGCGGAAACGCCAGAATATAGCAAAGTTGGAAAGTGCAGTGGATCAATTGTGTCTGGCAATCGAGAAGGCAAAGGAGTGCGAAACATTGCTTGAGTCACAAGACTTGGATAAAGCAAGCGAAAGCATAGACGAGCTGGAGGCTCTTGTAAATGGACAACCAAGTCCACATGCGTCACAAGTGGTGCAACATCCTCGGCGAATAGACCTCCGACAGCTGAAGGCTTTAGAAGGGATATCAGGCGGCATCGTGCAGCTCCGATCGCAAGTTGGACGTGGGTTTGAGGGAAAGTTCATCGATGCTCTGCTCACAGATTTGAGACAACATGTCGAGAGTGTGCCACCAAAAGAGACACTTCATAGATGGGCATCAAGCTCGATCCGAACACGAGGGGATCAAAACCGGACTAAACCTGGACAGCCTGCGTATCTGAAAAACAATGATTCACTCCGCCCAGCACTGGTGACAGCATTGGCTGGTCTCAGCTCAAGTGGTCTTGCTTCGAGAGCCGCAACAGCGTATAGGGAGGCCATCATGCGTGAGATCAAGAGTCTCATCCGGCGGAGATTACCTAGCTCCTCAGATGATGACACGGAATCCATCACTTCTACATCAACACGAAGCACTCGTCGCTTGACACAGCAGGAGAAGTCTGCAATACTCGCACGGAATCTCAGAGCGCTTGATGGTGCGGACGCAGAAGCTTTGTTGATAGCAGTCTACACGTCTGTTGGAGAGGCTTTACGCCGACTTGGACAACAAGTCAAGGTTCTCCTGGATGTGACAATCAGTATGGACCCGCCTGGACATTCACAACCTGGAGCACGGCGACCAAGTTCTGCTATTCGTGATGAAGTGACGCAAGCTCTGGATCTATCTTCACTGCTAGGACAGGCTGTAGATGTCGTTCAGAATCAGATCACCAAGGTGCTCAAGGTCCGGGCTGAACAGAATACACATCTACCATCTGCACAATTCTTGAGGTTCTTCACCTTGAATCGGCTTTTTGCAGACGAGTGTGAACAAGTATCTAGTCGTGCTGGGGAGTCGCTTAAAGATGTGGTGACTTCTCAAGTACGAGAATTCATACAGGTAGCAGCGGATAATGAGAAGCAGGCTATCGCAAATACGCTTGACGCCGATCGCTGGGATGCAAAGGAGTTCTCGACTGCAGACGACGCCATTCTTCAGCGAATTCTGGAAGGCATGACAAGGACTCCGGCAAACTGGACTGAATTCACAAAACTCTGGGATGAAGAGTCATTACAACAACACTCAAACGGCGATGCCAACCACACCGACATGAAACCTACCTCCGGCACGACAACCACAACAGCCACACCACTAATCGACGAACAAAAATTCGTCCTCGTCGACTCCGCCCTCGAAGCCCTGCGCGGCATTGAGCGCTTCTCCATTCTCATCGTCGGCATTCCCTTCCTCACCGCCGACATCACCGCCGGCCTCCTCGAATATCTCAAACTCTTCAACTCGCGCTCCTGCCAACTCGTCCTCGGCGCTGGTGCCACCCGTTCCGCCGGCCTCAAAAATATCACAACCAAGAACCTTGCCCTCGCCTCCCAAGCCTGCAGTTTCCTCATCGCCCTGATGCCCTACATCCGTGAATTCGTGCGACGGGCCGCCCCTGGAGCCGCGGGATCCGTGCTGCCGGAATTCGACAAGGTCAAGCGCGCGGTGCAGGATCACCAAGGGAGTATTCATGATAAATTGGTGGAGATCATGGCATCAAGGTCGAATGCGCATGTGAATGCATTTCGAAAGATCGACTGGGATAACATGAACGCGGAGCAGCAGCGTGCAGCGGCTAGTCCGTGTGTGGAGGCGCTGGCGAAGGAGACGGGGACGCTGCACAAAGTGCTATCAAGGCATGTTGGGGCGATGGATCTGCTTATGATCATGACGCCTATTTTTGCGCAGTATGGCCGTGAGTGGACGAGGGCGGTGCGTGATGCCAGCGTGATTACCGAGGCTGGTAAGGCGAAGTAAGTTTCGCATAATGAATATAATGATGATGGATTTCTTGCTGACTGACGTTCAACAGTCTCCAGCGCGACATGGACTACCTATCCGCACGGTTCGCCAAAATCGACGACGCCGCTGCAGAGCTGGGAACGCAGCTGGTCGCATTGGTCGGTGAGAAGCAAGTCGCAAAGAAGACAGCCGCGGCACAAACTCAACCACAACCACAACCACAACCACAATCTAAGACACCATCACAACCGCAAACCGCAGCTGCTAGCAACGCAAAGCCACCGACAGTGGCACCAACGACGGCACAGCCACCACAGCAGCCAGCGGTAGCAGAGGAAAAGGCAGTGTCTGCTGAGACCATCGATGGTGCTTCCACTGAGCCAACAGGGCGCCCTTCCACTGAGGAGACGACAGCGACGGCATCATCGTCCGCTGCCACTACGGACGAAGCAGCAGCTGGAGAGGGCAAGGAGGGAAATGCAGCATAAGCCCTGCATTTGGAAAGGAGGCATATCCAATCTAGCGATCAAGGGTAACGAGGTGCGTGCGTGTATGCATGTACTGGGACATTGTCGGGATGGAAGCACAAGATATAATTGGCGATGAGACAATAGTAGGACGGACGAGCAGACTCTAGGGACAAGGGGACAGGGGACAGGGGACAAGAGTACGACGCTGGATCCCTGTGTATCATACAGCTCATGCGGAATTGTCGTGGATGGATGTCTCTGGAATATCCTTCAGCATTCAGCATCTGGAAATAGACGATGCAACTCGTATATGTTTGTCATGTATGTATATCTCTCGAATATCCTTCATCATTTGGAAATAGACAAGAGAGTCGACACGGTCCAAGGCGAGGCTGAACGATGCTTGCGGGGGAGTGCGGCGGAGCAAGCACCGATGTGAAAGTGCTATGTAGTAGTATACACATATACACAGTATACCAGTGTTGAGTACAGTACAGTGGTGTAGTTGATGCTCAGTGACGGTGTGCTTGATGTAACCGGGGAGAGTATTCAGTCTTTCATCTTCATTCCGTTTCATGCCGTCCCTCTTGCGCTGCTTCCCCCGCTAGCAATACCATGCCATGCCATACGTGGGCTCGTCTTTGTATGTCTCCGTCGTCCTGACTGAGACAATTAGCACAGACGCGAAAACCTCAGCTCCGCCTGTCAAATCCTAGTCTATTCCTCCTCTCTCCGCCTTCTTTCGCACTACCGTCTTCCACCCCTCTCCCTACTCGTCTTCTGCGCATCCTCCCACCTCCACCTCTCCTTCTCAATCTCCTTCCTCCTCTTCTCCTCATACGCATCACTCTTCCTCTTTCCCGCCTTATCGCCCGCCGCCCCCGCCCTCGCCTTTGCCTGCGGCATCACTTCGCCCACATAATCCGTTGCTGACTTCCACGCATCTCGGATCGGATTCGTGATGCTGAAGCGACGTTTTGCACCTTCTGTGCTCGTACTCGTGCTCGTAGCCTGCCCCGTCGTGGCAGGAGCAGGTCGGGTGCGCCCTGCGACATTGATGGTGCCCTTATACGGGCGCGCAGCCGCAGCCGCCGTGGCGGCGTTCACCGTCGGCGGGGTTACGCGGGGGGCGAGCGAGAGCATTTTGCGGAAGGCGGGTTGGCGCAGGAGGGTTGTGGTGCAGAGGGAAAGGCCGGCCGCGGCTGTGAAGGAGATTTGGACGGCGGCTGGGGCGAAGGAGGTGAAGACGATGGCAAGGACGGGAAGACCGTACATCATGGCGTTGCGGAGCTTGGTTGTGGCGGCAGTCATGCCGGCTTCACCTCCGAGCTGGAGGGGATATTTAGTATGGCACGAGTGGTACGTATGAGAAGACGAGGGACGGGTGGGAGATGAGACTTACCCGTAACGTCATATGTTGCAGGAAACCTGTCGCCAGTGGCAGGATAAAGTACGGATCCGGGTACACAAGATCCGGAAACCACCAAAAGCCACCGACTTCCATACCTGGCACAGGCACATCGGCCATGTTCCTCAACAATCTCCAAAACGCAAAACCAACTGGAATCTGCAGCATTGGCAGAAAGCTCTTCCACAAGTTGATATCGGCATTCTGGTACACTTTCCGCAGATCTTGGCGAGCCAATTGTAATGCCATCTGGTCTTGCGTACGCGAGCTTTCATTGAGCCGTTTCTGGATTGGTTCTGTGATTTCTCGGAGAGCGGTGAGTTTGGCGCTGGTATGTGATGCGGCGATGACAAGAGGGAAGGTGAGGAGACGGATGACGATGGCGGTTGTGAGAATAGAGCCGCCGATGCTGAGACCATCGGCCATATGGAGGTGTTCGAAAAGGTACTGTAGCGTGCTGGAAGGTCCGTAGCCAAAGTCGAGTCCGAGCTCTTTTAGGTACCCAGAGTACCATGTTGTATTTGTTGCAGCATTCAGTAAGGTATCATTGGCAGATGCCGAGAGCTCGTTGAAAGATGTCGAGGGAGAGAAGGTGTCTGCGGGTGGAAGTGGTGTATTGTATGGGCCTGTTTCTGTGGAAAGGAAGCGCGCTTGTGATGGTTGTGCTGTCCTACTTGGACTTTGTGTATTTCTGTATATTTGCTGCCATGCTGGTCGCTGCGCGGATAGACTCTGCGCCGGGCGGAGCGTCCGCAAGCAGGCCTGAGAGAGGGACGGCTTCGAGGAGAACTATGTGAAAGTGTTAAGGCACGTGAGCTTGAGAGAGGTCGTGACGACTTACAGTCCTCGACAGCGCTTGTCTCCGGACTCCTGCTACGATACGTTGCCCTTTGCAAGCGGACTTCTGGGCCAGCATCTTGCGTCGAGACGGAGTGATAGTCTGGTCTGGTCCGGTCTGAATAGGTAGCTTTAAGTCTCCCCATTAAAGTTGTCTGCGGCGAAAATGTTGACATGTGACACGAGGCTTCGCTGGAGTGACTGGGTAGGTATGGTACAGGAAGCTACGAAAGACGACATGAGAATGGGAAAAGCTGTCTTGAATCTACTACAACGTACTAGTATACATCCGCCATGCTATTCTATTTCCGCCGGTCATTTGTCGACCATGGTCCTTTGTAAGCACATTGTGCAAACACCTCGCTATATGCAATGAGCAAGCCAGAAATGATACATCCCGTAACACCTTGTTGTGACATCCATGCTCTTTAATCATACATTCGAAGACGAGGCCTTGATACCCAGTCTGTGAAAAGCCCTAGAGTAAAAGAGCTGGATCGAGATTGCCACCTGAGGTATTGCCTTGATCATCCTGTCCGTCGTCGTGGTTTGTGAGATCAGCAAACATGCTGTCGAAATTGCTTGTTTGGGGCACATCACTATTCCCGTAGGAGTCCAGCGGCAATCTGTCACGACCATGCCCATCCTCCCAAGGCATGCCAGGTATATCCATTCCATTCGAGTAATCCATAGATGATCCGTTACGGGGTGGGGACGCAGTAATACCTTTGCCAAAGGCTGGTGGTGAACCTATTGCTGGCAGACTCGTGGCTCCGCTCGCTGGCTGACGAAATGGATTGCCAGGCAGATCGGTCGGTGATGTTTGCATCGATTGTGTATGCGGTGATGCATAAGAAACATGAGATTGAGGTTTCGCTGGAAACGCTGTAGATGTAAGAGGGGGCCGGAAGTTGATCATCTGTGGAGTGCCTATTCTAGCCTGGGCCACCATGCCGGAAGGCTCGTTGCTTCCTCTGAGCTTCGCATCCTCTTCTGGCGTCTTTTTCTTGTTGTTGTATGGCTTGAGTCTTAGATGCTGTGGTATGTCATCGGGATTGTCGATGCCCAGGGAAGCCATCAATTTCTGCTGTTTCGTCGGTCGAGGCTTTCTTGTGCTCAAGGAATTCTCGAGTAGTGGTGGGGCTTCAGGCGCATGTGGAACAAGCCGATGAAGCTCTTGTCGGAAGAAGTTACTCTCGTAGGCAAGCAAGACGTCAGCGCCCTCAAGCTTGCGTAGATAGAAGCGCTGTGTCGGCACCTCTTCCATCGTGCTTACCATACCCGAGGTTGAGCTAGTGAAAGGCGCGAGAAATTCGCGGAAACTCTGCGCTGCCTCGATGATATTCTCAAGCGTTTCTTCTTCTTCTGGCTGAAAAGGCAGTCCAGTAATTTCAGCTTGCCAATTGACCAAGTCTTCAACTTTGGGACGATTGGCGTCACGAGGAATTTTTACACGCCAATCACAGACTGGACAAACGAAATCGTCATCCTCCTTGACCTTTCCACGCGCGATCTTGAGACATTTGCTGTGATACCTGCAGGATGTTAGTTTTGTAAATACTATAGAAGAGCAAGCACTCACCATTCGTGACAGGCGACACATTCAATCATCATGCCTGCCTCGGGTTGACGACATAGACAGAAGAGGTCTTTGCCTGAGCTCGATTCGCCTGGAAGACCATCTTCAGGAGTGTGCTCTCGCGACCGTGGCTCAACAGGACCTCGTGGCTGATCACTCAGATCAAAGCAAGCTTTGTTACGTGCAGCCACAAGATCCATGTGCTGGGACAAGATGTGAAGTGGTGCGTTGGACTTTCCGAAGAGTTTCTTGCCACGACGCATCCAGTCTTCGTGTCTCTTTTGTTCCTTTTCAAGATCCACTGTACCAGAAGGTTTGCTACTGAGCTCACCGAGTGACGCCATGACATCTCTGACCTCCTTATACTGAGGTCGCTGACGAATGTCTGAGCTATGACATCTCTCGTACAAGCTTGTGATGAGCTCTTGTGCTTCTCGTTGTTTCCGCAAGATCGCATCAACTGCAGCAAGAGTTTCTTTTGTGACAGGAATCTCAGCAGCCTGAGTTGACAGGGAGTCCAGCTGCGCAAGGTGAATCTCCTCGGCAGCCATCAGCTCTTTCGCCTTTTCTTCCCACGCCTCGCCAGCACGTTTCTGCTCGTTCAGAAAGACAAAGTCCTCGTTGAGCTCCGGCACGTTCAGACCAGAAGCTTGCTGGATAATGTCATCGACTTCTTGTAAAGTCCGCCCAGGTATCCTGTCTCGCGCGCTATCACGCCACTGCATCTGCTTGAGGATCGACTCCAACTGCTCGATCTCGGGTATTTCAAGAGAGAAGCTCTTGCCGACTTCAATCAGCTCCTGGATGTCGGTAGACTTCTGATCTCTCAGTGTTGTTAATGCCTTTCGAGCCTTTGTCTGATACTCTGTGATTGTGTCGGCGCGTTCCTGCAACACCTGAATTTCAGGACACTCGAAGCCAATCTTGTCAGCCGCACTCAATAGCCTTTTGATACTGCTGAGCTTGCGGAACTCCTTTTCCTTCTCGGCGGCCTCTGCCATGTTGACCTTGCTTACTTTGCGCGATATCTTCTCACTCTTCCGGCGACTCTGCTGTTTGCGTGTGATGTAGAGTTGGGCTTCTTCGACCCATTCGTTACACTTTTCGACAAAAAGTTTTAGATCGGGCAGTTGCGGGAGGTTCCAGGGTATGCGCTCACCTTCAGTGAGTAAAGCTTTCAATGACTTGAGTTGAGGCTTCGGGTTGTCCTCAGTTGCAGCCTTGAGCTTATCTGACCATGCTTGCGGCAAGTTTGCCTTGTCCCTTACTCTTTTCGTGATCTCATCCAGCTCTCGCAGGTCGCAACGTATAATGACAGTGTGTTGATCTGCATCAGATGTCGGAGTACACTCGCAATCGATGAAGCTAACATGATCTAGACAGGCCACCTTCTTGGATTTGTTGCACACCCAACGAGAAAGATATGTAAACGTCTTACAGTATTCGCAGACGTAGTCATCTTCGAGAGCATCGACATTCTCGACAACGGAGTTGAACGGCAGCACACGACTATCTCCTTCAAGTCCGAGGGCTGTTGGATCGCACGAGTAGCCATTGCTGTTTGAATTTTCGTCAAAATATTCGCGTCGAGTCCTCTCCCGCACAGTAGCTCGCTCTAGAGCAGGCGCAAGCCACGTTGCGTTGGAGATTGAGAGATCCTTCTCGAGGGCAGCAGTGAGAAGCAGGAGATCATGCGAGAAGCAAGGATTTCGTCGGAAATCACGCAGTCTCTCGACGCCAGATTGCCCGAATGGCTCCCAGTCGGACGGCGCAAAGTTCACTGCTTCGTTGAAATTGAAGCCGTGGTTGAAACCGGCGTGGTATGATTGAGGATAGGTGACCACTAGTTCGCCAGCTCTTTGATCGACCGCATATACATTGACTCCAGCATTCTTCAGCACATCCGGCGGTAATAGAGTCACCAGCTGAAAGAGTAGATCAGGCTGCGATTCGAATAGTTCTGGTACAGCCTCGCGCATGGCGTCTTCAAAACGAGTGGCATCTTCACCAGGAATGCCGTACCATGTCTTTGTAGCTCCAAAGTGCTGATAGTTGGCAGAATAGCAATAGTGGTCCTCGTTGTGCCAACAGAACGTCGAGAAGCACATCCCAACGTATAGCCAAGGAACTGTCATGCCAGAAATATCCGTCTTGATGTATCGAAACAGAGAGTCTTTGTCAAGTGGTAGGACATTGAGATTCCACGGATCAAGTGAGTAGGGATCTCGAGGCTGCTTCTCCATGGTCGGAAAACCACTGCCATGCGTAGTTGAGTGAATGTCGGCACCGTATTCGACCTCAACACTCTCCATGAGATTCGACGCAAGTCGCCAAAACTCTTTCTCCACATCATCCTCCGTCACGATGCTGGACGTGCTTGGCGCAGGTTCGGGAGCTGCTCTCTTGGCAAAGTGCTCATCCTTGAACTTCCGTGCTCTTTCTTGAAATTGCTTCAACGAATAGATGCCACCTTCTTCGAACCCGAACTCTCCAGTTCCAATCACACACTTCGGACAATGCCAATCATTTTCTGGCACAGATTTCAGAGGTGGATCGAGGCAGTAGGTGTGATGACCAGTGAAACAGCCATCACAAAGTAGGATGTTTTTATCATCGGTACTCCCGCCGCAGATTTCGCAATAGTCACCTGGAGGCAAGGCGCACTTCTTGCGAGCTGATAGCGAGAGATGTCGTGGTTGCGTCATTTGAGAGCCCGTAATGGTGGGTGCAGCAGACTTTTTGAGTCGCTTGCTGCGCCTACCACTTTCTCCCTCCTCACCATCCTCACCATCGGCTTCATTACTGAGTTGTCGTTTGACACTTTGCACCGACGCATCCTGTTGAATTGGTGTACTCAGCACTGGCGAAGCATGCGACTCTGGAGGACCTGGAGTTTCGTGCTTATTAGCGCTCGTCGGTTGGAATGACTCGGCGTTTACTGGTGTGAAGTTACCACCTCCAGTGGTGACAGAATTGACGGCAGTGAAGCCGGAAGATAGTACAGGAGTAGCAGATGTCAGAGTGGGTGTCGTGGGTAGTGGTCCGTTCGCTAACGATGCATTCAGTGCTTGTGAAGCTCGAGCAGCAGGTGATTCGTATGACAAGTTGGAAGGTGTTTGTGATGCGGCCTTTTTCATTGGCGAATTGGCAGGAGAGGGTGTACCATATGGCCCGCCGCGTTCTTGTTCCATCTGGAGTTGCACACTTGGTTTGACTCCACGTAGCCATTGCTCGTAAGGTAGTAACCATCTGATGTATGAGTTTTTCAAAGAGGTCGAAAGTGAAGACATGATTTTGCCACTGTAGCCAAGGTCACGTCCAATTTCAGCCCATCTCTTGCCCTTGCAGACTTGTTCGAATCCACCCCGTCGTTCAACTGATTTCTTGAGCTCGTACAGATCCAGAGGTCGCTTGTCGACAGTCGGAAAGCGGTTGAAACTTGCACCTTGCTGTTTGTGGAACTTTCCTAATTGATCTAGGTAGTTGAGGTTTGTACGCGTGCCTGAAATGTGTCAGTCTACATGTTGGAAGTCTTGATCAAGAGTTACACACCGCCTTCAACACAGTTCAGCTCCTGCTTTCTCGTCCTGAAATGAAATCGCTATACTCATTTTAGTGTTTTGCCAAAGAGTCAACAGAGTTACCGGGCATAGACGCCTGATGGCTCCCATTGCAATGTGAGTGGGATCACACTCACCTCTGTATCGATGACGAAGTCAGGATTCCAAGACTCTGGTGGAATGATTTTGACTATGCCATATTTCCTCCCCTCCGACTCGATACTCTTCATATATGTCATCGGATGTTTCCACTCTTCCTCTGCAGGCCGGAAGATAGCCGCGTCTTGTATGCCACCAATGTGTTCTCTTGGTGCTACCTCATGTATTCCCTTTGCCTTGCGCTCTACGGTGGTCAGGTCGAGTGCTTCTGCTCGTCGTGCACTCAGAGGTATGCTTGCTCGTGGCATCGTAGCGGTTCCGTTGCTGCCAGCCTTTCCGCGGACTGTTGTTGAAGTGTTGCCATGCATGCCCGAGACAACAGGGCGACTGCCACTGGCCACGGGCACGGCTACCATTGTGAGAGGAGTCAGGTGTCCAGACAGAAGATGCAGTCGTCAATGTGCGGACGGGACGTATCTATGGGCGCGCGAGGACGGAGGTGTAAGATGGCGTGTTCGGTGCAGCTGAAAGTGAATGTGCGCTTGGAAGCGAGATGTGTACTGAGAATGGAGGGGACTATATGGAGAAACAAGTCCAAGGTGAGTGCATCCTCTTTAGACAATTGGAGCGATCCAGTTGAGACGATTCAGTTTAGTTCAGTTCCGGAGAAGCATATGGCTGTGATCAATGAGACAGTCTCATCTCTGTAGCGATGTGTGAGCGAGATGGGCGCGAAGAGTTGCAGAAGTGAAATAGATCGAAATGCAAATGCAGGCGAATGATCATCGACTGACTGGCAGGCAGGAGCAAGCAAGGGAACAGGGTCCATCACGGCGCTAGAACACGATAAGGTAGCGAAGTAGGACATGCACGAAGACAATCAAAAGCTCGATATTTATCAAATCCCGCTCCTCATTTTGGCTGCACCTGCTGCTCGATGCTGCAATGTAAGCCACGTTAAAGCAGCTCTCGAACATGATGCTCTGGCATCTACAAGTCTAGCAGGGAAGCAGATCCAAGAAGCCATTTTTGCTGTAGAATACCCCACAATTTGATGGGACGATCTGTTTACCTTACCTTACTTGACCTCGACCAAGCTCACCTTGAGACTCAGTATTTGTCATTACTCAAGTAGTGCCTCCATGACTGCATCATGGACCGCCCAATACCGGCATTCTACTGTTGCTACCTGTTGAGATCGACTGTCCGACATGGATCACTCTATGTTGGCAGCACACCTAATCCCCCGCGCCGCTTGCGCCAACACAATGGCCTCGCCAAAGGTGGTGCAACAAGGACTGCGCGAGATCGACTCAGACCATGGGAAATGTCAGCAATCATCAGTGGCTTTCCAAGCAAGATCGCCGCACTGCAATTCGAATGGTCATTGCAAAACACACACACGACCCGCCATATATCGGCAGAGGATCGCATCACAGCTCGTCAATCAGTGCAAGTCTTCTCGAAACGTACGGGCCGATCCAAGAAGCGAATGAAGCGGCCTCGAGACTCTCTTCAGGACAAGTTGTCCAACATCCATCTACTCTTGCGTGTGAAAAGTTTCGAACGATGGCCACTCAAGTTGCACTTCTTCGCAGAGGATGTCTTCAATGCTTGGCAGAAGATGTGCAAGAAGACACTTGGCAATCTACGATCAAGCTTGCCTATCGTGACTGACTTTGTCGATTCGAAACCTACGACGCAATCACTGATCAATGTACAGCCTTCATCGACACAACAAGCTGAGGTCAATACTGCCAAAGTTGGCCTGACAGGAATCCATGCATTAGCTGTCGACTTCGCCCCGCTGAAGGCTCATGTTGTCAAATCCACAAGTCTCATCACCAATACTCCATCGCCGAACTGCAGCGTATGTCACAACCGCGTACACACCGACCAAGGCATCGCTCTTACATGTCCCAACGCTTCCTGTGACATGATTTCTCACCTCAAATGCCTCGCGAACCACTTTCTAGCAGCCGACGACAAGAAAAATGTCCTCCTGCCAATTCAAGGACAATGTCCACAATGCAATCATGAGCTTCAGTGGACCGAGCTCGTGCGAGAAGCAAGTCTTCGCTTGCGGGGTGAAGAGGTCGTCAACAAGATGCTGAACCCGAGAGGCCGAAAAGTCAAAGCTGTGGCCGATTTCCTTCCCGAAGATGAGGACGATGAGGACGATGATCTGGTATACCAGGAATGTGCAGAAGATGGCACAGCTCTAGAGGCTGATGTTGACGATGAGTCGGAGCTGGAGGAGTCCTCTGACGAGCTGCCACTTGCACAAGTGGTCAATCGTCAGAAACGGGGAGGTCTCGGAGTGATGGCGAGCTCGAGTGTTATCAAGCAGGTCATCCCGAATAGCGACTGGGATGATATCGAAAACGTGCTGGACTGAAATATCGGCATCTCTGTGTTTCTGACCATCACCACGGCTGGACGGTTCTCAATCCCTCTCCACTCGTGCCTACAGCACTTATTCGTGCCTCCACCGCCATCTGCACCTCCTGCTCAACCACATCCAGCGCTCTCCCGCCATCGATCTCGACAAAGTCATCGCGTTCGCTAGCTTGCTGCAGCTCACCAAATAGGCCTCTGACACGCTCCTGCATCTCCTGCTTTTCGTACCTCTCCTCGCCAAAGCCGCCGCGCTTTGCTGCCTCTTCAGGACTTATGGTGATGTATATGCAGACGTCAGGTTGTGGTAGGCCCTCATCTGGCTTCCGTGCCCAGTCCAGACTGAGGCTGGGGTTCTGTTTGGCGGCAGAGTAGACGATGCCGGAGTAGTAGTATCTGTCCACAATGACATCGATGCCTTTGGAGATGGCGGTCCTGATCTCGGCGCTGCAGAGAGTCAGTCGTCATGTGAGGGAGTTAGGTCAGATGAATAGAGGGAAGCATACGCAGCCTCCCAGCGATTCGCGGAGAAGAGCAGATGAATGACATGGTCCTCTTGCTCGCTCTGCCCTTTTAGATACGTGTCTATCATTTGGCCGATGGGCGTGCTTCGGTCTGTAGAACATCCAGTAATTAGCTGGATAACACACGGCCTATGAGACGAGGAGGGTGACGTACTTGGGAACCGTATAGCCATGACTTCTCGCCCCTGTGCTTTGAGTGTGGCTATGAGTCTGTTACATTGCGTTGTTTTGCCTGCTCTGTCGAGACCTTCGAAGACGATCAGGGTTCCGCGCGTGGACGTCATTACGATGTTGTCTTTAATGTCCTTATTGTTCACGTTCAATCAATGTACTGGACGCGCACAACGCATGTTGTGGTGTTGATGTTGGACAATCATGACAAATTCTTGGAGTCGCCCCGGATGAACACCCTGCCCTACTTCTTACTACCACCAAATCCCGATACATAAGTACTGCACTAGAATCACAAGTCCAGAGACATCCTGAAGGTGTGCCCTGGAAGATACGTGAAAAGTGACGAGGATATCACGGGCTACGCTACGATACACGACAAATGTGCTTTTCACCGCCGGCTCGTCTGCGAAAAGCGTCCGTTTCTGAACCCTTTGACGCGAGATTCAGGGATGCGTGATGATCAGGGTAGGAGTGGCGGATACAATAGCGATGGTGCTCCATTTCCAGAATCAGCAAGCAAGAGAACTGTATTTCCGAGAACCTAGTTCAAGACCGAGAAGCGCCGAAGAGTTTCCCAATTGTTTTGTGTTCTGCTGGTTGCCAGACACCTCATAAGTCAACCTCGCACGCATATAACGACCGGCGTAGTCTTCGAAGTGGCAAGTCGAGCGCACGGCTGCCATCATTTATCTGTGCTCGATTTCGAGGAGCATCAAAACAGGCGTGGAAGGTGTGAG
>Ga0058698_10000666_pt1 | contig 17922 bp, 19 predicted proteins | sample AgamicAsSfe_FD_67288 | JGI IMG/M metagenome (GOLD analysis project Ga0058698, IMG submission 67288) | Agave microbial communities from Guanajuato, Mexico - As.Sf.e | ecosystem: Host-associated > Plants > Phyllosphere > Phylloplane/Leaf | place: Guanajuato, Mexico | collected 2012-05-30
CAGATATACACGTATATACACCTCCGGCGTGTCAGTAGTGTGTGGTCGCGTCTGGTGGTCGCGTCTCTCGTATGACGTCACATGAAAACCCCCCCACCACCATGGAATTTAATTCTAAAAAGACATCTGGAGAGACTATAGATATGTTATTGGTCGCTCTACAAAGTCTTGAGTGAATTGAGCATGGTGGTGGGTTGTGACAATTTTTTGAATGAGTTGTTGTTCGGTGTTAAATACCAAATTCATCAATGACTACATTGACATTTTGTGAAATATGAGCAACCAACGAAGAAGCCATGCGAATATAAAACACAAGCAAAAAGCATCCATCGCGAGAAGGACACGTAGTATCATTTGGAAAAAGGTGTAGTTCAAGTAGTATGTGGGTTTTCACCCTTGAGATAACAGCGCAGGTGGCTACATAATCACAAGAAGACACCCGACAGCACGCTCTAACGCATATGCTTCTTGTTTGTAAGCTATCATACATGAAGTGAGATATCAGATACTAGATCCGTCTTACGAGGTGACCATACATAGAAAGTCATGTTCTTGACTGAGATGCACGTACCTACTGGTTGACGTTGGCAGTACGATAGTATCCAAGCATACTAATATGTAACTTCATGGGCTCGGATAAAAATACAAAGTCTTCTACACAGGTAAGCATTATAAGTTGATAACGTATTATGGACCAAGTCAAAGACATTATGTGGAGGATCTGGGGTACCCCGCTGTGCCGTTTCTGGAGCGGCAATCGCCCAGGTAGTATGATTCGAGACATTTACGTCCAAGTTCGACGCTGGATACCGTGCACATGTGGATTATTATCATCTGCTTTCACGTATGTTCCGAGTTGCAAGAATCACAACTGCATGATTTCTACACGGCACTTCTATGCAGAGTACATTGTCAAAGTTGCGCAATCGCAGACTTGCCGAATGCAACGTTGTCGCACCAGTTGACCGCCTCGAGATCGCGTGCCGCGTGGATCTACCGGTATGAGGAATGGCTGGTGTGAGGCTGATAGCTTCCCGATGTACCTCCACCGCTCAATCTGCAAGCGCCAACTCGCAGACACAGTACAAAACTAAATGCAAACCAAGGCAAAGTCACGGCAAAAGACAAATATTGAAGTGATATGCTCGATTCAGCTCATGAGCTCGCGGTCGTCAATACAACCAGCTAATATACAGCTCTGGTATAAATCCCGTAAAAAGCCGAGAACCCAAACCCAGACCGACTCCCATTATCATTGCAGATGAAAAAGACCCATGAAGTAACCACGCCGTGAAGAAGAAACTCAAATGCAGGACGCGTTTAGAGCTCCTGCGAAGGACCCTTGCCAGGCTTGGCTGTCTTCTTGGGCAGAAGGTCTGAAAATATGTTAGCAACTGATGCGATGCGATTAGACCATGATGCAACGTACTCTGGTGAATGTTGGGGAGGACACCACCCTGGGCGATGGTGACGTGTCCGAGAAGCTTGTTCAACTCCTCGTCGTTCCTGATGGCGAGCTGGAGATGACGGGGAATGATACGGGTCTTCTTGTTGTCGCGGGCAGCGTTACCGGCCAACTCGAGAATCTCAGCAGCGAGGTACTCGAGGACGGCAGCGAGGTAGACGGGGGCACCGGCACCGACACGCTGAGCGTAGTTGCCCTTGCGGAGAAGACGGTGGACACGACCGACGGGGAAAGCGAGACCGGCCTTGGATGAACGGCTAAGGACGAGTTAGCTATGATGCAATGTTGGAGATGCAATGCGAAAAGACGCGTCAATCAAGCAAAAGACGCGTCAAAAAGATGCGAATTGAAGCAGAAGAATGCGCAAGGCAAACTCAAGCTCAAGACGCGATGCAGGAGATGGAAACACTTACGATTGAGCGCTGGACTTGGAGCCGCTGGCCTTGCCTCCGGATTTGCCGCCAGTCATTTTGAAGGAGTTTGGTTGGGGTGGGTTATTTGAGAAAGTGGGAGTGGTGAGAGAGATGAGTTGCGTGAGCGGGTTGAGCTGGTTGTGGGCGTGGAGTGTCGAGACGATGGATTGCTTGCTGCTGTTGGGGGGCGGGGCGGTCTTATAAGGACGGCGCTGGACTGTTGTGAGTGCGCGAGATCAACCTGCCCACGCTAGCGCGCGAAAAGGCAGCGACGCCGTCTAGCGCCTGCCGCAAGTCAGCGCAAGATCACTCGCGGGCCTCGCTTAGCTACTAAACTGGCAAGAGCTGCCGCACGGGCCTCCCAGCCGCCTGCTGGATCACAACATGAGAGCGCGCTCCCCATAAGTAGCGCGTCCCCCGCCGTCGACGACCTTTCCCTTCATCCATCGCAAACTCCCACCACGACACTCAGCCAACTCCATCTCACTCAAAGCTTCTGCTTTTAACTCAAATCCACCCTTTTTACCCAACTCCACCAAATCACTCAAAATGCCCCCCAAGGCCCAGAAGACTCCCACCACCGGCGGCAAGGCCCCGGCCGGCAAGGCTCCCGCTGAGAAGAAGGAGGCTGGCAAGAAGACCGCCGCGCCCTCTGGCGACAAGAAGAAGCGCACCAAGACCAGGAAGGAGACCTACTCCTCCTACATCTACAAGGGTAAGTTTGCCATTTGCGCGTCATTGAGCGCGACATCCAGTCTTTGAAGCAATCTGCTTCATCGGTTTCCATTGAGCAAAATTTGCTAACGCGTCTTTGCAGTCCTCAAGCAGGTCCACCCCGACACCGGTATCTCCAACCGCGCCATGAGCATTCTCAACTCTTTCGTCAACGACATCTTCGAGCGTGTTGCCACTGAGGCCTCCAAGCTCGCTGCCTACAACAAGAAGTCCACCATCTCATCGCGCGAGATCCAGACATCGTACGTTCTCCACACTTCCTTTACAATCCATCGCATATACTGACTTCATTCACAGAGTCCGTCTGATCCTGCCTGGTGAGCTTGCCAAGCACGCCGTCTCTGAGGGTACCAAGGCTGTTACCAAGTACTCTTCTTCCACCAAATAGAGTGCTTTCTTTTCGCTGGATGTTTTCTTTGGGTCTTTCTTGTCTATTCCGACAAGTGGTTATGGGGTGCGGTGTTCACGGGTCCTTTGCTAATGTGATCATGGGTCGGTTTGTCTGTCATCGAATCATCTAGTCGTATTCGACTACGAGGTCCATCAGGGTCTGTACATTATACCACAGCAGACGGGAACGAATCAATTCTTTCGAACTTCACACATGACTCCAATTTCTCCAATCATTTCCTGTTCTATTTCTACACTGATTGACCCGCTAATATCCAGTTACCCTTTTCACGAAAGGAACGGTCGAACTTGGTAGCCACCTGTCTACAATACGCACATGGGAAAACGCGCGGAATTCGAGTCGAAGCGCGATATCGACGCGCTCGAGGTCGCGTGTACCGTATTCGGAGATACGCGTCAAAAGCGCGCCTTTCGCAACGCCGCATCCGGAGCAATCGCGTGCTGCACGACTTTGGTTCACATGACGTAGAACTCCATTTTGCGTCAACCGGCCGGTTTCACAGTTATGATGATAGACACAGACTTCGCATGGCAATTTTTGGGACTGTCATCATGAGCAAATAACTACCAGAGAACGTGGATTGCACATGGAAACGCGGCATTTACGGATATACATGTGCCAAACCCAAGGAATCCATATCAACAATGCCGAAACTCCAGACATGCATGTACCCGTATGATATCATTGCGAGACCCAAGAGAGAACGCCACCAAGAGAGGGAGAGCAAGCAAGAAGACTACAGTCTACTGTAAGCCATCCTCATCCCAGCTTTCAACTTCGTCAATAGCACCCTCTCTTTCCTGTCCTCGCGGCGCTGGCTCTTTGTCTTGCACGTGAACCACGCTCTTACCTTGCACGCTGCGGACGCCTTCTTTCCAGTTATCGTAGTCTTCCTGCGATGTTATGAGGAATGCAAGGAGCATGGAGGGGTCCATCTCGCGGATCTGAAGACGGCGGATGCGGCGTGTGTGGCAGGTTGCGAGTTCTTCTGCGGAATATGATGCGTTTGATGAAGGAACAATGGTCGTGGATGACGAGGTGGACGTTGCTGAGGCTTCTAGTGTGGAAGATGACGCTCCTGCCTCGCTCTCGGTGGACGATGGAGGAGGGCGGTAGGGTAGGAGTGGGCGTGTGCTGTGGGGGTCGAGGTAGAAGAAGTTGTTCGCCTGCGTGGCTACAAAGTAGTGTGACGCTGATGGTCGGCCACTAGAACAGTCAGTGTAACTACTAATGAAGCATGCGAGATGCTCGTTGCGCCTTACCCTGCAATACCAATACTCTGCTTCATCTGCAGGCTCGCCTTCAGTGCTTCCCAGTATACTGGTGTAATCTTGTCGATGCCCAACCTCGTGCCGACTAGGATTAGTGTAGGCTGCCATTCACCGTCATCCTCCATGGCGATCTCCTTCAGCTTGTCCTCATACACATCAGCGCCATCGCCTGACACGTACACTCTCAGCCCAGCTTCCTTATTCTTGTGCACTAGATCTTGTATGCAACGTGCTGCTGCCGAGGGACCAAACCACTCGCCAGGGTACTTTCCGCATACAGCAGCGCCATGCTCGACGAAGCGATGGATAGAAAAGGGCGCTTTCGGATCGTCGGCAAACATGGAGAGTATCTCTTGATGCTCCTTTGCATCAGGCTTCTCTTGGTATCTCCAGTCCCGCCCGAGACGTAGTATCTGCAGCGCGTTGGCGAGGATGCACTGCCCACTCCTGATCATGCACCCAAAGCCCGTGTCCGATGTGAAGCCAGGTGAGGCGAGGTTCTGCATGCGCACGCGAAAACTCATGGCGCTTGTTGCCTTTGGATCCTGGCTCTTCTGGATGGCCGTGAAGCCAGAGCGGTAGGTCATCCATATGCGCGACTCGAAGTCGTCGAGGAAGGCAGAGGGCCAGTTGCCGTATTGTGCCGGATCCTCGCCATTTGGAGCTTCTCTGCGCTCTGTCTCTTCGATGCTGGTCCTTATCCAGCTTTCATCTTCGTTGCGCTCGGACTGGGGCGTGGGTGTCCCGGCGGATGGGGAGTCAGTAGGCGTAGGCTTGGATGGCGGAGGACGGGGGTCGTAACGTTGGCCCAGCAGCCATATGGGTTCGTTGGAGTCGTTCGTAGGCGGAGGGTCGTAGAAGGTGCGGACGACGTTGCGGGTAACGCGCTCGAAGTCATGCATGATGGCTGCAACTATAGGTGGTGTGGCCAGGGCGACGATGGATGCGGAGGTGATGCGGAGGTCCGAGATGAGGTTGCCTAGAGCTGGCTACATGCGTTCGTACTTGCCACGACTATTCACACATGCTCACGACACAAAGGTGTTGGAAGAGAGATAGAATAGGAGCACGATGTTGAACTCGCTCAGTTGGTGCAGCGAGCCGCAGAGGTCATATGCGGCTCTACGACCCAAGGTTCCCGCGGGGGAGGGGTCCACGGTGGCTATCACCTGGCTGCCCACGGGTGTCACTTAACATCAATCACGCTTCTGGAATGCGTTGGCGAGAGAGCATGTACCACGATTAAGTATACCATGCTTCATTCAAGCGCATCAGATTTACTCATTCTGTGATGGATTATCCGCCTGGGGACTTGTTACTGTTCTCTCGGCAAGCTGAGAGCTCCCTACAGCGCGATAACCAGCGGCCCCATCGTCATAAGCTCCGCTGAGCTAACCCTGCGCATCATTACTAGCCCCGCGCCACTCGCGACGAGACATCGAAGAGCGCATCATCTCCAAAAGCTTCCACCGCACTTTCCTTTCCTTTTCACCGCAAACTCTCGTCGCACCGCCATCGTCATGTCGCGCGGCAAAAAGGGCAAGAGCAAGGCCAAAGGCGGCTCAGCTAAGAGCACACCGCAGCGCGCGCCTTCCAAACGCCACTCATACCAGTCATGGCCAGTCCATGAAGAGAGTACGTTTGCGCTCCTTTCCAGTCCCCAATGATTGGGTCGTGTTGACCGTTCCTACAGCAGCCGCGTCCAAGTTCTCCCTCAAGGACGAAGCAAAATGGATGTCCAGTCACCGCACCGCTGCGTTTGAGGCTGGCAAGAAATTGCGACACATGCCCATCGAATTCATAAGTGCCGGTCACCTCGAAGGCACGCTGAAGAAACTGGACACGCCTGAAACAGATACTGCCCAGGTCTCGTCTGATTCTGGCGCCGAGTCAAATACACCGTCCTCGCCCTCTTCCACACCCGACAACACAACAGCAATGGCACACATGGCGATCCGCAGCCCCTCGCCTGCGCTCTCCGAGGCTTCATCATCGAGCGCTGATGAGGTGCTGTTCAGAGGTCGTGGAAACCAGTCATCTGCTGCTCCCGTCGCCACCTCATCTACAGAACAGGCACCCAAAGCCACGCCTACCGCCACGCCACAACCCTTCGAAGGCACACCATCACGACCATTACAGTCTACTCCTGCAGTAGAAACACCACCTGTTGAGACGCCTGAGTTCACAACTGCCTCAGCCGTCGATCGTGCATCAGTGATTGTGACAGGCGACGCCCCAGTATCGGTTGAGCTCAGTATTCGAGGCAATGCTGCTTCTCGGCTAGAAGCAGAAGTGGGCTCAGATGCTGACGACGTTGATCAAGACCAATTCGCGAGGCGAAGAGGAGGTAGGCCTGCGTGGGAAGGCAAAACTACCGAATGGCAACACCGAAGCAAGCCCAATGTTGGATGGTTGCCTGATGCTGACCGTCCCGACATGAATGACTATCTGCACGGCGAGGTGAACCCCCGTGACGCAGCTATTGACGACTACATGCAGAACATGGAAGAGTTCGGTCTCACCGAAGACCTGCTGGCTACATCTGGCTTCGCTCGTCGTGAAATGGATCTGGACGCAGGCAGCCACAACGATTGGGAATCGGTGTCTGGAAGTCAAGACGGTGGCAACGATGGAGAGGGCAGCGACAACTGGGATTCAGACATGTTGCAGGATTTCGAAGACATGAGCACCTCATCAGATGTGATGGACAAAGTCGTTCGGATTCTATCAAAGCGCACCCGCAAGAGTGGCCTTCAATATCTCTGCGTGTACGAAAACTCTGTCACGGACGATGCCCGTTGGCTGTCTTACACACATCTCAAGACTGCCGACGAGAAGCGGTTGATCAAAGCTTTCGAGGCAGAGGTCTACGAACGTGAACAGCAGATGCTTTCCAGTAGTGACTCCGAGAATGAAGATGACGACGACGATGACGACGACGACGAAGACGAAGAAGACGAAGAGGAACTCGACGATGAGACTATTGCGAAGATCTTGCAGAAGCAAGAAGAACTTGGCCTCGGTGGCGACGAGGTAATGTTGTATGCTGGCGACGATTTCTTCGACGACTCAGGCCCTGCCAACGACTACTCGTATGGCGCTTACAGCAGACCTAGCAAAAAGAAGGGACGTGGACGAGGTAACAAGGAACCTACTTTCCCCTCGGCCTCTGCTATGGTTGCAGCCCTTGAGATGGATCCATATGGCGGTTTTGACATCATGGACACTGAGCGCCCATCCTTAAAGCCTAAGAAGAAGGGCCGACGTGGCCAGCCACCGCCAGAATTGGATGACTCCGATCTCAACGAACAGCTACAGAGCGCGTGGGCAAATGATAGAGAAAAGAAGCGCCTTAAGAAGGCGGAGCGTGAGGAGCTGCGTCAACAAGGCTTACTAGGTCGTAAGGGTAAAGGTCCCAATCTCAAGGTCAAGTACCAGGGTGGTATTGACATGGAGGACATTGTCGAAGAGCTTCGTGAGTTCTTGGTGGGTGACATGCAGACACTGTCTCTACCGCCCATGGAGGCCTATCGCCGCGCCACCGTCCACCAAGCCGCTTCATTCTTCAATTTGAACTCCCGTTCCCGTGGCGATGGTAACGACAGATTTACTATTCTCTCCAAGACCAATCGCACGCGCATATATACTGATGACGAGTTTGATATTGCGATTGCAAAGAAGGGCTTCCAGAAGCGCCTCAAAGGTCCTCTCTATTCGCAGGGCGGTGGCGGCCGTCCCGGGAAGTTCTCTACTGTCAAACACAAACAGGGAGGTGCACGTTCCCGTCCTCTGCTGGGTTACAAGGACGGTGAGACCGTTGGCGCAAACGCACCAGAGTTGGGCCCGGAAAACAAGGGTCATGCTCTGATGATGAAGATGGGGTGGTCCAAGGGCACTGCTCTCGGTACTGCCGACAACAAGGGAATTTTGCAACCTATTCCGCATACTGTCAAGACCAACAAGGCCGGTTTACAGTGACCTGGCTTTTGTGGTCACAACACGGCTTAAGAACGTTGTTTCTCTTGTAACGTTTGCGAAGTCGTGTTTGATGGGACTTTCCCCTCTACCGTCCCCGGATGCGCAACATCGATTGCGTCTGATGTGGACGTTAGTACCTTGTGTATATCCTTGTATGTATTAGTACTGGCGATCTTTCTGGCGTACGATGGGTTTTTCTTGATACTAGCACAGTCACAAAGGGCGATGGTATTGTATTGCATGGCGGAATACCGGCGTTATCTAGATCCTTCACCACCGCCTGCATACTCATCGCAGCGGTTCATTGTGCAGCTCCCATCTGCAGCTTGCGATACTTCCCACAATTCCACTGAGTTATGTCTTGTCGACAAAGGATCCTGTCGCGACACTGCTTAGCTGGGCATTGAAACTATAGAAAACTCAACAAAAACCAACGATTGCACAACTTTGTCCTTTTCCTGATGAAAGTGATCGTTCTGTGTGATCTCAGTATACCAAAATATGGCTTGAGCAGTTCCGATATTGAATAATGCCCGCAACTTGCTGCAGATATTTACCTGATGTTCGGGGTCGAATTTCTATAATGAAAAGGATCACCAATATCAGAAGAAAATCCAAACATTCAATAACATATGGGATTGGCTCCAGAATCCATTGCGATAGTCATTCATTGGTCTAAATAGTCATTTATTCCATTCAATATGTCCTCGGTACGTTGGAGTGTTTCGTCGTCCTCATCTTGTTGAACCCACTGCTAGGGCGAGCCCATACCAGACTGCCACCTCAAAACAGGAAATAAGACGCAGCTTTGTGTCTGAATGACGCTTGAATATCTCCATCTTTTGCGGAAACTTACGCGTATTGTTGCTTAGGGATAACGTAGGCGCTTTGGAATGATTGTTCGACAAGTCATGGTTCCCACTAAAGGGGTCAATTGACGGAAAGCCTTCATCAAGGCAAGCAGTCTGAGAGATCTATTCGTAAGATAATCGTGACAGAAAGGACACAAACACCACGTGTAGGTCCCAATGTTATGTACGAGAACGCCGAACAAGCCAATGCTCCCCTCTTCTTAATCAACAAAAAACGTCCCGATATTGTGAGTGATGCCAAATGAGGGTGTCGTGTTCCCCGAAGAGTCAAAATATAGTGGATATCGTAGTGAAGGTCCTGCTGTACTGGTTCGTCCTATTCTGCAATTTCTTCCTAACATTCGAGAAAAAGAGGATGCGATCAAAAGGCGGCGTATTCCTCGTTTGGTGGCAGTTGGTAGTTCTCCGCGTGCAAACCCTTCAGAGCTTCCTCGCCGTCCTTGGTGAGGTCTGGTCTGCCGACAGGTGTGACTGCTCCAGTGAAGAATCGTGGTTTCCATTCTTTCTCCGCCGCCTTGCGCTCCGCCGCCTTCTGCCGTTGCTTCTCCTCGATCTCGGTCTTGAGGTTTGTCGCTAGTCCATATTGCTTGCCTACTATGGCATTTGTGACGCCATCCCAAAATTTGAGGGACTCGTTGGGAAGCTGCTGATCAAGCGGTGGAACGATCTTGGCTACGGGGTCGAGCGGGTTGAGGTCGATGATGAGGTTCTTCTCCTGTTAAAATGTTAGATTGTGGTGCAGACTACTAATCAGTATACTTACGGCAACCTTGGCGAATGGCTTGCTGCCGAGGGTGTAGTAGACCTTATCTTGCCAGTTGCCCTCTATCCGCGCAAGGACATCCTTCTCTGATACATCCTTGATCTTGGTAACAGTATCATTCTTGGGGTCATACTTGAAGATGACACCCAGGACCTTGTTCTGTGATCGACCGAGCCAGCCCTCCTCCTGGTATTCTAGAATGACCTTCAGCCCTGTCTTTGGGCAGGTAACGAAGCAGCTATCTGCGACAGATACATTGAGGGAGCCTGTAAATAGAGTAAGCATGGTCACACTACATATAATGCTCTCATGACATACCGCGTAGTATGCCCCCAAGGTAGGCCGCTGGGTGAGTGAGCTGGTACTCCTCATCGCCCCGGTTCTTCAAGTTGATGAAGATGCCCAGGTTGTGTGCTCCAGCAACCACACGCACGCTTGTGCCAGTAAATTTGGCGCTTAGTTGATCGTAGCCTCGTGCGCTAATGCCCTTCTCGGGACAGTCGACGTAGAAGGCGGAGACGGGCGGGTGGTGAGACGTTTGCTCGGTAAGGTAGGAGACGGTCACGGTCTTGCCATCGCCTTTGACGCTGTTGGCAGCGCTTGTGGGTGCGGAGTTGGGTGTCTTGAGGGTGGGATGAGTATCCTCGATCTTCCAGTTACACTGTGAGAGTCAGTAGGTAGCCCGTGTCGTTCCGGGTTAGAGCGTACCCTGAAGAATTCGCCCAATGTAGAGTTGTAAGGCTTGCACGGCTTGCCCTTGACGTATTTCTGCGCCAGCATTAGCTACGTCTTTCTCGAGGGTACATGCAGCATACCAGGTCCTTTGTAAACCAGAAGCGCAAGCACCCCAGCATGCGCCCCAGGTCGTCATCCGAATCTCCGATACTGTGCAGGTCAGTAATGGGCCTTGCAACCTAAGTTGAAGCTGTGCTGACCTGATGAATGTGTCGGGCCTGTCCAAGTAGTGCCAGTACTCTGCTATCCGTCAGATGATAGTCCTGCCACAGCGACTTGCCATGACAGCAATCCTAGATCCATGGTGATGCAACGTACCCAAGTTTGGCCTTGGTTCGAGGAGTTGTGCGGGGAGGGAGAAGCGAACAGCAGCGAGGTCGGAGACGCCAATGAACCTGAAGGAAGACCGAGTTAGCTTTCGCGCGTTGAAACTCGCCAGTCGTGCCTAGTAGACATGCTGTGACCGGGTGGTGCTACGTTACCTCCTCAATATGCCCAGGAAGGTCTTGAACTTGGAGCTGTCGTCCGGAGCCTTCTCTGCGGCGGCGTTTGAAGGTGTTGCAGCCCGCGAATTATCTGTCGAGTTGAGGGCGGACGTGGTTGCAGAGCCCGGTTGGGCCTTCTCTGGCGCAAGGTCCGCCATGGTGATGGGATACGTGTTTTACTCAACAGAGTAACAGCAAGTGGGGATAGGAGCTCGAAGCTATATCTAGGTAAAGATCGATGATGTCGTCAGGTGTTGAGGCGTTGCGCTTTTCGGGGTCACTTGGCAGTTGGCACACGCGCGGAACTCTGACGTAGCGCAGCCGATAGCCTCTAACCTTGTCGCAGCGGGGTAGTGGAGAAGGGAAGGAGAAGAATATCAGATCGAATGGAGCATACAGATCCAAGTCGGAAAGACGGTTATCTCCAACTTGCAGGGGCTGGAGTTCTTTTATTTAGCGTTGCCGTTATCGTACCTCTCTAATCCCAACCTGCGCGTCTGCTGCAAGGTCGAAACGCGCAATAGGGACATGCATTGACAGATCGTGCATCGCTTGATTGGGTGCAGTCTCGCCACCGACTCTCACCCCTACCACGTTTCACAACCGCGAATAGCCTACTTCACAACCGTGGAACCGCATGACATGTGTAAGAGAACTTCTCGTCTATTCTGTGCTACACCTGAACTACACCAATTCAAGTGTGATGCTCCAGCCTGACGTGCTCGTTTTCGACCTGTGCACACGACGACGCCAAAGTTCCAGACATACCGACTAATGACTGATCGCTGTGATCGACAATGCAAATGACCGTCGGTCCACCCCTACGCGCCGTCCCTGATCGTACCTTGCGTTGTCGCGAAGTCATCAGTTGTCCCACTCCCGCCAGACTCCAATTTCACATGCCTTGGGCGTGTCCGTGTATATTTCTACTTCGTACCATTCTTCTACTGGTCCACCAGAGCCTGACAACCTATCCAACACAAGCCATAGATCGCCTTGCGTCGTGAGCTTCGGATCAATGTTCACACTCTCGGACCGAACTGTGGCAGTATCCGAGTACTCTCCTTGTTCGCTCGCGATGATGAACTTGCGCTCTGGGCCCCGACCAATTTCAACACTCAGTCGAAGCGGGCTGCGCGCTAGCTTGCCCAAATCCATAGCACGAGGACTTGTTGCCTTGGCGAATCTGGCGATGATGGTATACGAAGCCAAGCGCATAGGCCACAACGGCGCGGCAATTTTATGTATGTTGGCACCGAAGCAGGCCGGAGTGAGCTTCATTGAAAGGAGACCTGCTCCATCGCGTGGGACTTGCTTCAAAACTACCTCGCTCGTGCTGTCAACTCGGAGTTGGTAGTCGCCAGTCAGACCAGCTTCAAATAACGAGCAAATGATTGTGTAGGAGCCCGGCTGAAGGTCCTTAATCTCCGCTAAGACACATCCACTGCGGTGATCGCCCGAGTCTGCCAGTACATCGCGACTCTGGAGACGATATAATCTCTTTCCGTGTCCCAGCGCAAGCTTGACATGTAAGGGATGCTCGTGGTTCGTACTCGTGAGCAGGATGGCTAGTGAACCACATTCCCGAACGGTGAGCGAATACTGAGGATTATCAAAATATTTCGACGAGTCTGTGCCGCCGCCAGCCGTCCGCCTCGTCCAGGCGCCTTCCTCCATCTTCTGGAGGGGGTACCGCTGCGCTGCCTGTTCCAGTGTGATTGGCGAATTTGCGAATGCTGACAGGGAGAAGCTGTACAGTGATGGAGGCAAGTCATCTTGATCAATCACCACTGTATAGGTCGAGTGCGCATCTGTGTCACAGCGAAGAAGACACTGCGGTGTTGTGACGTAGTCGCTCGACTCTAGGTAAGTATCTTTCATATATAGTCGTTCTCCCTGGCCATTACAGATAGATATACTCATGTATCCCTTTGGTGCATCTCCGTTAGAGTTGACTTGAGAGTCAGGGCGGATACTCCCGTCGTTGAATGCATCTGACTCTTCCTTGGTAATTGCTGTCGTGTCTCGGAAATGGCGACTAAGGAGAAACCACACGGGGCCGGTGTGTTTAGAAGCAAAGGCGAATTGTGGATGCTTAACGAGGCAACCGCCTGGCGACGACTCCACATTCCATTCAAAATGAATATCCTGTCGATACTGGAATAGGCCAGGGTTCCAGTTCAGGTACAGGCTCTCGAAGTGCTGTATGACCTGCTCAAGCCCGATCCAGAACGTCGTTGGGTGCGGTCGATCCTGAGTCGGAACACTGTCCCTGTGATAGCTCTCGAGGCTGTTACTAGAGCCACCACTGGAGATAGACGCAGACGCATCCATGGCCGTTACAGCCGAAGGACGAGGGCCACGCCAACCCTTGCCTTCGACCCAAGGGTTCTTGATGAGCAACAGTCGGTCATGATCCGTCTCTTTCATATCCAGCACGACGTAGCTGTGTTGGCCTTCAAGACCGAGTTCGCGCTCCTGTCTAGTCGACATCTTCCCAGTACCTGCAGTAACCAGAACATCGCCATACATGAAAGCGTTGTATATACGCTTCCATAGCTGCTCTGGAACTGTATCCGCCCTATAATACTCAGTATGGCAAGACGTAGATACGAAGTAGGAAATAACTTACTCTTGCAAAAACACTTGTTCTGGTATCCAGCCGGTCATCGCCCAAAGATCACTGCATGAACTGCTTCCAGGGAAATCGTAGCCACCGCGGACCTTGAGATATGCTTTTTCGAGTAATGCCGGCCACAAGAGCGCTGGATTGCGGCGATCGATGACATGCAGCAGCCGATGGGTACTCGATACCGGTAACCTGTCGTCGATGACCACCTTTCTCCAACAACCATTGAAATTAAGCCGTACAATATACTTGCCGTTAGATGAGACTACTGGCTTTCCAAGGTGCTTATCGTATGGGTATATCTTGTTCGTGAGCATCTGTCGCAGTTAGTACCAAAGACGCTGACCTTTCCGTACGACAAACCTCGTCGTGACCCCGTTCAGAGCGAGCAATGCCAGCACATAAGCTCGTAACCACTGAGCAATCCGAAGCTGCATCCTGTACAAGATCTAGAGGCCTCGTGCTGGACATCAAAGGCCCGATGCCAGCCCTGCCATTAGGGAACTGCGAGGGCGGCGGGACAGCATCTTTGGCGCGTAGCCAACCCAAGAAGAATTGCTGCTGGTATGGCGATAGACTCAGATCCCGGGTGTCCCTGTTGTTGTCAGTGTCTTGAAACCCCCCTTCTCGAGCATTAGGTGATGTACGTGTAGGGAGCCACGCCCTCTTCCGATGTAAATTCATGTGCAGATGGCATTTTGTCCCAAGGCGGAAACTTGAAGCCATTGACTATGGAAGCCTTCAATAAGATGATGCTCTCTTTTGCGGGCAACTTCCTGCTTGAAACTGGCTCCCGTAGCCTGTGTATCTGAGCGTGGGGTACAGTCGATGGTGTTAGGTCCGCTGCTTGCGGAGCAGGTGCCTTCGGCTGAGGCTGTGGAACAGGGAAGTGTGGCGTCGCAGATGGATCTAGTTCCACATTGTGAATGTCTTTTGTGTGGTGATCGTGGCCAATCTTGGCGTTTGAGCTATCTTCGTGCCATACATCAGTGATTGCGCTTGGTGTGTCGACTGGAACAGGATCATCCGAAAGATCGATAAGTGGCATGGAATCTTCATAGATAGCTTGCTTGATAGAAGGAACTGTTGAAGAAACATCTGAATGATGAATGAATGCTGATGAAGAAGAAGCTGACGATTTACCTGAAGCTGCTGGACCGCTGACAGGCCCTGTAGTTGAAGAAAGATCACCACGTGATGTGTTCGAACGAGTAGTAGAGTCTCCAAAGGCTATACCGGGAGTCGTACTTCCAGCGACCTGGGCAGCCCACCGACCGACCCGCTCGTCTCTTGCATTTGAGGGCTGTGGTGCGACTAAGGGTGTCCATGTTTCTGTTTTCTTGATGCGATCGGCAACATTCATCATCTCTCCGCATTGGGCCTTAATTTGTTTCTTTTCGTCTGGATTCGACGACAGTTTGAGCGCTTTCATTAGATTCTCAGCCACACTGATGGCCAGGGTGAGCGCCTCATCTTTGGTAGCGGCTGTCTGAAGCTGGGAGCGGTAGTTCTGGTAGCTTGATTAGTTGGAGCTACAATGAAGAACTTGTTACTGCCACGAGAGGTTAGTTGCGAGTATCACATACGCTTGCAGCAGCTTTACAAGCCTCAAGCTGAGCGGCCCGGTCAGCCATCGTGAATGGCCTGAAACGGGGTGTGGTTAAAGAAGTTTGACCAATACGATTAGCGGACAGTGAAGCTACTTGCTTCGTGCCATAACGATGCGACTAACTTGGGGGACTTGAGTCAAGGGCGCATCAAGAAGTCGTGATGGTGTTCTGTTGTTTGCAATGGAGCTGAGCGTTTTAGCGCGACGCACGTTCCTGCCAACCGCCTGTTGCGACTGCCAGCTGCAGCAGGAAATGCAGGTTCATAGCAGGTGAGCGAGCCGAAACGTCTCTGATTCACGTGTAAGGTATGCCGAGCCCACGGCGGCTTGCCTGCGCTCACCGAAACGATCAACAATGGCGACGGTGAAGGAAGGCCCAAGGGAGCAGGGTAAGACGTCATCCGACCCTGAACCTCGGCCTCTGGAACCTCGGGAGAGGTCAGCCATGCATGCGACAGCGCTATCGCGTTGCGGGCACCATGAACGTCCCCTGCCCGCTTTTTCTAACCCCCGATGCTGCTATCTCCAGTCCTCAAATTATCGCGGTCATAATGAGATAGTGAGAATCGATAGCTTCCTTCACACGACCATACCCTTCTGCCCGTCACGCTCTCCGTAGTCGCAACACTCAGGCCAAGCCTTAGCAACTTTACTCGACCACCACTACCATGGCCGGGCAGTCCAAGGTAGAGACTCTACCGCCATGGGGTAACGCTGTCGCAGGCGCCGCCGGTGCTGTCATCGCGAACACGCTCGTCTATCCCCTGGACTTGTAAGTTGCACATATTCTGAGACATTGTACGCAACCGAGAGAAATACTAACAACGCCTCAGGATCAAGACGCGGCTACAGGTCCAGGTCAAGCGCTCCCCCAACTCGAACGATGCCAATCCCGCCGATGGCGAACACTACGATGGTGCGCTCGACGCGCTGCAAAAAGTCTTTGCAGAAGAGGGTTTGGCTGGACTGTATGCTGGCATAGGAGGCTCTCTGCTCGGTGTAGCATCGACCAACTTCGCCTACTTCTACTGGTATACTGTTGTACGAAGTCTCTACATGGCGAACCGCACGCTCCAAGCATCACCGAGTACCCCAGTCGAACTCTCTCTGGGAGCGCTTGCGGGAGCGCTCGCCCAGCTCTTCACAATTCCAGTCGCCGTCGTAACGACGAGGCAACAGACCATGAGCAAGGCAGAGCGCAAGGGAATGATCGCTACGGCTATGGACGTGGTCAATGGCGAAGATGGCTGGACTGGTCTCTGGAGAGGTCTCAGGGCTAGTCTGGTGCTTGTGGTCAACCCTTCCATCACATACGGAGCTTATCAGCGATTACGGGAGGTCTTGTACCCGGGGAAGAAGACGCTGAAGCCCCTAGAGGCGTTCCGTAAGTCAAGACTACTACTATTGCTCAAGTAAAGCTGCTAACAGGTTTTAGTCATCGGGGCTCTTTCTAAGACTCTTGCCACAATCGCAACACAACCCCTTATCGTCGCAAAAGTCGGGCTTCAATCAAAACCCCCGCCAGCCAGGAATGGCAAGCCTTTCAAGTCCTTCACCGAAGTTATGCAATACATCATACAACACGAAGGTCCCGCAGCACTCTTCAAGGGTATCGGACCCCAGATCCTCAAGGGTCTGCTCGTCCAAGGTTTCCTCATGATGACCAAAGAGCGTATCGAGCTATCCTTTATTCTCCTCTTCCGATACTTCCGCCAAGTACGCGCCGAAAAACTGCAAAAGCTTGCAAACATCGCAGCAGAAAAAGCCGGAAAGGCGGCGCCGATCCTTGCCAAGTAGGCCTTGGCTTGCTGGCATATTTATTCCTTCATCTCCAGTGTACATATCCTGCTTTGGGCTTGTTTGCGCAGGCGGATGGAGCGAACGCTGTATTGAACTTGATCTGGCGTTTGGCACTGATTGTTGTTGGGGTTATACACATAGTACATTCTATAAACACTGTTGCATTCTTTTCACAACACACAAGTCTGCGTCACAAAGCGCTTACAGCTATGCCAATTGATGTGCTGTACTGAAGCTGTGAAGGAGCCCGAGCGACCAAGATCGTTCACACGGATGCAAACCCTCCCAAATCTGCCGAGTTGTAGAAATGTCGACTCACTCCTTCACCTCCTTACTCTAGCACTTATCACTTCTTAGTCTTCAACAATAAGCAAGAGCACCGTCTTAGCACAACTGAACCCACGGCTCACCAACCGTGCCATAACTCCGACGAAAACCAAACACCAACACAACTTTATACGATACTAAACCTTTGATACACAACAAGATGTGCCATCTCCGCCCTACAAAGTATACATGCGGCCACGTTTCCCCTATTCACACACCAGAACATCAACGCCCGAACGGGCCTGTCAGTGCCAGGCAATCAAACCTAGAGACTGAGGTGAGATATGAAAATTTGAACTGTGTTCAAGACATACACTGACTTCGTACAGTGGCCGACACACAAAGACACAACATGTGGCGCATGTCAAGATTCTTCACGTAGAGGTGCGCGATGCTATGTGCCCTTGAGTGAGATGATAGTAGTTTAT
>Ga0058698_10000667_pt1 | contig 17904 bp, 22 predicted proteins | sample AgamicAsSfe_FD_67288 | JGI IMG/M metagenome (GOLD analysis project Ga0058698, IMG submission 67288) | Agave microbial communities from Guanajuato, Mexico - As.Sf.e | ecosystem: Host-associated > Plants > Phyllosphere > Phylloplane/Leaf | place: Guanajuato, Mexico | collected 2012-05-30
CGGTAGCCGAGGAACTTAGCCGAATAAATCCTTTCTAAAGGTTCTTATCTAGCTATTCTTTTAATGCTTCAAGTTCGGTTCGGGATATCGAGTATAGTAGTCTAAAAGGTAGGTCTTTACCAGGTATTAGTCGAATGTCGTGGTCGTAGGATCGGTATAGTAGTAATTAGTCTACCTTTTTCGGGGAGAAGACTTCGGCGTAGTCCTAAATCTCGATCGGTAAGTTCTAGATAATATCTAATTCGGCTTTATTACCGGATTCATATATACTATTAACTTATATAGCTTGCTTTCGGCGTATGACATGATCGATATCATCTATTATAGTAATAAATATATTAGTATTGCTCTATCATAGTTGTCGGACAGCGTTAATACTAATAAAGGCAATGTCGGTATTCTAAAGGCCCTTGGGACGGTCGGGTAGATAACGGGGCGCGGTCTTTTTTAGAATATCTTTCAGTATAGGTTGAGGTTATGGTTACTCCGAAATCCTATAATGCTCGCGGTAGAATTTACTATTAAATATAATAGTTCGGGAGGCCTATTTAGTCTTTAGATCATGCTTTTCTAGCTACGGCAGGCCTAGGATCGTATGGTAATATGCCAGCGGTATAATAAATAGAATTATATCTTTTTCTATATAGTCTCTAATCTAGAAATTAACTCGAATATAGTAGCGGATAGTTCTGTTCTCATTCAATAACCCATCGTAACCCACAAGTTGGAAGGGTTTACGTAGGAGAAGGAGTAGTATCTTCTTCTCTTTAGTCTATTCGAGTTTAATAAATGATTGACCTTTACATCTAGTATCCACTATAGTGTAGGTATGAAACACTAAACTAGGTAGACTAATTATAGACGGGAGGATTGATACACGGGCTCGTTTAAACTCTTTATTAATAGATAACCTATATAGTGCAGTCTTAGATATTCGTATAGGGTTCGGTATAAATGGTAATAATAATCTAGTAATCGGTTCCGTTCGTATAACAGAAGGCAGTTTGCCTTGAGGTATCCGTAGTGCAGTTTCTTTTAACGCTAAGGTGCTTTCTATTCTAGGCCTACTCCGTTTTCCTAGACTGACATAGCATAAACAGAGGTAGCGAGAGTAGCGGGGCGCAAAGTAGTTGGTGCATAGAACGGGGGAGATTATATCTAGCGGGGCGATAGGGAACGCGAGATGCGTATCTCTTATATACGTTAACGTTAAATTATATCGCGGTTTTGGACGTCTAGGGGACGGGTATCGGGGTTCGGGCAGTCTCGAACAAGATGACCAGTTCGGTGGTAATGGTAATATACCCTAGCTTCCTTATCGGAGGGGCGGGTATAACGTTAGGCACTTAAGTCTATTAGATCTCTAGTAGGCTATTTACGGGCAACGGTAGCGTAAGGTTAGCGGGGAGTAGAGTGGGGAGATAAAGGGGGTAAGGGTGTCCGGATAGTAGCGGTACGCAAGGTTGCTTTATTACGGATTATATATATATTCTAATAGAATTGTCGGCGGTGGTTCTCTAATTCTTAGAGGTAGTGAGCGAATTGTCGAAAATTATTTAAAGAAGACGGGTTATAAAGTAATATTTCTTAGAGTTCGCGAGAGATTGATTAGTTTAGGAGAGGTGTAAGTACGGAGTCTAGTATTTCGCCTTTAAGAGCAAGGCGTTTAAACTCGGTAAAGAATGCGCTGAAATCCGTATTCTTTTAACGTAGACGGAAGAGATTATTCTAGGTATTTTTAATACGATCCGGATTACTAAAAGCGTTTTCTAAGTATTCTAGCATCTACGGGTAGTCGACAAATTAATATATTCTATATTTAACCTTAGGTAGAATCAGAGAATAAGCGGTTCTAGTAAGACGGCTAGCAACGTAGGCTAAACAATTATTAGCCCTTACGAAGCGGTCTGCATTCGTAGTTAACTTACTATAGATCTGTTAGGTAAAGCGGCGTAGGTCTTTACGATCTCCATCGAACTTTTCGGAGTTAGGTAGTCTTTCACTAAGTTAGGAGGACTCGGGAGGTGTAGTAGTAATAACCGGAGTCTTTCTCTCTATAGTATCTATAGGGTGCTCAGTAGGGCGTCCGGGTTTAGGTATTGTTTTAGGAGTAATAACCGTAGGAATAGTAGTAAGAAGGGCTTTTTCGTTCTAAATCTTAAGATTAAGGATTATCTAATCCTTACTCTCGAGAATTTCTTTGTACTAGTTCTTTTAGAATTCGATAACTCCCTTCGCGGAGGTGACTTAGTTCTAGATCTATTCGATCTTTTCCTATTAAAGTATAAGTTTCTCTTTAATTTCAGCGGTGTATCCAGTTAGGTTACGAAGGTAGACGAGCCAGTCGTCGCGGAACTAAGTAACGTGTTCGGCGAGTTCCTTAGGGGAGTCAGTTCTAAGGGGGGGGTTTAGGCGGATAGCTATTTCGAACGTAGTCACGCCAAAGGTGGAAGCTACGTAATATCACGGTCGGTCTCGCGGCGGTAGGTAGTTGGCGTAAATACGGGGAAATGGTTTAGATTCAGTCAGCTATAGAGGTCTTGTCTATCGGTATAGGTTAGGCTATATGACGAGGACGTAGCTTAAAGAGCTACGTTACTAGCAGCGGCGGCAATAGATGAGGTTAAACCCGCGGTTTAACCTTCCTTTCCTAGCGTATCATGTGCTTACTGATACGGGAGGCGCGTATCATGATCAGACCAGGTCGTCCTATGACATTCGGTAAGCGGAGTTAGGTTAGTTTCTATCTTTATTTATATTAATTATGATACTATAGATAATTTAATTAATTAATTATTGTATATATAGTAGTATCTATCTCAATATATTATTGATTCATCATCTAATATATACTAGATAGAGAATTATAATTAATAGAGAAAGATATAGAACTTATATTATTCTAAAGATAGATAAAGTTTCACTAATAAGTATAAAATAATATAGCGTCCTAGAGCTATCTCAAGATACTAATATTTACATAAGACGGCGCGCTACTATATTACGCTAAGTTTACTCTCACGCTATTCAGATAGCTATAAATTCTACTACTTTTTACCTAGGTAACTTACTAGATCTAAAAAATTTAACTAAGAAGTTATAGTAGATTATTTAGTTAGTAATTTAAGCGATATAGTAATACGTATCCTACTACGCTTATAAAGCTATACGAGGCTATTAAGAGGAATATAAGAAGATACTATAAGTATAAATAAATAGATTTATTTATACTATATCTAATAGAATTACTCCTATAATTCTTATAGAATATAGCTATACGCCTTTGTAATATATATCTAAGACTTTATGTCTATCTTAATAGTAGGGCGAGCATATAGTTGTAATCATATGAGCTATTGAATATAGGAAAGCACATAAAGAAGCAAGTTTATAAGGTGTTTACTAGTTAAAAGCTCGGAGCATGTGACACCAAATTTAGGGTCCTGGTGCGTTAGAAACCTACGCCCACGAGTACTTCGAAAATGCACGCGGCGTACGAGGCTGGTGGAAACAATACGCTACACTCTGGCAGATTGCGCAGCTCGTCATTGACCTTGGCTTCATACACTTTGCCATCAACACTCACTATTCGCACAAGCTAAACTCAGCCAGCCGAATCTGGCTTCTGTCATACGAAGACACTTCTTGGTCTTGTCACTGGCGCTGTCAGTCTGTCAAGCTACCTTGTGCTGTTCGTTGTATTTTACGCAGCGACATACAAGAAGAGCCAAACGGCACGACTCCCAAAGCTCGTGGACCGCGTCGACTCCGTACAGCGCGATATCGTCTTTGACATGCAGCAGTCTCTGTGAGACGATATCGTATCGTTATATGCGGCTTCGCTTTCGGTCGACACTCTACCTGGACTCTACCAAAGGATCAGAGATCGCGAACATGCTCAGCCGGAAGCACTTTACAGATTTGGACGCCGAGTCGGACAACAGAGGAGAACTTGTGCTGTAGTATACGATTCTATACGATTCTAGAATATGTAGATCTGATTATCGAGATAATTCATAGTTTGATGCCCTTGGCTAGTGTTTATGACTACCAGGGTCTGTACGTTGCATTATCCTCAAGTTGTCTGATATTATTCGGAAGGATTCACACGAGCATTATGCCTGATGGCAAGCGGCTGGTCATCTGCGCGGGCCTTGTCTATCACTCCATCTTCCTGTACCCCTGCGATACTGATGCGTGGCACTTCTGGACTGCTTGGCTGTGGAGAGGGAGAGCCGCCACGACTATAGACTGGCGTGCTTGAGCTGGCAGGTGTCGAGGAGACCTGGGGTGTTCCCGGACCAGTAGGTGCAGGTGTCGGTACCGAGGATGGTGGTGCTGGCATCGCAATGTCTTCTGGTGAGGGCGGTCGCATGTGTGCTGGCAAATTCGGTATCTGGATGCGCTTTGCGATGTTGTGATAGGACGCCGGAATGATCTATGAGCGAATGGGATATACCGTTGTCAGGTCAAGCCCTGTTCTACCCAAGAGGTCCGGGCTGACTTACCTCAATTATCTCATCCCGGGGAAACTCCAGGTTAGGGATGTCGGCGGCATTGCACGCCATCAGATACCCGTAAAGGACACGAAGCACAGACTCGTGTGCGATGAGCAGCAAATCGTTCTGCTCCCGTTCCAGCTCAAGGATGATTGGCTCCAGCCTCACCGCTAGATCATGATAGGACTGCTTGCGTATGAGTTTCCGCCGGCTGTAGTGTTAATCGAGAAGATGCTTACCTCGGCGCGAGGATACCTATGATGATACGGATCTTGCTCGTGCTTCTTCACCTCCTTGGGCAACTCCTCACGAATCCTCTTCTCTGACATCTTCTCACAAACACCAGGATTTAGCTGACTCATTTGCGATCGCTGTCTGACACGATAGCCCTCATCACCGAAGAACTTTGAGGTCTCGATAGTGCGCCTTCTCGTTGAAGTCCACACCGTCAAGGGCTTATTGGTAGCAGTGATCCCACGTCGGATGAATCCTTGCCGTTCATTCTCTCGATGTTTGATTAACGATTCCGTCATCTTTTGCGCATAGTCCATACCTTCCTCCGACAGTGACGCATCTGCTTTATACGAGTCCTCTTCCTTCGTTGTCCCGGCTCGGGCAAAGTAGGTTTGTCGCGATTTAATGTGGAGATTGAGCAGGTAGAAGACGATTCTTTGTGACAAGTACCCGAAGGCACCGTTGTTAACCGTGACGCGCTGCCCCGCGTTCAACATCTTGATGTAGTGCAGCTCTGGCTCTTCCATGGTCTCGAAATGAGGGATTCGGGCATTGATTCTTGCAAGGTAGTCCTTGACCGCGGCATCTGAGTCCCAACCAGCATAGTCTGGGGAGGAGATCTTGACACTGCGTACATTCTCCTCTATGATTCGCTCATCTGTACATACTGACTCGATGAAAAGTGTCTGGATGTTGTGCTTGGCAAACTCCTTTTCCAAAAGACGTCGCCCTGCCGCTAGTGGGTTGACGGCATCATATATCGCAACCTGTCCGTTCTCGGAATTCAAGAAGTGATAGATGTCATCCCGGCACTGCTTCAAGATCTTGTTTCGAAGCAGCACCGATGCCGGGGATGCGTTAACGAAAAAGTAGTCATCCGGCACCTCATCACCGGGACCAATGATGGCTCTGCGGTAGTCTCCAAGGTGAAAGATGCGTGACTTGACACCAAGCCATCTCAAATACCTTGCAAGCGCTACGGATACGTGGGTTTTCCCACGAGCAGGCAATCCTACTGTGCTGATCACGATCCTGCCAGAGTGGAAGAGACGGCCAGACTCTGTACTGTACAATTGAGCGGGAGCCATCTCCTCCCTCGCAGGAGCGTCGTGAATGGCATCGACAAAAGTGCTCGACTTCCGTCTCAGCCGCGCCCCAGCTAGTGCACTTGCCGTGCTGTGGATGTTGTCAGACATATTACATGCTAATATCGCATTGACGACGCTTACAGTAAGGTGTCCATTTCGACTTTATACTAGGAACACTCGAGCTCGGAGGCTGAACACCTGCCCTGGTTCGCGATTATGCTTGCGGGCCAGGGAAGCAAGAAACACGCGATATTGTGTAGATAACAGCCAGGTAGTCTGTCGACCCTATAGGGACAGAATGAGAGTTGCAATGATACCTTGCTCTTCACGAAGCAGCGTAGAAACGGGGATAGATGAGGTTATTGATAAGTGCCGCCTGCTATCGCTGTCGGCTGTCTCTTCGCGGCCGTCAATTGCCGGAAGACATCCGGGCAGGGTACCGCATGGTGAAGATCGTCACAAGTTGGAATCATCAAAAAAGTGCATTCACATTTCAGCTTGTTTCATCTGACAGATATTTGCGACCATCGTCTCCAATCAGCACTATACGCTGAGTCTTCGAGCTTCACATCTCACAAGCAAAGACTACCACCAAGCAAGGGACCCAATCAAAGAGACGCTTTCCGACGATTTGCACACTGTACCAGCTCAATGGCAGCACCTACAGCCTTCCCAGGCGTGACACCATACCCGCCGCCAGTCGTAGCACCTGCGGTTGTCGTTGTCGAGTCTCCTCAGAGTACTTTTGAGAGGTTGACAGCGCCTTTGACAGAGAATGGAGCCGTGAAGGCGTTCAGAGAATACTACAACACCTTCCAGGAGAAGCGGGAAACGCTCGGTCTGACAAATCCTGGCACAGTCGAGGGAATTGCAAGAGAGGTGCAGCGCGATGTCCTGACCACCAATTTCATGTTCTCTGGTCTTCGAGCCGACCTCACCAAAGCCTTTAGTGCAGTTCCTTTATTCCAGACTGCGCATAACTTCACAATGGGTACACAAGGCATGCCACCATACTCTTTCGCTGCGTTGTACGGATCCTCAAAGGTATGGCACTTCAAGAACTAGGACTGACCTCCAATGTACGTCTTATTGACAATTTATCAGGTTTTCATGCAAGGCAACATAGACAATGATCTCCAGCTATCAGCGCGCGCTAACTATAGATGGAGCTCAGCGTTCATCACAAAGACGAATGTGCAGCTTGCGCCAAGTGGACAATCGATGGTTCAGCTCGAGGCCGACTACACCGGTGCAGACTTCACGACAAACATCAAGGCCATGAACCCTTCGCTATTAGAGGGTGCAATGACTGGTATTTTCATCGGAAGCTATCTACAAGCAGTGACACCTCGCCTCTCTCTGGGTATGGAAGCAGTATGGCAAAGACCTGCAGGCAATGAAGGGCCTCAAACAGCAGTGTCATACGCAGCAAGGTATCGGGGGCTGGACTGGATCGCCAGTGCACAGCTCCTCGCACAGGGCGGAGTGCAGACATCATACTGGAAGAGATTGTCGGACAAGGTGGAAGCTGGTGTGGACATTAACCTGCAATTCCTTGGTCTTTCAGGCGCACAGAACATGATGGGCGGGCCAGAGAACGAGGGCACAACAACATTAGGAGCCAAGTACGATTTCAGGACATCCACATTCCGCGGACAAGTCGACAGCAAGGGCAAAGTGTCTTGCGTGCTGGACAAGAGGATCTCGCCGCCTGTGATGGTCACATTTGCCGGTGAATTGGACCATGCGAAGGTTTGTCTTTGATTGTTCGGAAATCTAGGAACTATGGCTAATCTTGAGCAGAACACCGCACGCGTTGGTCTAGCGATCTCCCTCGAAAGTGCCGGCGAGGAGTTTATGGAGCAGCAGGAGAAGGCAGCGGCGGCTGGTGTGGAGCCTGCAGCGCCTCCATTTTAAGCTGTTGCATGGACTGGTTATCTTGCTGTGCATCATCGAAACACTTCCCCACCCTTGAAAGGTCACCCGTTCCTCGCAACACCCAAACAATCATCAACAATAGCAACTCTTGGAGCGAGACGCCAACCCTTTTGCGTCATGCGCGCACCCACTCGACGAGACCTGCTCAAGGAAGATGTAAATATAGGCATCGATCACGGCGGCCACCACACGGCAGGCCTACTATGTAGGAGCCAATGTAATAATATCCTGCATTCGCAGAACAGTTTCTCTTCACGGAATTTGACTCTTCTCTTGGTCGCGTGACTTGTCTGTCGATCGGTGGTGTGCCCCCTTGTCCTGCATGGCATGCTGCGCATGTTTGGCACTATTGCAACGAGGCCCTCCCTGACCTTGTCGAGATCATGTGTACAAACACGTCGCCGCAAGTGGTTATGATCAAGTCCAATCCTCCTCATCATCCTCAACCCGCACATTCACCCTCTGCAATTCCCGCCGTATAGCCTGTTGCCCTTTCTTCATGAACTCATCTGGCACTCGCAACACCGCTGTTTTGCTATCATATTTCCCGCCCTTCTCTGCCTGTGTATGCGTGATTGACTCTCTGACCTGTTGCAGGACCATTTCAAGCACTTCCATGTTGCTGGGCACACTGTCAGGATTCCGTCTTAAGACCTCAAGGATGTACTGCTGGAGCTGTGCATCGAATCCAGAGGACGTGAAGGCTGAGGTGAAAGTTTGCTGGATGCGTTCGATGGAACCCGGGGATGTGTAGATTGCAGAGACGAGGCTTTCGCGGAGGTCGGAAGGCAGAGTGAGGATCTGGCCGTTGACTGTGGCTAAGGAAGGCGCCGAGACCATAAGAGCTGGTGCACTCGCCATCTGGAGAGGTGCAAGTCCACTGACGAGTCGCTTGTTGTGACCCTGGATGGCGTCGATGGCTGTTGTCGGTTGTCTGTGCGTCGTGGTGATAGACGTTGGCCGAGAATGAGCACGTGGCAGACGGGAGCTGGCTGACAAGGACGTCAATCTGGAAGAACGCCAACAACAACAACATCACCACTACCTATCCTGCTCTCCAAACCACCAGACCCGCCTGCAAGACTGCCTCTTCCCAATTTCTGGACGCGACTACTGCGACCGCCATAGCCACTGCCAGTGCTGCTGCTGCCACCACTGTAATCCCCGGGCATTGACCTCCTTGACCAACATCCATCCGAAGCAGCGGTACATGCAACTACCCGAGCACATTCCCGGCACATCGTCTGACCACTACATATCATAACCCGATTGACTGAGCATCGAAGATCGCGTTCTGGTCGGTATACCTCTTGCAGGACTTGGGACAGAAAGCTGCATATCCAGCGGGGTGTCTCAAGACCCAGTCCACCAGATCTCCGCTGCAGCAGCATCTACTTCGCCAACAGAAAAGATCATACATCGAAACGAGCCTTCTGCGCCAGCGTTAGCTGCAAGTCACCTCTTCGCATGAGCCCTATGCATACTCGGATGCGATCATGACTTCATTTTACGACAGCGACGAATTGATCACCGATGATGAGACCAGTTATGGCAATGGACTCAGATCTCCTGCTACGAACGCCGAATCTACCCCATCTCCTAGCCATTCCGCGCCTGGTTCCAACGACAATACCCCAACCGCATTCCATCGGAATGGCACGATACGTCAATCGCCTCGCGGGAAGATCACACAATGGACACCACAGCAGTGTGCTAACTTTGTATCGGAGCTTGGCTCCGACTATGAGCAATACGGAGCTGCTCTCATAGGTGAGTCAATACCGCTTTTAAAGCAGCCTGCGCTTGACGGAAGCCGTACATGACTCTCAGAGACTGATGATCTGTCTTAGCTGAATCGATGAGTGGTGACGCCCTTGTTATCGTACAACACGACGAGCTGAGAGAGCTAGGTATTGTCAGCATAGGTCATCGGCTCACGATACTGAAAGCGATATACAATCTGAAGAAGAAACAAGATGTGCCCCTAGAGCCAGATCACTATGTGCCGTTATGTAAGTAATTACAGCTCTTGCATATGATAATGTCTAACAATACGCAGCTGCAGAGGCCGCTTCAACTGAACTTCGCCCCACCGCCGAAGACATCACAGCCATCATACATCAGATCAAGCTCAGGGACTCGAGGATAATAGCCGCAGAAGCAGAATTGAAAGCGATGAAAGAGCATCTCGACAAAGTGTGGGAGGATACTCGCAGGCTGCGCGAAGACATGTTACCAGTAGCGCGTGCCGTCAAAGAGAATTCACAACCTCTACCGCCAGATCCACCTCATATTGTTCCGACCATCGTTCATGCGGTCGAGCCCATTCCATCACCGAAAGGACCACCACCGATGCCTCCCATGATCAATCTGAAGCCAAGCGAGGGTCTTTCACGCAGCCTGTCAAGAAAGCTATCCACCAAGAGGTTCCCATTCAGCACGGCTGCGAAATCGCCAGCACCCGTAACAATACATGAAGGAACCACACTCGAAGCCGCACAAGCCATGACTTCGTCACATCTTACTCCAAATACAAATACGTATGGAACATCGCAGCAGCCATCACCGACATCACCACCTTTCAGCATGTCCAACAGTAACAATCCGTCACGAAATAATGCTGACGCATGGGCCTACTCTAATACATCATCGATGAACTACGACTCTCGTGCTGTTATGCCATCGATAAGTGCGCCACCTACACGGCGTGCGCCTCATCCTTCCTCCAATACTGCAACAATAAGCATTGCAAATGCTTCGCTTAATGGATCCACAGACCCTAGTACACGTCTCTCCGCCGTGACCACCGATGCCACGTCGAGTTTCGACTTTGAAGATACCCACACCATCGACCGTTTCAAAGTCCGCGAGCAGATGAACACTGCCGAAGTTCTTCCCCTCGCTCTCCGGAAATGGCGCTTGAGTGGTGATCCCCGCTACTACAATCTCTACATTGTATATGCCGATCGAGAGCGTTTGATGACGAGCCAGGAGCGGCCGTTGGTGCTGTTCAAGGAGTTGCAAAAAGCGAACTTACATCCGATGTTCATGCTAAGGAAGGTTGGGGCGAAGAGTGAAAGCATGACGGGGGAGGGCAGCCATTATGGGGATAGTATCGGACCTAATGGGCTGGGTACGGCACAGGGTAGTCGGGCCCAGAGTTATATCAGTCCGGTGTACTCTGAGGTTGCGGGTGGCCAAGTGTAGGATCCGGGTGGATCCGAGAGGTTCGACGCATTGTTGATGTGGATATGAGGTTTCATGGGAGCCATTGAGGACGGGAGACGATATGAAGAGCAAAGAAAAGAGCTATGAAGACTTTGCGGTGCTGTTGGATATGTCTGCATCGATGTGTGGTTGGAAAGCATGGACAATTCACACACGGTGCTATGCTGCGGTTGTTATATGTACGACATGTATGCATCTTGCAGCCGCATTTTGTTCAGAGCTCGGATCCTTGCTTCTTATTTGGTGAGCATGGATCTTTGCTTCGCTGGCACATAGTGATGAGCTTGGAAGAATCCAGACGTCCCGTTTCCAGCCATTCGTTATGGTCTTGTGGTGGCTCTTCCTGTCCGATACGGAGACTCGCCATAGATCCAAGAAGTCTTGTCAGGACTTGCATCATCACGTCTTCTTGACCTTGGAAGATTATCTCATCAAGACTTGACTTCGACTCGCTTTACTCTCTCCGATTCCACCTCCCGCTCCTCACCGTCCGCCCCGGCCCCTTCCATGCACCAATCCTTCATCCTCACTATCACTAAACCCCTTAATCCCATCCTCATCCTCATCGTCCTCGCCCACCGCAAACATCGTCTCTCCCTCACCATCCAGATCTCGCCTCTGCGCCATGGTCGCCGTCTGTTGCGGTCGCTGCGGCGCAGGCGCCGGTAATGGATCCTCGTTATCTACGTTCGCTGCGGCACTAAGGTAGCCATTGTCCCCATGAGACTTGCGATCACGCTCGGGCGGGTCGTATGCTGGAAGCTTTCCGCTAGCCTCTTCTTCGTCGTCGTTATCCGCAAGAGCATCGAAGTCGAGCGAGTCCCGTCCGTTGGGCATTTCGAAACCTTCGTCGTCTTGGGAGATCTGTCAGGTGTTAGATAAGATGTGCATGCAGCAATGGAAGTGACGTAATTCACCTCTTCACTCATCGCGAACCGCCTGTTGTTCGCCGTTGGACGCCAGAGATAGGCTATGAATGCTACATCGGCCAGGTAGACCAGGTTGAGCCAGCCATCAAGCACGAACCAGCGCGTTTGCCAGTGGCTAGGTGTGTAATTCGGGTTGTTGGCGCCGGCGAATGTGAAGGAATTGAGGAAGAAAAAGGCGAAGATGACGACGATTGTGGCGATGATGCAATACCATAGTTTGCGGTACATCTGCGCCTTGACGCGCTGTTTACGCTCTTGCAGATCTTTCAGCGTCCAGGCGAGAGCGTTCAACGTCCAGATGTAGAATGCGGTCAGTGAACCGGCGAGTGGGAGAACGACGAGCAGGATCAAGGGACCGACATTTTCGGGCGCAATGGTGAGAGAGGCCACAGCATAGATGACGCCGAAGATGAAGTGGGTTGCGGCGAGGATGCGGGCCCACAGCATTCTGCGACCGAGGTTGGAGCGGACGACGCCGTAGCCAAGACAGACGATGAGGAGGAGGAAGAAGGATATGGAATTCCGGGCTGCGTTGAGGATCGAGACGAGGATTAGGAGGACTTTGGACATTGCGTCGGAGCCTTTGCGGTTCATGTGGTCGTAGTAGCCTGGTTGTGTTAGCACGAAACGATGCGGCTGGCCCGGACGGCATACCCCATGTTGTGATCATTTCGAAGATGAGGAATACTGTCGTTGCTGTGATATAGTTCTGCACCGGCAGGATATCATGCCGATGCTGCACATATAAGAATGCCCAATACAGTCCGATCACAACGTAAACTAATGCCAGACCTCCATAGAACGGAAGTTTAGCGATTTGCGCGCCAGGGAGTTCGCCGTATGCGTTTCTGAACTCGGCAATCGCGCTGAACTCTAGGTCATTCTGGAGAGCTGCCGTGAGGACACAGTAGTATCCCGTCTTTGTGATTGAATACTCTACAGGTAAAGGATTTTGGGACAGATGTATAGCTTCTGTGATGATTGGGTTCTTTGAAATGGCTGATGCGTTTGCTGCCAAGATGAACGTCCCGTATTCTTCATTTGTGCAGTAATCCGAGGAGATGGCGTTTTGGTCGCACACATATATCCTCTGCTCTTTCGTCAGTGTCTGCTCACCTTCACTCGTTGTTTCTACCACGTACATCCAGCTCGTTATCCCTATCAGACACTCCAATCAGGCTTTCATCTTGCCATTCGAAGATCATGAATGCTATTGTAGGATCCTCGATCCCGTCTTGTCCTAGCGGCGCACTGTATGGGGAGAAGACTACATCGATGAAAGGGTCGACACTTCCTCCCCAGCTCTTTCTGCTATACATGCCCGAGCATTGTTCTTGATTGTCTGCTTGCTGATTCTGCTTATCTGTTAGCTCTGGACGAGACGAAGACACAAGGATAGGTGCACCGACTAGCTGCACTTCAATCGCATGAGCTGATAGAGAGCATGCTGCGAGAAGCATGTATGGCAGGACCCATGGCTGTCTCATCTCGTGCCGGTAAGTAGTGTAAGGTGTGTTTCAGCCGGCTCTGTGAATGTGTGTTGTGTGTCGATTCCAGGCTCTGGAGGAAAGGGCTGTCAGGTGCCGCAGCGCGTAAAAGACTGAGGCACTACGCTCGTCCGATTGATGTCTGGACAGATGTCGCTATGCTGTGCAGCTTACCTGGGTATGTTGTCACACGCGGCTGCCAAGCATCACGTGGCGAGGGCTCATTCAATAAGTTGCCTTGCAAGGCTGTTTCAGCTGTGTGTGGGGTTGAAACGACGACGACGACATGCTTACGGTATGTACTTGGTACTTCTGTAGTGAGTAGCACGAGACTTGCAGTATCGTCTATACTGCTGTACTTGTTATTGCTTACAACATGTGTTTCCAGGTGTTGCTGGTATTGTGATCCTCCATGCTTACATTACATCTTGAGGGTTCGCATCTGACAGGACATTGCGCGGCTCGGCCTCGCGTTTCTGACTGTACCTTACTCATACTTACGTCGCCTGCACAGAACTTGGTGATCCACTCTTGACACCATGAGGACGAGACGCGTTTCTGTGCTTCACTCGTATGAGTCTGAGGGCAGAGACAAAGCAGGCGTGACAGTCAAGCTATCCGACTGCTGCGGAATGGATCCTTCCGTTCGCAGTATAAGCTTACGCAAATCGGTCACTGACGTGATCGTGACAGCCTAGAGTCTGCCATTGCGGCACGCCTTACGCAATGTCTCGGATACCTAGTGCTCTAGAATAGTCTCCTCACTTCCTCCTGGCAAGAAATCAGCCGTGCTCAGAATGTTACCATCTATAATGTCTGGTCCTGTCCGTGCATGTACCAGCTTCTATGCCCGGTGGCTGGAATCATCCATGTGGTTGTATTGCCTTCATGCCAGAGGTACACCAAGACAGAATCGTAATGACAGTTTGGTCTGCCCGCTTCTGCCAAGATGTGGATCAGTTTTTTCTTACCTCCTTGTAAAGATGTCCTACTGTCTGAGCGTGGCAAAGTAGGAGAGCCAATCACACTGGCACGCTTCATCTGTACTGCAATATGACATGACTGCAGCATAATTCAGCAGGCTGCAGCCTTTTCGTGATGACAAACAGGTATATTTGGCTAAAACATTACATCCTGGCAAGTATCTCGATGCAACGTCTCACCATATCAGTCTACTACCAATATCAAGCTCATGGACTTTCACAGCATGACAACCTATCAGGACGAACACACCCGTTATCTCGTCCAGCAAGTACGGATGCAGCAGCCTTTGTCTCTCTGTACCTTCACAAAGCCTTGCTTACCTCTGCGTTAGATAGCTTATGGCTGACATACTATATACCTTGGTCTATTGGCTATCAGCCTGAAGCCTCGCGGCGGAAGCAGCATGTCGGGCAAAGCGCGCGGTGATCAGATGGTCATCCACATCCAAGTCCCCACGACATGTACTCGGGCCCTGTAAGATGATCCCAAAAGTTGTATAAGAACGAGCATATCGTGCTCATGCTGATCAAATCTTGCTCATCATTCACTCGTTATACATTTCCAGATACTGCCAAGATGGGGTTCTTCGTCTCCTGTTACGAGATGTTTCTCTACATGGCCTCGGTTGGATCGCTTCTCGACTCTAATCCGCTCCAAAGTCCAATGCTGTCAGACGGTCTCTCTTTCCATCCTCAGCATCCGCTTCAACACCCTCACTTGGCTGCTAGTCCTGCTTTTCAATGTCAATACCCCAAGCTGAAGGGCTGGGAGAGTTGCAACTCTGCATCCAACCGCAGCTGTTGGCTTACTCCTCCGAAGGACAGTAAAGTCCCCTTGGCACCATTCGACATCAACACAGACTATGAGACCATCTTTCCTGAAGGCATCACTCGCCACTACCACCTCACCACCGATGATGTTGAGATCAACGCTGATGGAGTCATCAAATCATTCGGAAAGGTCTTCAACGGCACTCGGGAGAAGGTGTATCCTGGCCCCTTGATCGAAGTAAGTTGCGATATCAAACCAGCTGGTGAAGGGTACTGATGCTTTATCAGGCTTGCTGGGGAGATGAGGTTGTCATCCACGTCACGAACAACATGAAAGAGAATGGCACAACCATTCACTGGCACGGCATTCGTCAGCTCAATACCACTGAGATGGACGGCGTGAATGGCGTCACCCAATGTCCAATCCCATACGGTCACACTTTCACGTATAAATTCAGGTTGTGGCAGTACGGTCATACATGGGTATGTTGACGGACATCATGTTGCTTGGCCATATGCTAACCGTCCAAATCAGTACCACAGCCATTACTCATTGCAATACGCCGACGGCATGGCCGCGCCCTTTCTGATCCACGGTCCCGTCAGCGCGGACTACGACATTGCATTCGATCCAATTATCATAGCTGATTGGATTCACGATACGTCCTTCAATGTGTTTCAGCAGGAGCTGAACTTCACGGTTCCCCTGACGAATTCGATAGTCGTCGATGGTCTTGGTAGACATCCTCCACAGTCTCCACACGGATCATGCTGACAGACATCCAGGCCACTACGGATGCAATGGATCCCTGGGCAAGACTTTGGCTGACAGGTGCACCGACGCCACGACCTACACCACCAAGGTAGTCCAGAAAGGAAAGCGATATCTTCTCAGACTCATCAACGGATCTGCTTCAACCTCATTCCGATTCTCTATTGACAACCACACCATGCAAGTTGTGTCCAATGATTTGGTGCCGATCAAGCCGTACAAAACTGAAACTGTCAATATTGGCATTGGTCAGCGCTATGCAGTCATTGTCGAAGCAGACCAAGTGCCGAGCAACTACTGGATCCGCACAGATATGCTCACCGGCTGTTCCAACATGGACCCGTTTGGTAACTCAACTACAACTGCTATCTGGCGATATGAAGGACAAGATGAGAAAGCGCTCCCTACTTCGGCAACCCAGAACCCTGTTCCTGTGGCAGGTCTTCCTTGCGTCGACGAGCCATACGCAAATCTCGTGCCTGTCGTCCCTTGTAAGTGGTCATAATGCAGCCAGACGTCTGTCCTACATCACTCTGACTCGTTGGAAGGGAATGTCAACCAGAATCCCGAGAATCTTGCGACGATTGATCAAGATATCTTCGAGGCAACTCGTAAGTCATTGATTCTCATTCAAGGAGTATCCCAGGACTGACAACCTTGCAGACACAAACCTCACAAAGGACGGCCTTTTCCACAACTTCAGTCGGTGGACACTAACTGATACCCCAATGTGGCTGGACTTCGCCGAGCCGACCTTGCTCAACCTCGACAACTCTTCGTTCCTCGACAATCCGCAAATCTCTCTTGTGGACTACAACTACCATAAAGGCTTCGTCTACATCATCCTCGCGGCCAATATCACCAAGAATCTCGACCCGCACCGATGGCCAGACTTCCCTGCGCCCATCGCCCATCCTGCAAGTCTTGACGCCTATTGAGCGGTGGCTAAGCTGACGAGTGCTTCTCTATTCAGATCCATCTCCACGGCCACGACTTCGCCATCCTTGCCGCCGGAAGCAACACGCCCTACGACGAAGCCGTGCGTAACGGCGGCGTCAAATTCAACTACGATAATCCGCCTCGTCGCGATGTTGCCTTTCTCGACGGGCAAGGATATCTCGCGCTTGCTTTTAGGCCTGATAATCCTGGGGGTAAGTAAGCTCTTATCTACCTGGTTGGTTGACACTAACTTGCCTCACGTGTGGCTGCTACATTGCCACATCGCTTGGCATGCCAGCAGCGGTCTGGCGTTGCAGATTCTCGAGGACAAGGACGGCATTGTCAAATCGATTGGCGCATTGAAGGCCACTGAGAATACCTGCAAGCAGTGGGCTACTAGCTCCCAAAGGGCTGCAATCGATGCTGAGCAGAATGACTCGGGGATTTGAGTGCATTGGCGCGATATCCTGTGAGTGGTGGCGAGGTAATAGCACTCTATTGATGATCACAATTGCCCACTTGCTAACGTTTTGAACAGATTTCTGTACAAGCTCATGATGTGATTTCTCTTTTCTGCTTCTTACTCAAGGCCTTCACTGCGCTGCTTCGCCCTCAACAGCTTCGACATGTCGCTAACGGCAGCTTGCGGCATCTTCATTCTGTTACACAGTGGACTTCTTTCCACACGCACGGGAGGGATGGCTATAGGAGACTCTACGTTCTTTTCCTCCGCAACGCTGGATTTATTTGACCCAGATGCTGGAACCTGACGTTCGATGTCTCAATCATTCAGTGTAATTTACCTCGTGTACCCCAATAGTCATTCTTTCCTACAACACCTATATGAGGCCACATTCCAGTTTGAAATGACCATTGTTCCGCTTCTGTTGACTCCCATCAAGAAGGCCTTGGTAGTAGCCGCAATAACTGACTTCCAGCCGTGTCAAAGCCCCCAGCAGATGACGAGCCCTTTCAAACATCTTCGCCAGCAGAATGCTTCGTCTAACTCTTCTCACACCCAGCAGACCGTTTCCCC
>Ga0058698_10000669_pt1 | contig 17899 bp, 15 predicted proteins | sample AgamicAsSfe_FD_67288 | JGI IMG/M metagenome (GOLD analysis project Ga0058698, IMG submission 67288) | Agave microbial communities from Guanajuato, Mexico - As.Sf.e | ecosystem: Host-associated > Plants > Phyllosphere > Phylloplane/Leaf | place: Guanajuato, Mexico | collected 2012-05-30
GTCCAATGGTGGCCGTGGGAGACGTGGATGAGGGCGATGCAGGTGTTGTTTGTTGTGGGTAGGGCAAGCAGCTGGCAACGAGGGTTGTAAGGGTTGTAGACACATGTAGTGGTTCGGTTCGGATGGTCAGCTAATAGTAGTACTAAGCTCAGGGTCCCGGGAAATGAGCCAGTAGTCTGTGATTGGCATGAAACATTCATGGGGAACGTTCGCTCGTTTACGGTTTACGCACCGGCAAACACCCCCCCTCAGACATGTTTACCCCTTGTTCCTTGCATATGCGCGCGTAACCTCGAGGCGCAATCGTCGTGGCTGCCGTCTTTACCAGGAAGCTGTGCATGCTCGTCGCTTTGGCCTGTATACCACTGCCTCGGCCGACGACCATCTCAGCCAACTGTGTGTCCACTGCACCCGTCGAGGACGCGCCCCTTCTTGAGCCTCCGGAGCAGCGGCGAGTCAGTCGCATAGCCTCACATATTCTCTGACCATGCCATCCTAGACGCTGGACGGACCAATGTTCCCCATCCCACCTCCGACCCATTCAATCCATACTAGTGGATTACTCGCTGCTCGGCTGATTAGACATGCTCGGCTTCCAACACGTCCGACATGCTGCGACGAGGCTCAGGTGTTGTATATACACCGCAAGGTACGGGTGCCGTCGTAATCGATAACAGTGCCGATGACGTACCTGCAGCATGGCATCTGCAGCGTGGCCGGCTTGCAGATCCCGCAAAAGCAACTCTGTAGTTCCATCTCAATTCTCCGTGCTGAGCTAATCGCGACGCGGGCTTACCAAGCACGACATGGTGACCTTGTACACATTTCGAAAAGAAGGACTGACTGTCGACAACGCTTCGCGGAACAGGACCGCAGGCGACGGAGTAACTACCCTGTATCTACAGCAAGATCCCATCATCTTTCGCCTACTTGCCACCACTTCCCTCATGCTCGGACTTAGCTGCTACAGCCATGAGCATGGGGGTCGTCGCGCCATGGTACTGCTTCGGCGCAACCCGCAGACGCGCATCTAGCTACTTCTGTTTACTTGATCCAGTCTGGTCTATCCGGATAGCTTACACAAGATCCGCTTATGACAGCGGTCAGTCGCGTTTTAACCTCCAGTGTATCCGGGCACTGTGCAAAATTGCTTCGCCTGTGGCGGGTACAGTCACAAGTATGAGCCGCAGCCTTCCAAGCAGGGCCGTCTATCAAACCATGTCTATGTACATGTACTTTGGATGGCTGCCTCATATACTTTATTCATCACGATTACATACGACACACGCACATTGTTTTTTCTTCTCTGGATTCCCACACTTGACATTTCTTTGCCAACATGGATGATAGCATGATACAAAGGTTGATGGAAACTGTCCAACTCATAAACACCAATCTCGATACCTCACCTGCTTCGTGGCGGGACCAACTACCAGCAATTCGCAACACGATAGTTTCTTTCGAAATAACTGATAGCGTCCCGGAAGAAGAGCGCAGGAATTGGCAGTTACCTCTTATTAGCGTCTTCCAGCGTGTAGCCTTCGCCGATGCTGATAACGGTGTTATTCAAGACTTAGCAGATTGGTGCCTGCGTCAGCTAGTGACCTTACTCCAAATATATCCCGACAATGTCGACATTCTGACTCGTAAGTGGCTTTGTATATATATATACCCATTACCGCTAATCATTATAGTAATCGGTCGAAACTGGTTGCTGAGAGCGCAAAAGGCTCTGTCAAGCATTGCGCGTACAGAGAGGAATTCCTTCAGTAGCGATACAAGCAACTTTAGACTGCTAAGCTCAACAACAAGGGGGTTGGTTGAAGCCGAACAACGACTACACCAAGCAATCTATATCGAAGCGCGAGGATTACTGTTGCCAGCCACAGACTATCTCCAGCGTGCGGTATACGTAGCAACAGAACAGGGCGTCATTACTGGACATCTCCTGTCTATGGTGAGTAAAGTTTCGGCCCATAGCTCGTCTCGTTAACCTTGTGTAGGCTGCCGAGGCGTTTATGAGCCTTGGGAACATCACGTCCGTCATGGCGAACGGTCGGTATTTCCAACAAGCAATTGCTTATTTACGAGCCGCAAGAGATACCCCGAACTACTTCCTATCACCGCATCTGGAACAGTAAGGACTTAGTCTACACGATAGAGCAACGGAATAAGCTGACACGCCAAGGTATCTGGACGGGTACGGGCCTCTCTATGACGACGTGTGAGTGGAATTAGTAGAAATTCTCTAGCTAGCAGGTACACCATAATGGACATGTTCTCGAATCGCGATACCTTGCATGTCGATGCATGTTGGCAGGCGCTCAGAAGGTTGGACAGGATGCTGTCAGGGTCTCGGCACGGACCACAACCCACTTCCGTGCATCCAACACCGTCACCCCATAACGAGAGGTATCACAAGCAGCCAACATAGCGTCACCGTACATCTTGGAGCCTTTCCGGAAGTCCCGCTCTCGTCGCAAACATCTCCGACAGCTGCACATCGGCGCGACGTCACATCCGAGCATCCAGCGAGCCGCCCGGACGAAGTAGCAACCGTACGGCCGAATCAAACACCCCGACCCTCGACCGACTACCTCCGCAACAACCAGCGGAACTTGTCAAGTTCCAGGCGCATAACACACAACACTAGATACACAATGGCGGCATCAGCCCTGGACCAGGAGCGACAACTTGCCATCGACCCAATCGTCGGCACCAGCGTCCAGCACAATACCCAGGTACGCCTTTGTCCAAGCCACACCAGTCTTGCGCTGTCCACTAACTCGTTCGTGCTATAGGTTGTCTCCAACATCCGCAGTCTCACTGCATCGCTCTTCGGTGTCGCCGCCGGCACATTAGGCCTCGAGTCGTATGCAGGCTTCATATTCTATCTGCTGGGCTCGCTAGTGGTGTCGGTGCTGCTCTTTGCGCTCAAGACAGATGGCAAGCCAGGCGCATACTTCTATCGGCCACTGGGTGACTTGTGGTTGGGAGATGTGTTTGGAGGGTTGATGGGATTCGTGCTTACCTGGACGTTGTTCTATGGCTTGGTCAGGGCGTGAAATCATGGAGCTGCACACTGCAACTTGAGTTGACCATTAGAATTTGGACATGTGGTAACCACAGATGCTGTAGTCATGACAACATGGAGGAGCACTAGCCTTCGAAGCTCACAAGCTCTGGGATACTCCGATATCACCGGAGAAGACGCTCTCTGCCATAAGCCAGAGAGTGGGCAATCGCTACTATGCGCAAAGGCAAGGGTGTCAGAAACCCGGCCAAAGAGAAGACAGCTTTTACGTCTATGAACAAAGTATTACGCACCTATCAAACCGTGACATCTCCTGCTGCATCCGGCACCACTCAGGCACACAATGTAAGGTCTTGGCGGCACTTTATGCCCTGTGCTGATTTAGCGCGTGGCCGACGCGTTTGCCAACCACTTTCGCGTTCCCCTCCATTGATTGTTGCCTCCACCGCAATTGTCTCTTGCACAACCACGCTTCGTATACCCCCTTTAGCGCTATCGTACTCACTTAATCTTCCTCCACATTCAAAAGTGTGTATTTCCTGCCATGTGTAGCGAACGAAACTAACCATGTACAGTGCTTGAGGCACGCTTAAACCAGGCCAACGTCCTAAAGAAGGTACATTCGCGCAAACAAAGCTCGGCGAAAGCTGTTCTAACGATGAACAGGTCGTCGACGCTATCAAGGACCTCGTGCAGGACTGCAACTTCGATTGCAATGACTCGGGTATCGCGCTCCAAGCCATGGACAACTCCCACGTTGCCCTCGTCTCTATGATGCTCAAGTCCGAAGCCTTCTCGCCCTTCCGCTGCGACCGCAACATCGCTCTCGGTATCAATCTGGGATCCCTCACAAAGGTGCTCCGTGCTGCTGGAAGCGACGACATTCTCACCATCAAGGCCGAGGATGCGCCAGATGTTGTCAACCTGGTCTTCGAGACCAAGAGCGCAGCCAGAATCAGCGAATATGACATTAAGCTCATGGACATCGACCAGGAGCACCTGGGTATTCCAGAGACGGACTACGCGGCCACAATCACCCTGCCTGCTGCTGAGTTCCAGCGCATTTGCAGAGATTTGGGTGCATTGTCCGAGTCGGGTACGTCTTTTGACATTTGCGACGGCGTGGCCGGAAGTCGAAGTGCGAGCTAATGTCTATCTAGTTTCAATCGAGTGCACCAAGGAGGGCGTCAAGTTTGCATGCTCTGGCGACATTGGTTCGGGTTCCGTCATCCTCAAGCAAGACCCTAGCCTCGAAAAGGAGTCTGAGGCTGTCCTGATTGAGATGAACGAGCCCGTCTCTCTTACCTTCTCGCTCAAGTACCTGACCAACTTCTGCAAGGCCAGTGGCCTGTCTGACTCAGTCAAACTTTGCCTTTCCAGTGAGGTGCCTCTGCTGGTCGAGTACGCTCTCCAGGATCAGAGCTACCTGAGGTTCTACCTCGCACCCAAGGTAAGAACCCACTTCTCACTGTTACAGTGCCATGGCTAATTTGGACAGATTGGCGACGAAGAGTAAACGCATCATGATTTCATTGACACACGAGCGGCATGTTTTCAGGATAGATGTGGGGGATTTGCGGCGCAATGGCTTTGATATGCATCGAGCGTCTGTTAGGTTCATGATTCTGGTGTGCGACATTGGCGAGTAGGCGGTCCCGCGTGGTGTTCCGCGCCCTAGGCACAAAAGGAAAGTCACTGCCCCACCAACGCTTCACGTCATACCGCGTGGAATTTCAGATAAGGAAGATCAACATAGTAAATCAACAACATACCCCGCGTGCACTTTTGTACCTGCATTCCACCTCCTCTACCTGCTCTTTTCTCTCTCTGGTGTAAACATGGCCTCCGACACGTTAATACCGGACACGCGCGTACTTGCGATTGCCAGTCATGTAAGACTCACAGGCGGAAGGCGTGTCTTGTAGCTAACATGCGACAGGTAGTCCATGGGTGAGTCGCGTGCCGTCGCGATATATGCAACTCACTGACATTGAGCTGAGCTATGTCGGGAATAAAATGGCCACTCTTGTCATGCAATCGCTAGGTTGCGACGTATCCGCAATCAACACTGTGCATTATAGTAGGTGCACCCGGCATCCTTCTTGGACGGGCGCATGGCTAACAACTCAGGCAATCACACGGCATACAAGCAAATCAAAGGCACCAAAACATCCGCGACCGAAATCCTCGACCTTTATGAAGGACTACGTCAATCAAACCTCACCAACTTCGATGTACTCCTGACAGGATACATGCCCAGCGCCGAGGCCGTGCAAGCAATAGGGACGATCGGCAGGGATATCAAGCTCAATGCTGGCACGAAGCCTGGCAGTTTCTTCTGGGGTGAGTGACTGCGCGAGGTGACAGGTACAAGACTAACCAAGATAGTGCTCGATCCTGTCATGGGCGACAATGGCAAGTTGTATATTCCAGAAGATGAGGTGCCAGAGTACAAGGGGCTGTTGCGCGAAGCAGATCTCATTCTCCCGAACCAATTCGAGGCCGAGTAAGTAAATCCCGAAGTCTTGCGGAACCAAGCGTGGCAGTTGTTGATAGAGCATAGGTTACTGTCTGATACGCCCATCACCGATCTCAAGTCCCTTGCCGCTGCGATCCAAGTCCTTCACAAGACCTACCAGGTCCCTCACGTAATCATCACGTCCCTTCGCTTGACGCGCGACAACCAGACTATACCCTCGAGACCAGTGTCAAAGGCTGGCACAGGCACGAATACTCCCTCGGATCCTCAGCATCTCGATTCAGCAACATCCCAACCAGGTTCACAACCCCAAGCGCCGCAGATCGACCTCAACGATGTCGAAAACCTTACCATCATTGGCTCCACCGCAACCTCGGACTACAAACCGCGTCTCTTCCGCATCGACACCCCGCAACTACCTCTCTTCTTCTCAGGGACAGGAGACATGTTCGCAGCGCTGACAATTCCCCGTCTGATTGAAGCTGTACACGCTGCTTCTACGCCTGAGTTCAATCTTCATGCGAAATCAAGCTGGCGGTCACCCGACCATGTGTCGGCTGAGGAACTTCCTTTGGCGAAAGCCTGCCAGAAAGTTCTCGCGTCTATGCAAGCCATACTCACGCGCACAACGTCGGTCTGCCAGGAGAAGATGGCTGCATATGATGCTCGCGCTGCAAAAGAGGGCCGTGGTGAAGGGGACGAGGCGGATGAAGAGATTAGCAAGAAGCGTCATTTGGCGCTCATGAATGCTAGTGAAGTCACAGTGCCGCGGTACGTGAAGGAGATGTTGGATCCGCCGGATCTTGAAAGGTTCAGACCACGGACAGTGTACGAGGGCGAAAGTGTGCCTGACCATGTTGGCGAGAGGACGCCTGACGAGTTGAATGTGCTGCATTTGGGTGTTGGAACGAAGGACGGTGGTGCGATGCAGGTACTACAGGAAGGCAATCAGGGCAAAGCTGTCAGGGAGGACGAGAGTTCATGATATTTGATTGCATAGCCGTTTCGCGTTAAGCTTCGTTGGCCGAACTATCGGTCGCTCCTTGATTCGATGATCAAATAGAGACTGGAACCAAGTTAGATAACAAAGCATCCATCTTCTTGCCACGATCAGCACGGTGGCTCACCAGCATGCCCTAGATCATAGACATATGCAGACCTAAGCCTTGGTACCATCTGTTGCTGCAGCAGCAGCCGCACCAAAGCCACCTGTGCTGCCGAAGCCTCCAGCACCCCTCACTGTATCCTCTAGTTGATCGACCACAACTACGTCGGGCATGACAACCCGCTCGACTATAAGTTGGGCGATTCGGTCACCAATCTTGACAGGAAAGTCTGTCTCTGAGAGATTGGCGAGGATGACACCAACGGGGCCGCGGTAGTCTGCGTCGATAACGCCGGCCATGGTATCAATGCCGTGTTTGTAGGCAAGGCCGGAGCGAGGTGCTACTCTGCCGTCTGTACAAGAGATCAATCAGCATCGTGCTTCTAGATTGCCCACAAACTGCGAGACTGGAGAGTGGATGTTTGAATATAGGAACACGTACATGTCCCGTCCGGCACCGAGATCTTAATATCAGTCTTTACTAGAGCCCTTCCCCGTGCAGGAATCATAGTGTCCTCTGCACTGTACAAGTCATGTCCAGCAGCAAATGCGCTTCCCTTGGTCGGCGCCTTGGCATTTGGGCTCAGCAATTGGACTTGCAATTGTTGTTCTGCCGCTGCTGCTCCAGCTGATGAGGGTGCGGCGATAGGCGCTGAGGGTTGTAGTGCTGCCATGTTGTCGTGGCTGGGGAGATGTGTAGCCGCCAAGGGTGTGGGTGTTGCGGCGCCCGAATCTGTTCCTCGTGGTAGAGTGGAGGCGTGGGAGAGAGGTGTGGGGTCAATGACTTTTGTTCGCTTTGGGAGGGGTGATGAGGGCAGAGATGGCGGCTCGTGGACTGGAACGGGGGTTTCTGACATTTTCTTCCTGGACGTCAATCTGAGGTTGTTTGGAGGGGCGGTGAAGGTGGTGAAAGACGCGTTCGGTGGGGAACAGACGACGCGTTGACATGCGCTTTCATTGGCTGGTTGGCGAGGACTGCTTTCCACTTTCCACGTCTCTTGCCTCTTGTCTCTTGTTCATTCTGTGGCAGTACCTCGATGCACCATTTCGCAACCATCTGGCTACCATGCGACGGGAGTCAACGTTGCTCCGTCGGCCATCGTCATTGCTGCCACCCCGCGAAGGAGAGTGCTAGTCGAAGCCCAGACGTTGCGCGCCTTGAATATGCGCGTCGGAGCAGAACTCGTCATCTTCTTTGCAAGCGAGCGAAGTATTCCCATGGTACCTTTTGGTGCTGCGTGCGCAATGCATTTCAGCTGATGTCGTGTCCCTCGTGACCTCACAGCCACTCGTGGGAGGACTGTGCCAAGGGGAGAGGTGGCTAACGTCGATCCCCCGCATTGAACACAACGGCATCGATGAATCCCAGACGTTGTCGTCATGTCTCACATGGTTATGTGGAGGTGCCCAGGGGCTTGCAGATTTACAATTCTTGGTTGAGGAGATGCGACCAGATCGACTGAGCACACTATGGCAGGGTGTGAAGACGTCCGTCCACAACTAGAGTGACGGCTTGCGAGTCAGACACTCCGATCCGACACTGTCGGGCGAAGTGTTGGTCAATCACACGGCGACACCGTGACTTCGCCAAGCTGCCTTGGCCTCGGAGCTTGAACAGCGATCTTGGGAGCTTGACATGACCTGCGACTTTGGCTCCGACTCGTCATGTCTGCAAACTCCCCTTCATCACGGCCGTGCACATCACGAGACTGCTAATAATTGAGTCTCGTGATCATCTTGAAACTGCTGCTCCATGGGGAAGATTGCCGGGAGGAGGCGGCGGCTCCGACATTACCAGTGCCCCATACAGCGCTACTGGTCAGACACAGTCTCCAGGTATTTCGGGGTGACCTTGACCTGGCTCCAGTCCACATGACCAGCCGTGCCCTGCTTCAACCTTGGAACCTTAGGGTATTGAATGGACCCCGATTGTTGAGCGGAGTGGCTGACAGACTCCGTGCATACAGAGTACGAGATTTTCGCCTCCAGATGCATTGTGCAGCTAATCATCACCGCATCGTCAGTCCGGCACTGGTTAGTTTAAGAAAATCCTCCCGATAGTTCGACCAAGCGCTGGGTGCATGGTTCGAGGCTACTGTAACCGGCTCATATGGTTGGCCGAGATCACGCTAGCGTGATCAAGCATGCTTGTTGAGCCTCACGGAGTGCTATGGGAACTAATGTACCCCGTTTACCCTGTCGTTCCTATGCGACTTTGGCGCGGCCCAGAAGCAAAATCCTGCCACGCTACCCTTTCCCCACCTCTCCGATGAGCGCTCCGTTTCTCACAGACCGCTGGCTGGTATCAGCTCGTCGGCCAATGTCAGCAATACCGAGCACCAAAGCAGCGATATTCCAGAATCCTTCCACGACTATACTGCATACAGCTCGATGCCGTCTGTCTAAGCTATCGTCCACGAAAAGGCTTGTCTGAGCTTGGGGAGCCCATCGGTAATTGCAACGGCCAGACACTCACACACCGCAGACGCTCGTTGAAGAGCGATGCGTTGTGATCGTTTGATGATCGAGGGATGACGAACAGCAAGCCCGCATCTCGATCCTACACATTGCTCCACAGTCATGTCTATCAAGCAGTAGCGATAGACGGTGGCTGTCTGCACATGAATGCATTATCCCCGGTATGAGGTCAGTGGTTCACGACATAAACGAACCCGACTTGACAGGTCGCGTTTGCTAAACGCAGCGCTACTGGCCTAGTGCCCTATCAGCAGACTGCCCACACGCCACATCTTCGCCCCAGCACGCGAATTGCGTATCACTGTTGAGCGCGCGTGTCAGAAGACCAGCCGCGTCTGGCACGTCGTCTCTGGGAAACTGACAATACTCACCATCGTGTTCCAGTAACACGGGCATGGAATCGCTGAACAGCCTTGCGCTAGTTGAATCTCGGCTTCCTAGTTTGCCAATCTGGCCAAAATTGGCTCACGATGATTTGAGCGCTTTGATAATCACAGTCCTACGACGTACGAGTGGTCCCCATCTCGTCTGCTCTAGGTCCAGCACTATCCTGGCTAAGACCACACACTAAGCTTCCCCAGCACCTTCGGACCTATTCTTACTAGCTTGTTGGCCAGCCGCGGGACTAGCGCGCTCACTCCATGCTTCCAGTCTCCAGACTAGGCGGCTGCCCATGGAGATCCCCAGGCTCGTGGAAACACATCCCCAAATGTACTTAAAGATGGTCAGCCCGCCGTGAAGTAGCAGACATCCTCATCCGAGTATTCTACTCTCTAGACTTGAGTCTTCCTTCTCCATCGCTTTTACATATTAGATCGTTGCCAATCATGGGTCTGATGTTGAAGAAGCCTCAGGGCGTAGCTGGCTCGACAGCGCCCGCCATCCTGGTCGGCTTGTTTGTTGCCTTCGGTGGTGTTCTGTTCGGGTATGCAAGTTCTATCTCTTACCAAAGGACTATGCTAACTTTTACAGTTATGATACTGGTACCATTGGTGGTATCCTAGGAATGAAGCACTGGCGAGAGCTTTTCAGCACTGGCTTCAAAAACCGTACCGACGGTCTCCCCGATGTCACCGCCGAACAAACCTCGTTGATCGTCTCTATCCTCTCTGCTGGTACCTTCTTCGGTGCTCTGACTGCCGCACCCACTGCCGATTTCCTTGGTCGCCGTCTCGGTCTTGTTGTCAGCAACATCGTCTTCTGTGTCGGTGTCATCCTCCAGACTGCTGCTACCGCTATCCCCATGTTCGTTGCTGGACGTTTCTTCGCTGGTTACGGTGTTGGTATGATCAGTGCCACTATTCCCTTGTACCAATCCGAGACTGCACCCAAGTGGATTCGTGGTACCATCGTCGGTTGCTACCAGCTTGCTATCACCATCGGTCTGTTGCTTGCTGCTATCGTCAATAACTCCACCAAGGACAGGGACGATACCGGCTCGTACCGTATTCCCATCGCTGTTCAATTCGCCTGGGCTATCATTCTCTTCCTTGGTTGCATCTGGCTTCCCGAGACTCCCCGCTGGTTCATCAAGAAGGGTCACCCAGAGAAGGCTGCTAAGTCTCTTTCCACCCTTCGCCGCCTTAATGTCGAGGATCCCGCTCTCGTTGAGGAGTTGGCTGAGATCACTGCCAACCATGAATACGAACTGTCTCTTGGCAAGGCCACCTACCTCGACTGCTTCCGCGGCAACCTGGGAAAGCGTCTCTTCACTGGTTGTGCTCTCCAGTCCCTCCAACAGCTCACTGGTGTCAACTTCATCTTCTACTACGGAACTTCCTTCTTCCAGAACTCCGGAATCAGCAACCCCTTCGTCGTCAGTATGATTACCTCTTGCGTCAACGTTGCCTCAACCTTCCCTGGTCTTTACCTCGTCGAGAAGTGGGGTCGCCGCAACCTTCTCCTTTTCGGTGCCATCGGTATGGCTGTCTGCCAATTCATCGTTGCCATTACCGGTACCGTTGCTGGCGTTGATAACCAGTCTGCACAGAAGGCTTTGATCGCATTCGTCTGCATCTACATTTTCTTCTTCGCCTGCTCATGGGGACCCGTTGCCTGGGTCGTCACTGGTGAGATCTTCCCTCTCAAGGTCCGAGCCAAGTCTCTCTCTATGACTACAGCATCCAACTGGTTGCTCAACTTTGCCATTGGATACGCTACCCCATACATGGTCAATGACGGTCCCGGCAACGCCAACATGGGTGCTAAGGTCTTCTTCGTCTGGGGAGGATGCTGCTTTATTTGCATCTTCTTCGTCTGGGCCATGATCTACGAGACCAAGGGACTTTCTCTCGAGCAAGTCGACGAGCTCTACGGCAAGTGCTCCCAGGCCTGGAAGTCCCCTGGCTTCGTTCCTTCCCTCTCTTTCCAAGATGTCCAGGACATGCACGCCGACAACCGCCGTGCTAGCCTTACCGAGATCGAGGCCGATGCTTCTCGCAAGAGGAGCGCCACCTACAATGAATACCCTGAGAAGCACACTGTTTAAGCGTCTACCACCGAGACGCATTGAATTCACGAAGACTAATGAGAGTCGCTACTACCCCTGTAAATACGCAACTGGCGGTTTGAGTTTCGCATGATAGCGCTGCGCACTGTATATATCCATCGTCCATGAATTATGATCTGTATCACTTCATCCACGTCCATAATTGCTTTCCTCGTGCTCTTACCCTCATTTACTTTCCAATCCACTTCCAATTCTCTCTGACGGAAGGATAATCGGTAACTACTAGTCTAGATCCCGCCACTCAGGCGATCGCTTCCCGCGTCTTGATCCCAACGATCGATGCCCAACCGCCAGAGGCCAACCGGTCATCTTCCGCAACGCCATCGTGTTTCCCCAGGTTTACCCCAACTCTAGCGTCGCGGGTAGCGCCATCGTAGCGGCTGACTCGGATATAGCCACCCGCAACCTTGATTGGCATCGTAACAGACAACGTCTGGTCATGTATTCAATTTGCAGTCGACCTAAGTGGTGGACATATGGATGTTGTGTGTGATGGAAGAAATTGCCGCACGTCACAAGTCTTTATATCAGCTTAACATCAGCGACTGTCTTGCTTCCAATCTGCGAAGGATTTTGCCGCTCCATCTTCTCGACGTTTGCGATATCATTCGGGGCAAACGGTGATAAGTAACGTCCCCAGCTGCGCGTGGGCTTGTCAAGCTATTCACCCCGAAATCCACATCATATGATCTATCACGACGATTTGCAACGGTCCGACTGTGCTGGGCTTCCATACAAGATGCTTTTTCCAAACAGGAAGTGATACTGGTTGTGTAGGGCCGACCGTAGCGATATTACGCCCTCGTTTGGGTCGCTGGGTTGAGATCAGGCGTGAAAACCATGTACAGAAAGTCAAAGCAGGGAGGCCGCCTGGCCGAGAACGCCTGCGGATGATGTAACCATAGCTGTAAATGACAAGCTCAGTAATCAGGAACGAAAATTTGCTTGTGGATGCGATTATCGTGATGTCGTTGCCAAGTGGCTATTCGTGAAAATCTCAGTCTGTGTCCGGAGAGAGGCGGCCGGTTTTGGAGAGTGGAAAATTGACGCGTAACGCGTCAATATTCTGAACACAGTCCGGCAAACATACTCTACAAGTCAAGAGAATGTCAATGCAAAGAAACGATAGTTTATATCGTTACTTCAATTCTGTACTCCATAGTTCGAGATTTGCTCGAAGGTATGACATGATTCTGTATATGGTGGTAGAGGGTCTTCTGCACCGGGATTTGGTACGTGACGCGTGCCAAGAGACCAAGCGTCACCTCCGCCTCGGTCTTTCCGACCCGAACTTTCGAAAGCCTTCACAGTTTACAACGGTGACCTTCCAAAGCTTGTCGCAACATAGCTCTTGCTCATGATTGTGTTTGACGTTTTCAGTTTGTCTTCCGCAAGAAACTATCGTGCTTCCACATGAAACGCCATCCTCCAATGATATGCCGCCACGCCTTTTGAAACGGGTGTCCTTCTGTGAGCAATCATGGTTTGGGTGATTCCAGAAAGTCGGTGAGGCAAGAGGACACTCACCCCATGGGTGCATAGACAGGGTGGCCACTGCGCAGCTCCAGACTTATTCGCGCGCAAGCAACACGCTCAGTCTCGAGATCATTCACTACTCCCTCACAACACACAGTCTCTTCTTCAATACAAGGACTTGCTAGGCTTTTTTCCATGTCTCCGCAAATGCTGACAGCCTCCATGAGATTAAGCACGTTCGATGCCCTGAACGAGGCATTATACGGCTCCGCATACGGTTTCGGCGAACGTGTACTACCCCTGGAATTGAGATCCCGCACCCCACGATTCTTCCTCAAGCTACCAGTCACCTGCCGATACAAAGACGACAAACTCACTCTTTTGTTTGAGAAAGTTACAAAACCGACCTGGAACGCTCTTTGCGAACATGTCGGAGAAGAACGTACCATCAGAGTCATACTGGATGATGGCACGCAATCATACGACGCAAGGCTTTCATTGCCAGGAAGCGAGCCGCTCGAAGACAAGAGGACAGAGGTGGACCTTCGGTGGCAAGAATATGAAGAAGCGGTATATGTGCTCAAGAAGATCCTTGCGTGGATAAAAGAAAAACTACTGAGACGATAAATCAAGAGGCTTCCTCAACGCTGATTGAAAGAGTGACATCTTATCATCCTCAGATTGCCCGGTTCTCTTGGTTGCTGCCAGCATGCTAACCTGTTATGATGTAATCTCCGATCATATGTTGATCTTCAATATACCTCTGGTATTGATCAAGAATGCCGAGTGCTGAAAGCTTGCGGCAATGGCATGACAAAGACTTATGCCGAAGAGCGGGTTGATATTCAGCACGCCGCCCGCCGTAGAAGATTTCGTCTCGAAAAAAGGAAGAGTTGTCATAACAACGCGACTGGCCTAGAAGCCTGGAAAGATTCGAATCGATTCCAATTCCCGACACGTCAACGGGAACTAGATTAGTGTCGCGCAAACGCCTTCCTTAATCGGGTTTCCACGTGTCCCGGCAGATCGATGATACACATTCTAGGACTCGCCCCAGATTGACGTCTTCACCGCGAGCCTCGTCCGAGAGTTTTGCAGACTTGTCGCCTCAGACCCATACCCTTATCGGACCGGTGAGTGCGGGTTTAACGGATATGTTGTGCACGCACCGCTTGAGGCTCAAAAACGTCGTCAAAGTGGGTCCGATACCAACGGCGTAGATCGGCAAAAGAGCAAAACACTAGGATAGTGATACGGTAACCTCATACCGTCTCTTGACATATTACAAATGCTGGAAAACTTCTAGAAAATGCGTATAAGTATAAGACTACAGCTGGACAAGTAGGGAGTTTGCATCTCACCAAACAATTGTACCTCTCTCTCACATCACTACATTCATCACCTACTCAAAAACATCTCCAAACAACCATGTCTTCATCACCAGACTTCAAGGGATGGGTCGCTCACGACCCCTCTGCCGCCGACGGAAACATGCAATGGGGTGACTACACCCCCAAGAACTTCGAGTCCACCGACATCGAGATGGAGATCAGCCACTGCGGTGTCTGCGGCTCTGACATTCACACTCTCCGCTCCGGCTGGGGCCCCTCGGACTACCCTCTTGTCGTCGGTCACGAGATCATCGGAAAGATCACCCGTGTAGGAGACGATGTCAAGGACCTCAAGGTCGGTGACCGCGTTGGTGTTGGTGCTCAGAGCGACTGCTGCGAGAGCTGCAGGCCCTGCAAGACTAAGCAGGAGAGCAACTGCAACAACTTCGTCATGACCTACAACGGCAAGTACAAGTCTGGCGACAAGGCCATGGGTGGTTACGCAAAGAACTGGCGTGGACCTGCTTCTTTCGCCATTCCCATTCCTGAGGGTCTGCCTTCAGAGTACGCCGCTCCTCTCATGTGCGGTGGTGTCACCGTCTACAACCCCCTCGTCTCCTACGGTGCCGGCCCAGGAAAGCGCGTCGGTGTTGTCGGTATTGGTGGTCTCGGTCACTTCGCCCTCCTTTTCGCGAAGGCTCTCGGATGCGACGAGGTCGTTGCCATCTCCCGTTCTTCAAGCAAGAAGGCCGATGCTATGGAGCTCGGCGCTGATAAGTTCATCGCCACTGGCGAGGACCCCGAATGGATGACCAAGAACGCCGCCGGCCTGGACATCATCATCTCCACCATCTCTGGTGGTTTCCCTCTGGACCAGTACCTCAACCTCCTTGACGTCAACGGCACTTTCGTTCAGCTCGGTGCTCCTGACGACCCATTGCCCTCTTTCTCCCCCATGGGCCTCATCTTCAAGAACTTGAAGATCGCTGGTAGCTTGATCGGCACCAGGCAACACATCCGCGACATGTTGGAGTTGGCCAAGAAGACCAACCTGAAGGCTTGGGTCCAAGTCAGGCCCATGTCCGAGGCCAACGACGTCATTGTCGACTTTGAGAAGGGCCTTCCCAGGTACCGTTACGTGCTCAAGAACTAGGAGTTTATGAATGAATTAGACGATACCCAGTAGATGTAGATTTTGTAGTATAGAACAATTCGAGTACTTGTCTCCTCGATCATCTTCCCCACATCACGATGTTTGCTACCCGTGTTGATCCCGGCGCAGTATGACAGAGCGATCCTTGTCGACAAGAATCTGCTTGCACTAGACGAGGAACTAATGTCCAATCATGATCAGATCTGGTCACTAAGTTGTTGGTTGCACCGAAAGACTGATATCCAGGTTTCGAACACCACATTTCGGGTTACGGCGACATTTAAGGAGGGCAGTGATAGGCGCAATATTCACGCTAATTTTGAGGCCTACATCCAACCAATCAGCGCCTTGTTCGCTTTTGCGAGCATATAGTCGCCTTCGAGACCTGTTTTCATGCTGCTTTTCTTCTTCACCGTGGGGCCTGTGGCCGCCTCAGTGTCCACTCCTTTCGTCTTTCATTTCATCGTCTCGCGTCGCTCTTCTTCGTGTTCTTCCTTGGAAGCCTGGAGCGTACCTACAGAACACAGGAGCCACTGCTACGTTCTTGTTGTAGCGTTCAATTTCCGAATCTAGAGGAAGCGCCTTTCAAGACCAAGATTTACATTATCATCATCTTTTTGTTGACCCGCGCTTGCTCGACCTTCGAGAAACTCCATCCTGTGTTCTACCAGCGCACCAGTCTTCCTTATCCGCGCAAACCGAAGAAGAGCATCAACCACCATCCGAGATAAATGGATTTCCCCATTTAAACGATCGCATCTCATCCTCCCCATGGTCACAACATTCTTTTGCAGCCCTATATAATGACTACGAACCAACATCGTCAGCATCACTACAACCTCAGCAGCCTGCTGCTATCTTTCAGAACCATATATGCCAGGTCTGCGGAAAGACATTCCAACAGCTCTCCAAACTAAGGTTTGTACAGTGTTGAGCAATCTATTCACAATGTTAAGTCTCAGTAGATTGCACTTGCGGACACACGATACCTACAAATGCGAACCTTGCGATGCATATTTTCAAGACAGCAAGGATGCTAGAAAGGATCTAGAACGACACAAGCAGACCAAAGCGCATCGAAAAAAGCTTGGTCTAGACACTAGTTCCTCGCCGTTCGTGTGTCCGGTTGAGTGGTGCGCAAAGAGTATGCCGCGCAAGGACAATCTGAATCGGCATATCAAATCTCAGCACCCTGGTCACGGGCGATTAAAGTAGCAGTTATCTAAAGACAATGTAGAAGCTTGATGCGACTTATGATGCTTTGATGTTCATGTTGATCTTCGCCACTTGAATGACAGTGTAATTAACCCTAGGGCTTTCGCTAGTAAACTAGTAAACATACTTTTGACTCCCAAGTATTCTTCGTCACAGAGTGATCATTAAGACCACGCACATGTTCAGAACTAGAGACCGAGTACGCTCATCTGATTGCCTAATGACTGGAGGGCGTATGTTGCAGTAGATAGCCACATGATTTCATATCGCTCCATTGAAAGTCGTTTTCAGATCCAACACGGCTAGGCCATGCAAGATGAAGTCAAAGCATCGGTAGGCCTCAAGTGTGCATAAATATCTTCTATTGGCCGGTCAAAATGTTTTGGCGAATATAAAAGTATCACATCCTCTGTAGATTTCATTCCTCAGCTACAAACACGCTTTCACCGAAACTTCTACCATCGCTTCCATCACTAGTCATGTCTCCCATCTTCTGTTGTTCCAATACTCAGGGGTACAAGAATCGTATCCTGTCCTACGAATCCAAGTTCCAGACTTTTATGGCTTGGGCCAACTATCCTAAAGAGAGCAACGCAGTCTCACCTGACACAGTGCCGTCTTCAGCCGACATTACGTTCGCAATTCAGGTTGTTAAGCAAACGAACTACGGTCCACTTGATAGCAAGCGATACTTCGTCACCGGCTCCGATGGGGTTTTCGTCGAGGTGACTGAGCAATGGCTCATCGATGCGAACTTCGAGAAGCTGAACACGTAAGCATACAAAGAGAAACAATGATGTGAGAAGGCGTTGTTGCTTACAGTGATGAAGGTTCAAGAACTTCAAGTGTGCGACTCACAACAAATTCTTCGAAGTCAACATCTACCAGAAAAATCCAACGAATGCGCACCATTGGCGAGCCAATATCGCTAGACCTGCGACGGAGATAGACTTGTGAGTAGTAGTAGCGAAGAGAGAGGTTGTATGACGACGACACTGTTCTCTCAACATTTGGAAACCCTTTCGTATGAACAGAGGATCTAGTGAGATATACGAAAGTTTTTCTTACGTTGGAGATGTGACAACTGCGGAATTTGGTCACATGGACAGAAAGTTAGTG
>Ga0058698_10000670_pt1 | contig 17870 bp, 19 predicted proteins | sample AgamicAsSfe_FD_67288 | JGI IMG/M metagenome (GOLD analysis project Ga0058698, IMG submission 67288) | Agave microbial communities from Guanajuato, Mexico - As.Sf.e | ecosystem: Host-associated > Plants > Phyllosphere > Phylloplane/Leaf | place: Guanajuato, Mexico | collected 2012-05-30
GGGGAAGGGAGAGCGGGCGCGGGGGAGGCAGCGGAAGGTCACGTGGGTCGAGGAGGAAGAGGGAGAGGGGGAGGGAAAGGAGGCGAGGAGATTGACGAGGTTGCCGGATAGCGACTTGCTCAAGGCGGTGCATGCGTACGCATCGGACTTTTACGGTGCTATGCGTATGGCAGCGCACGAGTCTCGCAAACGGCCTGGACGCAGAAGACACAACGGGGGAGGAGGCGGCTACTCACGTAGCAGCGACTTCGGCAGTATGGACGAGACGGCACTGCTCGCTTTCGGAGTCTTGTTGGAAGAGAGCGTGGCCGCGGCGTTGGGAGAGACAGGGGATATGGTGTTTGTGGAGGGGGAGGTTGCCGATGTGGTTGGGGACAAGGAGGATGGGAGGAGTATGAGTCGGAGCGTTACAGTGGATGCTGGAGGGGAAGAGGAGGGAGGAGATGAGGATGGGGAAGAGGTTGCGGGGATGGGTAAGATGAGTAACAAGCAACGGGAGCGGATGGAGAGGTTGAAGCGGGCGTGCGAGCAGGATGAGGGGGATGATGATGACGATGGTAATTCGAATAGGCGGAGCAGAAAGAGGACGAAAAGGGTACACTATGAGGGCGATGAAGACTATTGAAGAGACTGTCTAAGCGTCTATGCTGTCCTCGACTATCTTCCTCCATCACCTCTAGAATCTTGCTCCTCAAGGTCTCAGTGCTCGCAATAGCCAGTTTCACAATGGTCAATGCCAAATCGCGCAGATTCATCGACGAGGTCAATGTCTTGGTGCTTAACGTTGAACTTACGCCATTCACTGACCGCTTAGTCCTGACAGCACTCTTTTCGACCCGACTCTGGCCTCCGTGCTATGCCGGATCTGCACCAATCTGACCTCAGACTTCGTGAACTTTAGGGGGACCGCCGTAAGGCCATTCTCGCCTCTGTGCTGGATATGGCCGGTCGTTCCTGTCTGCGCAATGATACACCATATATGAGGCTCGGATCGAACGAAATCTTTCCCAATCAATAGCCCCCCACCATCACTTACGCCAGTCTGCGCCAAAATTTCCGGGTACTTGAATGTTCTCAGTGAACCACTTTCCCTAGAACAGACCACCAAGCCTGAACGCCTTCGCTTATGCATGTCGAAATCGACTTTTCGGGTCTCCTACTCTTTGTTCCTCGCACACTCTCAGATGCACCACCGGTAACTTGCATATCTTCCTGCAGTTTCCGACTTCCTGATAATCTTGACGACTTGACCTCGTTTCAGCCCCAAATACCTGCACATGATTAGTCACCGCGATCCTCCGATTTCCTGTGCCAGACTTAATACTCACTTCGCAACCGGATCTGATTGTTGTATTCTCGGCAATTGACTCTCCTTCACTCTGTACCTGTCCAGCAACGCAGTCTTCTCCTCCTTACTCAGCAGCACATGTTTCGGCACCAGCTCATGTCTTGTAATGTTCACCATCAAATCCTGCTCATGAAACACCTCCAGGACCGTCGGCATGATCGTGGGGATAATCTTTAACGCCGACGGCGTCACCGCGACCGTCGTGATGAATATCCCCGTATGAAAGCTATTCCCGACAATATGATGCGCAAACGTGCGCAACTGCTTGATTCCCACGCTCGTATCCTGGCAGAACTCGACCCATATTGTGCCGCAATTGGCAGTCGGATTGGGGACTTTGGGAGTGGGCGGGTCGGTGTGCTGCTTCATCATGGCTTCGGAGGGTCGTGCGGAGAAGTTCATGCTGTTGCGGTCGGGGTAGCCGGTGGGGAGAGCGTACTTTTGGCGGAACTCGTCGAGGGAGATGTGGAGTTCTTCTTCGAGGAATTCGTAGCCTCGGTCGAAGCACATTTCGCGCACGGTTTTCCAGACGCGCCAGCAGCGGACGAGGTCGCGGTCGGCGTCTTCTGACATATTGTGCGGATCTGAAGGTATGCGACTGGGAGAACGTGCCGGGTGTAAGACTGGGGCGGAACAAAGGGTACTTGTGTTGTGATCGCTAAGCCGAAGGACGAGGTTAGTGTTGTAATGTGCAGGAGAGTAATGGTGGATTGAAGATTTGGTGATCTTCAGGGCAAGGTCGAGCAAAAAGTATGTCACGTGCAACTCACAGTTCGAGAACAGTTTCATCAAGCAAGTAAATGAGGCAGGAAGAGGTAGTCATTAGCTTCGCATTCCCATATCGTCTGCTGTGAGTGTAGAGTGTCACTAGTATATGTACAGCACTGTCTTAGTACGTCTCTTTCGTATCCTGCTTTTTCAACACCCTCATCCACCTCACATACGTTCACGTCTCCGAGGCGCGGCCCTGATGATGTTGTCTACTCTCAGCAACAGCTCAGCAGCTTCGGATGCCGACGAGACCACAGCCCTCTTCAGCTTGTAGCTTTCCACTACACCCAAGTCCCGCATGTCGACGATCCCACCTCCAGGAGTTAGCAGGTCCAGTCCTGAGCTTGTCATTCCGCTGTAGACTGCACTTCTTAACCGCGTGACCAAATCGCTGCTGTCGAGACCGGCGTTATCTGCGAGAATCGTGGGCAGTTGTCGGAGGGCCTTCGCAAACGAGTCCACCGCAATCGCCTTCTTGCCTGCAACATTCTGAGCGGCCTGGTCGACTGCTTTTGCCATGTTCATCTCCGCACATCCGCCGCCGAGAGTCACCCTGGGCTCGCCTATCGTTTGGGACAAAACGGCCAACGCATCGTGTAGACTTCGCTCCGCTTCATCCAACAGTTGCTCGGTAGCTCCTCGTAAGACAATTGTGCATGCCTTTCCTGCAGCGCAGCCGGAGAAGCGAATCAGACTGTCCTCACCAATGATTACTTCCTCAATCAGGTCGCAGTGCCCGAGCTTGACGTGTTCTGGATTGTCAAATGTTGATGTGATCTCGCCACCAGTGACCAGTGCTAGTCTTTCAACCCCATCAAAGTCTGCGTGCTCAATGCTGGCAATGCCTGCGTCACTGAAGAGCTGTTCTGGCCAATTGTAGATCAGTTGTCGATTGACGAAACAGTTGATGCCGTGTGCCTTTATCCTGTCAACCTTCTGCTTCATCTTTTCACGTTCTGCCTTTTCTAATTCTGCGAGCTTTCCTGTTGAGTCGACCTTGACTTTTGCACCGAAAATCTTGATTTTGTCTGTGTCCATCGACGTGTTGGCCACAAGAATCTTTGCATTTTCCAATCGTTTCGGTTGGTTGATGCCAAACTTCTTGTCTAATATGAACCCCTCGTCCAGGTATGAATCACTGAGCTTTCCACCTGCCTTCTTGATGACTTGGATGTGACTGAGATCTGTTGAGCCTTGCATTCTCAGCACTGCGTCAACAGCAAGATTAGAAAATTGGTCGCGATCCTGGCTAAGCACTTTCGAGCTCAATGTTGTTCTCGCAATGGCAATGAGATCTTTTCGGAAGAGCTCCTTGCTCTTGCTGTTGTCTACGGCTAGCTTCTCCAGCGCTGATAATGCTGCTGCGCTAGCTATTCGGTAGCCTTCAATGATGGTCTGAGGATGTATCTTGCGGTTCACCAGTGTTTCTGCTTCACGGAGGAGTTCTGCTGCGAGCACTGTGACTGATGTTGTGCCATCGCCGACCTCGTCGTCTTGCACCTTCGAAATGTTCACGAGTACCTTGGCAGCCGCGTTGTCAAGAGCAATAGACTTTAAAATTGTTGCGCCGTCGTTTGTGACCATGATCTCTCCTGTGGATCTGTCAAAATGTTACTGTATGCTCCTGGCGCGGTTGATCCAATAGATAGCGTACCCCGATTGCAGGATCTTGTCCATTCCTTTTGGCCCTAAAGTGCTCTTGACAAGGTCACCAACAGCAATAGCACCCACGAATGCTGACAAACGAGCATTCTCGCCCTTCTCTTCTGTGACGTCCTCCGCAAAGATTTGTGTGGGATTTTGGTAGGACTAGATCTACATTAGTTACGAAATCGCATGCCCAGTTACTGAATAGATTACTAACCATGATGAGCTTTGACGGTAAGTAGTGTGGTTTATAGCAAGTCGCGTGGTAGCTCAGAAGACAAAAAGTCGCGATCTCTGAAACCAGACACGTGATGAGAGATACGTGTAGGGCCACGGCAAGGTACAATATATAATCATTGTTATCTCTTTCGCTTATTGTGCTTCCACGCCGTACAGTCAACTCGTCACTCCTACAATCCCAGTCCCTCCTCTGTACATGCAAGCGCGAGATAGCTAAGACTTCGGCACTCGCATGTACCTACACCATGATCATTCCTTCTGCACTCCGCACTTCTTCAGCCACCATCTTGTCCAGTGCTTCGAGCGCTTCGGACAAGGAGCAAGTCTCCGTGTACGTGTATAGTGCAATAGCCGAGAATGGCAATCTACGCAATGACCGACCGCTCACGTCCTGGAGAAGCGATCAGTCTAGATCGTAATCACAAATATCCACTCAATACTAACCTGGCACTTCTGAGCTATTTCCCAAAGTTTTCCACCGAGCCCATCTGCTTCACCGTACAAATTCAGTTTCACATCGCAGAGTAGAGGAATAGATTGTGGTCGCACCAGGCTCGAGTCGAGCACCGTGGAAGGGATCGAAGGGCTTGAGGGGATTGTGACTTCATCTTCGTCCATGGCAATCACCAGTTGTTGTGGGTCTTCGGGTGTGCGGATAGCCTCACATTTCAGCAGCTCATTCAGGGTTGACCTCAAGATCTCGTAGATTGCCGACGTGCCTGGCATTGTAATCAACTGCTTGATATCTGTCCTATCGAGAAACGCAGGATCAATAGCCGAAAGAAGGTTACTTGTTGCAAAGACCAAGACATTAGGTTGTGCTCGAAGTTGGTCTAGGCCGGTCAATATCTGGTTAGTGGCCTGCTGAGTGATTAGTATGGCCAGATGACATGTCGCCAATCTGGTTACCCTAAGAGCGTCATTGCATTCGCTGCCTTGCGCATGTTCCCTCGAGCCAGTAATGCTTTCGACCTCATCAATGAGGACGCACACCAAAGTCTCCTCATCCTCAGCGAGACTGCGAATCTCATCAAACATCTTGCTGACCAGTCTGCCACTCTGTCCGAACCATCGGCTCAGCAGCGATTGACTGCTGATTTCGACCAGTTTACTTTGAGTGAAGTGACGACCGAGTCTGATGCTCAACTTTTGTGCCAATGCTTTACTGCAGTAGGACTTTAGCAACCAGATCGAAAGGCTGTTCTATCGTGTAGAACACAAACCACAAAGTCGTCTTCCCGGTGCCAGGTGGACCGTGAAGAAGAATAAGGCGGTTCCAATTCAAGTGATTGATGTCCAGCTTTGGGTTTCGTGACAATGCCACTTCAGGGATGATTAGCGATGTGTGATTTGCATGCGGCGTGACTTCAAATTACTCATCCTTGTCAAATACCGCAAAAGTCGAGCAGGAATATCCGAGTCGAATATCAGCCTATTCAAGGTCAATAATGAATCATCGTGGTACGTATTGAGCCACGACGCACACTCCCCAGATTGCGTCCAACGATTTGCTAGGTAGAGCGCTTATTCTCGCTTGTGGAACCTCCTCCTCTCCGTCAGCGTTCTCTGAAGTAGTGAAAGATTCCACATCGTCCTCCCGCAGATCGTAAGCTTGTATGTCCAACTGTACCATCGCAAGCTCGTAGACATTGTGGAGGGTTTTGGCGGACAGAGACCCAGAATGGTCCACAACTATTATGTTGTCGATCAAGTATGCACTGCTAAGTGTTCCTGGTCATGGTTAAACCAGGATCAAGGCATGGTAGCAAGTAAGCCTAATCTGGAAGAAGCTCATACCAAACTCATCGAGCGTCTGACCAAGACTCAATTGAGTGAACGTCGTCGAAATCCATTCGCTCACATCCTCGCAGATTGCATCAGCCCGCGCATAGCGGAAACCATCACGTTCCTTCAGCTTGACTTCAATGTGCAAAGTCGATTGTGTCAAGTCAGTCATTTTGTCAGCATAGCACGCAAAGAACAAGTCAAGGATCGAAGCGAAGCGATGAGGATGAGGATTCTGGATGGGACGATGAGATTTTGTATTTGATCACGCTATTACTGATAGCCAAGCTGTCGACGACTTGTTCGTTGATCGATCATGTAAGTACAGTGCAATGTAGTCAATTAGAGAACTTCCGAAAGCTAAAGCTTCACATAGTTGGCCCCTGACTCGATGTGCACGTGTCAAGACTACATCGGAGTGCTCCGATAGACGTCAGAGTCGAGAGAAATCACCGAACAAGGTCAACACGGCATACTCGATACATCGGCGACGAAATGACTTTGCGCTTCTTCCGCTGACCAAGCACGGATCCGCATCCCAAATGGCGAACGAGACACGCGGATCTGGTGACTACGAAGGACAGCTGGGAGTCAATGATCAACGAGACACCAATATCCAGATCGGGCTCTCACTCGTTCTTGGTGTTGGTGCTTTCCTAGCCTTTTGCGTATGTTACACTGTGTGATTTCGAAGAGAGTGTCAAGTTCTCTAACGGAGTCGCAGTACCTACGTCCACGCTGGCCAGGTCTCTACGCAGCTCGAAAGAAGCAGAAAGGTGATGCCACACCTTTACCAGACCTGCCAGATAGCTATCTTGGGTGGATACCTATAATTTGGAGGATTACTGAACAGCAGGTACTCGCAGCGGCAGGCTTGGATGCCTACGTAGTGAGTAACGTAGATCGTGCGGCCATTTTGCACACTGCTAATCACATCCCCAGTTCCTGAGGTTCTTTAAGGTCGCGACTAAGACATTGGCTTTCACCCTCTTCTTCGCTCTCGTCGTCATAAAGCCTGTACATGACGCTTTTCCTGATACTAGCCAGTCTCTACGTAATGGCACTGTTCACGACAACTCCACCCAATCATCTCTATCCTACCGAAGCACACAGTTTCATCCCGTGGACGAGGATTCCTGGTACAAGGATGGCGATGGCGATTACAAGCATATTAACACAGATTATCTATGGATGTATGTCGTGTTTGCGTACGTCTTCACTATTGGGGCAATCTATCTCCTTGTCTCCGAAACACAAAGGATCATCGCGATTCGTCAAGAATATCTTGGCAGCCAAGCAACAGTCACGGATCGTACCATTCGCCTTTCTGGTATCCCACCATCTCTCAGATCGGAGGACAAGATTAGAAGCTTCATCGAGCACCTGGAGATTGGAAAGGTAGATAAGGTAATGCTTTGCAGGAACTGGCAAGAGCTGGACGACAAAGTGGCAGACAGAATGGACATACTGAGGAAGCTTGAAGAAGCCTGGACAGTGTTTCTCGGCCATCGTAGGGTTGAGCGGACACTGGAGTCATTGCCCATCGTGCAGCCACCACCACCCGGGCCTGATTCATACCGTGATGATGAAGACGACGAAGAGAATGCTGTCGCTTTGGACGGTGCTAGTCCCAACCGGATCGCACCCTACTCACGCACTCGTCCCACAATACGTGTTGGAGACAGATTCTTCAGCATGCGTGGGCGGAAGGTGGATGCAATTGATTACTACGAGGAGAAGCTGAAGCATATGGACGACGAGATCCGCGACTTGAGGAAGACAAACTTTGAGCCTACGTCGTTGGCATTTGTCACCCTGGACAGCGTCGCAGCTTGCGTAAGCACGTTCGAGGTTGTTTGTTGAGCAAAGTCCTGACCCTTTGTAGCAAATGGCTGCACAAGCAGTACTGGATCCATCCCCGATGCACCTCATCGCAAGACAAAGCCCTGCACCACCGGACGTCATATGGAGAAATACCTACTTGAGCCGCTCCAACCGCATGACGAGAGCCTGGCTAATCACTGTTGCGATCACGATCCTGACCGTGTTTTGGTCGTTACTATTGGTTCCTCTGGCGACCGCACTCAACATTGAGGCCATTCACCGCATTTCTCCAGAGCTTGCTGATGCTATCGAAGACCACCCACTCGCGAGGTCACTGGTCAAGACTCAATTGCCAACTCTGCTGTCATCATTGCTGTTCGTGATTGTGCCTTATATCTACGACTGGTTGGCGAACCTACAAGGAATGCACTCACAAGCCGACGTCAACTTGTCCGTCATTTCTAAGAACTTCTTCTTTCTCTTCTTCAATTACTTTATCATCTTCACTGTCCTAGGAACCTTTGCAAACTTCTACCAATTCTTTCAGCACTTCCAGGATACCTTCAAGGACACAACGAGGATAGCCTACACCTTGGCACTTTCGCTTCAGAAGCTCTTGTCCTTTTATACAAATTTGATCATCCTCCAAGGCATTGGCCTCTTTCCATTCAGGCTGCTTGAGATCGGCAGCGTCATCATGTATCCAATCTATCGCATTGGTGCAAAGACACCTAGAGATTACGCGGAGCTAGTACAACCCCCGGTCTTCTACTATGGGTTCTACCTGCCTCAAGTGATTCTGATCTTCATTATATGTCTTGTCTATTCGGTGTTGCGGGACTCGTGGAAGGTCCTGCTTTCTGGCTTACTCTACTTCATGATTGGTGGCTTTGTATACAAATACCAACTACTCTACGCAATGGACCACCGCCAACATTCGACTGGAAGAGCTTGGATGATGATAAGTCATCGCATCGTGGTTGGTGTTGTGCTTTTCCAAGTAACGACAGCGGGACAGCTTGCGCTTGTAGGTGGTGTCAAGAGAGCTCTTCTAATACTGCCATTACTGCTCGCAACAGTCTGCTTCGGCTATGCATATAATCAAAGTTTTACACCACTCATGCGATTCATCTCGCTTGCGAGTATTGAGCGGAGGATCCCGATCGAAACCGAAGAACAATTCATGGATCCAGATGGTTGGGGCAGCGAGGGCGCTGCACAAGGAAGAGACGTCGCGGATGACGGAGACTTGATCCGTAGTGACACGAAAGACGAGGATATGCCGTTCATCAATCCTAACCTCATCTTACCGTGAGTGTCAACCGCCAACTACAATCTATTCACGAACTAACCAAAGACAGGCTCGAAGAGGTGTGGATCTCTGATAAGACGGCGCGGCCTAGTAATCCTGAAACGAATGGCTATCGTGATGAAGAGGATGTGTGATTAAGGAAAATAGATTTGCATTTGATGGGGTTCACTTGACACTGCTGTAATAGGACACAAGTCTGAGCAGATTTCCTATGGCACTCTCCTCGGGCCATTTCCAAACCTTTGTCATATGACAGTGTGAATACCTCGATCGCGACTGCTTCAACAGGTAGCTTGAAAACGTCCCTCTTCGATTCTTGTTAATTGCATAACGTCAGACTTATCTTTCTCTTCTGCTTTCTGCACATTCAGCAACACAACAGCGATATTATTCTTAAGACTGACGATTAACGACTTTGCATAATTGCATTGATCACGGCGCCATGACCGCTTCCAGACTCTAAATCCACCCAACGAAGGCTTTGCGCATCATTATTACCAGCAAGTCTAGTCTTCGTGGTCGTCTGCCGGCGTCCCCTGCACATTTAGGTATCTCTGGTGCGACCACATCTGTCTTGCCACGTAGGTACCAGCCGTGGCCGTGTGTCTCTTCGGCACCTAATCAGATACCTCGTACATAAACTCGACCATTGGTCGCAGTGATCGTCCGTCGCGTGGTCGGAGCCTCAACATCCAGCATCCTGCACAACAATGGCAATGGACACCTCCACTTCGTCTAACCTCAGCCTGGGCACCGAAACTGGATCTCTGGCGCACCAACCGTCAGGTCCCCTCATGAATGAAGAGCCTTGGTCTGTAGAAGAGGAACAACCCGATATGATGGATATCGAATGGCGGTCAGACATGTGGCCTGGTGCTGGAGTCGCGGCAGAATTTGGACGCACTGAGTCTGCCTCACCCTTGACGGCAGTCGAGTTTGTGGTTCCTTACGTCAACCACAACACCTGGTGTTCTCTGAGGTTGTGCAATCGGTATATGCGTTACCTGGCCGATTCTCAATCACCACCCAGGTATCCAGCAGTCTATCGGCTCCCATTTGAAATCCTCCACAACATCTACGCTCGTCTACATCCTATCGATTTCAATAACGCTCGCCATACCTGTTCTCGATGGAGGCAATTCAGTCTCGATCAAGGCACGCTTCAAACAATGCTAGGTCGCGGAGGATGGCTCAGCGGCGCAACGGCAGAGTCGGCGGTTCGTCCGTACATTGGTGCTACGCAGTTTTCCATAGTGCGCTTTCTTTCTGCTCGGTTGGCTAGAGAGTGCGCCCTACGTTACAACTGGCTGAGTACGTCACTTCGACCATCACTCAAAGTTCGGAATGACGGGCGAACTGCGAATGCTCTCACCGTCAGATACACAACGGACTTCACAGAACTTGCCAGCGCAGACTATTCACCAAGAGCCGACTTACTGTGTGGTCTGGGTTTCACATTCAGCAATTGCGGCAGGTTTCTTCTCCCAGCCGAAGGTTGTGTCATCTATGTCTACCTTCTGTCTGGCTCGAGGTTGCGGCCCATTAGCTCAATACTTTGTCCCCGTCGAGTGCTTGCTATGAGTATGGACGCATCCGGAGATCGACACTCGGTGGCTGCGTTGCTCGACGGCCGTATGGGTCTGGTGTCTAATCTCAACGCTGAGACTATGTACGATGAGGCACCCTCCCCCCAGGTGTACAGTGACTATTCTCTAGGCACGCTCGCTCCGCCAAGATCATCAACCATCGCATCTCATAGCATCAATGGCGAGATGACCGCCAGCGCACCCCACGCCAACGATGACCACGTTGCGGGAGCAGCCCAAGTGGACAGTATACATATCCGATCGCCACATCAGTCAGTGATACTACGGAATGCGGCACATGGTACAGAGCAGAATGCTGTCATACAGGACTGGCCCAGGCAGTTCGAAGCACCCTACGCGCAGCTCCTTCCGGTAGATGATCTTGGTCTGTCGAGGACCATACCTAGATCATCGGCACCCTTGTCAGTGTACCACTCGTTGTGCTCACCTGACGATCCACCTCGGTCTGTGGCAATCTGTCCTTCTCGCAGCTGTCTAGCCTTTGGTTGTGCTGCCGGCATCGAATTGCATTGGATCGATACCAATAGTGGACGCAATCTGATGAAGTGGTTTCCATTGACCGCGCCGAGCGATTTCCTGTACTTCCTACCAAGTCGGCCAACTAGTGACAATCCGCACAAACTTCGGTTGATAAGCAGCAAAGCAGGACCTGGACAGCGAGGAGGAATTGATCGTTTCGGCCGACGCACAACAGCAAGACGGCGTCTGGGACTCAATTGGAGTGCGCTACGTCTCGATGCCACAGGATTGCGAGAAGCAGATTATGATCATTATGCTGCCTTTCCACTGAGTGATGGTTCCCACATTCTGTTCACCGAGCCTGCTACTGGGCATCTCTTCCTCGGGAGTGACGAACCTGCGGGCGGGCCTACGAAACTTCTGCGAAAAGTGTGGCTTGAGCCACCACCAAGCATCCAATGTACACCAGCTCAGCCACCAATATTGTACACTGCTGGAGTTGATCTTACATGGGGTGTACGGATTGTCGCTGCCTACAGCGAAGACATTGTCCTCTTCACTGTACCCCCAGATATGCTAGATGACATCAAGAAGATCAGCGGCGTCGCGAACGCGCCTGTACATGATGATGGTGAAGGATATCAGTTCGGAGCTTGGGCTGACTGGATCGAGCCAAGACCTGTCAATGCTAAACGCAACTCTTCGGCTCTTTCAGCCCAAGCCGGTCCATCAAGTGTGCGAGGGCTTCCCATTCAGTGGCCTGTGATTGTGCGTGGTGCAAGGCTCGGACGTGTTGCCCACCTTGTGGATCTTGCCATTCAAAGTGGCCCTTGCCTCGTTGTGTGGGCGTCGAGCTCGACTGGAATAGTCACCACCTGGACACTCTCAGGTGGAGCAGCAGGACTTCCAATCACTCGAGTGATCAGCAGCGAAGGTGGGCTCGATACCGACCGCGAGGATGATGGCGACTGGATCATGCAAGACGAATGGCGTCGTGCCGCAGCTCGTGACTCTCTCGCTGCTCCGTGCATTGGCACGTCAAATAACCACTATGGAAATGTGGATGTGAACCATGACGACGAGCTAGCTTATGAGATTGCTTATGCCGAATATGCTATCGCTCACAATACATATAGACGCACACTATACGCTGACGGAGATGGTGATGTCGACATGATGAACACTCTGGACGACTTTTTTCACTGGTCAGGCAATCGATCCGGAGAGGCCTCCTCTCAACATCGATTTCATGGCTTCGATGGAGCCTGCGACCTCAAGGATGTGCTTGTGACAATGGAGCCTGTTTGTGATGCCACACACAACTCTGATCTGGCCATGGACCTCCTGATGATCGACGTGTGCAATGAGCTCCCGTTTGAGGTTGTAGTGCTCAGTGAGTGCCCATCAGCAGCAACCAGAGCTCAAACTCCGAGTGCAGTTGCTGATCCTCCGACTGCAGCCACCGTAACCTCGAATGCAATCACTGGAGCTCAAACTGCAACTACCGACGCTCAAAGTGCAGCCACTGGAGCTCCTAGTGCGATTGTATCTCAGCTTGCTCGAACTTGTACACCAGATCCCGGCCCATCTGATGCCAGGAAGGAAAGAAGGGACTCAGCCGTCGCCATGGAGTAATACGGAGTTGTCTGCAGAGATTGGGTGGGCGATGACATGGACACCGGGAGGATCAGGAAGTCATGGCGAAATCAAGTTGAGCTGATGCTATGTACCTGAGACTCCAATGTGCTCAATAATACCTAGGTAGTCTTCATCTTCTCATGCATCGCATTTATATGTGACCTGCTGTATAGAGTACTACCATATCGAGTAGGTGGTGACTGATATATTGTCGGCTATTTTTTAGACGACCTTGGCAGCAAGCAAGCAAGCATCATCATACAGCGGCCATAGATTTGTCGCTTTATTGTCTTTCACTACTTCGTATCTTTCATTCCTTTAACTGACTACCGCTACAGCTCTCGGAAGCACCGTCTTGTTGTATACTTAGCGTCCCATTCCCTGACCTCACACAACAGGCGTCATCCTACATCTTCCACCGACCACAGGCCATTGCAAACACTCGGTCCGCGATACCACCAACACCCACGCCCTCCCACTGCTTATCGATCGCGCACTCAATGACACGCCTGCGGGCTCCATGCTCTCCGCCTCACAAAACATCACCAAAGCCGAACGCGACATCCAGCGCGCAAAGCTTACCACATCCTACAATGCGCTGCTCGAAGAGTTTGGCACCCCGGACCTGCGCTCCGTGGGCAACTACGACGTCGGCCATCTCATAGGCAAGGGCTCCTTCGGCAAAGTCTACCTCGCATCGCACAAGCTCATTCGCGGGTCGAAGATCGTCCTCAAGAGTACGCGCAAGGATGACGCGAACTTGCCAAGAGAGATACATCATCATCGACAGTTTGTGCATCCGCATATTGCGAGATTGTATGAGGTCGTGGTTACGGAGAGCGCGGTATGGCTGGCACTGGAGTACTGTCCGGGAGACGAGCTGTATCACTACCTCACGAAACACGGCCGCATGGATGCCATGGAGGTGCAGAGGATATTTGCGCAGCTCGTTGGCGCTGTGTCGTACGTCCATTCCAAGTCCTGCGTACATCGCGATCTGAAACTGGAGAACATACTATTGGATAAGAATGGCAATGTCAAGCTTGTAGATTTCGGCTTCACGCGGGAGTACGAGGGCAAGGCGAGCTATCTGCAGACGTGGTGTGGGACGGTATGCTACAGTGCTCCGGAGATGCTGAAGGGAGAGAAGTATGCAGGTGAAAAGGTGGATGTCTGGAGTTTGGGCGTCATCTTGTATGCGCTGCTATGTGGCGAGCTGCCATTTGATGAAGAGGAGGATAATGCCACGAAGATGCGCATTCTGAAGGAAGAGCCTATATATCCTGAATACCTACCTGCGGCGGCGAAGGAGCTTATTGTGGTATTATTATCCAAAAGACCACTACTGAGACCATCGCTGGCTGATGTGCTCAATAGTCAGTGGTTGACAGAGCATGGACCACAACAACAAGCCATATTGAAGCTGCAGCAATCTGCGCCGTTCTCGACCCCACTTGAAGCAGATGTGCTGCAGCGTATGAGGGCATCAGGTGCTGATACTACCAAAATCGTTGATCATGTCACGAGTCAGCGTTGCGACGCTCTGGCTGGTTGGTGGACGATACTGCTAGAGAAGGAGGAACGGAAGGAACAGCGGAGAGAACGGCGGCGGAGAACAAGATCAGTCGAGGGAAAGCGATCGAGGCGTGTCAGTGCTGCCAGTCAACTTGTCTTAGCGCCGACGATACGAGAAGAGGCTGAAGATCGATCTCCTGCTGTGGCCAAGCATGACAGAGGGCGTGAGATGACAAGACCTAATGGAGTTGCAGCAACCCAGCCACTTTTGGAACCTATGCCGCCGTCAGTTCCCACGCCACCGAGAGGCGTGTCTGCACAACCATTACGCGAGATCATGTCAACGCCACCAGCATTACAGAGACGTGCTACACGTCCAGGCAGCACATCAGATCGCCGATCGCAGCTGGGCGCTGCACGACGAAACAGCAGCTCTTTCAATGCATCCTTGCACCTCATGGCAACAGAACCTGGCGCGCTGTCACCAGATACGAATTCTAAGAAGTTGAAAAGACGCTACATGCATCCGCTTACGTCAATCAAGCAATGGTTTAAAAACAGTTCTCCAAAATCCGAAAAAGCGCCGCCACTTCCTCCAGGCATACTCAAGACCTCGCTCCGACCAAATCCACAACAACAACCTAATGGCAGCATCGGCCCTCCCTCCATCTTTACCACCCCACCAACAAAGCGTCTCTCCGGCGTCAACTTCGTCCCTGAAGCAGTCATAGTCCCCTCCTCAACCACCAGCACTCCTGCCTCCACGAAATCGCGTCCAGCCCGGCCCGCCCTCGCCGTCCACACCAGCAACACCATCGCCCGCCGCGTTTCCTCGCGTGGTACTTCCCACTCGCACTCACCTTCCCCACTAACGCCATCCTCTCCATACCGCCGTCCCCACTCCAGCCGAGCACACACACCAGGCCGTAACAGCACGTCCTCCTCCGTCTCCTCCGTGCGCTCCACGTCCTTCGGGCACGGCCACGCTCGCGGCCACGCCTCGAAGGGCTCGACTTCCTCGTCCAACTCTGTGGCCATCGCGCCGTCCGGAAACTCGACGCCGCATCTTAGCCTTACATCGACGAATGCCAATGCCCGCCACGGCTCGATACCTTCGTTCGCTATAGCGCGCTCTAGATCTCCGCACAGTAGCGTGAAAGTCCTGCCAGGTGGCGCAACGCCAAAACCACTGCCTAGCAACATCCGCATCGCGCTGCGTGCGCCAGCGCCACGAGGGTTAGGGATCGGTGAGGCCGGTGTGGGCTTCGGGACGCCGCCGCCGGGGCAGGTCAGTCCGGGTGTTGGTGGCTCGGCGAGGCCGAACTATGCGCATGCTGGGGCGAGACGGAGAAGGAGTGTGCTATTAGGACCGGGCAGTTCTGGTGCTGGGGCCGCGAGCAAGGAGAGGCGGAAGAGTGTGGGGCTTGGTGGGAGGAGAAGCGAGAGTTTAGGACGGTTGGCAGTTACGGCGGAGGAGGATGAGGATGAGGAAGGAGAAGAGCAGGGAGATGTGGGCTATGTCGATGGAGATATGGAGGTCGAAGAGGTCAACTATTTCTTGCCTGTGAGAGATGATGAGGTTGAGATTATGTTGGGAGCCGGGGATAGTGCAGCGGTTCTGGATGGGGAGGTTGAGGGGTGGAAAAGGGAAGTGTAAGATGACTGTGTAACGACCCAGATGAGAGGAGGATTGGAGGCAGTACGATGCGAAGGGAAACCTGATGATTGGCGCATATCGTAGGAATGACATGATGGGATCTATAAATGTACTTGTATTGTATGGAAGCCATAGAGGTGATGCTAATAGCAGGATGGCAAGGGATGGATAACGATTGGAATCGTAATTGGAAGATTATGAATTAGATTGTAGAGCACTTTAATGCTTCTCGATACTGCGCTGATGTATGTTGCTGTCATCCAGGTCATGAACTCCCTTGACAATTGAGACGATGACAAATAGGCCCCATGTTTTTCATGACTCGACACATGCAACGACCCAAACTCCATCCTGACACTTTTGCTCCGGCAACACCAACAATGCTGAATCTCTACATCTCCCGTGGTAACATCCGACGTCCCCAGTATTATTTCCCACTGCGGTATGCAGTATGCAAGATCCAAAGACCAACTTAGAGCCCTCTCGCTCAGCCAACACAAACGCCACCATGACATCTTCTTCCCTCTTTCCTCGAATTGCCCCCCTGCTCTCTCCATTGTTGTGGTCTTCTTCCTTCACTTCGAGCTCGTGGTAGGTATACTGGTGCGCTGCTCGACATGCATCGAGGGTGTCGACGACCCCAGCCCCCAAGTTCAAGCCTCCCAATCCATCTCCTCCCGATCAACCACCTCCACCCTCAAAGCCTCCCACTCCATATTCTCCCACTCCATCTCCTCTCCCATGCCCTCCATATCCACAACAGTCACCACACCCTCCCACTCCATATTCTCCCACTCCATCTCCTCCCCCTCTTCATCACTCTCCTCGACATCCACATCCACATCCACATCCATCAAATCCGACCCCGTCATCTCCTCTCTCTCCTGCTTCAACCCCTCCATTCTCTGGATATGAGCCCTGAGCATCGCTTCCATGCGGGCATCAGGTCCCACAATGCGCATTCTCTCAAAGGCGCGCACGATGTTGTCGATCTCGGCGTCGAGGGGGTGGCGGGGCGAGATCTTTTTGTTGTACTTGAGGACGAGGCGGGGACGGAGAGGGAAGATGAGGGTGGGGTGGTTGTGTGCGTTGTTGGGACCGTTGAGGTTTAGGGCCATGGTGATGGTGGCCATGGTGTGAGTTTGGTTGGCTGGTGGGTGTGAGTAAAGGGGTTGGAGGAAGATGGGAGGGGAGGGGAAGGGTACCGTTGAGTTTGGTGTTGTTGTGCTGTTGTATCAGATGAGTTTCAGATTTGGTGTTGTCGAAAGCGTTGTCGGAAGCGTTGTCGAAAGCGTCGGTGGTGGCGGTTGTCGGTGGTGTCGGTTCGGGTTGCAGGATGTCGAGGTTACGATAACTGATGAGAGGTCAATGCGATATATATACATCTCCATGAGCATCTGAGCGGCCTGGTTCTGAGCGCACAGCACCAAAAATTTCTGCAATACCCAAGGCCCAGCATCAAGGCTTTGGCATCCCGCTGGGGATCACTGCGTGTACACGGAATATGGTGGGCTTGCTAGAGCAGCCATCAGCAGAAATGGCAACAGCAGACAGAGGGGGTGAACAGCGGAAACGGCATATCCCCGGACAGCGAGGCAGGCCGAATATTACATCGTTCTGCAGTATACAGTAGTATATTGTAAGTAAACACCACCTCGCTCGGCCCATTACCTTTTCACTATTCATCCACCCAACCTTCCTTCTGCACTTCCTTTCAGTCCACCCCCTGAAACATGCCATGCCGTTTCCGAAAACCTACCTTCTCCCACGCCTTCTGAGCACTCCAAGCTTTCCTCGCCTCTCGCGCCTCCCGTCTCAAGCCCGCGAACCTTGCCAGCATGGGTCCTAAGTAACACCTTCATTCGGGGATCAGTTCGGAGATCGCGCCCCGGCTCACTCGTCCGGACAGTGCGTGTCTCTGAAGGGATGGCTAGATCCGAATATTAGGAAACGACGGAAAGACTCCAGAGAGTGGGGAGAGGGGCTGGGTTCAGTGGTGATGGGCTTGGAGGGGTGCGGGCACGGGCGCGGGCGTGGGTGCTGGCGGTGGGTGCGGTGGGTGACGTG
>Ga0058698_10000671_pt1 | contig 17860 bp, 19 predicted proteins | sample AgamicAsSfe_FD_67288 | JGI IMG/M metagenome (GOLD analysis project Ga0058698, IMG submission 67288) | Agave microbial communities from Guanajuato, Mexico - As.Sf.e | ecosystem: Host-associated > Plants > Phyllosphere > Phylloplane/Leaf | place: Guanajuato, Mexico | collected 2012-05-30
AGTTAGTCAATTATTCAACAATAAATGACCAAATGGTCATCCAATTTCCCGTCAAGCCACCAGTATCTGCCAGGCAGATTGTTCTTCACGAAATGCCCTCATCAAGATTTCACAATAAATAGAAGATGTTTTTTGACGGCCGTAGTGAAAGGTGCTGTATATTGTATGCTGATCTGTTGCGGCCGTGTAACTGGTAGTACATGTGAGGAAAACCCTGCCTAGCTAAGGAACTCGCCCTAAAAAGATCATACCATCACCCTTTTGCCCGAAAAAAAAACCACGATAAATATGTATAAAGAGCCAGAATGCTGCATGCTAGACGCGATGCGCGATGCAAGAATGCCCACCAGGCCGACCTACCACACCAACAGCACACTTCTGTTGTGACGGAGACCAGTTTGCGCGAAAGAGATAACTCACTGGCTCATGCGAGATGAACGAAGACGAGAGCGACGACGATTGCTGTGAGAGAGCTCTTTCCGACACCGACGATATGACCGGTGTTGATAGGGACTTCGATATAACTGGGAGAGGGCGCAATTATCGTACCGTTGATGCCGCCAGATGGGTGTGGGTAACTAAGAGACTGGTTAGTAGATGTTCAAGGGTACAAGGAGACTGCAAGACATACCCGGATCCGGAGGGATAACCAGAAACACTTGAAGGGAAGCTTGTCGCTACAGCCTGTGTGTCCGTGTTTGTGTTGTTGCCAGCCCCATTTGAGGAAGGTCCTGCAGTGACGTATGAGGTGAACGTTTGCGTCTGATAGCTCGTAATCCTAATCGTGCTATCGGTGACGGTAGAGTCAGAGCCTGCTGAGTGCGAGGGGTTGGGGTAACCAGATGTCGCAGACGTTCTAGCCGGATATGTACCAGAGCCAGTACCCGAAGATCCTGATGCAGTGCCGGATGAAACAAAGTAGCTACCTGATGAAGGCCCAGCCGATGGGCCACCAGACGGAAAAGAGGTGGGCACAGCATCCGTCTCGGAGCCTGTGAGGAGCCTGCTTGAGGAAGGTCCAGCAGAGCTGGCACTTGGCAAAGAGGCTGTGGGAGAAGAAGGTAGAACAGCAGTGCCCGAGCTTGTCAGTACGTCTGAGCTACCCGGTGGCACAATGTATCCACTCGAAGACAGACCAGCAGGACTTGAAGAGATAGCCGATTTGCTTGATGACATTGCATACCCGCTTGAAGATGGACCTGTGGGTAACGAGACTGTGAAGGTAGTCGGCACGGTACCTATGTAAGAGCCTGACTGTTTAGTCGAGATGCTGGAAGGAACGTTGTATCCACTCGACGATGAATCAGTAACGGTAGCACTGAGGGAAGTAGGCACGGCATCTGTATTGCTACTAGGTGGGGTTGCTGAGCTGGAGGGAGCATAGCCTGGCGTCGAAGGAGTAACCGAGTTACCGGAACTGGGTCCCAGAGATGGAGTGACCAACGAGGTAGGTACTGCATCGGTGTTGCTGTAGGATGGAGTTGCTGAGCTACCAGAGGGAACAGAGCCCGGGTATGACATAGATGAGACCGCTGAGCTACTGGGAACCACAGGAGCTGGGATCGTGAGCGATGAGACCAATGAGCTATCAGGAGGTGCAACGTATCCAGTCGAAGAGCCGGTAGGACTGAGTGTAGTTGGTGAACCGGAATAAAACGAATTGACGACATCTAAGGTGGTAGATGAAGGGATCACAATGACAACGCTTGACCCAGGATACACAGACGTAAGGGTGACAACGACAGGGCCGTTGTAAGACTCCGACCGAGTGATTACGCTCACACTAGGCACCGTGACATAGGCGCTTGAGGAGACGTCCGTTGGCAGTGCGCTTGACTGAGGAGCAGAGCCACTGAGATATTCGGAACCGGTAGGAGAGATCGAAGACCCAGGAATGGTGCTGACAGTGATGCCTGCAGACTCGGTGGGGTATGTAGAGCTAGCAACGGATGAAGGATTAACTGTAGTCGCAGGTGGTCCATACCCGGGAGGTGTGGATGAGAGAAGACAGATTGTTGTTGTTGCAGTGACATAAACGACGGATGTCTGGGCAGTTGTAGTATAAGGAGGGCAGCTCGCGATATCCGTGCAGATCTCGGAGACTAGATGAGTTGACGTGACCATAACGACCATGGAGTGCGTGTCTGTGAGGGCGCGCTGGACATCTGTTCACATGTCAGGGTTACCTGATCGTTCAGGATCGCCAGATCTGGCTTCGAGGAGCGCGCTACCCTATTGAGCAGCAATGCTGACTAGAAGATGGCATGGAGGAAGGGTATGACTTACGAGGAGCTGCAAGAGGCTGGACTGCGAGAGCAGTACCTCCGAAGATAGCGGCAAGCTGAATGATCTTCATGTCAAGCGTCGGGCTGGCAGCTGAGGCGAGGTTGGATAAGGGAGTGCACCTGATGAGCAAGATGATCAAAGGGCCAGATCAGTTGCTGAAGGAGGGCGATGATGGTTGTGGCAAGCGAGTGTAGGAGGTTTATGTGGGCAGAAGAGAGATGATAAACACTGGGCGATGGACTATATCAAGGGAGGCACGAGTGCCAAGGGATGGGCGACCTCTGTGAAGCTTTGAGGTTAGGGAAGGTGCTCTCAGATCACAACAAACAAGTCCAAGTGGCAAGGGAAACAACCCTCGGAGGCCACTGGGATGATGTAAAACTACAGCAACGTCACGAGATAACCTTCGGCAGCTCCAAGCGCAATCGCAAGAGACCAGTTTTTCACTTCAAGGCCGAGTGAGGCCAGAATCGCAGATATGCCTAATAGACGACTCACGATGCCGTCCGAACACGCTATTGTGGGAGATCGGGGTCAACAACATGGAGTATGAGATTGAAAGAATGAGATTCTACATGCGGGTATACTATAGCTAGTCATCTTGATGCTTTTACCTCCTAAAAAAAACGCCCGAATGCACCCATCCGTATATGAACACCTCAAGGCCTAGCTTGATGCTAAGCTCTATTGACGTGTCGGTAGATACGCACCACCGGCAAGGACCAAATTCATCCGGGTGAACTGTACCTTATACACAGGACTGTCTTTAGTCGGAAAGACGCTGATCTGGTCCGCCGACACACCTGCCTCCTTGTTGGCCTTCTTCCCCGTGACTGTGGTGCCACTTGCGCCCTTGGTCGTCATGGCGCCATCTGCCTTCGCAGCCACACCGTCAGCAGCCTTATCGCTAGTCTCTTGCAGTACATCCCAAACACGAACTGTCTTATCCGCACCGGCTGAGACAAGAACGCTCGACTCCACACTCCAAGAAAGCGACCAGATCCCGCCTTTGCCATGTCCGCGCATGCGCTTGCGTCTTCGCCCAGTTTCAAGAGTCCAGAGGATAATGTTGCCAGCATCGTCAGCGGATGCTAGGGTTCTGCCGTCAGGAGAACAGGCTATAGCAGTTACATTGCCTGTATGACCAGTAAAGAGGCGCAGGCAATTACCACCGGCGATGTGCCACATGCGCACCGTGCGGTCGCAAGAGCCGGTAAATACGTAGAGATTGTTGGGATGGAAAGCAACGCAGTCAACGTCGTTGTCGTGGCCAACATAGATGCGTAGAGGTTCAATGTGATCTGTTGACCACAGACGCGCAGTACGATCGTTCGAACCAGTGAGGAAATAGTGTCCATACGGTCCCCATTGCAGGTCCCAGACAGGATTGTCGTGTCCGCGATACGCTACAAGACAGGTGTATGTATCTAATGACCATAGCCTGACGGTCTTGTCTTCCGAACATGAAAGGAGGCATTCTGAGTTTGTGGGCGGGCCAGAAGGATACGGATTTGCTGTGGAGGGTGAGAAGGCCACCGCAGTAACAGGGCCTGAGTGGCCAACAAGCCGCCTGGAAGACGATGGCTGAGCGTCTGGGTTGTCGTTCGGAGAGGTGAGAGGACTGCCGTCCATGGACCAGACGCGGATGTAGGACTCGTTCATGCCGGCTGCGACGAGCTGGTTGTCACCAGAGAAGTCGATACAGTTGATACTGTTACCGCGTCAGTCATTAAATTTCAGAGGGGTATAATGAGTTGACTGACCTGTCATACGTGTTATGAAAGGTGTACATGGTCACGCTGACAGCGGGACCAACACCGCCTGTTCTGCCTTCCATCTTGTAGCGATCTCGGTGCTCGATGATCTTCTGAACCTCCATAGAGACGTCGCGCGCTAGAGAGGGAGGCAAAGGAACAAACTCGCGCGAAGGCCCGTCTTCTGTTGGTTCCTGTTTTATGCGTTGCTCAAACTCCTCTACCAGACTTGGTTGTCCTGGTCTTGGCGCATTTTTAGCGTCCTCGTCTTGTAGAGCTGCTCGGACGTCTTCCTGCAGATCTGCCTCCTGTGGGTATGCTCCTAATTGTAGCCTGATTCGGGCAGCTTCCGCTTCGGGATCGTGGCGCGCAGTAAGAGGATGACCTGGGGCGTGTCCTGGAATACCTTCATCCTCCGCTGGGAGCTCGTCTTCGCCATGTCCACTCGCAAGAATTGCTGCAATGCTTTTCTCGGCGGTGGCCGTCCGGTCGACAGTGACGATGTTCAGGTGTTCCCGGATCACGTCTATTATTGTCGCACCACCGTCAAAATGCTTGGATTCGAGAAATTGAATGAGGTTGAAGAATGGCATCGTCGTTAGCGTGATCCGGTATTTGTTGTCGATGTACAGCTTCGCTATTCGACTCTCCTGCAGATGTGCTTGTAATCGCACTTGGCGAAGTGTCTTGATGTCTTCGTCGTGGTCGCGCTCAAAGAGGCCCTGGTACGTCGCAAAAAATGTTTCCGCGTCTTTCGTGTAAAAGTCGCGCACCAGGTCCAGAAATGAGTACACAAAGACGGGCCACAGCAGCTTTCGCAACTCTGGTCTATACAGGTCCAGGTTATCTTCGGTGTATTTGCGTAGAAGCTCGAATGCTTTTGTATATTTCGCGCCGCCTGCTTCGGTACTCTGCGCCGTGAGCGGCTGGCCGTTGGTCTGCGGTTCAGACTCCTTGCGGAGCATCGCCTCGGTGCGAACATAGCCTTTTTTTGAGAGGTACTCCAAGACCTGTACAAAGGTTAGCAACGACACGCTCCAAGGTACAGTCATCCCCAGGTTGGAAGCAATTAATGCTCCAAGTGCGCAGTACCATATTGTTGCTACTGGAATTCGCCGCATGGGCCTGGCTGTGCAACGATGCGCTCATATTTGACTGTCGTGACGTTGCTGGTCAGGGTGCAAAGCAGAACGCGCGAAGCTGGAAACCTGTCGCAGTAGAGAAAAAAGGTTGTGGTAGATATGTAGTGATAATGTGCGTGCAGAATGAGAGCTGAGCGGCGTACAAGGTGGAAGGAAGCGCAAGTCAAGAATATAGCCAAGGACAGCTTTCTTTCACCAAACGCGACATCCAGAACCAGCTGTAACAATGCGCTCTCACTCTTCGTAATTGTACAGGCACCACAATAGCAGACGACGTGATGATAGGAAAAAGAGCTGTACCCACAATCTGGTTCAAGTTCTGCTGGGACTGCGGCCCTGAGGCACCTGGCGGCGGAGGACCGCCTTGTGGAGGCATGGCGTTGTGTGGTGGTAAACCTGCGCTGGGTGGTCCATTTCCTACACTCATTTGCCTTACAGGCCCGGGCCCTTGCGGGGGCCCTGACATGGTTGTGGTGTTGCTCCTTCTCTTCTATATTGGCAGATGGCTGCTCTTTCACCTCGAGGCTGGGTGGAGACGGGTCGCAATGCGCATGAAGGATCGGAAACGCCTTCCGATGGTTGCTTCTCTGTCGCAAGTGGTAGTGGTGAGATATCGACGCGTGGAGTCTCTGTGTAGATAGGTGAGTCGCGTCTGAAGCTTCCCAGGACGTCACCGAGCCTAGCCGTGTTGCGGAGTGAAAGACGGAAGTGAGGTTCGACTCGCGCGGCCTGCCAAGAAGGCCGCGCGCATGCATGGCGGGCGGCCCTGAGCTTCCCCAGCTTCGACTCCAAGACACGCAACTCACGCCAAATACATGTCGCATTACTTTTTGGCAAACCTACTCTTGTCGCAGACAACCTCTCTTTAGCCTCATAAACCAATCAACCTCTCTGGCACTCTGGCCGCTATCATTGTCCACACCCTCCAGACATCCCACCATGTCCATCGAAGCCGATCCACAAACCGCAAACGAGATAGACCAGCAACAGGCCGGAACCACCAAAGCTTCTGAAGAGCCGAAAACATATCGTGAGGTCGCTGCTGAACACATCGACACCCTCAACGAGATCAACCACCAAATACCCAAATTGCTCAAATATTTCGCAACCGCCCTTAGCCAGCTCACCAACGACCCCATCCCCTTCCAACATGACGCTATGGAGTGTACCCCTGGCACCCTAGAAGCGCGTAAAGAAGCTTTCCGAATCAACGCTCTCTTCGTCGGTGCGTCCTGCGAAGTAATACGAACAGAGTTGGTGAAGCAAATCAACGCTCTGGAGCGGTACAAAGTCATCCCAAAAAGCCATCCCAAGTTCACCGTCACGCAGAGACAAGGGCAGGGGCAGAAAGGCAAGGAAAGTGAGACGGAAGTTGTGGACCCGGAGAAAGAAGTCAAGAACGGAGGCTATGGGGAATTTGACGTTGGCGTGCTGAACGCAAGGGCGAGCTCGGGACAGGTTGGGACCGAAGATGTTTTGGATCGAGCCAAGGCCATACTAGAGGAGCTACAGAAACGAACTGGCGGTGCGGTAGGTGGAGAAGAATACATGGATGTCGATGGGTGAGAGTGCTAGGACGTATTGAGTGAGATGCGTCCAGCCGAGCCAAACAACCGAGCAGCATGCACGCGATGCACTGCAAGCGACGATCCTAGGGTGATGATTCATGCCCTGAACAACAGACCATGTGCGTTCAGGGATCTCAGGGAGTGTTGCCAAAGCGTTCATCCGAACGGGCAGTGAGTACCTGGAAACTAAAGGGCGGTCACAACGACCAACACAGCCGAGCCAGAGGATAGCTCAACCTCAAGGAGTCCAACAGCACCCTCCGACTCCCCATCATACAGTGTGATGGATGACTATGTGCCAAGTGCGCGAGTTTTGTCACTTCCCGGTGAGTGGATGTAACGAAAAAAGTAGTCTACGATACATTTACACATCAATCGAGCATCTTGAATACAACAGCGATAACTTTTTGACTATGATCCTTGAGCCTCTCGTCCCTCGATGATCTAGCGGCCTCCCTCAAGTGCCTTCTTCATAACTCCAATGTCTTCCGGTGTAGTCCTGCAACAACCTCCAATCAAACCAGCCCCAGCCTCAGACCACTCCCTCGTTTTCTCCGCCAACGTAGACCCTTCTGTTCTCTTGCCTCCCCACTTCCTTGCCTGAGCATTCCACTGCTCACCAGAATTGGGATACACAAGCAATGTCCCTCTCTTCACCAACGGCTTCAAGTTCTTCATAGCAGCCAACGCCAAGTCATCCGGTACGCAATTGAAGCCCAGCGCAACCACCTGTTCCACGTCATCAAAGAGCGCTGCGATCTCCGACAAAGATGTTCCATCGCTGATGTGCGAGCTGTCTCGTAGTGTAAAGCCAAACCAAGCTTCTGTCTTTGGAAACTCTGTGGTAAGGAGGTTCAGGAGAGCTTCGGTTTCGCCTTTGGATGGTATGGTCTCGCAGGCTAAGATGTCGACGCCCGCAGATACAAGGGCCTGGATTCGTCCGCGGTGGAAGTCCTTCATCTCTTCTTGGGGGATAGAATAATCGCCCCGGTATTCTGAGCCATCTGCAAGGAAAGCGCCGTATGGGCCTACGCTGCCCGCTATGAATAATCTACCGCGAACACCTTCACTTGTTTCGGTAACGTATTCATCTCTTGCTTGCTGAGCTAATTCCACGCTCTTTGCCACAACTTGCTTGGCCTCCTCTTCACTCAGGCTTAAGTGCTTGACTAATCCTGCAACGGACGCTTGATAAGATGCTGTGATCGCGACATTGGCGCCCGCACGGTAGTAATCGAGATGCGTTTGTTTGATTAGGGACGGCTGATCCAAGAGAATCGATGCGGACCATAATGCGCCGCTTATATCTGCTCCCAACGTCTCCAGATAAGTTGCTAGTGCACCGTCCAGGATTATGGGAGAACCTTTAGCGATGTGGGTGGACAATAAATTTAGTGGTGATGCCATGGTGGATATCCCGAAAAGAATGCGCGAAGAGTTTGGATAAGAGTAGATTATTCAAATTCCGACCAAGATTGAAATCTGATCGAGTGTGTTGGAGCTGTGTGTTGGAATTTAGTCATTGTCCGATGTGCGGAGTTTTGAGCGCCGATGCTCAATGGGCATTTGAACGTCCAAAGAAAGTTTTACTTAGGAAGCCGTTGACCCTGCTTTAGCAGCACCTCCTATTTGCCTGACCTGCCCAGTTGCCATCGCACAAGACAGTGTAATATATGATGGCCTTCCATTGCACGATCCGATCGTGGGTGGTGCGAATGCGTGTGATCTTATAGAAGCGGCGAATGAGCAGGAAGCGCTAACAGTAACTGTGGGTCCCTAATCGACGCGTCGCGAGCATCACTCTTCCACCTTGTTCCTGCATACACGACATGACTATTGCAGACAATTACCATACATGTCGGAATACCTGCCCAGTATCGAACAGATCTAGTATATTGTTGTCAACCTAGCTCAACCCATCTTGAGCCGATATCGGTCGCCGCTTCCCTTCATTCGCCAGTCGGACCAGGTTCACTTCATCGGACAGTCAGTCAGAGGCATGGAGAACTTCGACCCTTCGTCTGGCCTTGTCTACAGGGAGACTACGTCAGCTTCCGTCAGTTCAATGATACCAAAGTGGACAAGCCATTCCCGGGGTAGACGAATAGACCCATCGAAGCATCGGCGCCTAACTCCAGGATGCGATACCCTGCAATCAATGGCCCTCCGTTGTTGTATCTGGAACATTGACAATATGGAACCAGAGGCTCTACAATGGCTCAGGTGGTCTTACGCTAGTCGCTTGCACGACTATTTAAAGTTAACGTGGGTCGAAGGTCGCACAGAGGCCCAAAGTGCGATGGCTAATCTAAGTGTCCAGTGACACAATGACCTTTCGGACTTGGAGTCTCTTTCGAAAAGCATTTCCCGAAGATGTTGATCGCCACTCTACCTTCCATGTGTATGACAGGGAATCCGAAGGTCTCTTACCCTCTGTCGTCGATCGCTTGGTCAAGCTCGACGGTGACATGCTGACGTTCCTCTGTATCCGAACCGTTGACATGACAATTGATCAACTCGTTTCTCTTAATACTATCAATACGCTTGCGGTTCTTGCAATAGAGATTGGAAGCAACGATCGACTTGGAAAGTATCGCGAAACACTGACCGTTCAAAGGCTACGCGACTGGGGTCGAAGCGTCGGCGAAAGTGGTGCTTTCAAAAAGTTGCGAGTACTTCTTGTTGACGGTTGCAACTCATTACCAACAAGACTTGTCTTAGCGTGCATCTCCAGCTTTCCCAGCTTGAATATTGTTGGAATCTCTGGCCAACCAGATCCATCTGAAGAGGAACCTTACTGGGGGAATTGGCGCCAACATCCTCATCTGGAGTAAGTGACCTAGATCCAGACGTTGGCTCATTGAGGTAACATAGTTTTTTAGCCGTTGGGACAAGACAAACTCAGACAGCGGGGAGAGAAGGTCTAGAACCACAATGGCTTCTGACATGCGAAGATTGTATGATGCCTCGCTCGAGTTGTCGCAAGACGGATCTCCTGGTGGTGGAACATACCGATCATTATCTATGCACTACATCCAACGTAGTATGCCTGACACGGCTACAGAGATTGCATGGTTTGTCCGTGAGCTGAAAGATGAACCTGCTCGGCCCGTGAAGCGTGTCCAACAAGACAAGTCTCGATCCGATACTAAGAAAAGGAAATTACGTGAGGATAAGAAAGTTAGCATAGGTTCGCTACTGGGAAGCTTTACCTGAGCACTGCATTGGCTGGGCAAACATAGCAGAACCTATTCATACTCACTCAGTTCTTCGAGCGTACCCAGAAGGAATGCTAGACCATCTGGAAGCAAGAGTCACATGGTAATAGATCGGCATTCTCCAGCTGCGGCACAATGTCGAGTTTTTTTGAACACGAATGAACCCAAGAAGACCCGCTGGTCGTATTCTTTGCTTATTTGGTATTTTTTGTACACCAATACTACGAAGGGGGTCACACCGGAGTCACCAGCGTTCATGGGAGCAGAGGAAGTAGAGGGTCTGTGTGAGACCAATAAGGGTTTCCGTGCCTCTGTAGAAGGTTCTGGAAAGGTAAACAAGTCGCACCTGGCATACTCATGAGTCGTGGATGAGCTTCCTTTGCCTTGAGCGATAAAGCCTCAAGCCTGTTGGTGCGCTATGCGCTTTTGTTGAGACGGGTGACAGTGCGCATGCGCATGATAAGACAGTAGCACAGAATTAGGGAAGGCATCGTGGTTACGAAGACAGTCATGCCTCTGACCAACGAGGAAGTCTTGGGGACTGTGATATCGACCATGAGCAGTATCTACGCCCACAAACGAACATGAGGAATGGTAGATGCAGGCATCCCTGGGGGAATGTGGATCAGCGCTAGTGACTGTTCCGGAGTTGGCGCTTGGCAGCGGGGCTGAGACCGCCTGCGGGCTCCCCCATAGATGGTCCCTCGCCACCCTTCCCTTCGCCGATTAATACCCTCAACCGCTCCACTCAACTACTCCGACCTTTATCACACACGACTACGCTCCACTTTCCCACCACACCCACAAACGACCGCCCTACTACTCTTAGCACCCACAGAGCGCCCCCAGTCGATTTCATGACCACGGACATCCAGAATCTCAAGTCCTTCGATCCGTTCGCGGAGGCTGATGATGCTGGAGGAGAAGTAAAGTCTACTCAGCAAAACTACATCCACATTCGTATCCAGCGTATGTATACCATCCAATCTTCTGTTATTCGATCTCATCATCTGCGCGACATCGGCGCGACATTCCTTCCCCTCCTCCCTTACGCTTCAAGAAATCGCGCAAGGCTGACGTCAACCCCCAACAGAGCGCAATGGTCGCAAGACTTTAACGACGGTCCAAGGCCTGCCTAAGAAGTTTGACCAGAAGAAGATTCTCAAAGTCATCAAGAAGAAGTTTGCCTGCAATGGCACTGTCGTCGCAGACACTGAGATGGGAGAGGTGATCCAGTTGCAGGGAGACCAGCGCAAAGATGTTCAAGACTTCTTGACCGACAAGAAAGAGGGCCTAGGCCTTGATGGCAAGACCATCAAGGTCCACGGTTTCTAAACTCACAAAGGACGTGGGTGCGATGCACACCGCCGCTCCTCCCGCCGAAGCCGAACGACCGCTCCAAGGTCGAGCTAACGATACGGTCGAGGATGGTCATGCCGGCATGTCGTATATGTGGAACACACATTTGATAATGCTGAGCCGCAGTGTCGCAGAGCAGATATGTCACGTTGGAGGAGGATTACGACTTTCCTATCTCCATCTCCTTGGAAGAAACAGATATATACATTTGAGGTTTCGCACGCTGAAGTGTCAGGTGCTCTAGGACGACGGGATGGCGATTGAGATGCTAGTTTCGAGGAATGCAATGAATCAGGGAGTGCTTTTACATTATTCGTTGTTTCAAGTGGCCAGCTTCGGGGTATTCAACGGTTACTATGTCATGATATGCTCTACTCATCATCTTCGTACATGACTTCTGTGATAGCATCGTTCTTCTTAGGCGCTTTAGCCTCCTGTTTCCGATACAGACTAGCTAATTCCTCTGCCTCAGTAGCCTCATCGATCCCCTTATCCTCTCTGACCCTCAAGAATCTCGGAAACCTCGTACTCAACCCTCTCTCCTCACTGACCAAGCCAATCGCAGCCGTATACGTCGGACTCAAAGTCAAATCGGCGAAAGCTACCTCCCAGACCTCTTGCGGTTCGAACCAAACAACTGGCGTTCCAGCTCCACCATTGTACTCTACATAATGGGGTTTGCCAGAGAGCACGTTTGTGCAATCTGGGTCGTCTGGGTCGTACTTTGCGCGGTTGGCTTTGTAAAAGGTGTCAGTAAAGCCGGACATGCATTTTGTGACTGCTTCCAGTTGTCCAGTTTCTGCGTTGCGGATGGCAAGGAGGATAGGTGACCACCATGCTGCCTTCCGACCAGAACCATGAAAAGCGGCAATGGGAATCAGGTCGAGAGTCTCGGAGGTGGTACTATAGTCCTTCTTCACTTTGAGCCAGCTGTCTAGACGCTTATCCGGTTCGTAAGTCGATAAGAGTGCTTTACGGCGGCCAGATGTCTTTGGTTCGTCTTTTTCGGTTTCGTTAGAATTCGACTTAGCTTTGGACTTTGCGGGCTTCTTTTTCTTGGGTGTTGGTGGAAGCGAGGGCGTCTTCTCAATAGCTTCGTCGATTTCGGCGAGTAGGTCGGGGTTAGGGAGGTTGTCAAGAATCTTCACCATGATGCCTTCGCACTTGATTTCCAAGGCACTTTGGAAGAAGGCTTGGACTGCTTCTACGTCGGCGGACGTAGCATCTAGGCTCTTGACCCACGTAAAATGATGTGGTATCTCCACAAACAGACTTCTGAGTAGAGACCTCCGTTCTCTAAAAGGCCGGTTCAGTAGCTCTTCGCCATTCAGATACATCAGGTCGAATGCAAACAGACAGACGTCGATCGTCACGGCACCGACGACGACGTCTTTTCTTGCGCGATTCGCAAGTGTCTGGAATGTCTTGAGGTCTCCACTCTCCCGATCGACAGCTACAACTTCGCCTTCAAGAATGAAGCTCGAGACGCCCTCTCCTCGTATCTTAGGCACCAGCGCTACTAAATCCGGATACTTGTCAGTCATCACTTCCAGATGTCGTGAGAAGATTGTGACTTTGCCCTTAGCATCACAATGCACCTGCGCTCTTTGTCCATCGTACTTGTACTCGCAGGCGAAGTCGCGTCCTTGTAGTTTTGTGAGCATCTCGCCCATATCGCGAGTGATACTTCCTAACATAGGTCTTAAAGGGATGTGTAGTGACAGCCCACAGCGCACGAGTAGTTCGTCGCAAACACCAATCTCGAGAAGCACAGGTATAAGGTCGTTGTAGTTCGGTCGTCGAGCGAAACATGCCTTTACGATCTCTTCGTTCCTGATGTATGCCTCCGTGAGTTCTTCCTTCTTCAGTTTTGCCATCTGCTTCTGATCACGAATCTCGAACTCAGCCCCTAGAGGTTTCGACAGCATGAAGGCACGGGACAAAGCGATAAGCATCGTGGTCTTGACAGCTCCAATCCGCAGATGCTGTACGAGCGTCCGTACAATGTAGCGGCTTTCTTCAGCACCCCGTGTATCCTGCACCAGTCTTTCGACAATTCTTTGCTTGTTCTCTACACTGCCATGTCCCTTACTGTTTGCGATCTTGACTAGTGAGTCGAAGACACTCCTGATTGTCAGAGGCTTCGGTTTGCGAAGGGTGAAGCTCTGCTTCTTCTTTGCTTCGAATGCGACATCGCCAGCATCGCCATATTTTGCGTTCAATACTTTCAAGCCTGCGTTATCCAGCCCACAAACTTTCTTAAGTGCTTTCGAGATCGCTGAGCCCCCCAAACCAAGCTCCAGATCGATGTAAGGGGGCGATATCGCATTCGTCGCGAGCCAGACGGCTGGAAGCAGGCTATCAGGATCGCTTTCGACAATCGTTCGAATAAGGTTCACAAGCGTGTCGACTATTCTGATGCGACTTGTCGTACTGTTGACCAGAATGAAACATCGTGTCAATAACGCGTAAGTCGCATGCCCTCCGTCGTTCACCCAATGTTTCTTTAGTTCCGGGATGTATTTTGCCGGTTCAAATTCGAGAGGGCTTTGATCGAAGGGTATATTTGCTGTTATCGCGTCTTCTTCGGAGGCGGTCGATTGGAGAGATAGCGTGTTTTTCTTCTGGTTGAGTTCGGCAGCCTTTGTGTTTTCTACAGTGGCTTCACGTATTGCTAATTCGGAATTCCCATTCTGTCCTTTTGTGTCTTGTGTCGTGTCTGCAGGGACTTTGTCGGGCTCCTCATACAGTTCATTCGAGTTCACCGGCTCCGCCGGCTCCTGATTTGACCCCTGCTGTCGGTCTTCCTTATCCCACTGCTCCTGAAGTTTACGCGCGAGTTCTTCATCGGTCAGGCCTGTGTTGTCCTGATCCACGGGCGGTTCGCTGGGACCTGTGTTCGTTGGCGCATCTTTGGGTGTCGCTCTAGCCGTTTGCTTTGCGAAGAAGTAGTCCAAGCTGCGTATCGGCTTCCCTGAGCCATCATTCTTCTTCCGGCGTTTGGAGGGACTGTTCATGATGTGAAGATAGGTTCAAGTAGCATGGCCACCAGGAAAGTGGGTGGTGATATGCCAGGAGAGTGGTGGTACGTCATGACGCGGGCGCTTGGACCCAGTCAAACTCCATCTCACGTGCACACGCGTCGCGCTTCCAAGCTGGGAGGTTCGCTCAAGCATGCTCAAGTCCATCTGATTTGAGTATCTGGCCCAACATATCAGAACCTCCGTATCAACCCCACTGTTCCAGGATCATTGTAACCCAATTGAGAAACCTGCGAGATTTCGAAGTTTGCCATGACATTGACGATCGCTGAGTGGAAGTCTTTACGATGAAGCTTTAGTATAGAGTAAGGACAGAAAGTAATGTCTGATCGGACTCTATCCGAGACTCTCATCCTCCTGGACGTCTAATACATGGATAGTATCCCAGTCCTTCATCTCTTACTAGTCATAGTAATCGAGATCAGTAATCTCCGCCTCAACCATGGGCTTCTCCGGGCGTTCAACAGGCCTCGAGCGTTTGTTGTACCGACCATGATAGCCAGCGCCACGGCGATCTGAAGAGGGCCGACCATCAGCACCGGGTGCGTCACTCCAGCTACGAACAAGGCCCTGCGTGTCGTCGTCAGGACCACGAATACGCTTCTCCTGTGCCTCGTCCCACAACTCGAACTTGCCAGTGTCCTTGTTGGTGAATCCTTGCTGGCCTCGAATCTGCGAACCCACTGCGTACTTGACTACAATTCCGAGTCAGCAACCAACCAGAGGTATCGAGAATGACACAGAACGTACGAAATAGCTTGGCTGTGTCTTTTTGAAGACCATCCACCAGAGTGCGAACCGCCACGACAGGACACCCGCTCAACTCGGTGCGCAACAGCTTTGTCTGGCCGTCTTGATTGCATGTTAGAATAGCAGCGAATCTTTTGGTGCCTTCATCCTCGCAGATGACGATATCTAGCCTCGTGTCAATTCCGGTGTTCAGCATTGGTGCGAGGGCTTTACCGTAGAACTTGAATCGCTCGCTGCCGTAAAGAAGACGACAGTTGCCGAGGGAAATCTCTTTCAGCGTCTGAATCTCATGAAGCTGACGCTGTTAGCCAAATAGAACACTTTAGAGAATGAATCAAATACCTTGTGGGTGCTCTCTAACCATGGCTGTGCATTAATCTCCATTGCGGACGTCTGGCGTACTAGCTCACCAGTATCGGCGGCGCTGGTGGAGCTTACAGTAACAGGCATCGTGCTTAATCCGGTGATCTTAAGCCAACAGATGTCGATAATCTGCGTCAGGTGTCTACAGATGACCAAATTCGGTTATTATACTCAAGCTTTGGGGAAGCGAGACAGACGTGGAGAGAGAGGGATTGGTTGCTGGTTTATATGACCAGGTAGTGCTAATGCTTCGGGTCAAAGGAGTAACTACGGACAAGTAAAGGCGACACCCACCACGGCATCTTGGGGTAAGAGAGCGGTGAGAGAGCGGCAAGAGGTCCACTAGCAATACAGCTGACCATGGCGAATCTTGGTTCCTATCCTTGGTTATGTAGGGTAAATGCTTATCGTGGACTAGGGTAATGCGGTATACTTGCGGCATCTAAGGGATACAGTTTTGAAGCGCTCCTATAAACTGCTTGCCAGGAAGGAAGCGTGATTTAGCTACAGCTGGGACTAAACGGGGAACTATACGTCGTCTCTTCGCATTGTATCGTCTTTGATAGTGGGAGCTATGTTGCTGGTCGAGACTAGTAGAACAAGGAAATTGTGTATCTCCAGAAAGATTACGATTGCGTGACATGTCTTGTAATTTACATGGTCGATATATATTCTATGCTATACTTTGAGGAAATGTAATTCTGCCAAAGCACGCAAGAACAGTTGAAACATGGTGTAATAGGCCGTCTCTGGGTTGTAACACATAATACCTAGTTATCAATCGTTTATTGAAGCAGTTGCTGGTACCACTCTAGAAGGTAACATGACTCCGTGCGTATATCCCGTGCCTCGGTCTTCCCACCGCAGGGAATTGGTATAAATAGTATCATACAAAGTACGAAGAAAGAGGAACGAAGTGTAGATGAATGCATCAATGGCACATCCAAATCAGGTGTGGTGTACACGACATCAGGAAACCCTGAACAAACCACAAAACAAAAAGGCATGTTAGAAATGCAAATTATACCGCAGTCCCGCTAACCCAATGCAAGAGATGTGAAAACGTGAAAAAGAAACATGGTACATACATGAATATAGAAGATATTCATGGTTGAATGTAGTGAGAGACATCGCAGTAGCCAGGTTCGTCTCAACCACTAATCGATAGTGATGACGTCGTTTTTAGACTGCCCTGGACGACCTCCTGGACCGCCTCGGCCTTGCTGTTGTTGCTGTTGCAAGGTTTGCTGACGCCCACTGGGCATTTGCTGTTGAGCCGGTCTGCCGTTCGGTTGTTGGCCTCTCGGATGTTGCTGCTGGTTCAGGTGCTGTTTCCCTGATTGGCCCTGCCTCTGTTGTTGTTGCTGCTGCTGCTGCTGCTGCTGTTGTTGCTGTTGTTGGCGTGCCTGTTGCATCCTGGCTTGTTGCTGTTGTTGGTTCCCCTGTTGGCCCCCATTCGCCTGATTTAGACCTTGCTGTGCAGGTTTTTCAAGTGGTGGAGGCGCAACGTAGCCATCAGCCATTCTACAGCCCAAGACACATTTATCAAGCTCCTCGATGGCTCTAGGAATCGCATCCAATTCCGCCACCATACCATTGCGGGTACCAAACCACCCATTGCCCTTCCTACTGAACAGCTCCTTCAGCTTAGCCTGTAGGTTGTCAAGGCGTCTATGACCTGGTGCACGCTCGGGAGTTGGCAATACGTTGGGATCCTTTGGGCGCAAGTTGTCTTCGACGAACCAATACACGTTGTCGTCTTTGGGTTGGAGACGCACATCGAACGTGCAGACGGGATTGTCATACGTAAGACGATATTTGAAGATGGTGTGGACATGGATTGCGGGGTTGCTGTAGTTGCCTGGCGATCGTTGCTCGACTTCGCGCAGGACCTTGAAGAGAGGTCGCGTGGCAACGAGTATCGTACAGAAACGGTCTAGACCATTGGCATCACCGGGATCAATGACTGGTAAGGAGGGCGACCGATCATTAGCAATCTCGGTGAGTTGAGAGAGTATTCGATGGTGCGGGTTGCTGGGTGATAGTTCGATAGTGAGCTCCTTTTCGGAACCAAAATTAACGGTGGCAGAATATGGCGATGGACCGTATTGAAACTGTACGCGTTGTAAGGAGGAGGATTTGAGCAACATCTTGCGTTTCTGCAGAGTAGTTGCAAAGGTACGAAGACGATTGACATCTCGCAGTCGTGCTCGCAACTCTCCAAGTATATCCTGCCCAAAGGGCGTGGCAAGGAGGATCCTAAAGTTACCATCCTCCGAGAATTTGAAAGCATGTTGTGGTGAAGCTGCCATGAGCTTGTGCATATCTGCAGCAACAGTCTTAATCATCCTGCCGGCAGCCATGTGCCAGACGTTCTGA
>Ga0058698_10000672_pt1 | contig 17859 bp, 18 predicted proteins | sample AgamicAsSfe_FD_67288 | JGI IMG/M metagenome (GOLD analysis project Ga0058698, IMG submission 67288) | Agave microbial communities from Guanajuato, Mexico - As.Sf.e | ecosystem: Host-associated > Plants > Phyllosphere > Phylloplane/Leaf | place: Guanajuato, Mexico | collected 2012-05-30
TACCTGGCTCTTTCTTTAAACGCGCTAGAAAGTTTGCCATATCCCCTTTGATGGAACTTAGGCTTTGTAGCATATCGTTCGCGCTCTTGGAGATACCGTTCAGATGTACACGAATGTGCTCCCCAGCAAGCCCTGAATCTTGGCACATGGTTCTGTGCACCTCGTTGTAAACGTACAGGTCCTGCATAGCACCTTCAATAAGCGGATCCAGTTCAAGCGGCAAACTGGCTATGTCAGAGTTGCATGGATCGGAGAGCGATTGAAAAAGCATTTGGTAAATTTGAAGCACTTTGAGGGCACGAGAGAACAAGCGATTCAGAGGTGCTACCTCACTGAAAATAGCGTTGTGCAGTATTTCCATCTTACGCAGTAGGGTAGCCTTGTCATTGACAGAAGTGGCTGCGGATGAAACCTCGAACTCTAGTTTGTCAATGAGCGTGGTAAACGTTTCGTTGAATAGTTCGTTTTCGTTTTCGATTTGAGAAGTGTGTGACATAATATTAGCGAATTGGGCTTCATTTGCTGCTATGAGTCTTGCGTCTTGTGCGCGGAGGTGAGCGAATGTCTCAGCCGTGCGTTCGTTTTCTGTTTGTAGCTGCCGGATCGTGGACTGATGCTGGCCAAGCTCGTTCTGTAGACGCTCAATTTTGGCAATAGCTTCATTGAAGGCAATCTGGTCTTTGACAGCAAGAGAAAGATCGCGATGGTAGCGTTGCGCACGCCGTTGGGAGTCCTCAGAAAGATCGCGGTAGTAATCGATCTGGCGGTACGCTTGTTGGAGATCAACCTTGAGAGCCTTGAATTCAGCTGGCTGGTCATTGATCTCGGCTTCTTTCTCTTTGATTTTGGCTCGTAGGGCGTTGTTATCGATCTGAAGATCTTGCTCACGAGCCTGGATCTCATGAATATATTGGCGTGCTGCGTTGAGCTCAGTCATCTCCGAGAAGTGATTCTGCATATTCTCTGGGATGACGTCCTCGATCTTGTAGCCTTTAGTTTTCGCCTCTTCCACAATGTGGGACAGCTGCTTCTGCATATCGCCCAACGTAGACATGGTAATGTTGATAACGATGACCTGCGTTTGGCGTTCAGTAAACTCTGCAAAGTTTATACGTTGGAAAGGACCGAGAAGGTTTTATGTACGAGACCTAGTCAGAATATGATGTTGACATGATATACTAACAGTGTGGTTGTCAAAGTATTTAGGCGTGATGCATATGACTTTGGCGGAAAGGCGAGACATCAAAGTGCTTGTACAGTGTATTCATCCAAGACATGACACAGTCTTGACTTGTAAGAGTGAACCATTGCGCAATCGACAGCTAGGTACCTATCGCAGTTGACTTGGAAGCAAAGCTATCGGCCCGGCGAGGGGGCCGCGTTAGGTTTTTCTACTTTGCGAATATCTTCAAGCTGTGCCAAGAGAACGCGACCAGTCTGCTCCAGTACCGTATACAAGGAAATTCCGAGGAGCGGGAGTACCTAGTCCTCCCTACTGCAGTCTACAACAGTATTTTGTAGAATAATACCAGATATTCTAAGTTAATGTAGACTTTAAACCTTAATGTCTATATAAATAATAATTACCTTAGTGCTGTTGTAGGCTGTAGAGCAGTAGAAAGCTTTAGCGTACCTCTTCAATTTCTCCCTTGTATGCGGTGCCAGCAAAGTGGAGTTGACGAACTCCGCGCTAAAGCCCCACATCTCGGTAAAACCTTCCGCCGCCCAAATTTTCGAGCCGTGCCAGGAACTTTCTTGCGCGTCTTCCAAATCTCACGTCACTATCGCATACTTGTCTCCACCAGCTCGTCAACATGTTCGCTGTTCCTGGGTGGAACGTTGCCGCGCAGGTGAAGACTCAGGTCGAGGCACCCAAACAGAAAGATTCCACGAAACCCGGGAAGAAGGCGCAGAAGAGGAAAGAGAAGCGCGAGGAGCAGCAGATTAACGCGGACAACTTGGCAGAACAATGGGACAATATAGCCAAAGGAAAAGGAACGCAGGTGGAGAAAACCAAGAAGCCTGAGGCGGATGGCGTAGAAGCGACAGATGAGACAGCGCAAGAGAAGCGCGGGAAGAAGAGAAAGCGAGGAAAAGCCGGAGGTAACAAGGACAAGGCAATGGATGGAGATGGCGAAAAAGGAGCAGAGGCAGAGGTTACACTGGTAGCAGAACCTTCAGAGGGTAAAGCAGATGCTGCCAAGTCTGCTGGGGATCAGCCCGCTACGGCCGAGAGCGAGTCAAAACGCGAGAAGAAGAAGCGCAGGAAGGAGTCCAAAGCCGACAAACTGCTCGCCGCAAATGCCGCCGGCACGAAGTCTATTTCTGAAACCCCAGCCTTAGAAAACCTCCTCCCCGAACCCAAGGGCCTCACACCCCTCCAGCGATCTATGCGCAGCAAGCTAGCTAGTGCGCGATTCCGTCACCTGAACGAAGCACTTTATACGAAGCCCTCCGCCGACAGCGCGTCTCTCTTCAAGGAAGACCCATCCATGTTCGAAGATTACCACCGTGGATTTGCCCAGCAGGTCGAAGTATGGCCATCGAACCCTGTAGACGGTTACGTGAACAGCATACTCGTAAGAGGAAAATTGCGGAACAAGGACGCGCGGAAGGACAGAAGAGGACCAGCAAAGAACGGAGTCCGCAGAGGCCCAGGCTTTGAAGAAGAAGAGACTACAGCTATAGCACCTCCCAGAGGCGACGCGAAACCACTGCCCAGAGACTTTAAAGGCCACAGCACAATCGCTGATCTAGGCTGTGGAACAGCTTCGTTATCGTACCGCCTACAACCGCACCTCAAGTCCCTCAACCTCACATTCCACTCCTTTGATTTGTCCAAACCTTCGGGTCCTTCTGCCGATCTCGTAACCATAGCCGACATCTCCGCACTCCCTATCCCCGAAAATAGCGTCGACGTAGCCATATTTTGTCTCGCCCTTATGGGAACAAACTGGCTCGACTTCATCGACGAAGCATACCGCATCCTTCGCTGGAAAGGCGAACTGTGGGTCTCGGAGATCAAATCTCGATTTGGACGCGTAGACAAGAAGAAGGGCGGTGTACCCATAAATTCTATCGGCTCACTCAAGAAGACAATGGACAAGAAACCGCCTAAGGTAAAGAAAGCAAAGGCAGACAAGCCGCCTGAGGAAGGCCCCGTTGACTCTGAAGACGAGGCTGAACTCGCGGTCAATGTAGATGGTCAAGAGGGCAAGGAGGGAACAGATGTTTCCGCATTCATCGAGGTACTGAGGAAGCGGGGATTTGTGCTTGATGCTTTGCCGGAGAGGCCAGCGGATGCGATCGATCTGAGCAACAAGATGTTTGTCAAGATGCAGTTTGTCAAGGCGGCACACCCGAGCAAGGGCAAGAATGCGAGAGAAGATCAGAAAGCAGGAGCTGTGGCACAGAGAGGCGGGGGTATGAAGTTTGGGCTCAAGGGGAAGAGATTTGGTGCGGGTGAGGGAGAGAATGAGGGTGACGAAAAGGATGGGGCGGTATTGAAACCTTGCCTGTACAAGATCAGGTGAGCGGGGCGTATAATCGAATAGGTGTGGGAGTATACTGTCATGGCAAGAAGCATGTAACAGGCGTTGAAAGCCTTTCATCAATTGATCTATCTGATCTTCGTGAAGATGCATTTATTCATAGGAAACTCTTCAGCTTCTATTCCTGTTCAATGATAACGCATGCATGCTATTCGATGCCATGTCGTGAACTCGTTTCCTCGTCTCCTCATCTAAAGACTCATTTGAATTATCCACATCTCTTCAAATGGTAGAAACCATGTTAAGTAAGTCGTAGGCAAAGGCAGGCAAGCGCCGTGTAGCAATACTGAGCATGTCCTGATGTTCCCGCATGCACTAACCGATGAGAAAACTTGCAGCATGTTCGACGTTGCCTCCGAACATCTCCAAGGCTTGTATGGCTTCTTGTTCTGAGCAGCCAAACATACCGGTAAGTTGCTGAACATGTTCCCGGGGAAAGTTGCTGTTAGGTGCAGACGGTGCGGGTGCCTTGGACGCTGTGGGTGGGGCTTGCTGCTGTGTAGGTTGAGACGACGAAGATGAGGCACCTGCATTCGAGGAACCAGCTGCAGCGCTACCTTTCGGTCGTACAGCACCCGTCTTTGCACCAATCTCCTCTCCATTAGGACCAGACACAGTCGGTTCATTCATCTCGGCCTCCTCGAAGCTCCTGGGGATTTCCGATTCGTGCAAGAAGGGTACTTCCTGACCTTCGAAGCACAGGGCATTCTTCTCAAGATCGATTTTGGCGCGGTAACGCTTAAGCATGTCCAGACCGAAAAGTAGATCGACATCCTTGCCTTCCATGACAGTGAAAGCGCAGGGCATGACTGCGCCACCAATCTTGATCTCGGCGTGATGTACGCGACCCAGAATGCGCGCTGTACCGACACCACGCGCCATGCCGGCGTATCGGACGTCCATCAGCCGCATGATACCACATCGCTCGGCGCAGTCGGGGGACATGATTGTGGCCTGGGCGCCAGAGTCGACAAAGGCCTTGACGGGCACGCCATTGACCTCGGTGTTGACGTAGAGCATGTGCACGCGGGTGAAGACTGTGTGAAAGATTAGCATGGGCTCAATGCGAGTCGGACGTGTTTGACTTGTTGGGAATGATGTGTTGGTACCTTCAGGGTTCTCGTCGTATGCCTTTTGCAGATTCTCGACAACGCGGTCCTGGCGAATAATGTCTTCTATCTTTCGTTGCGCCTCGACGTTGAAGGGGTCCTCGTTGAGCAGGGCGATCTGGTTCTGACGCTCGCGCTCCGACTCCTCCGCCTGTCGTTGCCTCATGGCATATGTATCTCTCCAGCGGGTGGGGTCGTTGACGGCGGCGGCGAGCTCCGGGTCACCCTGACGCAGCTTGTTCATCTGCTGGGGGTCGTTGAGGACGAGCTGTCGCACGCCCTCTGGATCAGGTTGGGCGGGCCTGCCCGGGTGCTGGAGGTTCCTGTTCTGTCGGGGTGCGGGGCGCATCACGACGGCCAGCATCTCGCCATCCCGTACCCCGGCGTCCTCGAGTGTCTGCGTGTCTATGGCTACCGGCTGGCCGTTCAGGTAGAGGCTCTGTGACGCCGCGGGCAGGTTGGTGTCGGCCTCGATGAAGCCCTTGAGGTCCTTGACGGTGCTGCCCGGCGGCAGTTCGAGCGTCAGCAGGTCTGTGTCGGCCTGGGTGCCGGGCGCGGTGATGGATATGGTGACGCGAGGCCTGGCAGCAGCGGGTTAGCAGCGTGCTCGGGGCAGCGTCGTGGCACAGCAATGGCTCTGGTACAAACTCACATGGTGGGCCGGAGCGCGTGTTGGGGCGTATGCGGGCACGTCTGGATGAGGCCACTGGATGTGACACGCGGGGTGGTTGAGGTTGGCTTGGGTCGGGCGGGAGGCGACTGTGTGATGTCTCGGTGCGCGGGAGGGAGCTTATAGGGAAGGAGGCACTGGGCCGTGGTGTTTTTGTCGCAACCTTGGGAACGCGGTCGCCGCCTGGGCTGGAAGGGAATGGAACGTAGTGGAGCCGCGAACCCAGCGTCGGATGAATCAGCGCGCAGGCGTAGGCATCGACGCGCAGTCGTGGGCGAGCGTACGGAACCACGACGTTGGCCGTGTAGGCCCAAGCTAGCATCACGTCTGCCATGCCTCGACGTCGGCCCAACGCAGCATGCAGGAGAATCGTCTGGCCGCCGCTGCACCCATCCTCCTACTGCACGTCATTCGTAAATCCATTGCCACCACCTTGCTAGTCAGGGCATGGGCCGACGAGGCCGCCGCTGAGCACACCCCGCTAGCACCGCCTGCTGCTCCCGAGAGAAACACGGTCACGTCGCGAATTAGTACATGATACACCACCACAAGAATACCTACCTAGGAAACATGCCCCCGCCTGCTCCCCCGAGTCAGCTCCCGTCCCCAGCTAACCCGGAACGATCTGCAACGGCAACGCGAAGCGAAGCGAACCGCTAGTAAAGGCGGGGCTGAGGCCGCAGAGTCTCGTGAGTCTTCCAGGAACCACGAACCCACAAACCCATCGCTGCACTTCGGCCTCCTACAGCTGCATCCACCTGCCTCCCTGCCGTATCCTTCCATCGCCCACCCACCACAACGTCTGTTGCCATCGACCGCCAAGATGCCTCGGGACTTATTAGCAGACAAGAAGACGCTGGATGCCATGCCCCAACTATCAAGAGAACCTGAGACCGTCTCTAGTCCGGAACCCGTCGAGCAATCTAGTCTGGTACCCCATCGCAGCTCCAACATTGCCCAGGAGGGGCGGTTGAAGCAGATGGGAGTTCGTCCATATGCTTCTTTGCTGAACATCGACGACCTTGACGACTGCGATTGGCTTGAGCATGCCGCCTTTGATCCGGTTGAAGCCGCGTCGCGCGAGAAGGTGAGAAGAACAATTTGCTGTCTGTCTTGTTTCTCTAGTATCACAGTCAATGCCTGTATCTCTTATTCAGTACCACCGTTGGGCTCCATCAGGCCTCGCACCGTGCGCTCTTCTCCATCACCAGGTTACTCCAACTCTCAAGTCTGCATGCTTTTCGTCTGCCTTGTTTTCATCCAACATTGCACCAAACTCTCATCTCCCTCGTGCATCCATTAACGGCATCAATTGAGTTTGTCGTACACTAGCTGGTCGCTCTTTCCTATTTTGGTCGTTCCTGTGCCACGCCCCTTCCTTCTCAAGACTTGATCCAATAGACTCTGGGTTTACAAGCATCTCTGGTATACAAAATCTCCAGATCTGACGCTGACCAATTGTAGCTCGAATACCGTCTGCGAACCTGCGGTGAACTATGTAGCGGCCTCTTCTCATCCGCCTACCCCACCACATCAGGGCCACTAGGCGAAACTATTAAATTGCATTCGTTTCCGTCATTAGACTCGACCGACACTGACCGGAAGCGTGTGATAATTGGCCACATCATCTCAACCAAAGCGAACTCACCTGTTGTTACTGATGACGCTATGGACTACCCCAAGGACTGGAAGACCAACTACCAGCTTACGCCAAAAGTAGGGCACAATGAAGACGGCCAGACAGTGTGCCTGCACTCGCTATGTGTGCATCCCAACTTCGCGCGCAAAGGGCTCGGCTCGATATTACTGCAGAGCTACGTACAAAGAATCAAAGACTCAGGTGTGGCATCTAGGATAGCGCTCATCTGTAGGGACCGATATATACAGTTCTACGAGAAGGCGGGGTTCAAGAAGATTGGCCCGAGTAAATGCCAGTATGGTGGAGGAAACTGGGTAGACATGGTCCTAGACTTTGAAGATAGTGGAGATGATGGATGGGAATATTGAGTGGAACTGGCAGACCAAGTCGACCCTTGATGGATTGATATCAGTAGGCTAGATCATACACTATCTAGTACGAGCCTGCCAAAGTTTATGCGTATTGACTCCTATCCTCCCATCGATCCTGCAACGCCTTTCCATCGATGCTTGCAAAGGCGAAGCCACTCTCATACCTAGCATACTCAACCAACTTCAGCGTGTCCAACTTCGCTCCAGCCTCAGTCTGCGCCCACATCGCCACGCTCAAAACATTCTCGCCCTTCATATTGAGGATGCCAGGAGGAATAGGGAATCGTGTCTGGAAAACCAAGTCAGTGCATGTCTCACATGCATGTCGTACAGCCATAACGTACCTGTGGTCCAATGTGCGGAACATATTTGCCGTACTGATACCCGTTGACGAAGAGAAGCATACGGGCAATGGTACCTTTCGGCGCCCCGACTTCGATGCCGACAGGGACATCGAGATCGGAGTCGATAGAAAGAGAGAATGTCGTCGTAAACCAGCGGATGGCGGCGCCTTGGACGCCGTCAGTGGTGGGGCTAGCATCCTCCCAGGAGGAGGTATCGAAACCGGGAAGATGCCACCCAAGACGCTCACCGTAGAGACCGCCTTCATTCATGGGGCCGCGAACCTAAAGGTCGTACAAAGTCAGTGTATGTTTTACATGCGTTTTGTGCAGGAAAACCACTAACAGGGTCGATGTTACGCTCTCCGCCCGCGTTACCTTGGATCTTCCATTGGTCGAAGGATAGCTTGGTATTGTTGCCGCTGAGGAGCTGTGCACCGAGTATACCACGAGGATTTTCTGCGCCGGCTGGGCCTGTTGATGTCTGGTCATGGCCAGTATAGTCCGTTGTTACTGTCAAAACATTGCCTTCATCCTTCAATGTGATGTTTTTGAAAGACAGCAATGCGGTCGTCGAAGTTTGCGACGCGTTACCAGGATGGTAACCAATCGACTTCCCATTCAGCCATGCGTTCCATCCTAATATACTCATGTACAAAGTCAGTTTGTGTGTCTCGTGTACAATCCGTACAAGGGGTTATCTTACCCGCAGCCACGCCACCCTGAACTGTGATGTTGAGGGATGTTGCAGATTTGCCTGAGAAGTATCCGCGATAGATTTTGGCCCCAGTGTAGTACTTGTAGTCACTGCTGAAGAGTACAGGAAGAGTTAGGGGCTTTACAGGGCTTAGTGTGGTGTTCTTGTCGGCGACTACCCAATTGCTGTCGTCGTATGAGGGTTGGATCTCGGGGGAGGATTCAGCCGCTTTGAAGTTTGAAAGCTCTGGAAGAGTGATGTCGCGGTCCTTGGTACCATCGATTGCGGCAGTGAGGGAGCCGTAGGGTGTCTTCGTTGTAGCGAGCTCCTTTCCATTCCAGGATATTGTATCCGCACCAGAGCCGGCGTATACCTCGATGGTGGTCGCATTCGCATTATCGCCAATAACAGAAACTGCACCACCTGATATGCTAGCTGAGCGAACTAGATACGGTCCTTGTACGAAGATCTGGTGCTCGGGAGTGACATTCGGATCATTAGTCGTTGCTGGCGCGAAAAAGGTGTACGCAGTTGGTATATCGAGCAAGTAAGCAAGCACCCCATTTGAGAACTCTACCACCGTTGCCCCCTTGCTTTGTGTGTAAGAAAAGCTTGAGTATGTGCTGTTCGACGATGCGCTTGCAATGTCTGATTTCGCGCCGTACGTTTTGAATGTCAGGTTGCTCTGCGATTTGAAAGCAAATTCTCCCGCCTGTCCTTCGCGTGTGTAGAAGACAATGACAGGTCGATTGAACAAACCGTAGGTCGCGATCTCAGCCGACGAGTAAAGTAGCGTCTCATTACCCACAGAGTAATCTGTAATTACCCATCGACTTTGTCGACCCGCAAGCTGTAAGCTCGAAATCTTAACATCGCCTTCAGATGTCTTGACCGTCATCGAGAAATCAGTCACAGCACGGGTGCGCGTGTTGTTGTTCTCGGCGAGGTAGAATCTACTCTCTGTATTGCGATTCTTGAGTTGCCAGGTCCAGATGGCTGAATTGTCGACTGCATTTGCGGTGCCGTTGTTTTCCATGAAGGTGTTGTGCAGGCCTTTACTAACACGGGTAAAGAGGGCAAGAAGCTTGTACTGCTTGAACTTGTCGCGTACCTCCCTGGTCTCGCGTAGTGGTGCGTCGTAGTCGTAGGAGGTGTATACTACCTGAGTATGGGAGTATGAAGTCAGTATATGTTTCAAATATAGTTCATGAACAGGAGTTACGTACGGGGGCGGCACTGTTCAGATGGAGGTACCAAGTTAGTGTACGTCTCAAATGCATTTCGTGCAGTCCCGACTCACCTATGTCCCCAGTTTGTACCTCCATAGGCCATGTACAGATTCAAAAGACTAGCGCGCTGTCCGATTAGTCCTTTGTAGAAAACATCCGCAAATTCAGGGCTCTGTTCAGCCAAGCACTGATCGAAGAAGTAACCGCCCCAAGGTTGGAACCACCCTCCCTAATGAGGTGAAGACAACAGGTCAGTGTATGTTCCACATGCGTTTAGTAAGGTCACGACTTACCTCGAACTCGGGGAGATATTCAGGTTGAGTGGGGGAGACCTCCTGAAACCACTGGTAGTACGTTCTCGGCAGGTTGAATCCAGTGTCGAGATTTGTGCAGCTCATGCCACCGGGGTAGCTGTCCAGCCCATAAACATTGATCGCGCCACCGACATTGTTGTAATCAGTGGACCAACTCTTCGATCTGAAGCCCTTTTCGTTGTGTGACAAAGGTACGATGATGCCTGCGTCTTTGAAGGCGGTCTTAAGTTGTTCCATGTAAATGACCAATGTGTTGTCGGCCTCGTAACGAGTTTGCTGGAGTTCGTTCTCGACTTGCGCTAGGATGACTGGTCCACCATTGGTGATCTGGTTCTTCGCAATGATCTTGCCAACTTCAGCAATCCATTCCGACCATGCTTGCCGATAGGTCTCATCTGATGTTCTGTACTTGCCACCACTCCCGTCGCTGGTCCAAAGCGCGAAACCACCACCGTTAGTCTCGGCGTTGCAGTAGGGCCCTGGCCGTGCAATCACGTAGAGGCCGGCTTCTTTGGCCATGTCAAACAGGCGCTGAATGTCCTTTCCAGGTGTCGTGAAATCGTACACGCCTTTCGATGCCGAATGATACGACCAGAAGAAGTAGATCGAGACAGCATTCATGCCGTTCGCCTTGAACTTCTGGAAGACGTCGAGCCATAGCTCTGGAACGGGGAGACGAGCGTAGTCTGAGAGGTACACATGCAAGGATTAGCATGTCTTTCATGTACGGTCTGTTCATTCCATTTCATCAACGTACGGAATTCTCCACTCATAATCATTACACGCTCGCCATTGACCATGAGCGATCCATTATCCCACTCCACGTCCGTTTGAAGGCCATTGTCGGTAGCCAATGCACAAAAGAACAGCGAGATCGCGACAGCAAAAAGATGGAAGAACCGCATCTTGACTTGCTCAGTGACCAGAAAAAGGTTCAATACTGGACGCGACGCGACTTTTGCTCAATAACCCTGCCTTGGAGCTCGCATGCAACTAGCCCGCAGATTTCAGCCGCGGTCGAAGATCGTCCTCCGGACCTGCGCTTCACGGAACGATATCATTGACGGTATAATGTTTGCCATGGAAGAACTGCTGCAAGCGAGGCCGCGGGGTAATATATGCAAGGTACTAAGACCCCAGATGTGGCGTTTTGCGGAGAAGGGGGAACATCATCTGCCCGAGAATGCCGAGGTGCTTGTGAAGGAAGCTTGCCAGCGGAAGGTTTGCCCTAACAGGAAGGGACAAGTCCGATACGCGTCATGGGAGAGTCCAGCAGCATGCATTTTGTGTCTTTTGTTGGCCTTGGAATCGCAGCCACAGAGATCGGAACGAAAACGTGAGCGACCCGCGAACCGCGAACCGCTGGGAACAACGCAGATGTGCAATTAATGTCCGGCGGAAGGGCTAGCCGCTTTTGAGACCTTACCTCATCCACGGAAGAGAGCTTTCCCATGTTCCTTCTCCTGAGGCGGGCTGCAAAAGAGTCAAGCATTTTAGTTTCCGTGTTTCCCGATGCTTGTCACACGGTTCTGGTAATGCATTGACGCGAAAACGGGGGTGCCTTTCGAACGACAGGTCTGGACATGTGGATCTTTAGCGGGTCCACCCATTGGAGGATTTTTTGAAACAAAAGTCCCTTGGCGACACACACGCACTGAGCAAGTGTTGCTTCGAGCGATTACGTCTCTCTCATCTCGTCTCCATGCTCTCCACTTATTGGAGGACTTCGAAACAATCCTTCATCTTTCACTATGGAGAAACTCGACTCGGGAAATGATGGGAACGTAGACTGTACCATCGATACATGAGTAGGAAGCTGATAGCTAAGTCATTGACATGCGTGTATAGCATTGCTAGAAATCTGTATATATATGTGGCGTACCAAGCATGTAGGCCAAGCAACCAAGCAATTCACTCACTCCTTCAAGCTTCTCTTCAATATCAAGCATCTTTCACAATGGTTGCCTTAACTCTTGGTATCTTCTTCACGTCGCTGGCGGCGTCTGCTGTTGCAGCTCCGGCCCCAGCCATCACTCCTGCACCCAAGCCCGAAGTCGTGAAGCGTGCCTCCAGCTGCACTTTTTCAGGCTCCAACGGAGCTGCTGAGGCTTCCAAGTCACAGTCATCATGTGCTACCATGGTCCTTTCCGACGTTGCCGTCCCTTCAGGCACAACTTTGGACCTCTCTAGTCTGGCTGACGGTACTACTGTCATCTTCGAGGGTACCACCACCTGGGGCTACTCGGAGTGGAAGGGTCCTCTTCTTGACATCCAAGGAAAGAAGATCACTGTCAAGGGCGCCGAGGGATCTGTTCTCAATGGTGATGGTGCTCGTTGGTGGGACGGTAAGGGTGGAAATGGTGGAAAGACCAAGCCCAAGTTCTTCTCCGCTCACAAACTGACCGACTCCACCATCACCGGCATTACCATCAAGAACCCTCCCGTCCAAGTCGTTAGTATCAACGGCTGCGATGGTCTTACCATTACAGACATGACTATTGATGCGTCCGACGGCGACAAGGACGAGCAGGGCCACAACACAGATGGTTTCGATATTGGCTCCAGCAACAACGTCATCATTGATGGCGCTAAGGTTTACAACCAGGATGATTGCGTAGCTGTCAACTCAGGTACCGTAAGTAATGACATGAAATTGCGGTATTCGCACCTACTAACAAGTCGGCTAGGAAATCACCTTCAAGAACGGCCTCTGCTCCGGTGGACACGGTCTATCCATTGGCTCGGTTGGTGGTCGTGACGATAACACTGTCGACACTGTCACCTTCTCCAATTCCGAGGTCACCAAGTCTGTCAACGGTGTCCGCGTCAAGGCTAAGGTTGGCACAACCGGCAAGATTAACAAAGTCACCTATGAAGATATTACTCTGTCTGAGATTTCCAAGTACGTTTTCTCAAAGTTTCACCCATTGCCAAATTCTAATACGTTCCAGGTATGGCGTTCTTATTGAGCAGAACTACGATGGCGGTGACCTTCATGGTGACGCGGACACTGGTGTCCCCATCACCGCCTTGACACTTGACAACGTCACTGGTGGTGTTTCCAGCAGCGGCTACGACGTCGTTGTCACCTGTGGCAAAGGCTCTTGCACAGGCTGGACCTGGACCGGTGTCGACGTTACTGGTGGTAAGACCTATGACAAGTGCTCCAACGTGCCCAGCGTTACCAAGTGTTCGTAAGTGCTTGAAGGTAATCGGGGCCTTGGGTGGAAATACCTGAGTTTGGCTCGGTTGAGATGATGCACAATTCTCCTAGAATCTGGCATGTTGCTTGATCCTGCAGTCTTTCCTTGTGCTGCGCTGTAAATATTCGCTTCTTCTTTCCAAGATGTTCGGAAAGGTGAGGGCTTTGAGTCCTTCTTGAATCTCATTTAGCCAATACACACCTTCCTACGAACATGTTCCCTCGCTCAGTGTCTCGAGACTTTCAGTATGCCGGGATTGGAACCAGACATGCACGATGGACCGTGGATGGCGATCTTTCCCCGAAGTTCTGACGGGAGGCACCGTACCATCTGCAGAACAGTTGGAGACAATGTGGTTCATACTGCGAAGAGTTGAAATCGAGAGTATGGTGCCACTGCCAACGTCTGGTTTGTTACTGTTATGCCGGATTTTCGACCAAGTAGGGAACAGCGATGACGTAGCGTGAGGTTAGCGTACTGACCAGCCTCTCTTTTTCATTCTTCACGCTCGCAACGCGTCGTAGAAGCTCTTGGAAATCGACGCTCAGTTCAGGACCCAACGGTCCTCGGTGATTTGGATCTTCCATCCACCCAATCGATATAGCGTGTGGGGTTCTCGTAAAACATGACGGCGGTGGCTGCAGTGGTTGCGCCGAGCCCTGCCTTCCAATCTTGGAGGCTTTTAGTTTACCTAGGCATGACGCGAGGGTCCCAGCAGCCACAACCAACCCATCGCTCTTCACACATGCCGCATTCCTCACGCTGCAAGATCAATGCACCGAAATCTGGAAACGCAATCGCCTTAAAGCACACGTCAATTGTAACCTCGCACCTTGCACATATGCTAAATGATCTCTCAAATGGACCAAGAAACTACAAACTCTTATCCGGCTAATGCAAGTTCGCATGGCGTCCGTCCTCCAACCCCTTCCTCCCAGCAATTTGTTCGTTTATTGATCAGCGACTCAATGCTTCCTGCGATCCAAAGTACTTTACTGTCTCCGCTACGAGCCCCGCGACCGCCATAACCTCGCTCTTCGCATCTGGTGTGGCCTCTTGCAGCGTCCGACTCAAGCGCTTGAGGTTTTGGATTTGCAGCTCGATGCTGTGTAGACTGGAATGGATAGCGAAGCTCAGAGTCTCTGTAGGGTCTAAATCACAGCTGAAACCATCTGTCAGCACAATCGTGTTCGCGTCCTACAGGCACGTACCTGTCGTCATCTCCATCTTCGAACAAGCTGTCATCTTCGACTTCAGGGAGCACTTTAAACTTTAGATCCCGCGGCTTGGCCCTGAAACAAGCGTCGTTCAAGGTCGTTATCTGATCCAGCAGGCGGTCCAGGCTTCGCGATGCAGCATCCACGACCTCCCTTTTACGTGAATCGACCCTGGCCATACCCTCAATGTTCGCAAGATGAGCCCACACCCGCAAATCGAAAGAAAAGGCTTTAGTCTGTTCAACTATCTTTTCAAAAGTGAGGTCTTGAGGCTCTGCTGCTTCAACGTCGATGTATGGCGCGCATGTACTGCTGATTTGGTAGAGCTTGTTTTGAATTGTTGCATATTGGTACTGAAGCTGAGGTTGTGCAGTACGTGATCTTGGACTAGCGCTTGGGCTCCTCTTTGGCGCAAAGGTGCCGCTCACGGACAAGGGAGGATTATCTTGGTGGATTTCCACCTTGATGCTTGGCTTTTTCTGGTGCTGCATCTTTCGCTCATACACGACAGTTGACTGACTGGGTAAGATTGGCTCGCTGGTCAGATCGTACCTGTCGACTGGGACAGTGCTCGGGCGCACCTCCTGTGTGTTGTACCTTCGTTCTGGTTCTCTAGGTCTTCTGCTCGCATCTGAACTCGATCGCGTCCTTCCTGTTGTTTCGAATACAGGAACGCCGAGTCGGTCAGGCGTAGGTTGATTGGAAGACCTTGAAAATGAGGCTGTACCATAGCGGCTGTCATGGTAACGTTTCATCTCTCTTTCGCGGCTTCTCCGGTCCCATCTCGTCTTCTCTTCTATGTGATCGACATAGCTTCCTGAACGCGACCGAAGGTGGCTCGGATGTCGATCATACTCATCGATCTCAACTGAAGATGGTGCCATAGTGTAGGATTGAGCCAGGGGAAGAGATCAGTCACTCAAGAGCTTGTTCTGTGGCGCCAGTCGAGATGCACCAGTGTTGATGGCAAGGTACTACGGGGATAACAGGCATGCGTCAAATCTTTCTTCTTGCACCGCCCCCCATTGCAGAGGGAATCTGTGAGTGGGGTCAGAAAGTCAACAGAATCAAGGAGATGGAGGAATTTAGGCTCATATGATCAGTGCGACCCAAACACCTGAACAGGAAGCCCAATTCTGACATCGTTGGGGGCCGTTGGGGGCTGAGTACCACCAAACGGTGACCTCATCCTTGTGCAGTGTGCTTACAACCAATCTTGCCGCGATACCCCACACCAATACCGACGAGCTGAACGTTCGCATTAGTTCAGCCGCAATAGTTCATGGGTCATGCTACCAACTATCTAATATCCTTGGCTACTCTCTTTTGATCCATCACATCGACCCGCCTCTGCTCGACCTGGCACTCAGTACCCACATTACATTCTAGACAACACCGTGCGTTATAACATCTACCCTCAGTAGCTGCATGTTATTGCGATCGAGCTGCGCATAGCTCAAAGGTCCTTTCCGCCTACTCCGCGTGCGCTTTGCGTCATCGAAATTACGTACCAACTACGTCTTCAAGATAACACGGCAGTCATTCTGAATACGCCATGGCTGAAGTGCTGGCTACTATCTCAAATCTCTATACAGCAGTAAAGGCTCTGCACACCTTCGCACTGCAAATCGAACAGTGGAAGCTACTGTCTGAGCGACTTTTCGACATCGAGGAGGGTCTCGAATTCGCAAGAATCTCTCTTGACAGCTGGCAATACAAGTACGACATACAGATTCATCGACCCAATATTTACACTAGAATTCTCTTTGGAAAAGAGGGTCATGAGCGCGTAACAGCCACAATCGGTACTATCAACATAATCACAGGGAACGTCAAGAGCGACATCAGCCGAATCAGAGGCCTTGCTCTCAAAGTTGAGCAAGGGCGCACCTACTATGGAGAAAACCAAGATATTGGTCACGAAGAACGAGTCAAAGAATGCCTCCGAAAGATACAACGCAAGAGCACATGGTCGCGCAGATTTTTCTTGAGCGTTCTGGGAAAATCATACGACCTAGAGATGCGTCTCAAGCGGCTGAATCAGAAGCTCGCCACACTGGAACGCCTTTCTGATTTCTACCTCGAAAAAGAGCACGTGGACATTTTCTCAGAGATTGAACGGCTCCCTGGGCGGCACCTGATCATCAGGGCCGGAGACAGAAGGTCAGACACGATTGAGAGCCAGTTACTAGATGTTGTTCGTGCCCAGAAAGACGCTGAGCGGCTTCATCGGTGCAGCGCATTGAGCCATCGACTGCACATCGGCATTTCAGTTCCTCGAGTTCATAGGCGCGACTTTGCGTTTTTACTCAGTATGCATGGAACAAGCCACGAAGTCCTTGTACAGCCCGTTACCATCAAGGCCGTCCACGATCCATCCATGGTCGCAAACGACCTCGCCACTGCCCTGTCAACTCTTGCAAGCAAGACGCAGGATAGTTGCTACATGGTACCAACCTTGTCTACATCGGCAGGTTTCATCGTCAAGAATCCGCCGACAAATCTCCTCTGTGATTTGGAATACAAGGAGCCTCTATCGAGTACGATTCGCGACCAGAACGTCTATCTTGGCTCACAAAAACTATACTCGCAGGATCAAAACGCGATAGCAATTGGCGTCGCGCAAGGCTGTTTCCGATTGATAGGGAGCCAATGGCTGTCTTTCCTCGACTGTTCGAACATACGCTGGCGCAGGACCAAGGATGGAAAGTGGATCAGCATGCTAACCGCAGCGCCTGGCCAGTCATTGACGACGCGCACCTTGGAGAAATGCTACAAAAGCAACCGTGAGAGAAGAGACAGTCGCGACCTCTCCAAACATATCCAAATCTTCCGCATCGGGCTCGTTCTCGCGGAGATGGCGCTCAAAGCGCCGTTCTCACACATTGATTTCGACACTGCGACATACACGACGAAGCTGTACATCAACGATGGTGAAGAGGTCAGTGCCCATGAAATCGCATCGCAAGTTGACATGAAGAGCAACATTCTCTTAGGAAACATGGTGTTCTTCTGCCTCAATGTATTACAGGACAACAACGCCATGGCTGAGAGGAGCATCGAAGGCAGTTATTTCCAACATGTGCTCAAGCAAGCAGAGGAGCTCGAAAGAATTCTTGGGTCCGACAGAAGAAGAGGTGGCTTAAGTCCAGGCTCAAGTCCAATGGGAAGTGGTTCAAATACCCCCAGATCAGCTGCAAGCGCATACGTGTATTGATTTTCGTGGAATTCGAGGGGCGGCCTAAGCTACTTAGACTCATCAATGGAGTTTCTGCGTTGACTGAAGTAAACGATGTTTCTATCCAAGCGATCGAGATTTGCTGACCTTGACTTGAGGCGCTGGTCAGAAAAATGCTTCCCTTGGCAGACAGACAAGAATCTCTTTGGAAGGCATTAGTTACAATCACTTGACCACGACAGACCCACCAGCATATTTCGTCTCGTTTCATATCATTACGCTAGCTCAGCCGTGAGCAACTTCACGAGATGTCTTGCGTGCCCCTCCCTCAACATAACCC